>Ga0208824_1000561_pt1 | contig 39306 bp, 26 predicted proteins | sample AD_JPNTR3_MetaG_FD_184447 | JGI IMG/M metagenome (GOLD analysis project Ga0208824, IMG submission 184447) | Active sludge microbial communities of municipal wastewater-treating anaerobic digesters from Japan - AD_JPNTR3_MetaG (SPAdes) (version 2) | ecosystem: Engineered > Bioreactor > Anaerobic...
ACCTGAATAAAAATAAATGTTATACTTTATGACAATCATATTAAGAAAAACAGATGGAAATATTTAAATTACATTATGATAATTTCAAAAAATATAATATTAAAATAGATCAAAAAAACATATTACATTGTTATATTATAATATAAGGGGGTTAAATACCCCCTTTTATTTTAAATTATTCAAAATTACATATTGACAAAATAATAATATGTAGTATAATAGATATGGAAATAAATCATATCACAAAAAGGTGGTGATTATTAATATGGGTAAAAGGGGTAGACCTAAAGGAAGTAAGAATAAAACAAGAACGAGAGAAGTACAGGTACAAAGAACAAAAAAAGAAAGAAAAAGTATAGTAACAACACAAACAACAGAAACACAGATACAACAACCACAGATACAAACACAAAGAAAAAAAGAATTGTGGTTTAAATTTGTGTCAAAACAGGATACATTCATAGATTCAGAAACACATGTTACATGTGGTGTTATATATCCTTTAAACGGTAATACTTTGTTTCAAGATATAGTTGAAACATACAAATTAAATGATCATGAAACCGAAATTGTTAAAGAATTATTTACTTATTTAAGTAGTATTAAATCAACTATGTATTCTTATAATGAATATAATTCTTTTGTTCAAGAAATAGACAATTTAATAAACAAAATAAATAATAGTTCGTTAATATTTCGTATTACAAAAATAACAGATGAAGACTTAGACATGGGTACGACAAGAATAATTAATTATAAGTATATTGTAAAACTAAGAAATATAGATATAGATGACAATGAAAATGATAACAAGAAAAAAGTACGTACAAGTACAGAAGAAAAGAAACAAGGACGACGTGGACGACCAAGAAAAAACAATAATAATAATGAGGAGGTATTAGTATGATAATTAAAATGATAGAAGAAAACAAAACATGTAATAAACTGAATTTTCTTAATATTTTTTATACACCATTATCTATAGAGATAATGAAAAGTTCGTCATACAGAGTCTCTAATAATGAAAATGATAATACAGTAGACAATTTATATAACATTTTAAATATTATGTTAAATACCGATATTGAAGATACTATATATGAGACACTTTTAGAAAAAATCAGGTTATATAATTCTGATGTAGAAATAGACAAACATATAACAAAAGATGATGAAACATCAGTTGATTATTCATTTATGATAAATAATATAAAAATTTCTTTGAGTTTAATATATAGAACAATAAATCAGATTGATCCAAAATATCAAAAAAATATATATCAAAATTTTGTGTATTTAACTCAAGGTAAGATAACATATAATGAGAAAACATATTCATTTGGAAATTTAATTAATACTATATTTTATAATACAACCGTAGATAATAAAAACATTACATGGAAGTCAAGGGTTGTTTCTAATCGTTCATTGTTCTATATGATAAAAGATATTATTAGAAATAATAATATTGAGTTTTCAAATACGGATGAACACGAATTATCAAATAAACTAAGACCATTTTTTGAAACAATTAACAATATGATTTCTAAAATATTTGATTTAGATGACATAATATTCAAGTCTAATAGAAAAAACAGAAAAACAGATATGAAACAAGAAATAGAAGTTACAATATATCCAAATGGAAGTAGTGTTGATTCTCTAAGACCTGTAAAAGATATGGTTAAATTAGAATATAATTTATTGGGCATAAAATATTCAGAACGTTCAGATTCTATGTATATATTTAGAAACGAAAATGATAAAACAGATATTAATATACTTGACTATTTCAAAAAGTATGGTAGAATAAGATATGTAACTTTCCATATACGTAAAACTGTATAATGTTTAGAAAAAATCAATGATTGATAATTTTATAATTTACTTCCGCTATCAGAAGTAACTTCCGATAGCGGAAGTAATTTTTTCAAAATAATAATTAATAATAACTAATATTAATATATTAAACTGAAATGTAATATTACAAAATGTTGTATTCAGAGTATAACGATTTGTATTGTTTAAAATATTCTATAACTTAATCCAAAAGGAGGGATTAGTATGTTTAGAAAATCTGGTGTAGTACCAAGTATTAATCTATTACCTATTTTATTTAACACAACGGATAGAACACATGTAAATATGGATACACTATTTTTCGTGTAAAACGGTATTGAGTCAGAGAATATATAAATGTAATTATAGTTAATAAGAAACAATTATGACAAACTATTATTGTATGATTATTTGTCTATAATTCAACATTATTTTAGTAATACTACATTTAAAGTATCTTATCAACAGATGAATGAAATGTTGTTGAAGAGTGGATATATTAAAATCAGTGGTGATATTATGATTGATAAGACATAATCATAGTATATAAAAATAATAACAACAATAACACAGACAACAGACGGACGTTCTTGTAGAGAATTGTATTCGTACGAAAAATTGTTACACGTTAATACCACAGTTACGTTTATGATTAATGATGAATAATTAACTACTGTAGAAATACCAACATTTACTGTACAAAACAGTTTAACATATGGGGTAACTTAATATGTTAATAATAATGTATATAAAGACTTATAATTAAATATAACAATAACAGGTAATTATGTTAAAGATATTTATAAATACGTTAGATATCTTATAAAAAGAAACTATTCACAAATATAAGTACGGAATTTATTGAATAGAGAAAGTACAGAATAAAACATTGAACAATTAGTCAAACAAATAAACAGAAAAATATAAAAAGAATATATGTATAATTTATTTAAATGTTTAGATTAAATGATAAATTTGACTAATCTATACAAAGATATAAAACAATTTGTTCATCAATAAGGTATAGAAATATACAAAAGTAATTTATATATTTATTATACACCTTCTACAAAGAACTTTAGGAAAGTAAAGTATATTATAAATTCACTTTATAATAAATATGATAAAAAATAATTAAAAATGAGTAATTCACTATACGAGTTTGAATATGATGATAAAATATAAACACAAATTGACTTAATCAATTTTGTAAGAAGTCATAAGAAAAATACTTTACTATTTAGATTTGATTATCCAAACTATTGATTAAATGAGTGAAGGTGGTGTACTATGGTTGAAAACGTATTACAATAAATAGTTATGTAAAACACGTTGTAAAATAGATAATTAGTAAATGATACACCAATATCATATTCAACGATGAAAAATATACAAGAATTATTGTAAACACTAAGTCTATAACAAGAGAATCAAGAATAGATAAAACAAATCGTTGAAGATAATAAAGGTTCTTATGATGGGTATTATTAACTTAATTTGTAATTGTATGTTTAAATAAAATATCCTGAACAATTCTTAGATGTATTATCACAAGAAAAAGATGTACAAATTAGAGTCTTATAAAACAATCTAATTAATTTAAAAAACTAAATTGAATAAGATATACAATAAAAAAAGGTTGATGATAATTATATTCTAAGATTTATCAACACGTAAACAATAAATTTCTTAAAACGGTATTTACAAGAAATAAATTCAGTATACTATTTTAAGAATATAAATACGAAAAGTATACAGTTAACATCAAAGTAAATAACATCGTACGAAAAGATACAAAGTATACATAATATAGTTGATTAAATGGTATCTGAATATATAGAAAGTCAGTTACATTTATCGTAAAAAACAACAATTATAAATCAAAACACAATAAAAGAACAATAACAAGAAATATTAGAATCATAAACATAGAAGTCTTAGTCTTATATATCAACAGGGTTTAATTCAATTGATATGATGTTTAACGGTGGATTTCAACGTGGTAGATTATATTTCATACTTGGAAAAACTGGTGGTGGAAAGTCATAATTTTCTTTATAATTGACTAAAAATATGTTACAAGAAGGTTATAATGTATTATATATAACATTAGAAAATACAATAGAAGAAACAAAATTAAGATTATTTTAAAACATTTCAGGTGTATCACTTGAAACATTTCATACAAACTAAGAAACTGTTTAGAAAAGTTGTTCAGAATTTTTTAATAATCCTAAAACTGGTACTTTAATGATTGATTATTTTCCATAACAATCTATCTCTATAAAAAATATTCAACAGTCTGTATTAGTTAAAAATCAGATGTTGTAATAATAGTAACAAACAAAACAAAATTCAAATACGGTTGATGTAATAATTATAGACTATTTAGACTTATTAAAATAGAAATAGGAAAATGAAAGAGTTAGATTAATAACATTGTAAAGAATATAAAAACAATTGTAACAAGAAATGAATGTTGTTGTTATTACACCATCACAAGTACACAGACAATAATATCGTTCACAAAAAATTGAACTTGATAATGTATCTGAATCGTTTGGAAAGTTATAGGAATAGGACGGTGTATTAATACTTGAACCATTTGAAGATGACGATAAAAAAATTAAAATAAACATCGGTAAAAATAGACATGGAAAATCGGGTTATAGAGTTGTTCTTGATGTTGATTTTAATACGATGAAATTTAAAGATACGGGGATTATAATATCATAAAACGAAATGATTGAAAAAACAGATTAAAAATAATAAGACTAAGACAAAGATTTAATTGATTAATTTTATGGTAATGTTTTATTGTAATGACATTGATTTTTGATTATAATAACAGGAGGTGTTTTTCTATGTATACATTTTATATGTAATTAACGGTTTAAGTTGTGTTGATAATGATATTTACGTGTGTTTGTGTTTATTATAATATACTTAATTAAGATATTGAAGTTTCAGTTAGGAACAAATAAAGAAAGTTGATGAAAAGATATAATAAAAAGGAAAAATAAAATCGAAAAAAGGAACAAGAAAACAAGGAGATGATTATTATGAATGATATTAATGGAAACGAAAGTAAAAAAATAACATAAACAAGTAAATCAACTGTTACGTTTTTAATTTTTGATAATCAGGATGAAAATACAATGTTATTTAAATTTGTTTCTACTATGAATTTATTTGAATTTTTTATAACAAATTCTTATAAGAAATTTAGTATTATACTTCCAACATACGATTAAACATAAATACCAAAATCTTAATATTATAAAATATATATAGGTGATGATTTGTTCTAAGATGGTATATTAACAAAGTTTGAAAAAACAAACGTGTTATATACAAGATTTGGAATGAAACTTACATTAATAACAGATGACTACGAAAACAGTAAAAACATTAATGAAAAACAATAATTGTTAGGATGAATGAATACCACAAAAGGAGGGTATGATTACTATGAGTATATTAAATGAAACATTGTAGAAAATGAAAAAAGAAAGTGAGTTTAACAGAAATACAGTTGATTAACCACAGACAAAAGGAATATTATCTGAAACAAACATTGATTTAATCAAAGTTTCATCAAAATTTAATTATTCTACAAAGAAACAAGAAGTAAATTTCTACTCATATCTACAGTAGAAACAGATGTTGTATGATAAAATTAAATTTCAAGTTGTATTAGTGTCAAATAATTACGATGTGTTTGTACGAAATCAAAAACTTTCATTTAACTTTTAGAATAATACAACAGTTTAGGAAAAATTTTTCGGTACAATATCACAAGAAATAATAAATTATGATGGACATAGTTCAGACAAGAATTTCTAACTGGATAAAACTATTAGAGACCGATTTTGGGAAACAAAAAATCGGATAAAGAAACATAATATAGACTAAAAATTGACAATGTTTGATATTAACAAAGTGATGGGAATATTATAGAACAAAAAAGTCTAAACAATTATGATGTTAACATTGTACAAAGATGAATTTTTCTCTTTAATTCAATCACTATAAGAGTAATCACAAAAGAATGGAATATCAAATGATTTATTTTTCATTGAACTTTCAAAACCATTAGAAAGTTATGAAATGATACCTTTAACAACGATAACATGTTATCCTGATGTAGATGAAAATGGACGTTAGATTATGTCTTATAAATAAGATATACAACTTATACCATACAATGAATTTAAGACAAAATATTTGAATGAAAATATAGAAAACAAATATAACGAACTTAAAAATATATATGACAAATTTATGTATGAAGTTAAAAAAGAAGAAACAGAATAAGAAATAAACAGAATATTTGAAAAAATTGAAAGTATTTAAACAATGAAAAATGTAGAACAAGAAAGTAATATACTAACTAATATTAGTAATACTATTAATACACCAACAATAACTACAACAGATACAAACACAAATGATATAGAAGATGAATTTTTGTAACTTATAAACTAAAACAAAATTGATGATAACTAACTAAATGTGGATGACATTCTGAATGATATTAATGGTAATTCTGATTCTGATGATATACCTTTTTGATTACTTAACATAAAATGATACAGAAAGGGATGTGATTATATGTCTACCGTAAGAGAGAATATTTATAAATTAAAAGAAAAAATAACATAGAAGGGAGATGATAGTAAATCTATTATTGTATTATTTGACCATATGAATGTGTTTTTAACAATTTTCAAATAGATTTAACACAAACATCAAATATAAAATGAATAACCTGATGAATAAGAATAAAAAGAAATTTAGACATAGTATTAGTCATATATATTTAGATTAATGTAAGAAATAGAATATGTTTTTCCACAATAAACATTTATAATTATGAACGAAAAACACAAATCAAAAAATTTAGTTAATGTTTATGAAAATTATAAATAAAACAGAATGATAGACGTAGAAACGTTAACACTTGATGAACAAATAAAATTCATGAACGAAAAAGAATTATTAAAATTATCTAAAAAATTAATAAAAGATTATGTATTTCCTAAACTGAATACATTACCAAATGTGTTTTAGATTAATACAGAATTTGAAGAAGGTGACTTTTTAATTTAGTCAATTATACATTATACATCTAAATTATCAAATAATACGTTAAATTATTTGATAATATCATAGGATGGTGATTATCAATTACTTCTCAACGATAATGTATACATTTATCATGTGAGAAGAAAGGAAGTATTAAATATAGATGAAATAAGTGAAGAACTAATAACGAAAAAACTTGGTGTAGAATAACTGTCAAAATAAATTTAGAACACTAACAGTATTATACCCGACAGTATTATACCCGACAGTATTATACCCGACAGTATAAATTACATCATGTTAAATAACTGGATAAAGATATTAAAAGGTGATAGAGGAGATAATATTCCTGATGTATTGTATTCAATTCAACAATAAACAATGACAACTAATAGAACACTGAAATAAATATTTACAAACTATCAAAATATTGTTAAATTATTTGAACTTGATAATATATATAATACGTAGTCTATGATAACAGAAATAGATGAACAGTTTAATATAACTGTGGAATAACTGTAAAATACTATATAACAAACAGTAAAACATTAGGATAAAAATTCAATAATAGAAACCATTAAAAGTAATATTGAACGTAATTATTTGTTAATTAATGTTAGATCAAAAAAATAATTATTTAATTAGTTACAATTAAATACGTTAAACAAAATGATTGACCCAATTAAAAAGGTGAATGAATATATAGAAATAAAAGAAAAATCAAAATCGGATGAAAACATCGATATAATATCTTTGTTCATAGACGATATAGATAATGTAATACAAACCGATCCATTTTATAAGTATTTTGTGTATTTGTCTTTCTTTATAATAAACCATAAGAGTAGAGAAAAGTATCAAAATATATATACAAAATATACACAGATGTTTACACGTCAGAAATATTCAACACTTAACAATATGATAAATCAAGAAATATATTCAAGTAATATTTTGTTAAATGTTAGTAATTTAAATTCAAATAATTGATACAATATTAAGAAAGGAGGTAACCCCACATATACTCATTAATTTAGAGTATATGTGGGATACTAATATGATAAGACATGATGTAGAAAAATCGGATGTAGTATAATTACATAAGATATAGAATTTAGACGTGTTTTTTCTTAAACAAAAATATAATAATTTTTATCATTACGATGTTGTTTATAATAATTATATGTAGTATTCGTTTGATACTTCGGATACTGAAACTATAAAATCTATAATGAATAAATAAATGAATAAAGTAGTTGAAAGTATTAAAACACAAAAAAACAGTTAGATAAAAAATTATCTGTAGAGTAGAAAAATTAAATAATCAAATGTTACAGAATAACAATTATTCAAAATATATACACATATACGGTATAATAACGAATAAAAACCAAAACCAGTATAAATTACAATGAAAAAAGTGTAATAGAATACAAAATATTCATTAAATAAGTAATACATTGTAGAAGTACCAATAGATGAAATTAATTATTCAACCTATATGTAATAGAAAATAATATTTTAATTATTGTCTAAGGAAATTGAAAGTCTTTGTAAGATTTATAATGTAAATGTAATTTCTGTACCATTATAGAAAATTTAATAGAGAATTAAACCAAACAAAGATTACAAATACGTATTAGATGTAGATATTATAAATGTTAATCCTGAAACCAATTACTTTATACTTGATATTGAAACATAATTTTAAACTGATGGTACAAATAGACCTAACAATCCTGAACAACCTATTATATCAATACAAATTATTCACGTTTATAATAATACAAAGAGATATTATTTTCTCATTAATTTACAAGAAAAAGAGTTAGACAACAAAGAACAAATAATAGAACAAATAAAAGAGAAAATGACTGAAATAAATGTTAACAAGAATGATATTCAAATAATATTTTCAGATGATGAAGAAGAAATGTTATTGAATTATATATCATTGTTAACAACACTGAAACCTTCAATTATAACTGGATGGTTTATAGAATTTTACGATATTCCTTATTTGATACAAAGAATGAAAATATACGATTTACATGAACAAATATCTATATTAAACGTTATAAATCAAGACTTATACGATACTGATGAATGGAAATATTTTAAATCTGAATTAGAATTTGATAATTTGATATTAGAAGAAGACTAACATGATAGAACAATTGACAAATAAGATATGACTGTAACATAATTAATACAAAAAATAATACCTGATATTATTACTTATGAAAAGTTGTATAAAAAATATATATTTGTTTAACCTTCATCATGGTAGTTAACGAATGTGTAAAAAGAAAATGGAATATCAGGAAAAACGGTTAGTCATGGATTTATTTAATATGATAGTTTCTTTAAGGAAAACAATATTAATTAACTGATTGATTTTGTATAATACTCAATGAGAGACGTTCAAATAATCTATGAATTAGAAGAAAAATTAAAGTTAATTGAATTACATCAATCGTTCCAAAGTATTATACCGTAATCGTTGTTATAAATATCGAATACATCAACATCGGTACAAACGTACTTCCAATTAAAGTAGTTATAAGAAAGTGTATAATTATTAATTCCAACACGAAATTTATATCAAGTAAACACAAAAATAAGTGGTTAATACGTATTTCCACCTACTACAACAAACATTTTAAGTAATGTATTTGTGTTAGACTTCCAATCTCTATACCCGAATTTAATTCGTACGTTTAATATTTCGTTTGAAAATATTTCTATAATAAATTAGGAAACAGAGTAGAAATTAAACAAAGATAACGTACCATATATAGATTTTTCACCGTAATTTCCTATAACAGAAAGTGAATTATATAAAAATTATGATGATACATAGAAAATAATTATACCACTTAAAAAAACATCAGATTCTTAAATTAATCATTAATTATTACCAAAGATTGTTACAGAAATATTGTAAAAAAGATTAGAATATAAGAAAATATATGAAGAATTATCTAAAGATTAATAAAAGAAATCCGAATAAGTTAGTTACTATAATAAACAATTAAACTATAAAATACTATAAAATTCGTTTTACGGATAATTTGGTTATCAGAATTTTCCTTTGTTTAATTATTTGACATAACAATTAATTACTTAAACAGGAAGGTATATGATAAACAATGTATAAGATATAATAAATAATTTAACATTGACATTATCAGAAGATTTTATATAATCATTAGATATAACAGATAATAGATTAATTAATTTACTAAAAGATATACAATTAAATTTTGAAGTTATATATGGTGACACAGATTCAGTCTTTGTACATATATACACACAATAAGATAATAAAAACATTGAAATAATGGACTATATAAATAAAAAGTATAAAGAAAAATATTATGAATAAATTCAAGATGATTTAAAAGACGTACTATAAAAGAAAATTACAGAGTATTAGTAAGAAATAGTTAGGTAAATTGTTAATAAGAATATAATTAATATAATTAAAAACATATTCAAAAATTTATCTGATGATGATATAATAAAACAAAACACATTAAAGATGGAAGTAGACAAAATATTTAAATCAATAAAAATGTTTTCTAAAAAAAGATACTTTGGTATTTCTTTCAATAATAAAAACATATAGAAGGGAGTTGAGATTTAGAGATCAGACACATCGTAATACTAAAAGGAAAAACTTGTAACATTATTTACATATATATTAACAAAAAGTAATGAAGAAAATTTCACGTTATCACTATATGATTAAATAATGAAAATTATAAATGAAGTAAAAACGTAGATGACTTCATTCGTAAATACAGATGACGTAACAGATGAAATGGTAGAGACGTTCCAAAGTATTTAATTTTCAAAACAATTAAGAGATGAAGAGTACAAAACAGTACCAAATCACGTAAGATAAATGAACTAATAAATATAAATGAAATAATATACTCGTTAGGATTAGAATTAATATAAGGTACTATTATTACCATTTATTATATTTAATACAGAATAAACAAAACCGTTTTATGATAAGTTAGTAAAGATATTTAATTAGACAGGTTCTAAAACAGAAATGTACTTAATTCAAAATCTATAATAACTGGATGATGTAAACATTATAACACAATTTTTAACAAGAATTAAGAAAATAGATTCTAAAAATTCAGGATAAATAATACCATCAGTATAACAGTACATAGACAAACAAATATTAACACCACTTGAATTATCGTTTGTGGATATAGAATAAGTCAAAAATGTTATTTAGGGCGTAAGAAAGGAGTTGTTTAGAACAGAAGAAATAATTATTAGGAAAGAAACAACAAAAAATGATAACCAATTATCACTTTTCAATTTTAGTTGATCTAAATTTTACTATTTAACATAAGTTTTACAATAATTTTACATAATTGAAACAATTATCACTCTCATATATTGAGTGATAATAATTAAAAATTAAAAACTTATTATATGAAGTAAGAAAAATACAACATAATAGGAGGTAGTTAAAATGGGATACAAACACAATTAGAACGATAAAATAAACAGTAATATTAATGGAAACGTAGGTGTAAAAGGATAACAAATGGATTTATAAACATTGTTAGAAAATATTATTATGATTATGAACTAACAATAGTAACAACTTGAAATTTTACAATTCTCTGTTGATTATATGTTGAATAAATTGTTTGAAAATGGATTAGATACATAGGAGTAGTATACAGAATAAGTAAAATAACACATTGAAGAAATAAAAAAATAACAAGAAGAAATGATGAGAAAATAACAATCAGGAATCTAAGTTTAGGAAATTCGTCCTGAAGGTGTTAAAGAAACTAAGTCTGGATTGATTATACCTGATATACCTGATGATAATAATTGATAATATATATAATTAATTAAGGAGGTGTATGTTATATGATTAATAGTAAATTTTTTAATGGATGGGGGGATTTTGTTATGGATGATTTTAACTTCTAATTTGTTAATAAAGAAAATAGTATGATGGTCTATGAAGATAAGAAAACAGATGAAGTTGTGGTTGAATTTGTTGTACCTGGAATTAAGAAAGAAAACATCGATATTAATATTAGTGAAGATTATATCCTAACAGTTAAATAGGAATATTAAGATGAAAATATTAAGAGAAGATAAAATTATAACATTAATATTAAACCATACGTTTTGAAATATGGTCTTGATATTGATGAAATTAAATAACATCTTGAAGACGGTATTTTATCACTTAGATTTAAGAAAAGAAAATAAGAAAAAGAAAAGAAAAACAAAGTAGTTTTCTTCTGATTGATTTATTAATAGTCAAGTATGTATGTATGATAAGAATGAGATGAGAATAGAGGTGGACATTATGAAAAAAACTGAAACCGAATATCTTTATAGTGATAACAATGTACTTGTCTTTAAGGACAATTTGACACAAGAAGTTGTATTTCAATTTGAGTTACCATTTTTCGATATGTAACAAGAAGATATACATATTGATATTACTGATAATAATATGTTGACTGTCAAATAAGAAAACGATGAATATAGTGTTAATATTTAACCGTTTATTAAGAAATATAAACTTGAAACTGATGAAGTATTGTAACACATTTAGGATGGAAATATATTATCTATTATATTTAGAATACCACTTGAAAAAAGGAAAAAACCATTGAAATAAGAAAAAACCAAAATTGTGTTTTGTTGAATTATTGAATGATATTGAGATGATTAGTATGTATGATAATTTGATTGATTTATTAATTTATATTTAAAAGTGTGAATTAATATATAGTGATACAGGTATAATTGTTTACAAAGATAATACATTTAATGGTCTTGTTTTTAGATTTGTTTTACCACCAGAGTTTGATACTAACAAACTTATTATCGATATTAACAATGATTATATTTTATAACTGAAATATATATTAGTTTCAAATTATTTTTTAAATTATGAATGGAAATATTGTGTTGACCTTAAACCATATCTAATTAAATTTGATATTAATTTAGAAAGGTGTTATTAACATTTTAATAATAATGTTTTATATATGATGTTTTTTATTGATTCAGAAAATGAAAAATACCATAAAACTGAAATTAGATACATTTGATAATTACAATACATTATAATATATTAGAACAGTCCACACATTATTATATATGGACTGTTCTAATTTTTATATAATAAATATATTGACAATTTCAAATATTTATAGTATAATTAATGTGTACAAAAATAAAAACATTATAGATTGTTAAGAATGTTAATATATTGTGTAAAAAACAAAACGTATATAATATTATACGTTATATATTATTTTTATATATAACTTATTAATATATAATAATCATTTTTTATATTCTGATATAGTATAGGAGGTATGATAATATATGTCAAAATATTACTTAAAGTCAGTAAAATTTAACGGTTTAACGTCTTACTAATTGAATTAAAACGAAATAAACAAAATATCATAGGATACAATATTTCAAAACGATTTATTTGTGAATAAAATTAACTTTAATTCAGATCAAAAACTGAATATATTATATGGTATGGTTTCGTCTGATTAGAATTAAAATGTGTCAGACGAAAATTTGTAAATAAATGGATAAGGAAAAAGTACAATTATATACTAAGTATTAATATAGTTAGATTTAATGGGTCAGTTCAAACATTTAATATCGTATTATTAGAACGAATAACAAATATCAGTTGAATTTGAGTGTGAAGATTAATCACATTCGATTATAATTAATAGAAATATAACACCAAAGACAAATGGAAACACATTTGAAGTTATAGAAAGAGTTGGAAATGTAATAAATACAATAAACTTTCAAAATACAGATTAGAAAAGAGAATATCTGTATGAGAAATTATTTGGAAAGAAAGATGGATAATTAATTTGGTAGGTTACACATTTATAATAGAATTATTCTATATAAGGTGATATAATATCAGATATGAAGTAATAACAGTTAACAAAATACATTGAAAAAATATTTGGAATAGAAGAGTTTGAACAATAATACGTACTATAGACTAATAAGACAAAAGAATAAAAGATGTCTATACAATCAAAAGAACAATAGTTAGAAAATTATCAACAACAAATAAACATGATATAAAAAAACATTCTTGTTTCAACACAGAATCTGAATGAATTAGAATAAAAATTAAAAAATGTTGAACAACAATTAAATTCAAAAACAAACAACGAAACTATACTATAACAAAACAAATAACAAATACAAAAGATATTTCAAAATGTAACAAACGTAAGAAAGGATTATCAACAATTAGTAAATATTAGTTTATAAAGTTTTGGAATAACGGATAATGTTATTCAGGATAATATAATTAATAATGATGTTTATTTGAAGATTAATGAATAAGTTTCTAATATCTAAAATATTACTAATAGTGAATTAATAAATAGTATTATTTAAATCAATATACAAAATGATAATAATTTAATAAAGGAATTTAATAATTTTCTATAACAAAATGTAATAGTAAATTTAATATAGAAAACAACAGAACTTCAACAATTCAGAAATAAAATAATAACAAACTTAGATTTTATTTCTGAAAATATAAACAAACAAATCATGAATATATCAGGTAAAATACAAACACTAAATAATAAAATTAATGAAACAAAAAAGTTAGAAAAAGAAAAGTAATGTCCAACATGTAAAAGAGAATTTTCAGAATAAGATAAGAATCTATATAAAGAAATAATTGAAAGTTAACAGAAAGAAGTTCAAAGTATATCATAAAATTTGAAAATATATCAAACAATATTAGATAATGTTAAGAGATACTAACAAGTAATAAGAAATATTACAGAAAATTAAGTTAACATATTTTAACAAATTGAAACATTATAGGAAAAAATAAAGAGTAATAATGATATTTTGATAAACGAAAGAAACAACATAAATTCAAATATTGAAAAAATTAAAAAACAGATACAAGAATGGGTACAAGATAAAGAGAACATAGAAAAAACATTAGAATCAACTAAAAAGGAAATAACAATCTTAGAAGAACAAATTCAAATATATACATAGTAATAAAACATTGTTAGGTAAAAATCAACAACAAAAACATCATCGTTAAGAACTAAGTATATTTATAATCTAATAAAGAATATTAACATTATATAATCATAATATGGTGATTATTTGTTAAAACCAAACGAAAGATTTCAGTAAACGTATGATGGAAACATACAATTTGGAATAGTGAGAGGTAAAAGATTTTTACCTTATCAAAATTTATCTCTTGGTGAAAAAAGAAGAATATCATTAATATTTCTATTCTAAATTAATGATCTTTTAGAGTTATATAATCCATCATTAAATAATTTAAATTTGTTTATTTTTGATGATTATTTTAACGGATTAGACGATGAATAAATAGAAAACACAATAAACTAAATTCAATTCTATTCAGAAAAAACAGGATAACAATTTATAGTAACAAACAACAGTATTCATTCATCAGTTCAAGAATAAAACTTAATCAAAGTCTTAAAAAGATACGATGTAGAATTAAACGATTATGTTTCATATATTGACGTATAACAAAATTCAAATAAGAGGTGATTATTATGGGTATGGGATTAGTTTTGAGTGATAAAGATTTATCAGTATTGGAGGGTATGTTTAGAAGTAACATGGTAAATCCAGTAAATATAAACTTTTTCTAAGTAGGAAAACCTGAAATTGATACTATAAATAGTAATATATTATATGATGTATAATTAATTTCACGAAATCTAATAACGTTAAAAAAATTAAATATACAAGAATAATATGATATTATGCACGAATACGGTATACAATTATAACCATAAATTATGATAACAGATAAAGATTCAACATATAGGAATTTAATATTTTATGGTACACCTTAGGGACATGAATTTATGACATTTGTTAACACAATCATTACACTTAGTCAATATACAGGTGAAAAAATGAGTTCTGAATTACAAGAACTTAAAGATATTGTATAGAAAGTAACTGTACCTACAACAATTACAGTATTTGTAACACCAACATGTCCTCATTGTCCTAAAGTCTAAAAAACTGTATTTTATATGTAAATTTTGAATAAAAATATAAAATAAGAAATTGTTAATTAAACAGATTTTCCCGAATTTAGTCAAAAATATAATGTATCTTCTGTACCAATGACAATGATAAATAATGATATTAAAAGAACATTTGTGGGTGAATTACCATCAATGAAATAATTATAAGAGAAAATTTTATCGTTGTGATAATAATACAAATGTTAGAATGTTACAGAAAGGAGGTGGAATCGTATAATGGTAATGAATGTAGATTTTTCTGTAGGAGTTGAATAATTAAAATTTCATTTATAAACATATCTAAAAAAAGAAAATTAGACACATTTAATATTTTCTTGTTTTATAGGACATCATGATGATAGACATGGACATCTTTATGTAGACAAAAGAACAGGTTAATATATATGTTTCAAATGTGGATAGAAAGGTCTTAATATATATAAAACAATATTAAGACATATTGATGAAGATGTTAATAGTCTAACCGTTAACGGTTCTATCGATGAATTTATAAATAAGATAAAAACATTTACAACGTTTGGTAGTGATTTAGAAAGGACATAATTGTAATAAATTAATAGTCTAAATGTTAATAGTTAATATCAGGATTATATATTATTACATCAGTACGATGTAATATCATCTTTAACATTTAATAAATAATTAGAATCATATAGTGATTTAAAATAGTTATATTTTACATCGAAAAAATAATTATCATATCTTATAGATAAGACAATATTTGAATATATGTAGAAGGAACGAAAATTTAATTTAACGACAAGTCAAGATTTTGAATTTATGAATATGTTATAAAAATATATAATATATGTAGATATTAATGAAATAAAAAAATATGTTAAGAAAGAATATAAAAATGTTTTTGAGAATTTCAAATATTTAAAATCATATGGAAGTAAATATTCTGAAGAATATGGAACGTATATACAACCTACACCACATCAATTCAATAGTGAATTTATTTTTATCGATATTTATAATATGAATAAAGTATTATATAATTATTTTAATATAGAATATCCTATATTTCAAATTCGTGTGTTAGATGAAGAACAATAAAAATCAAGAAAATATATACTACATACACCATAGTAAGACCAAGATGAAGTTTCTATATAGAAAAATTTAAATAATTTATCAAGTTTCAAATATGTAACTAATTAATTTTATCTTGAAGAAAATAAATTTAATAGAGACGATATAAAAATGGTATATATTGTTGAAGGTGTGTTTGACTTATTGAAATTACAGTATTTATTATACAAATAAAAGTAAGATAAATAATTAATAGTATAGTTATTAGGTAAAACAATTTCGTTAAGTAGTACATAGATGTTTAAATAAATTACATCCGTATATAAAAATATATCTGATGTTTTTATTATTTTAGACTAAGATACAAAATAATAAGAATAAACAACGTTACAATCAAGAATAGGAAAAATTTTAAATATTTTGACATTAGGTAAAAATGATATTAGATATTTTATAGGACAACATACTTAATTCAAAGACATAGGTGAAATGGTTGATGTTTCAGACTTAAAAACAATTCAAATGAGTATGTATGATGGTTAATTGTAATCTGTGTTTAGTACGTAACAACAATAATTGAGTTTAATTTGATTCATTTACTCGTAAGTAAGTTACTCGTAATTATATTACTTAAAATTAACACGAATTTTTTGGAAGTACAGTTCCAAAATTCTCGTACTAATTTGGAAGTCTACTTCCATTTTAGTATTTATCATACCAAAGTTATTTATTTATAACAAGAAAAGAATGTACCGAATATTTTTTTGATATATATATATATGAATATTTTAATATATATAGAAATATAGTTATTTTGTTTAATTTAAATAAAACTTAATATTGATTTGATTATATTAGTTATGTTATGTTTTAAAATATTTTAGAATATAAAGGGGTGAATTATTATGGTTATTGGATCATAATTATATTGAAAAGGAATGAAGATGTACCTTTGTTTAAATATTTAGATGATATTAATGTATTAGATGATGAGGATTTCTATACAATGATATAGTTTGTTTCTAATTATGGAAATATCGGTTCGTGGAATTTTCATGATTGAAGAAACAAAACCAACAGACAAGAAACATAATAAGAGGAGATGATTTTAATGAGTCTGAAAGGTTTGATTAATCATTTTGAGATTAAGTTTGATAGTGAACAATAAGAAAATTTATTTAAAGAATATACAGAAGATTTATTATCAACTAAAACTAAAAGAATTAATTCGTTTCAATATTATTTTTCTGAAGATCATTTAGATTTATAATTGTTAATTTATCTTGAATTGAATTACAACAAAAAAGTATTAACAGAAGACGATGTTGAAAATTTGTATGAACTTATGATTTTATTATCAAAAAAAGTGATGAAATATTCAAAATTTGAAGTTTATATATAAGCTATATAGAATTAATTAATAACTAATTATTCAGAAAATTTTACATATGATGAATTTATTGATATTTTGAGAAAAATTGATTAAGGTAAACTGAAGTTTAAGTTTTGGTTAGATGTTCTTGAAAACTGGTATTCAAGTAACAAAAAATAATTTTTAGAATTGTAAGAAAAAGTTGATTATAACATAGAAAGATTTGTAGAAGAGTATAATAAAACGTTTGGTAATAATAGTGAATTATATTTCTTCTTAATGTATTTTTCAAAAGAAGATTTTGATGATAAACTATTGAAAAATATATTTTTCTTGTGGATTGATTATATTAAGAAGAAAGAAAAAAATGAAAATACAAGAAATTCATAATTGTTTAATTATCTTAAAATGAAAGGATTATCTAAAACCGAATTGTATGATTTGTGTTAATTTGTAGGTAATAGTTCTATTTTAGGTTAGGTAAATGATGTAAATGATTGACAGATTTGAAAGGTATTTTCCAAATTATAAGAAGAAAATAATGTATGTAAAAAGGGGTGAATTATTAATGAGAACTATTAATATAGTAATTAATGAAACTAACAAACAATACACAAACCTAATTTATGTTTTTAGGGATGATATTCAAAAGTTTTTCATTAAACGAATAACAGATTGTTTAGAAATCAAAGAGTTTGAACGTACGAATATTGTTAATTATAAAATACTTAATTATGATTTTGTTAACAATAAGTTGAATATAAACAATCAATTTCATAAATGTAATCAATTTTTGTTTAAGAGTTTTGTTAAAGATTAAAATAATATAAGTATATGTACTACATGTGTTACTTTTACATCTATTGGATATAACTTTGAAATAACGTTAGGAAGTAAAATTTAGTATTTAGATAATGAAGTATCAGATTCATCATAAAGAATAGAAAATACAATAATACTTTACAATGACCGAGATAAACCGATTAATCTTTAAAATATTGATAAAGTGTTATTATTTAATTATAATCCAGTAAGTGATGTAGTTACAATATTTGATCCAATTACTAATACTAATATACCAATTTCAAAAATACAATTTGTATCAACACAATCTGGTAAAACAATGATTAATTTTGAATTACAAATCGTGTGAGTATTATTTATATATTATATAGTTTTCATACATATTTAACACAAGTGCCAAGAAGTCTCCCAGCCTCTATAGGTGGGGGTAGTTCACTATAACTTCCACTGTCAATTTTGATGGTGGAAGTTTTTTTTATAATTTATATTTATAATTTATAATTATTTCTAATAAAAATAAAAACAATTATTTTATGTTTTACATTCATATAACTTATATATTAGTTAATTTTATTTATTATATTAGGGGGGTATGATGTAATGGAAAATTAGTTAATTAGGTTACTCACAAAGACACACGAAACACCATTTATATAACTTGATTTATCAGTTGTTGAAAATAATTATAAGTCATTGTAACAAGGAATAAAAAATTCTGTTATTTATTATTAAGTGAAATAAAATCCAAATATTATCAAATTGTTATAACAGTTAGGATAATATTTTGATGTATAATCAATTGGTGAAATAAATCTGTTACATTCATTAGGTATACCGTATGAAAGAATGAGTTTTGGAAATATAGTAAAGAAAAGAAACGATATAAAATTTTAATATGAAAATGGAATACCGTTATTTTAGGTTGATTGTAAAATGGAAATAGATAAAATATAATAATAGTAGACAAATTAATAAATTTATGTTAGAATTAGAATAGACTAAACAGGACAAGATTAAGATTATCCATTAACAAAGAAATTCGGTTAGGATTTTTCTGAATAGGTTGATCTAATATAATATTAAAGAGAAAAAGGACTAAATCCTGTTGGTATTAGTTTTCATGTAGGGTCTCAAAACTATAATCCATATTCTTGGGACTACTAAATTTACAAATAATAGGAAATTTTTTCTGAATAAAAATCTAAGTATGATATTTCTTTAAATCTAATAAATATTGGTGGTGGGTTACCAGTAAAATATCAGAAAGAAATACCTGATTTAAACACGTATTATGATGTTATTAATAATTAAATCGATAATTATATTGAAAATAAAAACGTTATTGTAATGGTAGAACCTGGACGGTCAATGGTAGGAAATTAAGGTGTGTTAGTATCGTCTGTAGTATTACGTAACAAAAAAGAAAATGAAAATTGGGTATATTTAGATTAAGGAATATTTCATGGACTATTTGAATAAAGTCAAGGAATAATGTATGAAATTTCAGTATTAGATAAAGATAATATATCACAAGAATATGATACATTTAATATATAAGGACCTACGTGTGATTCATAAGATGTAATATATTATAATATTCAATTACCATAAGATATTACAGAGAATGATATTGTTGTTTTTAATAACTAAGGATAATATACAACAGGATATAACACACATTTTAACGGAATTAATCCACCAATTGAAATAATTTTGTGATTAATATTATGTAATATTGTAATATAATATATATAATAATATTTTATATTAAAACTTATATATGTTAGAAAATTATTTTATTATAAAAGGAAGTGATTTTAATGAAGATAGACCACAATTATGTTGAAAAGGAATATAATGTTGAATTTGAAGATTAATAACTTTAGAAAAAATTTGATAATTATATTGAACTGATAACCACAAAAGGTAGAATGTTATCGTAAGATGACTATGAATTATATCTTTCAAGTATCGATTTTTAAATTGATGTATTTATTTCGTTAAATGATATTGTGGTTATTAACAATCGTAATTATAACGATTTAATTAATTTTATTACAATTTGTTAGTCTAAAACATAAGACAATTCGATATTCTTGTAACCGATTTAAGAGTTATTAATTGAATAATATCCAAATCTTAGTTTTATTAAATTGTATAGTATTCTAAGTAGATTAAATTTAGGTAAACAATTAGTTTTCAAATCATGGTTTACCTTTGTCAGTCAATTACCTTATCTATTTTAAGATGAATGGTATAATGGTATTAAATAGAAGTTTTTGAAGTTGTAAAAAAAGAATAATTATGATATTTAACAGACAATAGAACAATTTATTTAATAGTATTGTCCTTATAAAGAGTAATATATTATACAAGTTCCTAATTCAAAATTTGTAGATTCTAAATATGTTTTTAAAATGTTATGTGATTAATTAGAATAAGATGATGGTTACAATGACGAACCACCATCTTTTGTTTTTCTAAATAAGATTGATTATAATATAGACGATGTTACTAAGTTGTGTTATATAATTACGTCACCGAAAAATTTTGGAAGGTGATTTTTATCATATAAGGGGGGATTTAAAATGAAAATAGATAATAATTACATTAGAAGGGAATATAATGTAGAATTTGAAAATGATAATTTATAAAAAGAATTTGATGATACTATTGATAGAATGTTAAAGATTCGTAAACAAACGATTGGTAAATATAAATATATTTATTCTGTTTAAAGTATTAGTATATAAATTAATATATATTTTCAAATGAATAATATAGAATTGATTACTGAAGATGTATTAATTGATTTATATGAGTTTATACATTTATGTTCATTAGAATATAAAAATCGTGGAATAGTTTTATAATATATTTAAGATATTTTATTTGAACTTTATTAAGAAGAGTTAAGTTTTGATGACTTATACGGTATTTTATCCAAATTAATTTAGGATGTATATACATATACATATTGGATAGAATTGATCTAATAATAATATGAAGAATTTGGTGAACAATTTCTTGATTTATAAGATAAAATGGATTATGATGTTGAAAGAGTTTTGGAATATATTGTCAAAACATATAATAAGAGTAGAGTATTTTATCTTATTTACGATATTAATTTATATAATATATTAGGTTATAAAAAAATAAAGAAAATTTTTGAATTATATTGTGATTACTTGTAAAATAAGGATAAATATAATAAATAAAAATATGATGATGGTATACCTTTATTTAAATATTTACATGATATTGGTCTTGAAATTGATGATTTTTATTAATTATATTCAATAATTACATTAAGAAAATGAATTAATTTTATTATAAAAGGTGGGGTGATTTCAATGTAATTCGATCACAAATATATTGAGAAAGAATATAATGTAACATTTGAAAATGATGAAGTTTAAAAAATGTTTGATGAACATATTAAAACACTTTTGGATATGAGAACATATTCTTTTAGTAACAAAAAATATTATTTTTCTTTATGGAATATAAGTTTTTAAGTTGATAAATATTTGACTTTAAATTAAATTAAAACAATTACAGAAAACGAAATTCATAAGATTGATGATTTTGTACTTTTATGTTCTTATATGTATGGTAGTAGAATATTTTTATAAGATATTTAAGAATTGTTATTGGAAAATTATGAATATATGGATTTTGATGAATTGTTAGAAACTTTACAAAAACTTGAAAATAGAGAATTAGTATTTGAATATTGGATAAAAGTATTAGATTAATGGTATAAAAAAGACAAAGAATAGTTTTTAGAACTATAATAAGATGTAAATTATAATGTAGATAAGTTCTTTAAAAAATAATTTAAAAAATTTGGTAATAAAGGTGGATAATTTTATTTCTTACATTAATATTATATAACAGAAGATTTGAGTTAAAATAATATTTCAACTATATTTTAATTATATTGTGATTACCTATAACACGATGGATATAAAGACTAAAAATACGATGAAGATGTACCTTTGTTTAAATTTTTAGATGATATTAATCTTGATCCTGATGATTGGTATGAAATGTTTTCAGTTGTTACAAGTCCGTACAACATCGATAAGTTTTATTAGAAAATTTCTGAGAAAAAATAATATAGAAAAATTTGATGATGGAGTAGAATAGAGGAATGAGGTGAAAAAAATGATTAGAAGAATATTAGATCGTGAATTTTTTGAAGAAGAGTATAATATAACATTTGAAAATGATGAAGTTTAAAAAGAATTTGATAAGATGATTAAATCATATTCTAAGCGTGGTAAAATATCAGGTTTACAGACATAACTATTTAAAACTGATTTGTTGAAAAGAGGTAAAACATATACGTTTACAAATGATAATATTATTAAATAATTTGAAATGTATTTGTTTTTAAATAATAATTATAATCTTAGTTTAGATGATGTATATCGAATCGAAGATTTTATTGTGATGTGTTGTACTTTCATTGAAAAAATTGATAATTATTTAAACTGTCACACACTCGTGACTTTAGTCATGTGAAGTTCACACAATGTATATACATTTATAAGATGTATAAGAAATGATTATACGAAGTTATACAAACATTGATTTTGAAACTTTATTTAATACAATTAAAAGTGTTTATAATGGAAAACAGAATTTTTATCTTTGGTTTGATTTATTTTATAAATGGTTTAAGGAAGATTCCGATTATTTTATTTAAATATAGGAAAGTGTTGATTACGATTTACGTAAATTTATTTAAAAATATACAAAATCACGTAACATTAAACGGTTTTATTTTTTCAGAATGAATGATGATGTATATTTAAATACAAAAGAAGAACGTGAATTTCTTTATTTGTTCTGTGATTATATATCTAATGATAGTGATTAATATTCAAATCATGATAATGTACCATTTTTCAAATTTTTAGATAAAAAAGGAATAGATTCAGATTAATTATTTTATACAATATATTAATTTATTATTTGATTTTTAACAAAAGGGGTGATAAATATGAAATTAACGTTACTTGTTCAAAATACAAAAACAAAACTTAAAACAAAAATTAAGTTTCCGATAGATGAAAATAAATATGAACAAATTATACAAGAAATAGGTGAAATTGACGATGATACGTTTATTAGTTAAATAGAATTTGACTATGATATTTTGTACGAATATATAAAAAAATACGGTGAATCAGTTAGTGTTGATAAACGTAAACAATTGTTAGAATGGAATGAAATTGAATAATTGAACGAATTATTTGATATGGATGAAACAGATGTACTTGAAGTAATGTAAATACTTCAATAGTCAAAAGATGGTGACATTGATGATGATTATTGGTATTCATCTATTTCATTATAAATCGACTAAGTTAAGTCAGGATATAATTTTGTCTTTCATCCTGATATAACGGATGAAAGTGATTTAAAAAACATTATAGAAGATTTGTTTATGAACAATATTAAAGTGAAATATAAAAAAGAAAAATTTTTAGAATTTATATTGTATTATGTAGATTGGGATTGGTAAACGAAAGATTTAATTTAGAGTGGAGATTTTAACTTCTAAGTAACTGATTATGGTACATTACAGATTAATGACTGATAATGTGTGGTGATGTTTATATGACGTTAACTATTTATGTGTATAACTAAAGAGAACAAGAAGAAAATGTAATTGAATTTCCGTTAGATAGTTATCAATTCGATGATGTTGTAGAACAATTTGACAGATATGATAAACACAGTGAAATAACAGACGTTGAAACAGAATATGATATTTTTAGAGAATATATATTAAAACATGGTATGTACATATTTGATTAAACAGAATTAGAATAGATTAACAATTTGTGTACAATGGATGAAAAAACGGTACTTGAAGTAATGTAAATACTTCAATAATCAAAAAATAAAATGATAAGTGGTACATACTGGAAATCTTCTATTTAATCAATTCTTGAAATGATAGATTACGATGATATGTTTAATTTTTATGAATATGTAACAAATGAAAAAGACGTTAAATATATTATAGAGAATAAGATTAGAGAAAATTGTTAAAAAGAAATTAAGAACTGTAAAATGTTATCAGAGATTTTAGAATTTGTTGATTGGGACTAATATATACAGAAACTTATATAAGATGAAGAATATAATTTTATAGTAACCGAATATGGTACATTAGAAATCATTAAATGATAAGAGGTGATTTGAATGAATTTTAGTATATTTGTAGTAAATTCAAAAACATCAAATGAATAAACTATTAATTTTCCAATTAGTGAAGACGAATATAACGAAATTATGTAAAAAGTTAGTGAACCTAAAAATAGAATTTCCATAACAGAAGATAAAATAGATTATGATATATTATAAGATTATATAATGAACAAAGGTACAAAAGTATTAGACTGGGATGAAATTGAATAGTTAAATGAACTGTCTGAAATGGATGAAACAGATGTACTTGAAGTAATGTAAATACTTCAATAATCAAGAGATGGTGAAATTGACGATAAATATTGGAAATCTATAAGATATTAAATTGATTAAGTTAAGTCAGGAGATAATTTTGTCTTTCATCCTGATATAACGGATAAAAGTGATTTAAAAAACATTATAGAAGATTTTGTTTATGAACAATATTAAAGTGAAATAAAAAAAGACAAATTTTTAGAATTTATATTGTATTATGTAGACTGGGATTGGTTGACGAAAGATTTGATTTAGAACGGAGATTTTAATTTCTAAGTTACAGAATATGGTACATTAGAAATCATTGAATGATAAGAGGTGATTTAAATGAAATTACAAATTTGGGTACGTTATTCAGTCGATAGAGAAGAACAAAAAATTAAATTTCCTTTGGATGAAGATGAAATTAATAAAATTGTTGAAAAAGTAAAAGAAAACGATTAAAGTGTCAAAATATTAGATGTAGAGACAGATTACAAGATTCTTACAGATTATATACTAAATCAAGATTCTTTTATATTCAGTCAATCAGAATTAGAGAGTTTGAATGAATTGTTTGATATGAATGAAACAGACGTACTTGAAGTAATGTAAATACTTCAATAATCAAAAGAAGGTGAAATTGATGATGATTATTGGAAATCATCAATTTCAATGTAAATTGATTAAGTAAAGTCAGGATATAATTTTGTCTTTCATCCTGATATAACGGATGAAAGTGATTTAAAAAACATTATAGAAGATTTTGTTTATGAACAATATTAAAGTGAAATAAAAAAAGACAAATTTTTAGAATTTATATTGTATTATGTAGAATGGGATTGGTTGACGAAAGATTTGATTTAGAACGGAGATTTTAACTTCTAAGTAACCGAATATGGTACATTAGAAATTAATGAATGATACGATAGAGAGGTGATGTGTTATGTCAAGATTTGAATGGAGTCCTGAAGATATATAAGAAGAACTTGATTAAATACTGTATGAGGACAACAAAAAAGATGGTATTGTTTATTTCATGAAAGATGGAACTGTTGAAGTAACATCAGTTAGAAATTAGAAATTTGGTAGAAATTAAGTTTTGTAAGTTGATTTATAAAAGTTTTTACGAAAAATGTTAAGGGAATATAAAAATTAGTTACTTGATGTTTAAGATACATAAGAAGAAAAAAGATAATAGAGAATGTAAACAATTGACGATATGTTAGATGATGATTCATTCGTAACAGATTATTTAGAAGAATAGTAAGAAGGAATGTTAGTAGATTAAGATGAAGATTGGTTTGTAACTTTGTGATATTTATAATTATATTAATTTATATATAGATACAGAGAATATTAATTATCCTCTATATTTTTTTATTATATATTGACAAGATAATTATTCTATGATATAATATAAATACCTTAAAAATATAAAGGAGGATGATATTATGGATATTAACAAGATTTTATGGTCTATATTTGGTATATTATTTTCTTTCATGTTCTTTCTGACTGTATTATATTATAATTTTCCTGATAACATTATTTTTTATACTATACTAACAATATTTGTAATGATTCTACTTGATTATACTGTTATATATATTAATAAAAGACATAATAAATAATAAAATATATAAAGAAAAAAGTGAAGGACAAAATATCCTTCACTTTTTTTGTAATATATATAATATTAATAAATAAAATCAGACTTCATCGTAAACATAATATTAAGAAAGATTGGATTATTTTCCTTATGTTTATTAACTATCAAATTATACTTGTAAATACAAATACGGTTGTGTACCAAAATATTTTCTTAACACATCTGAAGAATTTTAGTCATTTTCTTTATCATAAAATACATCAGGTTTTAACATCAATGGATTTTCTTATGTATATTTGAATTAATTTTCACCTTCCCAATCAGTTGAATAACAAAATGTAGAAATATCACCTTATCTTGGTTAACTATAATTATTATGTTTGTAAATATAAACATATTAACCTGAATCCCACTATTGGTTTCCGTTTTATTACGAAATGTAAAATCTTAAATTAAGTAAATATCCTTCCTCTTATTGGTCATTATATACTTATAACTTAAATATTTTTCTATAAGACCAGTTCTTTTATTCTTATCCTTGTTATGTAGAAGGAATCGGAATTGGATTTGAGTAATCTTATGTATCATCATCTTATTGTTTAAATCTAATTGGTAAAGATTATCTGGAAATAGTAACACCTAATTGACTGAATTATTGTTAATCGTTTTGTGTCATTTAATTGTAAATTATTTCTTATTCATCATTTGTAACAATGTTTATTAAATTACCTACGTTTTAATTTGGATTTTAATTTTATCCATGAAATATTTATATTTATGTTTTTTAAGACATTCAAATACCCCCTTTTTAATTGTTAATTAAAAAATCATTTATGAAATATAAATGATGTAGTTTAATCGTTAATTTAAACATTACTTTCTATCATTTCTACTAATGGTTATGATTTATCATATGTTTAATTTTTGACTGTACAACGTTAATATCCGATATCAAGTAAATCGAATGATAGAGTAACTTGTGTGTTCAATAGTTCTTATGTACCCCAATCGTTAGATATTTCATTTACATTTGTTGGAAATACATTATAAAATTTATAAAGAAGTAATGATATAGTAAATTCAGGATATTTACCACTTGTTTAATCTTCAACACCTTTATCCTCAATTTAATCTTCAACACCTTTATCCTCAATTATACCTTATAAAACTTATACAGTTAAAGAAGGAAGTTTATAGTATCTTGGATTTTGATCTATGTATTACATAGTGTTTTTATTACTTATTACTTTGTGTTACGAAATTTCTTTTAACCATTCTTTAAAAAATGTACGAACTACTGTTGTTTTAGTATCTGAACTATGTTCTAAAAATGTAACAGTAATATCATTACCACCTAAAGTTTAACGAGTTTATTATTTTTAATTAAAGTTTTATAATGGTATTTCTTATGTTTCTATAGTATAACTTGGTATACCACTCACTGAATTTTAATATTTAAAAATTTCACCTAACATACTTTATTTGAAATTGTCTAAGGTATCAACAGTTAAACCTTATTGTGTTTATTATTTATAATATTATGTTGATGTGTTTGTGTTTTATGGAGTTGTTTAATCTTATAATTATTAAACATCAACAAACTAAAAATTATTTTTAAATACAGGTTGTAATTATTATAAATCTGTGAAATATTCTTAAACATAAGTTGTTTAAGTATTACTGTTAAAATATATCTTTCCAACACCTGACATTGTTATCACCTCTTATATAAACAATCATTAAATTTCAAAGTAATCGTATTAGAACGTTACGTTTGTTTGTACAATTTCTGTAGAATCAAATGAAAGATCACCAATTCCATTTTCTACTTACGTGGGAAATACATTATGAAATGTAAATTGTTGTACAACTTTAGTTTAATCTTCAGAGTTTAGAACTTTTAATGTAATTTTATTACCATTTTAATATGTATTTTTTCTTTAAATTTTTCCTGTAAACGGATTTTAAATATTTTTCATCCAAGTCATGAAATACTAATATATTATAAAGAACGGTACTTCTTGAAATGTTATTTGTAGTGTGTCAAATTATAATCGATTTGATTGATATTGTTATTGGAAAAATGGATATTGTTAAGTTTATTTTTCAACTGTAATTTATGGTAGTGTTTATGACCTTTATTGTAATTATAATAGTTCTTTTATAAAATCAGTATATTTAAAGGTACTATCGTTAAAATCTTTTTATGTATAATCTTTAAATAATTATTATAATGAATTAATTGTTGTATTTTCTCCTTATATCATATCTTGAACATTTTTAATATATTGTTAAGGTATGTTATCAAAATTAATTTACCATATATATTTTACAACTGGTTGAAAACTATCGTGTAATTACATTTTAATACCCCCTTTAATGTTATATAACAAATAAAATCATTCATTGTAAATTAAAATGTTTTAAAACAAATTAAATTTCATTTTCTTATATTTGTAAATCCTTATTTCTAAGATCAATAATATTATCAATAATATTTGAATTTAAACATTATACACCAAAATCAACTTAATCAAATGACAATGTAACTTGAACATTTAATAATTCTGATGTACCCCAATCGTTAGAAATTTCATTTACATTCGTTGGAAATATATTGTACAAACGTACTATATATACATATTATTTAAGTATATCAACAGGTTTACCTTATAAAACCTAAATATCTAAGTATGGTAATTTATAAAATTTAGGATTCTACATTGTAAATTAATTTATGTTTTATAATTGACCTTTTTGTAAGAATTTCATTGGTGAATAATCTTTTAACCAATTTCTGAAAAATGTTCTAATTGGTTATTTAACATTTGTTATATTGTCATTATTATATTTTAGTTTTGTATCTTCTAAAAATGTAACAGTAATATCGTTACCACCTAAAGTTTAACGAGTTTACTATTTCTAATTAAAGTTTTACAATGGTATTTCTTATGTTTCTATAGTATAACTTGGTATACCACTCACTGAATTTTACCTTCCAAAAATTTCTGTTATAATATTATTGTAAATACTTATTTAAGTTTATTTTGATATTTATTTACTTTAGTCGGTTGTATCAAAAATACTTTTGAATTATTTTATTTACTAATGTTCAATTGTTATTGTTTTTTTAATATTTTAATCAGTTTCATCATAATTTTTTTATAAGAATTAAAAATTATTTTTGAATACAGGTTAAATTTGTTATATATCAGTAAATGAATTTGTTTAACCACTTTTTTAAAGAGTTCCAAAATATACAGTACCTCCCATAATATTTCACCTCACAAAAAATATATCATTATTTAATTTCATAATAATCATATTAGAACGTTACACTTGTTTGTACAATATCTGTACTATCAAAAGAAACATCACCAATTCCATCGTTCACTTATGTTGGAAATACATTATGAAATACAAATTGTTATTAATATTTAACATCGTTATCACCTATTGTACTTTAATCATATACAGTTAATGTAATATTATTTGATGTTTAATATTGATCTTTTGTATTTATAAACTATGAATTATATTTAATATTATATTAACTATTTCCTAACGGGTTTTAAGTATTTTACATCCATATTTTAAAAAACAATGATATTATAAACTAAGGTATTTCTTGAAATGTAACTTCAAGGTTATCAAATTATAATCGATTTGTTTAATATTGTTACTGGAAAAATGGAAATTGTTATGTTTATTTTTCAATTTAAACTTATGGTAATGTTTATGACCTTTATTGTAATTGTAATAATGTCATTATCCAATCTTTTGTACTCAAATCAGTTTATTAATCTAAATTTTCTGTACTCGTATAAATAATACTTTTGAAAGGTAAATTAACATTTTATTATTATCTTGTACTTATACTTTTGTTTTCAATTTAACCTGATTGAAGAAATTATTATAATGTTTTCTAATACTTCTATATATTATCATTTTTAAAATCAAAATCTATTTACCATATATATTTTACAACTGGATTTATTATATCATGTAATTACATATTTACACCCCCACAATGGTTATTTCATATATTATATATTGTTTAATTGTCACTTTAATGTTAAATCTTAATTACCATATGTAAATTATATATTATCTTGATTAAATGTATGTTATTATAAATCTATTTTTTCTTAATCTTATTAATTTTAAAGATATAAACCAAAATCAATTTAATCAAAAGATATTGTAACTTGTGTATTCAATAATTCTGATGTACCCCAATCGTTAGAAATTTCATTAACATTTGTTGGAAATACATTGTACAAACGTATTATTTGAACATAATAATTATTGTCTGTTTTTCCTTATAAAATTTAAATATCAAGAATTGGTAATTTATAATATCTTGGATTATTGTGTATATATTATGTTGTTGTTTATTACTATGTTTATTTTTTTGAAATAATAGATAATGGTGAATAATATGACATCCAATTTCTAAAAAATGTTCTTATTGGTTAATTAGTATTAAACGTTTATATATAAGTGATACTGGTTTCTTTATTTTCACTATTTTTAGTTGTAGTAGTTTTTGATATAACCATATTTTAATCTTCTATAAACGTAACAGTGATATCATTACCACCTAACGTTTAACGTGTTTATTATTTTTAATTAAAATTTTATAATGGTATTTCTTATGTTTCTATAGTGTAACTTGGAATACCACTCACCGAATTTTATCTTCTAAAAATTTCACTTATTATATATCCATATAAAGATTTTTAATCTGTTTATATTGTTGAAGTTAACTTAGTTAAGTCAGTACCCGTAAATAATGATTTAAATTATTGTATTTATTAGTGTTTTTAAAATGAAGTAGGTGAAACAAATGTATTTGTTTCAAGAAAATATGTATTATTTATAAATTAAAAATTATTTTTGAATACAGGTTAAATTTGTTATATATCAGTAAATGAATTTGTTTAACCACTTTTTTAAAGAGTTCCAAAATATACAGTACCTCCCATAATATTTCACCTCACAAAGAATACATCATTGTTATATTTCAAAATAATCATATTAAAATGTTACACTTGTTTGTAAAACTTCTGTAGAATCAAATGAAAGATCACCAAGTCCATCATTTACTTATGTTGGAAATACATTGTGAAATACAAATTCTTATTATTTTGTTTATGTTTATCCCTAATAAAATGTACTCTAATCATATACAGTTAATGTAATTGTATTGTCTGTTTAATATTTACCTTTACTCATTATATACTATTTTTTATTTGTTGTACCTAAAGGATTTTAAATATTTTACATCCAAATTCTAAAGAAGTTTTAGATTACAAACTAAGGAATTTCTTGAAACGTAATTTCAAGATTATCAAATTAGATTCTATTTGTTTAATATTGTTACTGAAAAAATGGAAACTGTTATGTTTATTTTTCAATTTAAACTTATGGTAGTGTTTATGACCTTTATTGTAATTGTAATAATGTTACTATCCATTCTTTTGTATTCAAATCAGTTTATTTTTCAAGTTACGATTATGGTGTTGTTGATTAATCCCATATTACATTTTAAAATGGTAATTGTGTTGTATCCGTTTTTTTTCTTTCACTTGTTTTTCCACTTTATAAAAACTATTACAATGTTGTCTAATAATTCTACATATTACTGTTTTTAAAATCAAAATTTATTTACCATATATATTTTACAACAGGTGTCAAAGAATCGTGTAATTACATGTTTATCCCTCCAATTAATCAAATATTTTGATTAAGAATATTTCCTGTATAATCATATTTTAAAAAGTTTTAAAATGTTAGTGGACATTATTCTTTAAAATATTATTAAATTTACATTTAATATTCTTGAATTTCAAATTGTTAATGTTAATCTTATCTTTGATTTAAAAAATTCATTAAACTTCTCTAATTTACAGTCCAGTAAAATTCTGTATACATCTAAGTTGGAAGTACAATTCGTTATAATTCTTTTTTTACACCATTTTATAATAAATCCTTATATGTTTCTAAACTTTTTTGATATTATTGTTAAAACATGTCTTTAATTTGTTAATAATTATTATCTTAGTTTAAATTTTCTTGTTTTTACTAATCGTTTGATCTAATTGTATCAGGTATATAAAAATCTTAATCTTCTACGTTTACATACCTTTAACTTTTTTCGTTAAACGAACCGATTCTGTGTCTCATCCATTGTCTCTAAACGAATATCGGTTATTTAATATAAAATGTAAAAGTAATATGTTCAAATGGTGATAGATGTTTGTTTCTTATTAACAATTCAATTAACCTTTTAACATCTTTCTGTTAATCATTATATTCATAACTAATTAAAGTTATACCATACGAAACTTTCTACTATCTATATTATGAAAAGTCGTCACCCATTCTATCTATTAATCTTACTATACCTTTGTCTAAAACCTAATAATATTATACCATACATTTTCACCTCTCTACATCCTTTTTTAAAACAATATTAATCTGAAATTAAGTTTTTGATATATATGTATAGTATTATATTATATTACATGTTAACATATTCTTAATATTAAATATATTCAATTTTAAAATAAATCGATAAAATTTTATATATAATAGTATTGACAAATTAAAAATATATGATACAATATTATTGTAGTTAGAAAATAATATATATTAAAATAAAAAGTACTTGACAAAAACAAAAATTATGATATAATAGACATGAAGATAAAAAAATAAAGGTGGATTATCCACCAAATATGGAGGGATAAAACATGAGTATAATTAGAGAAGTAATGAAAGAGAATAGAATAGATATAGATGATTTGTTAAAAGTAAAAGAAAATTTCAAGAAAAATATTATGTCTGATGAGAATTTTAATAAAATGATGTATTTAAGAGACCAAATTTCACTTTTGGAATTTATAAAGAAAACGATAATTGACGGTTATTTTGAATTGACTCGTGATAAATATGTATTAAAATTTAATATAATACAAAAATATAAATTTGAAGAAATAGAACCTGACAAAATAGTTATATATCTAAAATACAATGGTTTCAAATATAGTATTGAAAAAATCGTAGTTTTTTTGACAAACGAAATAAGAACAATGGATGAAGTTAATGAAATAATAAGAAAAACTATTGAATTTAAAGAAAATAGTGAAATAAGTCAGATATATAATCAAGTAAAAGAAATAAGAGAATTAATTGGAAATATGAATATTTTTGACTTTGATATTAATTCAATTAATAAATTAGATGAAAAAATATATAAATGTAAAGAACAATTAGAAAATCTAACGAAAGAAAGACAGTATGTCACAACGGTTGATATGGAAAAAGAAATGTTAGATAGAAATGATGAACTAATAGTAAAACTAAATAATATGAAGTTTGATAAAAGATTTCATGAATTATATTTCAAAGAAGACCCATATGAAGGATTTTTTAGAGGTGGTGGATTGAGATTAAGTGATTTTGTTGATATTCTATTAAATAATATTGATAGTTATTGATATGAAAAAATAAAAAAAAGGTATTGACAAGATTCAAAAATTATAGTATAATAATTATGAAGATAAAAACTAAAGGTGGATAGTCCACCAAGTATGGAGGGATAAGTATGGTTAATATGGATAATGAATTAGTTAAAAAAATTCTTTATACGTTTCAGGAGGGTACAATTGGAACGTATGAAGAACAAGTTATATTAAGTGATATTCTTAGTTTTAAAAAAGACGGTAAATCTGGTCTGGATATATTAGACGGTTTGTGTTCATTATATAATATTAATTACAGTGACGTAGAATATGATGTAAATGATATATATGTTAATCTTTCAGACGAACCTGAAAATACCATAAAACTTAATATACTTTCTGATTTGGAAGTATGGTATTATAAAAGTAGAAATATTGTTAATGAAGAAAAAATAAAGTATCTATTTCGTGTATTAGAATTGAAAGATGGTATATATCGATTCGTAAATGTCTATGATATGATAACAAAGTTTAGAAATAGATATATAGATAATGTGTTTGTAAGGTTAATAGAACCAATCGAATTAGGTAATCAGATAATTTATAAATTTTTGAATAAAAGAACCAATAAAAACGTGACGTTGTACAATATTCAAGAAATGTTAGATGTTGTATTTAATTATTTACAATTATCGGATTACTCACTATTGAACTATCTGTATCATTTTTCTTTTGTAAAAGATGGAATATTAGGTATAGATTTGTTAACGTCACTAATAAGAAATTTGTCTGGAAAATTTAGTATAGATTTTATATTCTACCATTTGTTCTTGAAATGGATAAACATGAGTAATTTTTGTAAATACCTTGATGAATACATATTTATTGATTTAGAACAAATTCAGATTAGATATCCAAAAATTAACAAAGAAAAATTTATCGAATATCTTGTAAATAATACAGACGATTTGAACATTATAGAAATTGATACTAATCATTATCTTATAACACAACATAAAAAGTTACATTACGATTTAATTATTGATAATCAATGTATTTGATATATTTTATATATTTTATATATATTTTATATATGGATTATAGAACTTATATTAAAGGTTCTGTAATCCATGTTTTTTATTAATAATATAAAGGAGGTATACGGATGTAAAACGTTGATGAAATAATGATATAATTAAAAGACCAATTATTATAGTTAAAACAATATGGAAATAGAGAATATTTACTTATAAGAAAATATTCAGAATTATTAGATGAATATAATAAAAATTCTAATTATTTTGTAGAAAACGAATATTTAATTAATACGTATACATATAAATAACATGAAATAAATAAATTATTTTCTGATTTAATAAATGGAAAAATGAATATAGATGATATTGATATATAAATAGAATTTGTTGATAATGATTATAAAAATATATTATGGACAAGACTAAGACAAGTATTACACATATTATACTGGTCACAAAATCCAGGACGTAATTTAAAATATTTTGTTAAACTTAATGGTAAAATAATAGGACTATTATCATTAGGTTCTGATGTAATGTAAATAGAGTAAAGAGATAAATATATAGGATGGAGTAATAAAGAAAAAATAGAAAAGAAAAGAATAAATAATTTGATGATATAATCAACAATTGTACCTATACAACCACTTGGATATAATACAACAGGTGGTAAATTAATATAATTATTATTATATCATAAAATAATACGTGATATATTTTTTTAGAAATATAAAGAAGAATTAGTTGGAATTACAACCACATCATTATTCGGAATAAGTAATAGTCAATATAACGGATTCCCTAAATACTGGAAACCGTTAGGTGAAACATAAGGTACATTAAAATTGTCACCGTTAGAAGATGTATACGGTCAAATAAGAGAATATTTAAGATAAAATTATCCTGATGAATATAAATAATCACAAGAAAATACAGGACCTAAACAAAATACTATTAATTTATTTTATAAAAAAACAGATTTTAACAAATATTGGAAACAAGAAACGGGTTACAATATAAATCAATTAGAACAACACTTCGTACGTGGTGTATATTTTTAGAAACTATATAATAATACAATAGAATATTTGAATTGTAAAGAAAATAATTTATTACCACGTACTGATTTAGATTTTGATGAATAAAATTAAAATGATATTTTTAGATTTTGGTTTAATAAATGGGGTAAAAAACGGTTTCAAAAATTACAATAAGAAAATAGATTATTGAATACACAATGGAAATTAAGTATATTAGAAAATTATACATCAGGAAAACTATTATCATAGAATGAATTTTTATAAAGAGAATCTGAATGGTGAATATTTATTTATAAGGGGGGATTTAAATATGGTATATGTAATATCAAAGGATGGAAAAATATTAGACCCCACTAACAGACATGGTATGGTGAGACATTTGTTGAAACAAGGACTCGTTCGAGTAATTCAACGTGATCCATTTACTATTCAATTGTTATACGATACAACAACATATACACCACAAATTAATAATAATCAATCTATTGTTGAAAGTTTCAACTACCCACCACCTATAGAGGTGGGGGATTGTGGAGACACAATCTCGGTTGAATAGTCTTAGTCATTAGTGAAGAACTGATGACTACGTTATGACAGAATATATAGTCACATTGGGATACTCCACAAGTCCCAATCACTGAGGATAATAACTAAACAGTTCTGATGGGTAGGAACAGTGTTATTATCACAAAACCTGTCATAACATTGACGATGTGGACATTCACCAGGTCAATTGACCTGTATTATTTTCAACGATTCAAATAATTAAGGAGGTTAATTAAGTATGAAAAAACAAAGACAATTAGATTATACATTTACATGGTAAGGTAAAGAACAAATACAGTAAATACTATAATAAGAACCAAAATAAAAACTTGTACCTGATATAGACAACTCGATAGATTTTAGTAAAACAGAAAATTCAGTTTTTATCGGTGATAATTTTGAAATATTAAAGTTATTACAAAAAGAATATTAAAATAAAATAAAAATGATTTATATTGATCCACCTTATAATACTGGTAATAAATTTATATACAATGATAAGTTTACCAAGTCCGAATGGCTTAATTTTATGTATCCGAGATTATTTTTGGCAAGAAGTTTGTTAAGAGATGACGGTGTAATTTTTGTTTCTATTGATGATAATGAAGTTCATCATCTAAGAATGATTATGGATGAGATATTTGGGGAAGAGAATTTTGTGATAAAGTTTATATGGGAAAAAACGCAACACTTTGGAAGGCAAAAAATAAATTATTACTCTAATGCAGATTATATTTTATGTTATGCAAAAAACTTAAAATATAACGCGCAAAATCTAAAAGAAGTTTTAGTTGAAAATATCCAAACAGAATTCGAAGATGCCCCATTATATAATGCTTCTAATCCTGAAAAGCAATTAGTATTTAAGGTTGGAAGTGTAATGTTTACCAGTGTAGAGGATGGTTATTATGAAAGAACGACTGACGAGAAATATAAACTACTTAATCCTGTATCTATAAAACAGAAATATAACGAGAATGATCTTAATTTAAGTTTTAGGTCAAGATGGAGTCAGAAGAAGATAGATGAAGAAATAGAAAAAGGAACCAAATTTTGGATTAAAAGTACTAATTTTGCTATTAGAGCAATTTATAACAAGGGAAAATCATTCAAAAATTCTCCAAAGCAAATCATTTTCACAAATAAAAATAATCCCTTATGTGCAAAGGATAAACTTGGCAAAAAGGTTGGCGTTAATGAAGAAGGAACAAATGAAGTTAAAGAATTATTCAACGGTAAAAATGTTTACGATTATCCAAAACCCGTGAGTTTAATACGATATTTGACTTCCTTATTATGGGATTGTGAGACAGAAAAATTTTCTAATGATTCTCTCATCCTAGACTTCTTCGCTGGCTCGGGCACAACAGGACACGCTGTGTGGGATTTAAACAAAGAAGATGGTGGTAATAGAAAATTTATACTTGTTCAACTTGATGAGGAAGTTCAAGACGAAGAAATCAAAAAAGAATTTCCAACTGTTGCTGATATTTGTATTGAAAGATTGAGAAGAGTATCAGAAGAATACAAGAAAGAAGGCAGCAATTTGTTCCAAAATAACCAAGATTTTGGATTTAAGGTTTTTAAACTTGACAAATCAAACTTCAATCTTAAGGATGAGTTTGAATTTGACCCAAGCGAAAATGAAGAAGAATTAAAAAAGGAATATTTGGAGTGGCTTGGTCTATGGGTTAATGAACCATTAGTTTCTGGCTGGAAAGAGATTGATGTTATTTATGAAGTAATGCTAAAAGAAGGACTGAACTTAAACTCCAAGATTGAAAAGATAAAGATTAAAGACAATGAATTTTACTATGTAAAAGATGAAGAACAAAATTTGGATTTTTATATATCTCTTG
>Ga0208824_1000564_pt1 | contig 39194 bp, 38 predicted proteins | sample AD_JPNTR3_MetaG_FD_184447 | JGI IMG/M metagenome (GOLD analysis project Ga0208824, IMG submission 184447) | Active sludge microbial communities of municipal wastewater-treating anaerobic digesters from Japan - AD_JPNTR3_MetaG (SPAdes) (version 2) | ecosystem: Engineered > Bioreactor > Anaerobic...
GTTACATATTGATCATTTCGCTGTTTTAAAAGTCGTGTTAATTTAGTTAAGTTTGCATTGATATGGGCAAGGGAACGCATTTTATACAATGCTAATTGTGAACGTTTCAATATATCGTATAGTGTAATGGTCAAAAAAATTGTTATAAATCCCATTATTGTTAGTGTTGTTATATGGGTGTTTGCAAACAATGGTAGTATACCCAGAATACCTGATCCTATGAGCAATATTGCTCGAAATAATTTTAGGCCAAATCTGGATGGAACAGAATTTTTTATGGTAAATGAATAGTATACCTGAAAAATAGCAATAATAGCTGGTTGAATATGGAGTGGCAAAATTACTGATACCAGTAATGTTACTATCGATATGCCTGATATAACGATATCTTTTTTAGAAAGTTGTTTGGCAATAGCATGGACGTAGTATGCAAAAACACCGGGATAGCATGAAATAATAATTGATGGAAAAATAGTTGAAGGATGTATCAGTGTTACAATACCCAGTAATAATGCAAATACTAATAATGGGACACTATGCCGTCCCTCCTTAATATTAATGGTAGCGATAGCAACACATAAGAATAGTGAGGATACTATACATAATGATAATAAAAGTGAAGATATCATAATACTATTTGATTTTTTTTACCAGTAGTGTAAAATTGCCATAACTATCTGCCATTGCTACATCTCGGTAATTATTGAATGATATGTCAACATTTTTCATAAAAATTTGTTTATTGTAAGGAGCCAGGCATGGGTTTTACCTGTGGCATAATAGGTTTGCCAAATGTTGGTAAATCAACGTTGTTTAACGCATTAACCGGTGCGCATGCACCAATGGAAAATTATCCCTTTTGCACTATTGAACCAAATAAAGGAATTGTACCAGTACCTGATCCGCAACTGTATACCATAGCAAATATTCTGAAAAAAAAAGACCCTATTCCAACGAGGATTGAATTTGTTGATGTTGCCGGATTGGTTAAAGGGGCGTCGAAAGGTGAGGGACTGGGCAACATGTTTTTAAGCCATATACGGAATGTGGATGCGATAGTTCATGTAATTCGTTGTTTTACTGATAAGGATGTTGTTCATGTTGAAGGGGATATTCAACCTCTTCGTGATATTGAAATTATTCATATGGAATTGTTACTTTCCGATATAGAAGTTCTTACACGAGCAAAAGAAAAAATTGAAAAAAAAGCAAGATCTGGTGACAAAGAAAATGCTCAGCGGCTGCAAATCATTGATAAACTGTTTACCCACATTAACGATGGTGTCATGCTTAGCAGGATACCGTTAACTCAGGAGGAACTATCGCTTTGCAATGAATATGGGCTTATATCAGCAAAACCAATGATTATTTGTGCAAATGTTGATGAGTATGGCGATAGTAACCATGCATTCAAATCATTGCAGGAATATGCTATGCACCATGGATTGGGACTTGTTGCCATCAGTGCAAAGGTTGAAGAAGAAATTGCTGAGTTACCCTTGCAGGAGCAGCAGGAGTATCGAAAAGCGTTAGGTGTGGACAGATCTGCGCTGGAAAGGCTTATTGTAACTGCATACTCAATGCTTGATCTTATTACCTATTATACTATAACCACACAGTTACAGGCGTGGACCATAAAAAATGGTACCACTGCTCAAAAAGCAAGCGGGATTATTCACAGTGATTTTGAAAAAGGATTTATCCGTGCAGAAGTTTTTCATTATGATGATCTTATGCACTATAAGTCATTGCATGCCATAAAAGAGCATGGATTGCTGCGAAGTGAAGGACGCGATTATATTGTAAAGGATAGGGACATCATTCACTTTTTGTTCAGTGTTTAATGTATGAAAAAGTTGCAAATGTATACAACTATATTTGGCTTGCAAGAGCATTTTACTTTAGAAGAACTGGCTCATGCCTACCGAACGTTAGCGATGCTGTACCATCCTGATATAAGCAATGATGCTGGTACACTGGAAAAAATGCAGCTTATAAACACCGCCTATGATTATTTAAAAAATTATGTCGATAGTTCCATAAAAGCAGATAGCACCAGAGAACATGAAAAAATCGATGCAATATATTCACTGTATAAAAAAGCATTTACTATTCTACAAAATTCCTTTTATAGCTATTACTCTGATGGCAGTGGTTTTACTGGCAATGCGGAGTATTTAAAAAGTGAACTGATAAAAGCAAAAGAGCTCTTTGCAACTATCATCAATGACTATCCCTATAATCAATGGGTGGATGATGCTATTGATAAAATCAATAGCATCAATAAATGGCTCTAGATATTCATGATTTTATTGTTCTTTTATTTTATTTCATGTATTGTCAGGAGTGGCGATAGGTAAAAAATGAAGAATTAAGTGTCTGGCGTTCATAACTTTCAGTACATCCATGGTATCATGGTTTATGAGATGCTGCAAGAGCGTCAATACTGTTTTGCTTTTTTTTAACCCGGCTGACGTGATCATTAATTATTTTTTCAAAATCAACATCACCGTTCATTATTTTTACTCGTTCCGTTTCAATATAGCCTAAATTGGTGGTTATTTTAACAGTGCTTGCTATGCTGGCATATTTTTTTGCCTGATACCAGTACGGCAACGCTTCTTTATACATTGTTTCAGCTATTTTAAGGCTTTCCTGAATATCTCTGGCATAACTTGCATCATAAAAATATATATGTTGTTTATCATACCGGGTAGCTATTTTTAGATAATCACGTAGTATCAGCATGGTAATGTGCATAAACATTAAATTGCGGTATTTATAATATTCATCTTCAGTTTGTATTTTTACCAGCGCCTGTGATGGATGGCGGAATTTGCAGGTTAATGCTATTTTAAGTCTGTCAATATTTTTGCGTAAAGAATTTTCATCATAGTATAGCTTCATCCCATATAATTCATAAAAATCTTCGACGTAATGAGGAACTACTTTATAATGCATCCTGACCTTTGGAATATAATCTGAAAAAGGTACAAATTCATCTTTTTCCTTTTGAAAATAGTGATACTGATAGTCTTCAGCATCTGCATGGATGCCTACCAGTACAAACAAACCAGCTATTAAAAATGGTGTCAGCTTGGTAGCAATTATTTTCTTATTCATAGTAATGTTATACAAATATTTCTTTTAAGATATAGTGCATATGCATAATTCTCTCTACCATTAAACAGACATTAAACAGACTATTGTGCATCAATGAAAACTGCATACTGTACACTATCAAGAAAATCGTTTGTGCCACACGATGTGATATCTAGTATATTTATCGGAAATGAAGAGAAAATTGGTAAATCAATTACTCATGTGTGATATAATGATTCTGATTCCAATAAAAATGAGGATTATACCACCAATAAGTTCTGTTTTTTTTCCCAACAAACTGCTTGCTCTTTTACCAAGAAATACGCCAAAAACCGAAAAAACCGCACAGGTAATACCAATAATGATACTGGGCAGAAGTATTGGTTTTTGCAATACTCCCAGACTTAACCCTACTGCCAGGGCATCAATGCTTGTCGCAAGCGATAAGAGGATAAGGGTCAATCCTTTTGAGGGATCACCGTTGAAGGCAGTTCCATCGGTATCAAAAGATCCTTTAATCATACGGATTCCAATAAATGATAGTAGCGCAAATGCAATCCAGTGATCAAAATTCTTTATAATTGGTTCAATAGCAATACCACCAAAATAACCAATGATAGGCATCGCACATTGGAATAAACCGAAATGGAAAGCAATTCTAAAATAATAGCGGTAAAATGGTTTATAAATATATAACCCTGCGGCTATGGAAACTGAGAATGCATCCATCGCCAGTGCCACAGCTATTCCTGATGTAGTTATGATATCCATAACTATCGCTCAAAAAAAAGTTTTAAGTAATGTTCAATAGTTACTGCATGATCAAGCTTTATTTGCGATTCAACAATCCATGAAGATTGTGGGAAGCGATTAATTGCTAATTGTAAAATTTGAATTGATTTTATAAGATCGGTTATTGCCTGCTCCATTTGAAAAAAGCCGCGGTTATGCCGATTGTAAAAGATTTCTTTTTGAGCACGCAAAAGAAAATCATCCCCCTGCCGGTAAATTCTGAAGGCTTCTACATCCAGTATATTGGCATAAGAATCAATGATATTGAGGCATTCTGATGATTTATAAAAAGTAAAAAGTAACTCTTTAAAAAGATTGAAATGTTGCAAAAATTCATAGTCATTGGTATAACTGCAAAGATTATCAATCCCATGGTAGCTGCGTCGAAGCTGCAATACAATTTTTTTAAATATATCGGAATTTACCGGACTGTCCCGACGCGCTAAGTTGTAAAGGTTGTATTGAAAATACTGGTACAGTGCATCTTTTGCCTTTTCGCGGTATTGTATAAAATATTGGGTTAATAGGTCATCACGTAAAATATCGTCTTTTTTAAATGTGGTTTCTTTTTTCGGTGGTTTATCGTTTTGGATCTCAACCGTTTTTTCTTTAAAACGATGTGTAATTATGGTATTGTATGCAACATTAATGCTTGCCATAGCTTTATTTGCCCAATCAATATTGCTGGGATTTTTATCGGGATGGTATAGCAATGCAAGTTTTTTAAACGCTTTGGTTATTTCGATATCGCTTGCATTGTGTGATACCTGTAAAAGTTTATATGATTCTTCCAGAGTCATCATTATTATATGATGGTTAGTAAGCGTACCAATTTTAGTAAACTGATAAGTGTATACAATATAAGCATAACAATGCAATTACATTTTTATAAAAATAAAGATTATGCTTTTACTGTTTACGAATATCATAACGTTGTGATTTTACTATTACTGTGTCAGGGATTTAATCTATTGCTGCGATCTCTTCAATAATCTCACCTTCGTTTTCAGGATTTATACGACTCCTTGCTGATCTTCCTGGCAGGAAAAATGATAAAATAAATGCAACTGCTACCATGAAGCTTCCCACAAGAAAAGAATCCTGAAACGATAGTACAACAGCATGCTGTGCAATATGCTTAAAAAGGATCCCCTGCGCTATCTGTGATGATAGTGCATAGGAAAAGCCAAGTGAATGTGCATGGATAAAAAGGTTGTGAAACGCATGTGTAAACGCTGGTGATGTGCTATCTATATTGGAAGATATGGATGACACGTGAAAGGGTATTCTATGGCTTAATACCGTTGAAAGTATGGATATCCCCAATGACCCTCCTACCTGCATGAGTATGCTTAGCATTGAAGATGCCATCCCGGCATCCTTCTTTGAAACAGCATTCATTGCCACTGCCGTGACAGGTGCCATTAAAAGACCCATACCAATTCCACGTAATAATGTAGGAAAAATGATGTCATAAACTGACATGGTTACATCCATATTTTTGTACATATACATGAAGAGCCATAAGCCAATAAGCCCAAAAATTGTGGGCAATCGTGCGCCAATCTTATCGCCAAGTATGCCACTGAATGGCATTATGAATGCCATAACGATTGAGCTTGGAAGCAAAATAAGGCCGGTTTGCATCTCATCATAACCCATTTGTTGTTGCAGAAACAGTGGTAAAAGAAATATCCCCCCAAAAAGAACAACAGAGCGCACAAGAAATATAATTGAGCAAATAGAAAAAACAGGTGATTTGAATAGGTGGAGATTGATAATACCATAGCTGGTGTTTGATTCAACTAAAATGAAGCCAATAAATCCCAGAGCAGACATAACAGCACAGGTGATAATGTATGAAGAAAACCATCCTTCCTTTTCGCCTTTAGATAATCCAAGGAGTAATGTGATAAGGAATATTGATAAAAAGGCAAATCCCCAGAAATCGAACTGCCTGTGTTGACTTTTGTGAGGAATTTCTTTAATAAGAAATAATGATGCGGCAATTAACGCAATAACGCTAACCGGAAGATTTACCATAAATATTGAACGCCAACCAAAATGGTTGGTAAGATAGCCTCCGAGAGTTGGTCCTATTGATGGTCCTAAAATAACACCTACACCCCATAGCCCCAATGCTCTTCCTCGCTCATGGGGTTCAAATGCTTCGGTAATCATTGCCATACCTGTTGGTGTAATGGCTCCACCTCCCAGTGCCTGTATAATTCGTGATCCTATTAATGCTGGAAGATTCCATGCTGATGCACAAAAGATTGACCCTATTGTAAAAACTGTAAGGCTGGCGATATAAAGAATTTTGTATCCAATTTTATCGCGCAACCATGCGGTTAAAGGCATGAGAGTAGCATAGGCAATCATATATCCTGTGACAACCCACTGGATGTCATCAAGATTTACTCCAAAATCAGCCATGATGGCTGGCAACGATACATTGACGATGCTGCCATTGAGTGCTGTCATAAATGTTCCAATGACAACAATGGCAACTACCATCCATTTATAATTATTTTGATTTAATTCCTGATTAGCAGTATTCATGGGTTTTTGCTACTTTACACGAATTTTAATAGTTACTGATTGCCCAACCCGTAAGGTTTTACCGGGGTGCGGATGTAGCTTTATTTTTATAGGTATGCGTTGTACCAGTTTGATGAAATTGCCTGAACCATTATCAGCAGGGATCAGGGCAAATGTTGACGCAGTTGCTTTTCGTACTTCCAGCACTGTGCCAGTAAGTGTTCCACCTTCATCAATATCAATGGTAACTTTTTGTCCCGGTTTTACATCTCCAACAGATGTCTCTTCAATGTTTGCATCAACCCATGCATTATCAATATCAACAACAGTGATAGCAGTTTGATTTGTTTCTAAAATATTTCCTATCCTGGCAAGCTTTTGTACTACTATACCATTTACCGGGCTTGTGAGTGTAGTATATTCAAGGGCAAGCTCGGCTAACTTTAAATCAGCGTCTGCGCTCATTGCTTCAGCCTGTACTTTATCAAGCTGTTGTTTACTTACTGCATTCTGTCTGGCAAGAGCTTCTGTTCTTATTAGTTCAGTTTTTGCAAAAGTAGCTCTTGCTTTTGCTTTTTGATATTGTGCTTCTGCTGTACGGTGGTCAAGCTCAACCACAACCTTACCATTACTTACCCTGTCTCCTTCTTCAACATTGACAGCAATTATCTGACCACTGATGCCCTTGTTTGCTATACGAATAATGTCGGCAGCTATGCGGGCATCATCGGTGCGCACATAAGGCCTGATGATAAAAAACCAGATTAATAGTGTAATAACTGCCAATGCAGCAAGCACTTTAAATGTTATTTTTGATGCTTTTGTTTTCCACCATGGGATAGATTGTTTTCGTTTCCCCGACGATTTTTCTGATGATACAGGTAATTCTTCTTTAGTAGACATCCTTAAACCTCATTGCTATTATAAAATTATCATAGCTGCAATATTTTAATTTCCATTTTTAAAAGCTAAAATAATCATAACCAAGTGCACGATTAAGTTTTGCTTTGGAAACCTGAAAATCATAGAGAGCCTGAATATACATTGTGGTTGCATTGCTCAACTCTACATTTGCATTTAAAAGTTCAGTGTTGTCTATCATACCATTTTTAAATTGCAAAACGGCAACCCGGACTGATTCCTTAGCAGATGCAATATTATCCCTTTGGGATTGAATGGCGTGTGATGCCGCTACAAGCCCAAGCAAGCCATCCTTAATCTCAAGCTTCAAAGATTTTATAAAATCTTCAAGCTCAAGATCAGTCTGCTGAGTAAGGCTCTTAAACTCATCAGATTTAGATCTGGTTGCATCAACAGGAGATAATGTTCCCCACCTATACACAGCTCCAATGGTGATATTCCAGTTTTTGTTCCACCCTTTATAGTTGATCTCACTGTTAAAGCTATTAACAATAAAGTTTGTTGTATCGCCCATACCGGTGTCAACATCCCCCTTGGGATTTATTAGTTCAGTTGCTCCATAGGTACCGTTTACAAAAAAAGTTGGCCACAAGTATACCGAGTCATTTTGCATTTCTTTGTATTGATAAAAATTCTTGAGGTGATTTAGCTGTAATAATTCAGGTCTGTTTTTTACAGCAATGCTTACAAACTCATCATAGTGATTCATCAACTCGGCATCATTTACAGTGAAAAGATTATTATCTACATCGCCAGTAAGATGTAATGGAGAAGTATCAAGATTTACAGGCATATCTGTTTCCTGCCCAAGCTGTATGTTAAATGCTGATTTTGTCTGTTCATAATCTTTTCTGGCATTGATGAGTCGTGTTGTTTCATTTGCAGCAGCAACCTTTGCTCGTAAAAAGACAAGTTGAGTATACATCCCATTTTTATATCCTGTCTCGACAACATGTAAGTTTTCTTCTAAAGCCCTAAGCGAATCAATCCTGAATTTTACCATTTCCTGCTCAAGTAGCACTCCATAATAAAGCTGTATTGTTTTGACAATGGTATCAGATTTCACTTTTCGCTCATCATTAACGCTGATGATGTAGTCTTCACGGGATGCCTTTAGCTTATTGTAAAAGTCACCAGGATTTATGGCGATAGTTCCTTTGACTATGTCTATTGTATATTGTCCATCGCTGCCAGTAAGTGTTCCCTTATCTGCAACCCATCGTGTAGCCGAAACATCGCTGGAGAATTGAGGCCATAACTCTCCCCATACCTCATTTATTTTGAAGGATTTTTCATGAACCTTCTCCTGTGCTATTTTATAGCGATTATTATTTTGCAGTGAGATAGTAATGGCGTTGTTTAAGTTTAATGTATCATCCTGTGCCAGCACAATAGTACTGGTTGTGATAATTATTGTAAATAGTATAATCGGCAATGATTTTAGTTTAATTTTCATAGCTTATCCTTACTGTTCCTGTGTGCACTGTTTTCTGATATTATATATAATAAACCGTTATAAAATATTTTAAAAAAAGAGAGCATGTCATTTTCAAGTTGTTTGGCTGTGACACCAAATGAGCTGAATACTATTCCTCGTATAGAATAGGTTAAAATGGTCATAAAATATCCCAGGTTGCTTAATTGGCTAATTTTTTTGTCGTTTTTAAATATAGTTGTTAATATATTGATGTGAATAGCATTATTCATGCTTTTGATCTTTTTTTGAATGGCAAATGGCAGGGTGCTTTCTTCGGGATCAAGCTTATAGATTTCTCTAAACTGTTTTCGTTTAGGCAAAAAACATTTGCAAAAGGCAACAAGCATTTCCTCTATTGTTGAGCAAGCATTAATGGCATTCTTTAATTCTTGTTCGTATTTATTTAATTCATATTGACTTAACGCTAAAAAAAGGGCATCCTTATTTTTATAATAGTAGTACAGAGCAGTTCGTGAAATAGTTAATTGTGCTGCAACATCATCCAGTGTAGTCTTTTTGTAGCCAAAGTTTTCAAAAACTTTTTTTGCAGCTACTAATATTTCTTCTTGTTTTTGGTTAATGTTTTCCATTATTACTATGTATCAATATATTAATTTATGTTCATTTGACTTTTTGACAATTAGTGTTAATTAGTAAAAAATAAAATGTATCGCAGCCTAACAATAAAACTAAAAAATTTATTAAATCCCTTGATTTGTGATGAATAATGATAATAAACATCTATTTAGTAGATAGTAATTACATTGCAGCAAAGCAATGTAGCCATAAGGAGTTTAATATTTTTTGTAATAAAATTGTTGTTGAATTAATTGAAAGCTATTTAGTTAAATACTCATAATATATATATATATATATATATATTATTTTCATGGGAAGCAATTGGTGACTATTTAAAAACGTTATGAATATATAACAGTATGAATGAAAAATGTAATTGACAATAACTATGCATTAGTATAGTATAGCCTTAAATCAGGAAGGTAAGAGTATGGTGAAGCCATTAACAAAAAAACAGGAAGCCATTTTTTTATTCATAAAACAATCAATTAAAAAAACAGGATTCCCGCCAACGGTTCGAGAGATAGGCAACCAGTTTTCTATTACTGTGAAAGGTGCCTATGATCATTTAAAAGCAATAGAAAAAAAGGGATACCTGCGTTGTGAGGCTGGTAAATCGCGTGCTATTGAACTTTTAGTTAATAAAGACGATGTGTATCCTGATGTTTGCTCTATACCAGTAGTTGGTACCATAGCTGCCGGGATTCCAGTATTAGCGCAAGAAAATATTGAGTCATATATTCATCTTCCATCTGGTTTACTACCACAGGGCACGTTATTTGCTTTAAGGATTAAAGGTGACTCTATGACTGGTGCTGGTATCTTTGATGGGGATATTGCTGTCATTAAACAACAATCAGACGCTAACAATGGTGCTATTGTTGCGGCTCTCCTTGATGATGAAGCTACGCTCAAGATACTTAAAAAAACTGAGCGGAAGGTTCATCTTTTGTCTGCAAATGAAAAATACGGTGTTATAACTGCTGATACTATCTCAATACTGGGCACATTAGCTGCTATATTCAGGACGTATTAATTTTAAAAAATAGTAGACATGATTTTCAACTATCTCATTATGGTTTAAATCGTTAAGGATACATGGATGAGATAGTTACCGTTGATGCATCGTGTTTATGATAAACAGTTTCACTATGACCACTTGATAGACCAATTTTATAAAATTGAAACCAGGTTTGATGGCTTGCTTTTTTTTTATAATAACAGAGAAAAAATAGTTTCATTGTTTAATTATGATGTTGTTATCATCGTAGAATTATCACATCTTTTTGATCAGATTGCCTACCAGATACAGGAATGTTCCAGCTATTATGATAAGTATATCATTGATATCCTTTACCGAAAAGCTGAGAGTTATCTGGCTTTTATGGAAGGATTGGATTATTATAATAAATTTTTGCTTATTCATAATTTAATATATGATGATATTGTCATGATATGGCGACATTCTCTCAGCAATTTTCGTGAAAGGTGCATTAATGACTTTCACCAGCAGAAATCATTGCAATACACTATAACCACTGCACTGTTATCGATGCATGATGAAACACTCATACCCTTTTTCTATGATATAGCACTGCTTCCTGATGTTGATAGTGCAATCAGTGCAATTGTTGGATTATCACTGTATAGGAATAAGTTTGCTAATTGGGAAAAATTATATACAGGTGAAAAGGATTACGATGCAATGGTTGCAATAGTATCATCAACTAATATTAATAAATGTAATTTGTGTGCATATAACCAGAATAAATATATGTTATTTTTATATTGCCGTTGGGCCGAAATGTTTAATACAAAAACAGGTGATATTCTGGGTCTCATGAATATAGCATTACATACAATACCTGAAAACCATATACTTTTCACACGAACAGTTGAAATTATTGAGCATATACTTTTTACATTAAAAAGTCATGAATTTAATCATTTTAATGATAATGATATTGATGAGCTCATTATGATTTTTAATAGCCTTCCACCTGAAAAAGTTGATGGCATAATTCGTTTCTGGAATATTCCAAAAAGTAATTTTATAAATACACTTCAGCAAACTATCAATAAAAAACAAATAAGATTAGACAATTGTTCAAATATAGCAACTTTATTATGCACAACCGAGTTTGAATAGTAGATAGGCAATCTGTGATGGCTCTCTATTTAATACTATCATCGCTATTTTACGCTTGACGAAATCAATAATCAAAATAAAATGCTTGGACATGTAGATCATCCTATGGAGGGTACTATGGTTCTGGTTACAGGATGTAATAGTTTGATTGGCCAAACTCTTATCAAACGGCTTATTGCTGAGAGGTATCAGGTTAAGGCAATCGATATGTGGAAGGATGCAAAATTACCTGATGAGGTGACATTCTTTCAGGGTAACCTGCTTGATACTGATTTTATTGATGAAGCTATCAGCGATGTGGATATAATATTCCATTTGATGGATGTTGAAGATGCTTCGTACTATGGTCGCAGATTTATGAAAAAAATAAATATAAAAAGTACAGAAAATCTTTTAAGAGCTGCTGCTGAAAATACTATAAAACATTTTATTTTTTTGTCAAGTGGGAAGGTATATGGTAACCCTGACGTTATGCCAATTAAAGAAGATGATCCTTGCAAACCCAATACCTCGTATGGCAAGGATAAGGTGAAAGCTGAAAAGTTGTGCAGAAAGTTTGCTGAAGATGGTTTGCCGGTAACTATTATACGTCCAACAATAATTACCGGACCCGGTGTAGACGATGCAATGATCCTTATTATTTTATATATGGCAATGGCAATGGGTGATTCAAACAGATTATATATTGCCGGTGACGGTGATTCACGATATCAACTTGTACATCCTGATGATGTGGTTGAAGCTTTGCTATCAATTGTCCGTAATCCTATTTCCATAGGCAAAGTGTACAATATTGGGTCGGATAATGTCCCAACTCAATTGGAACAGGTTGTCAAGGTAAAAGAGATAGCTCAATTAGATTGTCAGATTAAGCATATTACACCTTTATTTACAAGGATATTATCAATTTTATTAAAACCTCTGCATATTCATTATTTGCGAAAAGATCATGTACAGTTCATCCTGTCAAATTTTGTATTGGATTGTAATAAAATAAAAGAAGAACTTAAATGGATTCCTAAAAAAGATAATATTGAAATCTGGGTTGAAACTTTGAATTGGTATAGGAAAGAAAAACTCTAATTATTCTTTTTGATAGCGTTTTTTATTTTTTGCATTAGTTTTTTAATGAACTCCAATAATTTAATAAAAAGAACTCTTAAAAACTGTCCTATATTGCCCTCGCCCAAATCGGATGTTAGTAACATCTGTGCTTTTTTTATTTCTTCGGCTGAAAGTGGTGTTTGTGACATCTTCATATCTTTTAATTTTTCTTTTAACTGTTTCATTGAAAGTTTTAATGTATCTTTATCAGTAAAGCGTCCGGTTTCCATTACCATTTGCAACAACGATGGATCTGCTAATATAGTTTGAGTGATCTTCCTGAGCTTATAGGCACAGTTTTTAAGGATAGGATTACTGGAATTTTTTTTATTTTCAAGCAACAATGTCACGTACTGAGATAAGAAATAAGCTTGCTTAAAAAGTTTTTTGCGTTCTTCCAATGTTTTAGTGTTGTAATCTATTCGGGTAAAATCATCTACTGCTGTTTCAATGGCATCTAACTTTTCATCAGTAAGCTCAAATAATGATGAAGGATCTAAATCGGGAATTTCAACAAAACGATGTGATATCTCTTTTAAATCTTTAAACATGGTTTCAGAATATTCAAGGATATATCGGTAAGCACGCTTTTGCAATGGGGATAATGCTTCTTCACCATCCTGAGATTTTTCCATCTTCTGTTGTATCTCTTTAATATTAAGAGCAGTAGGATCAAACTTCATTTTGTTAGCATCAAATGTTTTTTTCATTTCAAAATAATCAGGCTCAGCCAGATCACGGCCAACCTTCAAGATATTAAGTTTAATATCGCCCAGCTTCTCCTTTAATAAATATTTGTCAATTTTGCTGATACCATCGGTAACAACCAGTATTTCTGAATTCAGCATATCTTTATCAAAATTAATGTCATCGATGGCTTGAAACACAGCTTGCTGCAAGTTGGTGCTTGTCCCACCGGTTGTTGTAAGTAAAACCCTTTCAATTAAAAAAGGGAAGTCTTCTTTTTTTTCTATTTTAAAAAGGTCACCTGGTTTTGAATCAAAAGGACGGTAAAATATTTTTGCATTGCTGTTAAGCTTGCGTCGTAAAAATTCTGCCACAAGACATTTTGAAAAAAACGATCGCATCCTGATTTCCATGGATCGTGAACGGTCAAGTAACAAATAAAATTTTTGATCAAACCTATTTGCCTGTCTCCCACTTTCATCCTGTAGCGTGGATATTGGTTTAAAGGTATCAGCTTTCTCTTCGTAAAATTTTTGTACAAGTAATTCGTGTTTAAAAAGCTTGATATCAAAAATTGTATCTTCCCATGCTAATTCTCTGGGGAGCGCTTTTTTTAAATCGTAAATGGTTCGGTAACGGTCAATGACCATAATATCACTTAACGGTGATATGCGCTCAACACGATTTATTAAAATAGACTCATCACGATTGGGGGCTTCTATTTTTTCTTCGCGGGATATATCTTCAACGGCATTGAGCGCTTCGGATATCAATTCAGGAGTAAATATAACCTGAGCTATCTCAAAGATTATAAAAAATTCGGGTGGCAATAATACCGATAGCTCATCAAATAAACCCAATGAATCCCAGTATTCAAAAAAGTCTAAACTTGGTCGTGATGGCGTCTGTATGTTTGCAATTATCTGTGGCATAGCTTTTATAATATTGCAAAATAATCCCTTGTTATTCCTTCTTTAAGTTCGCGAACTTCTTCAACGGCGGGCTGTAAATCGGTTAAGCTTCGCTTTAAGGTTTCAAGTGTAATTTCCTCATCAGATGATCGTGATGGGAATATTTTCTTTAAAAGATTTCGTAAACCTCTGAGTATGCCTGAGGACGAAGCAAGCAGACGTTCTTTTTTTTCGGGGTTTTCCATGATTTCCTGAAAAATTCGTCTAAGGTTCAGTAAAAATTCAATTTGTTGAATAGCCCCCGTGGCATTAAAATGAACCATGGTCTGCTGATATGCATCAAGGAATACATCCTTTTCCGATTTATCCTTTGCTTTAACAGAAATAAAGCTATTCAGCGTACATGATGCTAAATACATCTCTTTTAAATCATCCATGGTAACTTCAAAACGGTTATTTAACAGAGCATTTGCTCGTAAAAAATCCTGCAGCTTTGCCTGTTTTCGGGGGCTTACAAAAAACTTATAATCTGATTTTCGCATATCGCTTACAAATTTATTGGTAATAACATTTTTCATAAAATATACAAAATCAGGGATTTCAATTTTTACTTCTTTACTTTTATTGCGAACAATATCTGAAAGATAAATAATCTGATTAAATGGAATTTTTTTATCAGGTTCTATCGCTTTACCGCGACTAAACGCATAGGTGTGGTCAATAAGAAGTTGTTGATATACATTGTCATCTTCGGGAATTATGGATTTATAGGTAAAACGGTCTAAAATAGCTTCCGTTACTTCATTCATGCGCATGTAGTTTGCTGTTGCAATAGCGGTGTGGATGGCTGCATCAATTATTTCAGGGCCATTTATGAATTTACGCTCATTCAGAACTGATAAAAGAGAGCGTAATACAACATCACTTGCATCAAAAAATTCATCCAGAAAAACAAGGTTGGCTTCAATAATTGATCCGTGAATATTATGCCGTATACGCCCTTTTTTAAATTCTTCAATATTGTAAGGGCCAAAATAGTTATCAGGTGTTTGTTCTTTACTTGCTTGTGAGGCAAAAACTCTGACATTATCAAACGTGTTGAAGATATAATTTGCAAGATATGATTTTGCCATACCGGTGCGTGATAATAAAAGCATATGCTCGCGTGTTAAGATAGCGTACATAGCCTGTTTTATTATTTCTTCTCTGTTGATTACATTTTTAGCAATGCGCTCCATATGCCATTTCAGGTACTGAATGGTGCTGGGAATATCAGTAGCTTCTGCTTCAATTGTTTTCGTTACAATTTCAGGTTTTTTACCGGGCAGTTTTTCAACCTGTTGGGTTACGACATGCTCGGTTTTAGTTGTGGGTTTATCCTCGGACTGCAATTCCTGTTTATCTTCGTCAGGCGCGATGATGATATATCCCTCCTGATCAAGGAGTGATTCTGCATCGCTGAGATAATTTCGATGAGAAGGGTTTTGTGATTTCATGTGGTCCCCCTATTAGTCAACAGCTGGAAGTAAAATTTTAAATGATGTGCCTTCACCAGGGGTGCTTTTTACCCCTATTGCTCCGCCATGGTTGTTTATAATGGTATAGGTAACCATCAGTCCCAATCCAGTTGATTTGGGTCCTTTGGTTGTGAAAAATGGCTGAAATATCTTTGCAAGGTTTTCAGATGGGATTCCAATTCCCGTATCCTCTATGGTAATGGTTGCAAATTTTTCCCCATTTTTAATCACCGATCCAACATTGATTCTTATTTCGCCTTTATCAGGCATTGCTTCTTCTGCATTACTGATAATGTGTAACAATACCTGTATAAGTTGATTTTTTCTGCCTTTAATTTTAGGACTTTCTTTTGGATAAGCGGTGTTGATGATAAAGCCGCTTTTCTGTAAACGATTGAGTGTAATCTGTATGGGATGACTGGTTATAAGCTTGTGAATTTCAAAAACTTCTACATCATCATCTCCCGGTTTGCCCAGATTCAGCAGTTGTTCAGTAATCTGATTGATTCTGCTGAGTTCGTCCTTCATGGATTTGACATAATCATGGATTGGGCTGGTTTCAGGGATATTATTTTCAATAAAGTTAAGGTCGATAGTTAATAGATTAATGGGAACTTTCAGTTCATAGGCAACGCCAGCAGCTAACAGTCCCATGGCTGATAGTTTTTCAGCACGTTGCATACGTTTTTGGATTTGAGCCTGTTCGGTGGCATCTTCGATCATTATTAAGATGCTTTTTACCTTTTTATCAAAATCCAGTATGGGATTTGCTCTGACATTTAATGTAAGCTCTTTATCCTGATCTACCGGGCGATAGGTAAGGTTTTTAATAAAAACAGGTTTTTTTTGTAATAAAATTTCTTCTAAATACTTTTTTAAGTCAACACTAAATCCTGGCAATTCGGTTAGGTTCATACCAACACGGGTTTCATCCTGCCCATACCCTATTATGCGTCTCAGCGCGGGATTTTCACTCAATATTATCCCTGTTGGGTCTATGGTAAATATACCTATTGGTGAATTATTAATGATCTCATCGTTTAAAGTTGATAGACGTTTTAATTCTTCTGCCTGTCGTAGTTGCTCTTTAATCTTTTCTTCCAGCCTTCGGGAGCTTTCTTTCAGTTTTTTTTCCATCAGGTGCATTTCGGTGATATTACGCAGTATGCCAAATAATCCGGTAATTTTTCCGTCATCATCTTTGATAGGAGCAAGGTTTGCCATTAAGTAAACAGGATTTCCGTCCTTATCAAACGTCTTCATCTTTTCATTATGGATGGATTTACCCTCATAGAGTATCTGATTAAACACCATGGTGGCTCTGTCTAATTCAATGGCAGGCAGGTATAATGAAAAATGCATGCCGACGGCGTCTTTACTGTTAACAGGGAAAAGGTCTTCCATGGCTCTGTTGCGATAGACTACATTGCCTTCGCTGTCCAGCACAAAGATGATGTCATCCGCAGCTTCAATGAGCTTTTTATAGTCAACGGGTTCTTCTTCTACGCCCTTTTGCAAAAGATCAATTTTTAATTGAAGCTGCTGAATTAATTTGATTAATTCATCCTGTGAAAGTTGCTGTAATGTTTTTGTATCCATAACACTTTTTTTACCTGAACTTAGGATTTTGCGGACCGCTCAGCGTGGTAAAAAACCATACTTCCAGAACTAAACTGTAAATAGTGCCAATAAGAAATGCTATAGCAAAGGCTGGCAAATCCATCATGAAGATGTAAACACCGCCTGCAGCAAAAACCGCTAAAAGAGTAAGCCGTAGCAAAAAGCCGCCTGCGGTTATTGACAGCAAAACCAGAGTATTAGACTTCATGCCTTTTATTGCACCAGCAATCCATAGTAGTGTTAAGATTAAACTCAAAAGGCATCCAATTGCAAATCCCTTGCCATATGGGATCCCACCTGATAAATATACTATAGAAGAAAGAATAATACTAATGATAGTATAAATAAGAATGCTTAGATATGCTTTTTTTACATTGCTCATAGTAAACCTGTTCCTTTACAAAAGCACTATATATGCAAATTAATAATGTATTATTTTTATATCTGACAGGTCAACTAATATTTTTTGTCTTATCCTGAATGTGTAATTGATAGATAAACTGTTTATATGCGTCCAATCCTTCCTCTAATTTTTTTTCCAGTGCAGTTCCTATGATAAAACCATCAGCATAGTGTAGTGCCTGCTGTACGTCATGGTTGTTCTGTATTCCAAATCCCAGTACAACCGGTATCTTTGCGTATTGCTTTGCTAATTGCAGTATGTCGATTATAGTATTGTCCAATGTCAGGGTATTCCCAGTAGTTCCACGCATGGATATCGCATAGATAAAACCCTTAGCATCAGCACATACCTGTTGTATTTGAGTATGTGTTGATTCTGGTGTAATAAAATGGATGTAATCTAAATGATAGCTATCAGTATATTGTTTAAAGCGTGCAGATTCTTTATAGGGGACGTCAGCTAAAATTATTCCATCAACGCCACTATCTGCAAACAGAGCAATAGTACGGTCAATAGTAGTATGGTATACCTTATTTGCATAGGTCATAATGTATATTTTTTTATTACAATTATTGTTGATGATGTAATCCTTGATCTTTGTAATATTTTTTAAAACATTATCGGTAGTAGCGCCATTCTGCAATGCTTTGTGGGAGGCTGATGCCAGTACGGGTCCGTCGGCAATAGGGTCGCTAAATGGCAGTCCTACTTCCATAAAATCAAAGTAGTGCAGCCCTATGGTTGCAGCCTGTAAAAATGTTTCCTCATCGGGGTAGTTGCCAACCAGATAAAAACCGTTGTATTTCATAGCTTCACCTCTTTTAATATGGTATCAAGATCTTTGTCGCCACGTCCTGAAAGGTTTATTATGACATTTGAGCCATTGAATTTTTGACTATTACACAAAACATAGCCCAATGCATGGCTGCTTTCCAATGCCGGGATAATGCCTTCTGTTTGTGTTAATGTGATGCATGCCTTAAGCGCCTGTTCGTCGGTACAGGTAACATAGTGGACTGCATTGCTTTCTTTCCAGAAGCTGTGTTCGGGGCCAACTCCGGGGTAATCAAGCCCGGCAGATATGGAATAAACGTCCATTATTTGTCCATCGCTGGTTTGCAGTAGATAGCTTAAACTACCATGGAGGATTCCGGGGGTGCCCAGGGTCAGTGATGCACAATGCCCGCCGGGGAATAGTCCTTTCCCTGCAGCTTCAACACCTATACACTTAACTGTCGACCCAATAAAATTATAAAAAAAGCCAGCAGCGTTACTGCCGCCGCCAACGCAGGCAACACAATAATCAGGTAAGGTTCCGTAGAGCGTCTGGAATTGCTGTTTGGTTTCAGAGCCTATAACTTTTTGAAAGTCCCTGACAATTGCTGGGAAGGGGTGTGGACCGGTAACCGAGCCTAACAGATAGTGGGTGGTTTTCACATTACGTACCCAATCGCGCAGTGCTTCATTGATGGCGTCTTTCAGCGTCTGGCTTCCTGATGTTACGGGGATAACCTCGGCACCTAAAAGCTTCATGCGCTTGACATTGGGCATCTGACGCTCTATGTCAATCTGTCCCATATAGATGGTGCATTCAAGCCCTAAAAGCGCTGCAACCGTTGCAGTTGCAACACCATGCTGACCGGCACCTGTTTCGGCAATAATGCGTTTTTTCCCCATAAATTGTGTAAGCAATCCCTGACCCAGTGTATTGTTTAATTTGTGAGCTCCGGTATGGAGTAAATCCTCACGCTTAAAATACAATTGTATGCCAGTTTGTTTTGAAAGCCTTTGAGCAAAGTACAACGGTGTTGGCCTGCCTGCATAGTGATGAAGCAACTCGTTTAATTGGTTCTGCATTGTATCATTATGCAAAAAATAGTTGTATGCTTCTTCAAGCTCTGTAAGTGCGTTGACTAAAGTTTCGGGCACAAACATTCCGCCAAATGTTCCAAAATAACCATTATTATCGGGATATGTCATAGCCTAACTCCTTGATTGTTTGTATAATTGCATGCATCTTATTAATATTTTTAATACCAGGTTTGTCTTCTATGCCCGTGGAGATGTCAATGCCAAACGGTTGCACCACCGAGCACAGCATCGGGATGGTGCTGCTGTTTAGCCCTCCTGCGATAATGGTTCTTCCCATCTGATTAAATCCGGCAATGCTATTCCAGTCAAATGGTTTCCCGGTTCCTCCGAATGATGCAAGGTCATACGTATCAAATAGATACCTATCCTTTGTATGAATTATCGGGATAGTATTAAAAGAAAAATTTTTGCCAATACGCAAAGCAAAAATAATGCTATAGTGTGGCGATAGCTCATAGTATAAGTCTATGGTATATATCTGAATGGTATCCAGTTTAATGGCACCAGCCAGTGACAGTATTGAAAGAGGATCATTGTCCACAAAAACGCCCACACTCATAACGCCATGCTTTTTACAGGTTGCTATACATTGTACTGCATCTGATGGATTGCAAAAACGTTTTGATTGCTGATAAAAAATAAATCCACATGCACTTATACCCAGTGAACAGGCAGCTTCCACATCCTCTGGTTTTGTAAATCCGCAAAATTTAACAAACATTGGATAGCTCCTGTAAAAAACTTTGCGGGTTTTCAGCTTGCATCAGGGCTGTTCCAACAAGAAATATCGTTGCACCTGTTTTTTCTTTTATATGTCGCAGCAGATGGGAGGTATCAATGCTGCTTGCACATATTTTTATAATAGGTGATAGAATTGCCTGTAATGCTTCGGTGCCGGTTTTGTAGTCAATCTCCAGAGTGTTGAGATTACGCATATTGACCATGATGTACTGTGGTTTCAGTGTAAGCACGGTATCTAATTCGCTGAGTGCATGGATTTCAATAAGGGGGGTCAGGTGTTTTGCAATAGTGTAATCATACAGTGTTTTTAATTCTGAAGCGGTAAGCATCGCATTGATTAAAAGAACACTGTCGGCACCGCATAGATATGCTGCATCAATCTGCTCGGTATAGCATATAAATTCTTTGCAAAGTACAGGCAGGGTTACCGCATTGGCAACATGGCACAGGTCATCAAAGCTTCCGCCAAAATAATGGCTATCCGTAAGAACACTGATAGCTTTTGCTCCTGCCTGCTGATAGCGCACTGCCTGTTCAGCAGGGTCTACTATTTTAATGATCCCCTTTGATGGCGAAGCTTTCTTTACCTCTGCAATAATAGCAATTTTACTGTTAAAACTCCAATCATACATGGGGCGTTTTCGCATGGTGTGTTCTTTACACAGTGCAATAATCAACTGTTTTTCTTCCAGCTTTTTTTGCTTCATGAGTGCCAGTGAAAACTGCATTGCATTAAACCTCCTGTAGTTTGCTAACCGCGGATGCAACGCAACCGCTGTGTATGGCTTCCAGCGCATCCTTATAATTTTTTTCAATTGAAGAGCTGTGATCAAGAACATACAGCGCTAATGATGTATTGAGCGCCAACAGCTTGCTTAACGCCTGTGGTTTTTTTGACTGTATGATATCAATGAAAAGCGTTGCATTTTCCTGAGGCGTTTTGTCATAGGGTATGCTGCTGGCTTCCTGTGGTGTGATAAAATCCTCTGGATTGATAACCATGGTAGTGCTGTTATTGTCCTGTATCTCAACAACCGTGGTTGGGTGCACCGGTGAGATTTCATCCATCCCGTTGGTTGAAGAATACAAAACAAGCCGCTCATAACCTAACGGAATGGCTGCTTTTGAATAAACCTCCAGAAACGAAGGATGGAATACACCAATCATCTGCTTTTTGGGTTGAAGCGGGTTGGTCAATGGCCCTAAATAATTAAATATGGTTCTTACTCCCAGCTGTTTGCGCACCGGGGCAGCATGTTTCATTGCAGGATGATAATCAGGTGCAAATAAAAAGATGAATTTTGTTTTATTGAAATAATGGGTGGCTTCTTCTCCTGATAAATGGACAGGGATATTGAGCGCTTCATAGAAATCAGCCGATCCGCTTTTGCTTGTTACTGATCGGTTGCCATGTTTTGCAATTGCATACCCCATGGCATTGAGTATAATTGCAACTGCACTGGAGATGTTGAACGATCGTGAGTGGTCACCGCCTGTACCGCATGTATCAAAAACATGCTCGGTGATGGGAAGGCTCACGGCATATTTGCGCATGGATTTTATTGCTCCTGCTATTTCCTCCGGTTGTTCTTTGCGCACCTTCATTGCTGCAACCACTGCGGCTAATGAAATCTCTGAAATCTGTCCATTAAATATAGCATCAAAGAGATACTCTGACTGGTCCATGGACAGGGTACTGCCTTCAATTGTCTGTGTAATAAGCTCGTTTGTATTCATAAGCTCCTCCTATAAAATTTTTTACTATCTGCATCCCGTATTCTGATGCATATGATTCGGGATGAAACTGTACACCCCAGATAAATCTATGGTTATGTGAAAGCGCCATAATCTCGCCATCGCCTGAACGGGCACATACTGAAAGGCATGGCGGAAAATCCTTGCTGCTGACTGCAAGCGAATGATACCGTACTGCTGTAAATGTCCTGGGGATGTTTTCAAAAAGTTTACTGCCGTCATGTTCTATGATGTCGGTTTTGCCGTGCATGATGGTTTTAGCATGAACTATCGTACCGCCAAAAACATAGGCAATAGCCTGCATCCCCAGACATACGCCCAATAGCGGTGTGGTGGTTGCCTGTTGAATGACTGCGATGGTAGTGCCGGAATTTTGCGGCGAGGATGGACCCGGCGAAAGTATGATACCGGTATAGCGTTCCAGAGGGATGGAATCGATTGGTTCATCATTTTTAAAAATGACAACCTCCTGCTGTAAAACACGCAGATATTCAACCAGATTATAGGTAAACGAATCATAGTTATCGATGATACAGAACATCATGCCATCTCCTTCACCGGTGAATTTACTTTTGCAAATGGCAAACTTACTGCCAGCGCTTGAAGTTTATTGACGATTTCGTTATATTCATTGAACGGTATGCTGTCGTAAACAATCCCCGCACCAGCCTGCATGTACGACACCTGAGGCGAAAACACAGCAGTTCGGATGGTAATGCAGGTATCCATGGTGTTGTTAAAACCAAGGTAGCCAACACATCCTGCATAGATGCCGCGAGGGCTATCTTCAATCTGGTTAATTATTTCAACGGCACGTACCTTGGGCGCGCCGCTCACCGTCCCGGCGGGAAATGTATGTTTTAAAACGTCGGTTAGGCTCGCGTCATGATGTAGCAGCGCTTCAACCATTGATACTAAATGGATCACATGCGAATAATCTTCAGGTTGCATAAACTGGGTAACACGCACCGAACCGGGTTGTGCAATAATGCTCAGATCGTTGCGTGCTAAATCAACGAGCATCAGGTGCTCAGCACGTTCCTTTTCGTTATGGAGCAGCAATGTTTTTTGCATGGCATTTCCCGTTTTTGTTTTTTTCTGGGCGATAGTTCCTGCTATGGGGCGAAGCATTGCAGTATTGTTGCACACCTTGACATGAATCTCCGGTGAGCTGCCGGCAATATGAAGGTCATTGTATTTCATATAGAACATATACGGTGATGGATTTACCTGACGGAGCTTCAGGTAAAAGCGGTATGGGTCAACCGCCTCATTGATGAGTGCACGCATGCTCAGCACAATTTGCAATGCCTCGCCATCTTCTATGAGCGTTTTTGCTTTTGCAACATCATCCATAAACTTTTCCGGCGAGGTTTGAAATGCTACTGGAATAGCGTCCGAGTATGCAGGAAGATAGGGAAGTGATGTATGCTGTACAACATGGATGATATCGTCTTCAAGCTTGCAAAGATGTTCAATTGCATTGTTGTATGCACCATCAACGAGATCAGTATCAGTATATATGTTTGTAGCTATGTAGTAGATATTGTACTTGTTATCGTAGCATATAAAATCATCAATATGGTGCAGTACCATAAGGGGGTGGACATCATCCTCATGGACACGCTGGCGTAAATGTCCCGTGTAATTTACCATATCATAGGCAAAGTATCCTGAAAGCCCGCCATTGTATAAGCCAAAACGTGGATTGGATGGTGAGCGGTACTGCGCAATATAATCATCAATGAATCTGAAAGGATCAGTGCAGTGTATTATTTTTTGAGAGTAACTATCGCCAATAATAATGTGAGAAGGCGTAAAGACGATAGTTGCTTTTGGATTAAATCCTAAAAATGAAAACCTGCTTTGTTTTTTATTTTGTTTTGCACTCTCAAGGAAGATAACATCTCCTTTTTCAATAAATGATTTTAAAAGCAAAAGCAATCCTGGCTCTGCAATGTTGAGCTTTTTATAGATTGGTATGCGATTGTAGTGCTTGCTTAACTTTTTACACTGCTCCAATGTTGGGTACACGGTAAACTCCTTACGCTGTAAAATAAAAAAGCCGTGGATTTTTTAAACCCACGGCTTACGGAATATACCGGATCAATAAAAAACCGTGGGTTTAATGCCCACCCACGGCTTCAAAATATAGTATTGCACAATAGCCTAACAGGTGGACATCATATTGGTCCACCACCACCAGTTATTGTTTATTGTTAATGATCTACTATACATATTCAAATTTTCTTAACATTATCTTCGACTTTGCAATGAATAATTATAATAGTGACAGAAAATCACAATTTAAAAATTTGTCAATTTATTTTTTATCATTATGTTGATTTTTATCAGCGCTCTGTTCCACAGGGCAGCTACTGGATAGTCAGGTCCGTATGCCAATTTTTGGAAAAACCCAGATATTTAATGCAAACCACAATGCCATCAGTATCAAAAACCAGATTGCCTCTTTCATAAAAAAACTCCTTTGCACTATACGTTAACTGCATGATGCTCCTGTGTCGACAACAAACCCGGCACCGTACGGTGTTTCAATAAAATCGATGGTGATTGCAGCATCGCTTGCAAAAAAGCGAGCGATATCATTATCATACAGTACCGGTATATCATTTGCTATTACTTTTGTATCATTGGTATTTTCTGACTCATCCAGAGCCAGCCCCAGCCGGGGACCGCCTCATCCAATCCCTGATAACACAAGGCGCAGTGCTGGTTGTTGAAATTCAGCCCCTCTGGTAGCATCCATTATTTTGCTCTTTGCGTTGTCGGTGATAGTTATATTCATCATTATTCCTGATATTAAGATATTTAGATAATATTAAAATACTATAAATTTTATATATTTCCAATTTTTTTATTGTTTACGGCAAATATTCTTAATCGGCAATGTCTTTAGCCCTGCCAGCAGCTATTTTATTTTTTTTCATCAATCTCAAAAATTCTATAAAGTCGGGATGAAGTTTCTTCATACTATTGTTTTCGCAATTCCTCAACAATATCAAGCCGTTACAGTGGTGTCAGTGATGTATACAATGCCATCTCGTCGCGAAAATATTATCAATGAGGGTATCAAGTTATGACATTGACAGCCAAAGATAAAAAACTTTTGAGCCAATTCAGAATGCAAAAAGCAAAAGATTTTTTAGATGATGCACTGGATTCATATACCAGTGCCGTATCAATAATCCAGTCTATTGAAAATGTAGAAAAGGATATACTGCTATAGCTGTATTTAATACACTATATCCAGAACTTCCTCAAAATAGGTAACAAAATGCGCGTCTATCCCTTTTTTGATATGCTCTGGTAATTCGTCAAAGTCCTTTTTATTCTCTATTGGATAAATAATGGTTTTTACGGCTGCTCGCTTTGCGGCGATAGTTTTTTCTTTAACTCCTCCAATAGGCAGCACTCGCCCGGTGATAGTAAGCTCGCCTGTCATTGCTACGCTCTTTTTAATTGGTTTATTTTTTGCAAGCGAATACAACGCTGTAGCCATGGTGATGCCTGCCGAAGGACCATCCTTGGGAGTGGCTCCTGCCGGAACATGGAGATGAATAAAGTGATTTTCAAAGAAATCAGGATCAATGCCAAATTGTTTAACACGGGAGCGAATATATGAATAGGCAATCTCGGTTGACTCTTTCATAACATTGCCCAACTGTCCTGTCTGGGTAAATCCCTTTGTCTTTGATGGGATTGCCGTTGCTTCAATGTACAGTGTTGCTCCGCCCATGCTGGTCCAGGCAAGCCCCATAACAACGCCCGGGATTGGTTTTTTGTACAATGATTCATCGGTAAAGCGTGGTTTCCCTAAAAATTCTTCAAGATTTTCAGGAGTCACCATAATGGATGCAGCAGTCCCTTCTATTATTTGACGGGTAGATTTGCGCATAATCTTTTTTATATTATTTTCCAGACTGCGTACGCCTGCTTCACGGGCGTACCCATCAATGATCTTTTTTAATGCTGCAGTATCTATTTTAACCTCGTTTTTTAAAAGTCCATGTTCTTTTAATTGTTTTGGAATTAAATAACGCTTTGCAATCTCTAATTTTTCTTCCAGTATATATCCAGAAAGATGCATTATTTCCATTCTATCCATCAATGGTAGTGGAATAGTATCTAACTGGTTGGCAGTTGCAATAAAAAGTACATTGGAGAGATCATACCGTACATCTACATAGTGGTCTAAAAATTGGGAATTCTGCTCAGGGTCCAGCACCTCAAGCAGTGCTGATGCAGGGTCACCCTGAAAACTTGCACCAATTTTATCTATTTCATCAAGCATAATAACAGGATTTGATGTCTCAACCACCTTGAGACTCTGTATTATCTTTCCTGGCATTGCACCTATATAGGTGCGTCTATGTCCTTTAATTTCAGCTTCATCACGCATGCCACCTAACGAAAACCTGTAAAACTTACGGTTTAAAGCAGCAGCAACGGATTTACCTATAGATGTTTTACCAACACCCGGAGGTCCTACAAAACAAATTATTGAACCGGTAATATTACCCTTTTTCTTGCCAGCGCTGATAAATTCAAGAATTCTGTCTTTAATATCCTGTAAGCCGTAATGATCTCTGTCCAGTATTTTTTTTGCCTTATGGATGTCATAATTATCTTCAGAAAAAACACCCCACGGTAACGAGGTAAGCCAGTCTAAATAATTACGGCTTACTCCATACTCTGCCGAGTGAGGTTCTAACACTTTAAGCTTTTCTATCTCCTCATCAAAACGTTTAAGAGCTTCTTCGCTGAGCCTCAGTTTTTTAACACGCTCTTCAAATTTTTCTATCTCGGATGTCTTTTCATCTTTTTCTAACCCAAGCTCTTTTTTTATCTCTTTCAATTGCTCACGTAAAAAGAATTCTTTTTGATTTTTTGCAATACGTTCTTCGATCTGCTGTGAAATCTTTTTTTGCAACTTTGAAAGCTCCAGCTCTTTCTTTAAAAGGAGAAGCACCTTTTCCACACGCTGTTTCACATCAAAGGTTTCCAGCACTTCCTGAACCTCGGATGGCTCGGCGGAGGTTAATGATGCAACAAAATCAGCCAATTTGCCTGGATCTTCCAGACTGAACCTGTTTAAGAAAAGTTTAAGTTCTTCTTGAAATAAAGCGTTCGATTTTATTAATTCTTTTACTGAGGAAAGGATAGCTGCCGAGTATGCCTTCATTTCATCGGTAGATTCAGCGGCTGGCTCATAGTTATGGTCCACCTGCCACCTGATAACCGGCTCTTCAGTGATTACCTGCATCAGGGTAAAACGTTTCAGAGCATTTACCATGACCTGTATGGTGTTTTCATCAATTGGCGCAATCTTTAAAATTTTTATGCTAACACCAACCTTATACAGATCTGAAGAGCTAACCATCCCTTCACGCTGGTTTTGTATTAATACCACACCGCCTATTTTGTTGTCGGATTCTGCTATTGCCCTGGCAGTATTGAGCATAGTATCACCCGTTAGTACAAGCGGCACCATCATGCCCGGAAATATTGGCCTGTGCGATATCGGGATAATAGGTATAATTTCAGGTAAAATCTCAGATGGCAGTATAAGATGTTTTGATTCAATAATATTCTGAGAATCGTCTGGCATGAGCTATCACCTCTTGTGAATTGTTTTTATAGTAGTGTAGCATGGCAGATTTTTAAAATCAAGATAATTTTTTTTGGCAGGCATATGGTAAGTGGTTACACACTGGTTATTTTTAGTCCAGACGTCTTTAAATATTTTTAAAAAAAAGATTTACAGATTAACAATTATATGTTGATAATACTATATAATAAATGCTGGTATTACATTATTACACTGCTAATTAAATATCAAAAAATTATCAATCGAGGTGTAGCTATGCTTAAACGATATTATGGTGCGCTTTTTATTACATTTGTTATATCCACTTTGTATGCCTGTAAGCAACAACAAAATGCTGTTACAGCACGTCTCATTTTTATGCAAGGGGATGTAACAATTATTCAGAATGATATAAACAAACTAGCAGGTATAGGAGCTTTGGTTAGTCCAGATGATATGATTACAACTGGTGATAAATCCATAGCAGTGGTTCAAATTGCTGATAGGGCAATAGCCCATATTGGCAGCAACAGTAAGGTTATTGTAAAATCATTACTGGATACATCGGTAAACCTGTATCTGGAAAAAGGTGAGGTTATATCCAAGGTTGAACGCCTGCAAAAAGGGCATGAGTATATGATAAAAACGCGTTCAGTGGTTGCTAGTGTCCGCGGTACACAGTTTTTAGTAAAATCCGATGAAAAGATTGGCAAAGTTGCAGTTAATACCGGCAGTGTAATGGTACAACCTGTTATAGAAACTGAAAAGGGAGTAGTCAAAGAATCGGTAATAGAAGGAGGCAAGCAGGCGATAGTAACTGTTGAGGAAGAAAAGGTTACTGAAGAAGTTCCGGTTACCATACAAAAGATATCGGTAAAGGATAAAATGAAAATGGAGGCTATGATTAACCTTGATGTTATACCACAGGATGTTATTATGCAACCTGAAGCATTTGAGAAGGTGCAGGAAACAATAAAACAAAATGTTGAAAAAATGCAAGAGATTGAATCGTTATCCGAAGACACAATAAAACAGCAGATAAAAAAAGAGCGTATAGAACGATTGATGCAACAGAAAACAAGAACTTTAGAGGAAATAAAAGAGGCATGTGAGCGAATAGATGTAGTAAAATTATATTCAGGTAAAGAAATTCAGGGGGCAATTATAAGCAGAGGTGAAAGTTACAAGATTTTAACAACAACAGGGGTTGTTGATGTTGCCAAGAAAGATGTACGATCAATAAGTGTTATCAGGTAAATTATTGTAATAGACATGTTAAACAACATATCCATTACACAATGGAGATGCCGGTTTATTAGTATCGTATATTTTTGTTTTTGGGTGGGATTGCCAATGACTGTATTGCAGCCACCCATAAGAAATGAACGTTGTACAAACCTCAAACAATGCCCTCCTCGCTTTACGAAGGGGAGGGGTGAAGTTAATAAATTTATTTTAGGAGGAGTTATGAATATAATACAACAAATGTATGCATCATTATGTTTGGTGGTTGTATGCAGCATAGTAGTACTTGTAGCACCGGTGTATGGGGAATCTATTTTTTTGAAAGATGGTAGCATCGTTGAAGGTGATATTGTCAAGGAAACAGATAAAGCAATGGATGTAAAGTTGCCCGATGGTAACAAAATAACAATTCCTCGCAAAGATATTGTGCGAACATTGGTTAACACAAATTATAAGACAAAGATGTACATAATGAAGACCAACAAAGAGGTTTTGCCGGTATACATTGTTGAAGAGGATAATGAAAGCTACACCTACCGGAATGAGTTGCAATCAGCGGATGAATATAAAATAAGTAAAGGAGATGTATTATTTCTTTCAAAGATACCACCACAAGATTGGATAGCAGATGAGGTACAAAAGAAGGTAAATGAATTAGGTGTAAAAAAGCATTACACCTGGGAACAAAAGGTAAAATGGCGTGCTCCATTATTTCGTTTTGGGTATTCTAATATAGGAAAATATGCTGATAGTGATATCGATGATGCTTATTCAGATAGCCGTGATATCAATGCTTTTATAGATCTATTCCCCCTACGGTTCAGGAATGAAAGTGGTAGCGGATTTGATGTGATGATGAGAGTACGAGCTGTAGGTAATTTTGATGAACCTGAACTATATGACGAAAAAACGCAACTATTATCTAAACTATTTGATGTTACTATAGGTGAAGAGTATGAAGCACAATTCAATATAGGGATGATAGGTGGAGGTATACGATATGCATACACACTATACTATGGCGTGGCGATACAACCGTATGTATTTGGACTAATAAATTATGTGGTGATAGATCAAATTAAAGTAGAATCAACAACGGAAACAGAAAGTTTTGATGAAAAAATATCTTCCTCAAAATATGGATTTCAGGCTGGGGTAGGCGTCGATATAGGATTAACTCCACATATTGGTATATTTGTTGAAGGAATGTACGGGTATATCTCTGCAAAATTTAATGATGGTAAAAAACATAATATTGATGGTTACTATATTTACTATGGTGTAACATGGCGAACATCGTATGGGCTTATAGATTAATTGTAAACTTATCAATGCTTATGCTTGGATAATACATTTTTTGTTTATATCATTGCTATGGCTCCAATAATGTTAATTAAATATTATTGGAGCCATTTTATTATTATAAATGTAACTCATTCCTATGTATAGATAGTTTATTATCAATTCTAACCATTCATAATATGAAAATAAAATAGTAAAATATCAATGGTATAGCTGTAAAAGTACACACTTTCATGGTAATAGTATTAAATCATTTAATCATGATTTCAACGCTTTTAACCTGTATAAATAGACATCTGATTACTTTGGTTTTCTATGAATTTTTTTATTGACAGGTATAAAAGGGCTGCTGTGAGTATACAGTAATTACGATTTTTTGTATGTATTGCATTGATTTTTTAGTTTTATACTTTTTATATGTTCGATAGTTGATTGAAAAATGATAACCACCAATAAAGTTGAACATGAGCTTAAATATATTGTCAGCAATTCACGTGCTGTTGATATGATAGGATGGCTTTCACGGTATTGTGAGCCTGATCCTGAATATCCGCGGGGAATGATCTCAAGTATTTATTACGATACTTTGCAGTGGAAATATCTTGACCAAAAATTGAACAGCTTTTATCTTAAAACCAAGGTTAGATTACGGTGGTATTCTGATCTCCATTACAGTTGCCACGATGATGCAGTATTTGTTGAATTGAAGTATAAGATAGGTTCGCGGCGTGGCAAGATACGCGTCAAATCCACTTACAGTGGAACTGAGATAGCAGGAATGCCTCTTGAGGATGCACGTTTGTTGATGATACCCCATATACTAAACAATAAAGGGGTGATTATCAAAGATAAACTGCTCCCTGCATTTCAGATTACCTATAAAAGGTTCAGATATATCGATCCTTATTCTATGTCACGGATATGTTTTGATTTTGATATTCATTCGCCACGAGTAAACAGTATAATGCTGCCATACATGAATCCTGTTATGCTTCAGACTGCGGTTTTTGAGGTCAAAGGGAATGAAAGTGAACTTCCCTCATCGCTTTACCCTTTGACGGATATGGGACTCAAAAAGTCAGCATTTTCCAAATATAGTGCCTGCTACAGGAAATTAATGCGACGGCACTTCTAATAATAAATTTTACCGTTAAGGATAAGTACTATGGATATTTCATTTCAAAAAATTATTTCTATTTTACTCAAGGGTTTTGGCAGTCAGAAGATGGAAGAGATCGGATTTTTGCCTTTTCTCCTTATTATGCTCCTCTCTTTGCTTTCAGCAATGCTGGTGTCGTATCTTTATCTTAAATTTTATAAAAACAGGGCAACAGGGAGTCAAATTCATAGAGCTTTCCCTCTTCTGGGTGTGTCTATTACCGCTATTTTTATATGCATACAGTTTTCTCTTCCTCTTTCATTGGGCTTGCTGGGTGCTCTTTCTATAGTGCGATTCAGAACTCCTATAAAAGAGCCTGAAGAGATAGGGTTCATTATGGTTGTAGTTGCCACTTCTATCTGCTGTGCGGTTTTCAATATCCTCTTTCTTGGAATAGTTCTTCTGGTAACATACATAGGGCTTTTAATTCTTCAACGTGGTCCACGATTCCTTAAAGGGAGGATCAATGATGGGATGCTTATCATAACCGTTCCGGCTGATGACTATACCGCTAAAGCAGGAAACATCTTTAACTATCTAAAACAATCGCTTCCTCTGGGTAAGATTGAAAGTATAACCGAGAATCAGGATAATACGGTGATATCATACAGCTTTAATACCATTGAAGATGATATGATTTTGAAAATAAAGCAGGAGCTTTTATCTATTTCAAATCAGATAAGTTCAAACTTTTTTTTCAACAGGATAGGTGATATATAGTACCATCAGAAGCGCCATGAAAAAACATCTGTCTATCATATTACTTTTCACAGCGATTGCTGTATGCGGTGCTTACCTTGAAGGGATGGGTGCCTTCAAGGATATGGTAAAAGGTCTGCGGAGTAGAGAACTCCCATCTGTCTATCTTAACTTTGGGAGGCGTGGGCAGATATTTAAAAAGATGGGGCTAACCTATATTGTTCCTCTTGATAATCAGTATACTGATGAAGGTCAAAGTAGAATCACCTTAGATTTGTCAAAGCTTGAATCACGAGGAGAGTGGATACAAGCTGGTAAACTCCCCCCTGAAAATATGAAGAGCACAACCATCATCAATACGAAATTAGTTGCTACAGGGCTACCTATCCTTTCCCTGTACGTGGATGAACATGATCTTTATGATACTTTTACCGGTATTTATACAAATCCACTGGGAAGAGGGCGAAACTGGGAAAGACCATGCTTTATATCCTATTTTAACAATGGAATACTGCTTTTTGGTACGGGTGCAGGTGTCAGAATTCATGGTGAAACAAGCAGGCTCCATGCTGTTAAAAATTTCAGGATCTATCTCAGAGATGTCTATGGTAAAGAATATTTTGGACAAAATATACTATTCAATGGCAAAGGTGATCCTGTCCGACGATTTGTGATAAAGAAAATAGAAAGCGACTATGGTTTTACTGTTGCCATGGCATATGCAATTGCAAGGAAAATGGGTTGTTATGCATCGTTTGCTGATCCTGTAAAATTTTATCTGAATGGGAAACCGCATGGCTCGGGAAATTTTGTATTATTGGAGTATCTGGACACCCATTATCTTCAGAATCACTTTGGGCATAAAAATTTTGTTTATTATGAGCTGAAGGGAAAAAAAGATAAACCGCGTCAATATCAGCGTCTCTATGAATGGGCAAAATTTGAAGGTAAATCTATTACATTTGAAAAAACTTCAGAGCTGATTGATATGGAAAATTTTATCAATTACTGGATTGTCAATATATTTTGTGCAAACAGTGACCCCTATCAGGGTGTTGCGCTCCTTGATACAACAAAAAAAAATCCACGCTGGTTCTGGCTTATGTGGGATATGGACCATGCTTTTATAAATATCTATGAACATGATAAAAAAAATCTGTGGGAACAGGAACGCCCTATAAATCTGGTTTATACCAACACAAAGAAGGAAACAGATCCACGATATTTTATTTTCCGAAAGCTTATATTCCATGATGAACAATTCAGGGCTGTCTTTAAAAAAAGGCTGTCCGATGCCTTGAACTATATTCTTACAGCGGATTACCTTGCATCGATAGTTGATAAAAATAGTAAAGTAGCCCTTAGCTTTGGTATGGATGTAAAAAAAGCTCATAGCGAGCTCACCGAATATATGCAAAAACGCCCAGAATATGTTATGGAAATGATGCATAGATATTTTAAGCTGGGGGATGTACATACAGTACGCTTCACTATCCCTTCAGGGGAGCGTGTTATTATTGATGGATTTGAGGTTACCAAAAGTTTTACCGGTTACTATTTCAATGGAGCAGAAATCTCTGTGAGTGCTATCAATGGGAAAGGATTGATTATAAATGGAAAGCATAATGCTCCTTCAACATCATTCCGCATAACAAATGATATGACAGTGCAATGTCTATATATGCCGTAGCCACGGGTTTTTTAGGTTATCAAAATGGTATTAATTGTACTGGTTTATATCAATCTACTAATTGCACATTTTTAAATATATAAACAAAAAACTAATTGCAAAAATTATTCTTTTTTGTATATTGAAACCAATAACCAGTACTACTATAGCAATAAAAAAGGTGCAGAATGTCAGTAACCGAGATAAAAGTTAAAGGATATCACCTGGATTTATTTGGGCGTGTTACCAATCAGCGCTTTTTAGATCTTCTGGAAGATGCGCGATGGAGTTACATGGACACGATAGGTTTGAGTTTTGATGAATTTGCAAAAAGGGGTGTTTTTCTTGCTGTTGTTAATATTAATGTCAATTTCAGGGCTCCTTCAATACTGGGCGATACCCTTGTCATTGAGACATCGGTTGACCGTATCGGTAACCGGAGTATAACCGTTAAACAAAGGATGTATAACAAAAAAACCGAGCAGATTGTTCTGGATGCTGAGATTGTTTATGTTATAGTAGATTTAGCAACAGGTAAATCCATACCTATTGATAATGGTATGAGGCAGATATGGCTGGAACTATCAAACAAAAAAAATTAAAAATTTTATTTGCTTTATGTATGGGGGTAGTGTACCCTGATAAAGGGGTAGTCAATATATGAGTGAAGAGGGAATAATGAGAAAGTATATCCACTATGAAAAGCTCTCCAGTGAGATAAAAGATGCCATATATTTGTATTGGGGCACATTAAAGCAAAGTAATCCTGCGCTTAAGTTTGATGAGGCTATGGAAGATTGGTTTATGCATCAGTTTGACGGTTTCATGATTGCCAGATATCATATCAGGGGTGATAACCTACGGAAGCATTTCAGGCTTGATGTTGAGATTCCCATACGCATTGTTGAGCTTTTAATTGAATCATCAAAAGATGAAGCCGAAGCCATGGAGCTTATTGGTACCATTGTCAATATTAGCAAAGGTGGGCTTTATTTTATTTCGGATATGCCTCTTGAACTGTCATCTATTATCAGGGTTGTTATAGATTTTGGAGCTGTTGATGATGAGTTAAGCGATGTTGAAGCGCTGGCAATGGTGGTGCGACATGATACACGTGATGATAAAAAATATGGTATTGGAGTAATGTTTAGCAGCATCTATGATAATGGCAAGCACAATCTCAATATCTTTATATTGAAAAATCTTTCATATTATCTTTATTCATGATCATTGCCCTAATGCGTCAATTTCCTTTTTTAGTCCACTTTTGGTAATATCAAAATAATAACAATATCTGCTGGGGCTTACGGATTCTCTTTTCTTTAATGTTCCAAATTCTGTGATGGTTGTCATCAGGTAGCTATTAGCTTTTGAATCATAATGTTTGTTCCGTGACATTATATAATTTTTCAACGAAACAAAGGCGCGTTCTTGCCCTTTTTGTTTAACCGATAGCTCATCATATTCTTCCTCAGCCGGGACTATCATGATAACTCTAAATGTGTTATTGTCGATAAAGCCTTCTTTTTCGTATTCAAGTACAAGATTGTTATGTTGTTCAGGTACTGGTTCCTGTACTATCTGTTTTTTGGCACATGAGAAAAAGACTATGGTGATGCAGCATAAAAAACAACCTACAATAGATGATATCTTTATTACCTTAATCATACTTACTCCCTTGTGTTGTGCCATCATTTACAATGCAATGTTGTTAGTGAGTTCTTTAAACCGGGTGCACATATCCGTATAACAGCGGTTTCGCTATAATCTTCATTGAAATAGGTAGTGATCAGTATCCGTTTATCAACAAAGGGTTTTAATTGTTGCATGGCACATGATTGCATGGTACTATCGCCGAAGGCAGAAGGATTGAGCTTTAAAACAGCAGCAAAAAGTTCAGCATAACATTTTGTTTCAATTGATTTCATAAGGTTGATGTGAGCGCTTTCCCTGCTGGTGGTAAGCCCTTCAACACCTGCATCGGGCTTTGCCGTTACTATACACTGGTAGCAATCATTGCTTAAAAATCCTGCTGTGGTTATATCGCCCGGCAATGAACGTGCAGATGAATTATCAGTAGCGCAGTATGCTAAAACAAGAAGCATGGGCAACAATAATACTACTGCAACAAAACCTGCAGGGTGTTTGCGTGGCATAAAGGTCATAGACGATATCAAATACGATATATGCATGAGCGTATCCATAGTTTAAAAATGTTAATTATAGTCAATAAAATATACTAAATTATAACAAATCGTTATATGTCAAATAAAAAATTATTTTCACCTATACTTTTTAAAAAATATGGGGAGCACTATTTAGAATTAAAGGGAAATTAATGATGAAGAAACAATATGATTTTTAAAAAAGCTGTAAAGGGAAAATTTTGTATGCCGTTAGAACAGCTTGATATTTCGATTTATCTGAATAGTAAAGTAAAAAAATATTATGTATCATTATTTCTTCAACATAGCTATAATATCCCGTATCTGGTCTGCTTTTGGATGGTTTGGTTTCATGGACAAAAGCTTTTCAAAATGGTATATTGCTTTGTCATTGTTCTTTAACTTACGGTAGTATAGCATTCCCAATTCCTCGTGAGCGTCAGCCAGTGAACTGTTAATCTGCAATGAGCGTTCAAATTCATTTGCAGCCTGTTCATACATACCTTTTTCCCTGTATGCTACTCCCAAAAAGAAATGAGCCTGATCATTCATAGGGGATAGGTCAATTGCGGTTTGGTATTCTTCTATAGCGTTATCCCACATTGATGCTGTAGAATATGCATTGGCTAAATTGTAGTGGGCTTCAAATGATTTTGGCTCGTTGATGGCAGCCTGTTTAAATTGTTCAATTGCCTTATCATGAAGTTTGTTCTTTTTATAAAGATTTCCTAAATTAATATATGCTTTGGTATAGCTGGGATTTTTGGTGATAGCCAGTGAATAATATTCTATTGCCTTATTATCGTCACCCAGACCTTCATACGCTTTACCCAGTTCATAGAGTGTTGGCGGGTCATCATTTTTAATGGATAAAGCTCGTGTATAAAGAGAAACTGCCTGCGCATAATTTTGTCTGGTTGCCGAAATCAGTCCCAGGTTAAAAAGAGCCTGAAAATATTCAGGATCAGCTTCCAGTGTTTTATTGTAAAATGTTTCAGCATTTGAATATGATTTCATTTCATGGTAGGTTTCTGCAATTTTAAAGAGGGTGTCAGGATTGTTAGGCCGCAGCTCCCTGTCTTTAGTAAAATAGTCCAGTGCAACTTTATAATTTTTTTGCTTTAAGTAGATGTCACCCAGATTGAAATATGCCCTGTCTAAGTTAGGGTCCTGTTCAATGGATTGTTTTAAATCTTTTATAGCAGTCTGCAGATTGTTCATTTTATAGTAAGCCAAACCTCGTGCATAGTATGCTTTTGGAAAAACTGGCTTTTCTTCAATAGCTTTGTTAAACTCAATAACTGCCGCATTATATTTTCCTTCGGTGTAATAGATGAGCCCTAAATGATAATGTGAATCAGCATTTTTTGGATTTGCAATAATTGAATTCTGGAATGATTTTTTAGCTTCATCATCAATATGATTATGGTAGTAGATTCTGCCCATCCAGTGATGTGAGTAATCATCAGTTTTATCCAGTTGAGTTGCTTTTGCGTATGCCTTGAGTGCTTCATCGTATTTTTTTTCTGCACGGTATTTATCGCCTAACTCACGCCATTTCAACGCGGATTCATTGACAGCGTTGACCGATGACGGTTGTTGTGCGGCATCAGAAAGGTCTTTATCGCGGACAAGTGCCTGTGCCGGTGTATCATTTTTTTCATTACTGGCGATAGTTACCGGGGAAGGTTCATTTTGCGCAAATACTGGTTTTTGCAGTTTTGAAAGTGCATTGGCATATTTATTCTTTAGATTCTGATCATTGCTGTTATAGTTCAGCGCCTGCCGGTAATAGTCTACAGCTTTCCCCCAGTTTCCCTGTGATGCATAGATATCGCCTAATTTTTCTGCTGAAAGTGCATCTCCCGGATCCTTTGCCAGTGCGGTTGAATAAGCGCCAATTGCTTCAGGGATTTTGTTCTGAGCAAGGTAGGCATCGCCCAGAGCACGATAGTATTTACCGGTTGCAGGGGAAAGTGCAATTGCTTTCTGGTATTGGGGTATTGCTTTTGCATAGTTTTTTTTGTGCATGTAGAGGTTGCCCAGATTATAGTAGCCTTCTGCATCATTGGGGTTGGCTTTAATTCCTTTTTTTAGAATATCTTCAGCACCTTTGTAGTCGCCTTTTTTCATGCGTTGTTTAGCAATGTTCCAGTAACTTTCCTGATACGCAGGTGCAACTGCTATAGCGCTTTTATATTCTTTCAGAGCTTTTTCCAATTTTTCCTGGGTATCATAAACATTCCCTAATTTATTATAGGCTTGCGGATATTTTGGAAAATATTTTTTTGCCAGTTCAAGCGTTTTAATGGCATTTTCATAGTCACCCTGTAATGCATAAGCATGCCCCAATTCATTAAGGGCATTGTAGTTATGAGGTTCTATTGTCAGCGCTTTATTATAGTAGCCGATAGCTTTTCCAATATTGCCTATCTCTTTATAAAGGTTTCCCAGTTTGATGAGTGCTTCAACATCAGATGGATTTGTTTCAAGGAGCTTTTCGTATAGTTCGATCTGTTTTTGGCGTATATCAACGATATCCTGTAACGAACTCTTTGACAATTTTGTGTACAGATAGTAACCTGAAAAAAGAAGTAAAATGATACAAAGAGCTATTCCTGCAATCCGTACATTACGGTAACGGTCATAATAATATGCCATCATGAACTCCTATAAAAATAGAATAGAGCTGTTTCATTTTGATCCAGCATGAGCAATTTGATAATGGTGTCTGCACATTGCCATTTTGAAAAAAACAGTACTTTTGTCATTCTGAGGGGGCACAGTTCCCAACAATCTATCATTCCATAAAACGACGCGATTCTTCACTCCGCTCAGAATGACATGCTACAGTGATATTTTTTGTTGAGCATTAGAATAATGGTAACACTCTATCTTCATCAAATCATCATTGCTATGATATAAACCAACCATCTATAATTCATCATCACGATATATCTCTTCTAATTTATTCTTTGTCTTTTTTGTTTCATGCCCTGCTTTTTTATCCTGAGCTTCGCGCTGTACTTCGTCAAGCGTTATTCCTCCCAGATGCAATGCCTCTTCAATAGAAACATCGCTTCCTGGCGGCGGCAAAACAAACTTTGGGTCCCTCAATAATTCAATAACTCTTTTTATCTTTTCATATTGTGGATCTTCAGGAGCTATCGCCAAAA
>Ga0208824_1000574_pt1 | contig 38684 bp, 43 predicted proteins | sample AD_JPNTR3_MetaG_FD_184447 | JGI IMG/M metagenome (GOLD analysis project Ga0208824, IMG submission 184447) | Active sludge microbial communities of municipal wastewater-treating anaerobic digesters from Japan - AD_JPNTR3_MetaG (SPAdes) (version 2) | ecosystem: Engineered > Bioreactor > Anaerobic...
CCTGCGTCGGCCGCCGGCTACCAGGGTGCGGCCAGCGCCACCGGCGACCGGGGTGTGGCCAGCGCCACCGGCTACCAGGGTGCGGCCAGCGCCACCGGCGACCGGGGTGTTGCCAGCGCCACCGGCGACCGGGGTGCGGCCAGCGCCGCCGGCGACCAGGGTGCGGCCAGCGCCACCGGCGACCGGGGTGTGGCCAGCGCCACCGGCTACCAGGGTGCGGCCAGCGCCACCGGCGACCGGGGTGTGGCCAGCGCCACCGGCGACCGGGGTGCGGCCAGCGCCGCCGGCGACCAGGGTGCGGCCAGCGCCGCCGGCGACCGGGGTGTGGCCAGCGCCACCGGCGACCGGGGTGTGGCCAGCGCCACCGGCTACCAGGGTGCGGCCAGCGCCACCGGCGAACAGGGCGCGGCCAGCGCCACCGGCGACCATGGTGTCGCCAGCGCCACCGGCCACAGTGGTGTTGCCAGCGCCACCGGCTACCAGGGTGCGGCCAGCGCCAGCGGCTACCGGGGTGTTGCCAGCGCCACCGGCTACCAGGGTGTTGCCAGCGCCACCGGCGAACAGGGTGTGGCCAGCGCCACCGGCTACCAGGGTGCGGCCAGCGCCACCGGCGCCCGGGGTGCGGCCAGCGCCACCGGCCACCGGGGTGTTGCCGTGGCGTGCGGCGCCTTCGGTCGCGCCATGGCTGCGGCCAGCGGCGCCATCGTGCTGAGCGCCCGCAATGCCGATGGATCCATCAGGTATATCCGCGCAAGCAAGGTCGGCGACAACGGGATCGAGCCGGATGTTTGGTACTCGCTCAACGAGGCCGGCGAGTTCGTGGCGGTGCCGCAATGAGCGCCACGCTCGAAAACGCAATGGTCTCCGGCCTCGGCGGCTACTACACCCGCCAGGAGCGCCGCGACGCGCTCGCCGAGAGCGCGTACGTCACGCTGCGCGACGAGCTGGTCGACGCGCTGATGCTCGATCCGGCACGCGAGGTGAGTACGCCTGGCTTCGGCAAGCGGCGCTCCACAGCCACGGCCATCGACGTGATCGGCGAGGCGATCGACAGCCGGGGCGGCGAGCAGGTGCTGCACGAGCTGCTGCGCATCGTCGCCATGTGCGCCGCTGGCCGCGCCGACCACGAGCTGCACCTGCGCGCCTCGGCGTGGATCGCGGCGCGCGCCGCAGCGCACGCGGCCTATCACGCCGACGACCTGGCGGCCGAGCTCGAGGAGGCCGACGAGTGAACGCCCTGCCCGAGCACCGCCGCATGCTGGCCGGCCGCACGTGGGCGCAGAGCTACTCGCGCTCGCACTACGCGCCGCTCAGTGGCCCGTGGCGTCGGCACGAACGCATGGCCGACGTGCTGCTCGCCGTGGCCCTCGGCGTCGTCGTCGCTCTCTCGCTGCTGCACTGGTGGGCGGCATGAGCGACCTGCCGGTGCCCTATCTGCCGTACTTCACCGAGCTCGCCCTGGCTCGCGACTGGCCGCCCGGCTGGCTGCCGCACGGCGATGTCGAGGGCATCGAGGCAGCGGTCGAAAAGAAGGAAGCCAAGCTGCAGCGAGCGCGCGAGTCCGAACGCCAAAGACGAAGGGAAACCCCATGAACCTGGGCAGGCTCACCGACGAAGAGCTGCTGCGCCATGCGCACGTCACACTCGACGGGCTTACGAGCACCGCACTCGAAGTCGAGCTGCTGCTGCGCTTGGAGAGGCACGTCGCCGCGGCGGCCGAGCAAGAGGCGTATCGCGCCCTTCTGGACAAGAACGACATCGACTCCGTCGCCGATCTGAAGGCGCAGCTCGATAAGGCCGAAGCCCTCGACGAGCACATCGACGGCCTCGCGCTGCTCGGCGTGCTGCGCGACTTCGACATCGACGACCCCGCCGCCCTGACGACGATCCTCAAGCGCGACGCGGCGCTCGGGAACGTCCTCGACGACCTGGCCCAGCCGCTGGCCAGCCTGCAAGCCCTCATCACCACGGAGCAATGACCGCATGTACCCCATGACCATCACGATCGCCAACGCCGCGCAGTTCGACGCGGTGCGCCGCGCGCTCGACGCCGACGCCGTGCGCCAGTCGATGCACGACGAGGCCACCGCCGAGGCGCCCATCGGGGCGTTCGATGCGCCTGCCCCCTCGCCGGCCGCCAAGGGCAAGGAGCGCAAGAGCGCGCCCAAGGCCGAGCCCACCAAAGCCAAGGCCGAGCAGCCGACCCCGGCCGCCGAGCCCCATGCCGAGCAGCCCGTGGCCACCTACGAGCAGGTGAAGACCGCCATCCTCGAAGTGAGCCGCGCCAAGGGCCGCGACGCGGCGGTGGCGCTGCTCGCGCAGTTCGGCGCCGCCCGCGGCCCCGAGCTGCAGGACAAGCCCGAGACGTTCGGCCCCTTCGTCGCTGCCGCGAAGGCGCTGCTGTCGTGAGCCGCGCCTTGTTGCCGCCCTCGTCGGCACACCGCTGGCTGCGCTGCCCCGGCTCTGTCGCCATGGAGGCCGGGCTGCCCGACACCAGCAGCGCGTTCGCCGACGAGGGCACCGCGGCGCACACCCTGGCGGCGATGTGCCTGCGCGACGGCGTGGGCGCCAGCGAGTACCTCGGCGAGGTGATCATCGCCGGCGAGCGGCGCTTCCAAGTCGACTCCGACATGGCCGAGCACGTGCAGCGGTACCTCGAGCTCGTGCGCGACTATGCGCTGCTCGGCGATCTGCTGATCGAGCAGCGCGTCGAGTTCGGCCGCCACATCGGCGAGGCCAGCGCGTTCGGCACGAGCGACGCGATCGTGGTCGCCGAAGACGGCGACGAGCTGATCATCATCGACCTCAAGTACGGCCGCGGCGTCAAGGTCGACGCCGAGGGCAACGAGCAGTTGATGCTCTACGCGCTCGGCGCGCTCGACCTGATCGAGCCGTTGGGCTACGAGGTCAAGCGCGTGCGCCTGGTCATCCACCAGCCGCGCCTGGCGCACGCCAGCGAGTGGGAGTGCGGCGTCGCCGCTCTGCTCGCCTTCGCTGAGCGCGCCAAGGCCGCAGCCTCGCACGCGATGGCGTGCATCCAGCTCGGCGTGGACGAGGCCGAGGACCTGATGCCGGGCGAGAAGCAGTGCCGCTGGTGCAAGGCCAAGGCGACGTGCGGCGCTTTGCGCGACGCGGTCGCCGAGCCCGTCTTCGGCACCGCGCCGGCGACGCCCGAAGAGTTCGACGAGGCCCCGGTGCCCGGCGCCAAGCACATCGAGCCGACCACCGACGAATGGCTCTCGGCGGCGATGGGCAAGGTCGAACTGATCGAGGGCTGGTGCAAGGCAGTGCGCGCCGAGGCCGAGCGCCGGCTGCTGGCCGGCCAGCCGGTCCAGGGCTGGAAGCTCGTCGAGGGTCGCCGCGGCTCGCGCAAGTGGGCCGACGAGAAGGCCGCCGAGGAGGCGCTCAAGGCCATGCGCATCAAGCACGACCAGATGTACGACTACTCGGTCATCAGCCCCACCAGCGCCGAGAAGCTCGCCAAGGCCGAGGTCATCGGCCCGCGCCAGTGGCCCAAGCTGCAGGCCCTCATCACGCAGTCCGATGGCAAGCCCTCGGTTGCGCCCGAAGCCGACAAGCGCCCCGCGCTCGTCGTCACGCCCACCGCCGACGAGTTCGAAGCGGTGAACACAACGGCCGCCACGGCCGACGACCTCGTCTGAAAGGAAACACCGTGAGACTTGCACTGAAGAACGTCCGCCTAGCGTTCCCCTCCCTGTTCGAAGCGGAGACCGTCAACGGCGAGGGCGAGCCCGCCTTCTCGGCCGTCTTCCTGATCGAGCCGGCCGACCCGCAGACCAAGGCCGTCGAGCAGGCGATCGCCGCGGTCGCCAAGGACAAGTTCGGCGCCAAGACCGACGCCGTGCTCAAGGCGATGAAGGCTGCCGACAAGACCTGCCTGCACGACGGCAACACGAAAGCCGAGTACGCCGGTTTCGCCGACATGCTGTTCGTGAGCGCGCGCGGCAAGGTGCGCCCGCTGGTGCTCGACTCCGACAAGAGCCCGCTCACCGCCGCCGACGGCCGGCCCTACGCGGGCTGCTACGTCAACGCCTCGATCGACCTCTGGGCGCAGGACAACAGCTTCGGCAAGCGCGTCAACGCGCAGTTGCGCGGCGTGCAGTTCCTGCGCGACGGCGACGCCTTCGCCGGCGGCGGCGGCGCTGCGACCGAAGACGAGTTCGACGACGTGGCCGAAGGCGCGACGGCCGACGACCTCACCTGATCCGTTTGTGAGTCCCTCATGCGTGGCACGAGCTGCGCTTTCCCCGGGCCTCGTGCCCGGGGGTTTTTCGCCAAGTGCCCTTGGCTCTTGGCGAAAGACCATGACCGAGAGCTGAAACACCAGCAGCAAAGCGAACACGGCGAAATGCAAGTGGAGATTTGGAAGGATGTTCCCGGATATGAAGGCCGGTATCAGGTAAGCGACGAAGGGCGCGTGCGTTCACTGGCGCATCACGTGCGCCTAGTCGCCCACGGCAAGGAAACGGTGCGCCTATCACCCGGCCGCGTGTTGAAACCTGGGCCTCAGCAATCCGGCCACCTCTCTGTTGCTATCGGTAAAGGCAACTCCCGCCAGGTGCATCAGCTTGTCCTCGAGGCTTTCGTTGGCCCTTGCCCGGAAGGCTGCGAGGTACTGCACCTCAACCACAACCCCGCCGACAACCGCTTGGCAAACCTTCGCTACGGCACGCGCAGCGAAAACCTGCGCATGGACTACGCAGCAGGACGTCGCACCGTTGCGCAGAACTTCATCGGCGCAAGGTGGCGGGCATGACCACGCTTTTTCTTGATCTGGAAACGTACTCTGAAACCCCGATCAGGAACGGTACTTATGCCTACGCCGAGCGCGCGGAGGTCATGCTCTGGGCGTGGGCGCTCGACGACGGGCCCGTGTCGGTGTGGGACCTGACAACCTCCCCCGCGCCGCCGACTCCGCTCCTGCTGGCGTTGGAGGATGGCCGCGTCGAGATCTGGGCCCACAACGCCCAGTTCGACCGCACCGTGCTGCGCCTAGCCGCGCCGTTCCAGGGTGCCCGCATCGCCGCGCAGGACATCAGCCGTTGGCGCGACACGAGGGCCAAGGCGCTGTGCCACGGCCTGCCCGGCGAGCTCGCGGCGCTTTGCAGCATCCTCGACGTGCCCGTCGACCAGGCCAAGGACAAGGCCGGGCGGCAGCACATGCTGCTGTTCTGCAAGCCACGCGCCGACGGCACGCGCGCCACGGCGCGCACGCACCCCGTCGAGTGGCAGCGCTTCGTCGAGTACGCCGGCCAGGACATCGTGGCGATGCGCGCCGTCGACGCGAAGCTGCCGCAGTGGAACTACCGCGGCGCCGAGCTGGCGCTGTGGCATCTTGACCAGACCATCAACGACCGTGGCGTGGCTGTCGATCTCGAGCTGACCGAGGCAGCGGTCGCGGCTGTGGCCGCGGCGCAGAAGGTCCTCGCCAAGCGCACGCAGGCGCTGACCGCCGGCGACGTGACCAGCGCCACCCAGCGCGACGCGATGCTCGCGCACATTCTGGCCGAGTACGGAGTCGGTCTGCCCGACCTGCGGGCCGACACCGTCGAGCGGCGCGCCGCCGACCCGGACCTGCCGCCCGAGCTGCGCGAGCTGCTCGCCCTCCGGCTGCAGGCCAGCACCACCAGCGCCGCGAAATACGCCACGCTGCTGCGCGGCGCGAGCATCGACGGCCGCCTGCGCGGCACGTTGCAGTACAGCGGCGCGCAGCGCACCAGGCGCTGGTCTGGGCGCCTGTTCCAGCCGCAGAACATGCCTAGGGAAAGCATGCCGCGCGACGATATCGCGCAAGGCATCGAGGCGCTCAAGGCCGGCTGCGCCGACCTCGTCACCGACAACGTGATGGCCCTGGCCAGCAACGCCGTGCGCGGCTGCCTGGTGGCGCCTGCGGGGCGCAAGCTCGTCGTCTCGGACCTGGCCAACATCGAGGGCCGCGTCGCGGCCTGGCTCGGCGGCGAGCAGTGGAAGCTCGACGCCTTCGCCCGGTACGACGCCGGCGAGGGCCCAGACCTCTACGTCGTCGCCTACGCGCGGGCCTTCGCGGTGCCCCCCGAGAGCGTCGGCAAGGCCGAGCGCCAGATCGGCAAGGTGATGGAACTCATGCTGCAGTACGAGGGCGGCGTCGGCGCGTTCGTCACGGGCGCTGCCACCTACGGCGTCGACCTCGATGAGCTGGCCGAGCGCGCTTGGGGTTCGCTCCCCGCGCAGGTGCGCGAGGAGGCGACCGAGTTCCTGGCGTGGTGCCGCCGTGAGAAGCGCTCGACCTACGGACTGAGCGATGGGGCGTTCATCGTCTGCGACGCGCTCAAGCGCATGTGGCGCGCGCAGCACGAGGGCATCGTCGGCCTCTGGGGCGATCTGCGCTCTGCCGCCATCAACGCCACGCAGTGGCCGGGTCAGACCTACCGCGCCGGCCCTCGCCGCGTCGACGCCGATGGCAAGACGCGCGCCGCGTTCGCCGTGCGCCGCGACGGCAACTGGTTGCGCATCCTGCTGCCCTCGGGCAACTACCTGTGCTACCCGGCGCCCGAGGTGCGCGACGGCGCGCTCGCCTACATGGGCGTCGACCAGTACAGCCGCAAGTGGTCGCGCCTGGCCACCTACGGCGGCAAGCTCTTCGAGAACGCGTGCCAGTCATTGGCCCGCGACGTGCTCGCCGGCGCGATGCCGCACATCGAGGCCGCCGGCTACGAGATCGTGCTGACCGTGCACGACGAGGTGATCTGCGAAGCGCCGGACACCGACGACTACAGCGTCGCAGGCCTGTCGGCGCTGCTCGCCGCCAACCCGCCTTGGGCATCCGGTCTGCCGCTCGCGGCCGACGGCTTCGAGGCGCACCGCTACCGCAAAGGGTGACGGATGAAGCGCTTCTGCTGTGATGGCCTGTGCGCTCAGGGTCGCGACTGCCCTGTGGTCGACGAGCGGCGCCCACCGATGAGCCGCGCCGAGGCCTGGGTCGCCGTCGCCATCGGAGCCTTGAGCGCGGCGGTGTCGATCGCCATCGTCGTGGCGCTGGCCGGCGTCGTGTTGGGGTGGCTGTCGTGAAGGCCCTGCGCGAACGCGACATCGAGCGCCACCTCGTGCTGCGCGTCAAGGCAGCGGGCGGCGAGGTGCGCAAGGTGCAGTGGATAGGCCGCCGTGGCGCGCCGGATCGGCTGGTGATGCTGCCGGCGCGGCGCCTGTCGAACACGCTCGACTGCGCCTGGTGCAACCCGAGGGGCCTCGCGATCTGGGTCGAGCTCAAGGCGCCAGGCGTCCAGCCCGAGCCGCACCAGCGGCGCGAGCACGAGCGCATGCGCGCGATGGGCCAGCGCGTGGAGGTCATCGACTCCTTGCAGGCTGTGGAGGCGCTGCTGCCGTGAGCAGGCCCTTCGTCCCTCGCCCATACCAGCGCGCGATGGTCGAGCACGCCCACGCGCACGCGCGCGGCGCGCTATTCGCGGGCATGGGCCTGGGCAAGACCGTCGCCACGCTCACGGCGCTGGCCGACCTCGAGCTGACCGAGCCCGGCCCGGCGCTCGTCGTCGCGCCGCTGCGCGTGGCGCAGTCCACGTGGCCCGACGAGGCGGCCAAGTGGGGTCACCTGGCCGGCTTCGAAGTCGTGCCCGTCGTCGGCAGCCTTTCGCAGCGCCGCGCGGCGCTGCGCCGGCGCGCCGACGTGTACACGACGAACTACGAGCAGACCCCCTGGCTCGTCGAAGAGCTCGGCGGGCGCTGGCCCTTCCGCAAGATCGTGGCCGACGAGTCGACGCGCCTCAAGGGCTTCCGGCTGCGCCAGGGCACGCGGCGCGCGAAGGCGCTGGCGAAGGTGGCGCACGAGCACTGCACGCACTGGGTCAACCTGACCGGCACGCCGGCGCCGAACGGCCTGCAGGACTTGTGGGGTCAGACCTGGTTCCTCGACCGCGGCCAGCGCCTCGGGCGCACCTTCGACAGCTTCGCGCAGCGCTGGTTCCGGCCCGCGTACAACGGCTTCGGCGTCGAGCCGCTGGCGCACGCCCGCGGTGAGATCGAGGAGCGGCTGCGCGACGTGTGCCTGACGATCGACGCCCGCGACCACTTCGACCTAGCCGAGCCCATCGTCAGCACCATCCGCGTCGAGCTACCGGCCAAGGCCCGAGCGCTGTACCGCGACATGGAGCGCGAGATGTTCGCGCAGATCGGCGAGCACGAGGTCGAGGCCTTCAGCGCCGCGGCGCGCACGATCAAGTGCCTGCAGCTCGCCAGCGGCGCCGCCTACGTCGACGACAGCGCCACCGAGTGGGTCGAGGTGCACGACGCCAAGCTGCAGGCCCTGGACAGCATCGTGGCCGAGGCCGCCGGCGCGTCGGTGCTGGTGGCGTACCACTTCCGGTCCGACCTGGCGCGGCTGCAGCGCGCGTTTCCGCGAGGCCGCCACCTGGACCAGGACACGCAGACGATCCGCGACTGGAACGCCGGCCGCATCCCGGTGCTCTTCGCGCACCCGGCCAGCGCCGGTCACGGGTTGAACCTGCAGGACGGCGGGAACATCCTCGTCTTCTTCTCGCACTGGTGGGACCTCGAGCAGTACCAGCAGATCATCGAGCGCATCGGCCCGACGCGCCAGGCGCAGGCCGGCCACGAGCGGCCGGTGTTCGTGCACCACATCGTCGCGGCCGACACCGTCGACGAGATCGTGATGGCGCGCCGCGAGAGCAAGCGCGAGGTGCAGGACCTGCTGCTCGAAGCGATGAAGGCCAGGGGATGACGACGCACTCGATGCTCACCGCTGCCGAACTCGCCGCACACCTGCGCACGAGCGAGCGCACCGTTGCGCGCCTGGTCGCCGACGGCTGCCCGAGTCTGAAGGTGCGCGGCCGACGCATCTTTGACCTCGCTACAGTCCTCACCTGGCTCGCGGAGGCCGAAGCATGCCGATCCGAAGAGACGCTCAAGGCTACTGGCACGCCGAGGCTTGCGTCCGCCGTCGTCGCCTTCACCGACGCCTGCCGGCGGGTGCAAGTGCGCGCGACGCCAAGCAATTAGAGGCCGAGCTCGTCCACGCGCTGCACACCGCCGCGCCAGCGACGGTCGGCGATCCTCTGCTCACCGCGCTCGTCGCCGACTACGCCGAGAACTACGTGCAGTCCCTGCGCAGTCCCGAGACGGCCCGCTACCACGCGCTGCGCATCGGCCGCTGGCTCGAGGGTCGCCGGGCCAGCGAGGCGCGCGCCTTCGCCGCCGTCGCCTGCTCCCGGCCGGGTGGACCCGTGAGCAAGCCGAAGCCTACGAGCGCAAGGAAAGCGCGGCCCTATCAGCGCTCGCGCACGGCATCGCCCGTCCTCGGCGCCTCATTGACGAGGCTGTCGCTCGCTACGTCGCCGAACGAGCGCGACACCTGAAGAGCGGCGGCAACGTCGCGCGCGAACTCGACGCGACGCGCGACTGGTGGGCCGGACGCGGCATCGAGGAGCTGCCCGACGTCTGCGCCGAGTACGCGGCCGACCAGTCCGGCGCGCTGGCCCCGGCCACGATCAAGAACCGCATCGCCTACCCGCGCGCCGCGTGCAGGTGGGCGTGGAAGCGCAACGCGATGGGCGGCACAGGATGCGCGTGCTGCGCTCTACCGGCGTAGCGCGAGCGGCAGTAGGAAGAAAGTCCCCCACCGACAGAACCGCCAGCGCGGGCACTGGCTCAGCCGGTGCGGCCCGCGGCACAGCGGGCATTCACCCGTCGTGGCCATCGCCCCAGCGCACGCGGCCGCGGAAGATCACCGGCGGCAGGATGCGGCGCACCGGCTCGACCGGCACGTAGGAGACCATGCGCACCCGGCCGCTGCGCGTCAGCTCGGTATAGACGATGTGCGGCGACATCTTGGCGAGGTCGCTGCGCCGAAAGCTCAGATAACCCCTGGCGCCAGTGCGCACCCGGTGCGCATGCAGCCTCAGATACAGCCGCACGCCCCAAAGGAGGCAGTTCGTGCGCCTGGCGAGCAGCCACGTCCGGCGCCACCACGGAGCGCCATCATCGCCCGTCGCCACCATCGCACGTCAGCGCGTCAGCGCGTCGTAGGCGCGCTCGCAGGCCCGGCCGGCGACGACGGCGGCGTCAGCATCAGCAGCCACTGCTCGATAGCGCTCGACGCACTGGCCGAGTACGTCGGCGAGCCGGTCTGCCTGGCCTGCGCCGGCAGAGGCGGGATGATCGCCTGCTGGTGCAGAGGCAGCACGGCCGGCGGCGAGCTGCTCGCGCAGCCGGCGAGCCAGAGCAGCGGAGCGAGCAGCGTCAGAGCGAGCAGCGCTCGCGGCGAGGTCGGCGACATGGGCGGATTCCTCTACGGCCGCGGTGCGGCGTTGCGACTCGGCGATGGTGGCGGCGAGCGCCGCCTCGCGCTGCTGCGCCACGGCAGCGGCATCGGCCGCGCGCAGGGCGCCCTGCTGCCGCGCCTCGTGACGCTGCCACGCGCCCCAGACGAGCGCTGCGACGAGCGCCCAGGCCCAGATCGGCACGACGCGCAGCAGCGCCACCATGTCACGCAAAGCCCTGCCGGCGCTGCTGCAGCCGCCAGTAGACGACGTAGGCGCCGACCGCCGCGAGCGCGACCGGCAGCAGCCACTCTGGCGGCAGGCCGATGGTGTCCGTCAGCAGGCCCTTGAGTGCATCGAGCGGAGCGCGCACGACGGCGATCGAGTCGCCGGCCTGGCGCAGGCCCTCGATCGCGCCCAGGCCGACAACGGCTGCGCCGCCGCGGTTGATCGGGCTCGCTGCCATCGGCGACTCGCTCTCGACGGCCTGCGGCATGCGCTCGACCTCGCCGCTGGCTGGTGTGAGGTACAGCGCCCGCTCGGCCGCCCTGCGCGCCGTCAGGCCCGGCAGCACCGTCAGCGTGCCGCCAACGCGCGCCTTGTCCCACAGGGCGATGGCGCGGCCGGCAGCCTCGTGGTTGCCCGCGTTGTGCTGGCGCAGGGCCGTGCTCGTGCGCAGCGCGTCGAGCCCGATGTTGTAGGCGAGGCCCGCGAGCGCGGCCAGTTCGTTCCCGCTCGGAGCCACGGTGCACATGTCCATCACCGCCTGCAGGTAGCGGTCGCACTCCACGTCGAGCATGCGCAGCGCCTGCTCCTCGGTGATCGGCTGGTCGGCCATCGTGACCGGCCGCCCGTCGAGGTACGTCGTCGCACCGACACCGATCGTCGGGACGCCGGCCGGGCAGCGGTACGGCGACAGGCGCAGCCCTTCCCACTGGCGCAGCAGTCCAGAGAGCAGCGGGCGCGCCTGATCTATCACGCTCACAACCACACTCCGATTGCGACCGCCATGCCGCCGAGCGCCGTGACCGCAGCATCCCACCCGTCGACGCCATGCGTCACGGCATCCCCGTTCGCGCGCTGTCGGCGAGCCACGATGTAGTCGGCGACTTCCTTGGCGACGCCGGCTGCGCACGCGGCGCCCAGCGCGATCTGCGCCTGCCACTCGCGCGCGCCTGCTACGTGGGCGATTGCCGCCGCCACGAGTGCGATGGCGCCTCCATAGATGGCGTGGTTGGCCTTGTCTTGAGGGATCATCGGCAGTTGCATGTTGTGCCTCCTACTTGGTCAGCTTGACGTGATCCATCGTCCAAAGGATCGCGGTCGCGAGGCCGGCCAACAGCGCTACGCCGACGCGGCTCACGCGCCACAGCCAGCGCATGCGCTCCTGGTCGCGGATCATCTTGCGCAGCACCTGCCGCTCGCGCGCGTCGAGGTCTCGGTCGCCGTCGAGCGGAACATCGTCGGTATCGCCTGGCATGTTGTGCGCGCTCAATCGGGCCACTTGACAGCGTCGACCTCGGCCACCGTCGCCGCCTAGATGTCGGCGCGCAGGTTGTCGGCCACCTCGAACAGCGCCTGCACCGCGCCGCCGATGGTCAGCGCCGCGGCAGCAGCGAGCGCCAGGGCACCGCTGAGCGCGCCGACTACGGCGTGCACGCACTTGTCGGCGGGGATGAAGCGAATCGTCATGGCGCGCCCCTTCAGTCGACCGAAGACACCGAGAAGGTCGCCGACACCACGTTCGTCGCAGAAGCGACGTAGTACATCGCCGACAGCGTGTCCCCGTTCTCGCAGAGCAGCGTGTCGGCCAGGCAGAAGCTGCGCTGCGCGGCCAGCGTCTCGGCCACGTTGAGTACATCCTCTGACCCCCCACCCGACAGGCTCCGGCGGATGAGCAGGTTCACAACGCCGCTCGCTCCGGGGTTCAGCACGATGTTCAGCGCCACCCGATACCTGCCCGGACGGGGGATGTAGACGTCCCCGTTCGCCGGGGTGAGGAACGCGGCATCGAGCCCGTTGTACTTGTTCCAGTACGCGCTGAAAGGTATTTTCTTCGCCGAGCCCCCCGTGGTGAGCGCGAACGGGAACCCTGCAGTTAGCGCCTTGTGCCGCACGTACACGTCGCCGAACGCCTCGTCGACGGTGTTGTCGGTGCTCTTGGTGCGGTTGCGCCTGAAGCTCGTGAACGTGTTGCCGCTGAACGTGCGCGACAGCGAATCGCGCACGTAGTTGTCATCGATCATGTTCAGGCCGCCGCCGACGATGGTCACCGGCGAGCTGACGATCTCACTGTGGCTGATCCGTATCCCGGTGCACGTGTCGAGCAAAATCGGCGCGAACCACCACTGGCAGCCGATGAACACGTGCCCGTTGGCGATGCTGGCCGCGTGCAGGCCGTAGCCCCCTGGGCCCGCCCCGGCCCAAGAGTGGTTGAACGAGCACCCGACGAAGGTGCCATGCCCGTCGTTCTCGCCCGCCGGCAGTTGGCAGTTCTCGTTGTTCTTCTCGAACTGACAGGCGCTGAATTTGTTGTTCCCGGCCTGCATGATGATGCCGGCCCAGCCGCGGTAGCCGCTGCAGTTCGTCGTGGTCACGTACTCGAAGCGCGGCCCGTACCAGAAGTTGACGTAGTTGTCGAAGCAGTACACGTTGTCGACCGTGCAGTGCTTGCCGAAGTTGTAGCCGACCTGCACCTCCCCGCCCTGCAGGCCGGAGTTGTTGAAGCCGCTGATGTCGCAATTGCGCACCGTGATCCCGTCCACTCCCGAGCCGGTGCCGAAGAGCTTGCCGACGATCACGCCGAAGCGATTGGCCATGCCGGTTGGAGTGGTGACGTTCCACGGGCCCGTCTCGTGCCCGATGAAGTTCACCCCGTCAAGGATGAAATCCCCGGTGTCGATCCATATCCCCGACGTGTTTCCAGCCGCGAGCGGCACGTCGATCGTCGCGCGCCCGCCCAGGCACACCAGCCCCGTACCGGCTTTGGACTTCAACCCGTAGGCCACGTAAGTCTTGCCGGGGCGCAGGTAGCAGAACTGGCCCAGGTCAAGGATGCGTTGGATCGACAGCGTATCGTTGGGGTCGGCCGGCAGCCTGAAGTCCTCGGGGTACAGGCCGGTGTCGATGTTCTTGTCGTGCTGCGTGCGCGCGACACTCCCCGCGAACGGCTGCTTGACTGCCAACATCGCGTCGCCGTTGGCCACGTTCGCGGCGTCGGCGAGGGCGGCCTGCAGTGCCGCGACATCCCCGCCCCCCCCACCCCCCCCCCCACCGCCCAGCATCAGCAGCGGCGCGCCCAGCGCGTCGAAGCCAAGCGTCTTGTTGGCGCGTGCGGCCGCGTTCGGCAGCGCCGCCACGACTTCGCCGATCGGCACGCGCAGCGCCGACGCCAGACCCCCGCCGCCGCGGTAGATCTCCTGCAGCACGAGCCACAGGCGGTCGAAGTCGATGTTGACCGTGCCCGACAGCAAGTCGCCGTTGTCCTGGTAATCCGTGTCGCGGTGCAGTCCGCTGTGACGGCTCACCGTGACCCGGTATCCGTTCGCCGGCGCGACGCTGAAGGTCACGCTGCCGCCGGCCGGGTTGCCCAGTCCCGTGACCGTGTAGTCGACGCCGAGCACCGCGTCCACGGTGACGCCGGTGAGGTCCGTGGTCTGCACCAGCAGCGAGCCCGCTTCGAACGCAAGGAACGCGAACGCGAAGGCTGTCGCGACCCCGTTGGCCGTGTAGGTGCTGATCGGGGTCTGTTCGGTGACTGCCATGGGCGCCTCGCGGTGACTCGCGGGCGCGCCACAGGAGACTCAGAACTCCAGCTCGACTTCGTGCATGCCCGCCGACGGTCGCCAATTTTCAGACGGCACCGCGGGCGCGTTCAAGCCCGCGGAGCCGGCGCGCTCGACGGCGCGCGTGATGCGCTCGGGCGTCTCCACCAGCGCCCCGGCGCCGCTGTCGAGGTGGTCATCTGGCTGGCTCGGGACGACCGGATTCCAGTCGCGCATCTGGTTCCACGTCGGCCCGTCGAGCACCGAGTCGTGCGCCCAGAGCTGACCACTCTTGAGCGGCCCCTCGAACGCTTCGAGGATGCGCCGGTTCTTGTTCGCGGTCGACTGCACTTCGGACACGCCGCACACGAGCCGCGCTTGCTTGAACGCGGCCTTGAGGAACGCCGGGGCGAAGCCGCCGATGCCGTTGGTCTCCACGCTCACGCGCGGCAGGTGCAGCTCGCGCACCACGCGCACGATCTCCGTGACCTGGCCGCCGATGATCGTCTTGCCGTCCTCGCTGGTCTGCGCGACCTCGCCGCGCGCTTCGAGCACGCGGTGCCAGTAGCGGCGGCCGAGCTCGTCCTGCAGCATCACCGAGAACGACGACGCGTCGCTCGTGACCTTGCCGCTCGACGGGTCCCAACGCGCGGCCGCGGCGACGATGCGCGCGTCGCCCAGCCACATGCCGAGCTCGCCGTTTGCCACGCGCACCACCGGCTCTGCGCTGTAGCGCCTGAGCCTGGCCGGATCGAGGCGCATCTCGTGCAGCGGCCGGCTGTGGAGCTGGTACTGGCTGTCCCACTCGTTGACGGTCTTGCACTTGCGCCGGCGCGAGAGCATCTCCTTCGACCCGAAGCGCTCCGGCCAGGCGCTGCCGGCGTAGCAGTCGAGCAGCGCGGCCGGCGCCGACAGCGTGAGCGAGCTACCGCTCAGCGCGTAGTCCTTGCCGCGCGTCAGCAGCCGCGCCTCGGCGCCGATACCCGAGAAGACCAGCTCCGGCACGAAGCCGACCTCGAGCACGCCGGCGGCCGACTCGAAGCGCCGCTCGCGCGCGAACATCGGGATGGCGAGCCGGTCGGCGCCGGCGCGCGTCATTTCGTCGTACAGGCTGTCGTGCGTGTGCGGCGTGCCCACGAAGAGCTGCCGGGCGCCTGGCACCATGCAGTGCGTCTGCTCGCCCAGCCGATAGCGCATCTTCTCGCGCGCCTCGGGGTTCTGGATGTTGCGGGGCACCTCCACGTCGTCGTTCTGCGCCTCGTCGCAGCGCGAGCTCGTGATGTTGCTCGTGATGCCGGCGGCCTGCATCGACGGGTTGCGCTCGTCGGCGGACGCGGCCACCCACCAGAACGATTGCTCGCCGCGCAGCGCGAGGGCCGGCTGCGCGCGCGTGAGCGGGTGGCGTTGCAGGACCGAGCGCGTGTCGCGGCTGGTCTTGTAGGCCGTGCGGTCCTGGTCGCCCTGGTGCAGGATGCGATACGACGGGTCGGCGTAGTAGCGCCAGGCGTTGTACACGGCCAGCAGCGTGCTCTTGCCGAAGCCCCGAAAACACAACAGAACGGCAAGCGCGCCGCGGTGCTGCAGCCAGTGCACCGCGCGCCAGTGCACGTCCGGCACGTCCCACCCCTGTTCCTCGGCCCACAGCGCGAAGAACGTGGCGAAGTCAACCGGTGCGCGTCGCGCGGCCATCGCCGGGGGCCGACGCGCGCTTCATCGCGCGCGCGAGTGCGTCGCTGGCTCGGCGCTCGGCTTGCCTGATGCGCTTGTCCAGATCGTCCTCTTCGTCGCCCCCGCCCGCGGCCGGGGTGTCGGCGCCGGTGCGTCCGATGAGATCGAGCGCGAAGCGCAGGACGCCGCCGGTGGCCGACGCGTTCTTCTTGCTCCAGTAGCGGTCGCCGCGCTCGCGCTGCGTCATTTCGCTCTCGTGCCCGGCGCCCGGCCAGGTCGCGGGATCGGCTTCGGTGATGAACGCGTCGACGAGCTGCTCGGCGAGTTCGGCGAGCCGCTTGGTCTGGTCCGTCCTCATTGCATCACCTCCCCACTGCGTGGCCGAGGTCCGGCGCACTGTCCGGCAGGGCCGCGCCCGGCGCCCACCAGTAGCCCTGCCCCCAGTCCTTCTGCGCTCGCCGCTGCATGCGCGACAGGTACCCGGGATTGACCGCTTCTTGCAGGTTGAACAGCGCCCAGTGCTCCCATGCGGCGCGGGTCTGCCACAAGTTGCCGTAGGGCAGTTGCGAGTTCGTCCAGCGCAGCGCCTCGGCCGCGATGTGCGTGTCCTTGCCCTTGGCCGCCTCCCAAGCGTTGACGACGCCCAGGTCGCCGACGAGCCCCGCCGCCGCGCCGGCGGCCGGGCCCAGGATCGAGCCGACGGTCTGCTCGACGCTGCTGCTGCGCTGCTCGGTGGGGTCCTTGAAGATCAGGTCGCCGACGTAGCCCATGCCGCCGCCCTGGGTGGTGGCGCGCATCCAGAACTTGCCCTCGGTCATGTCGTACGGGTCCTTGCCCTGAACGAGCGACTTGGTCTGCAGCACGACGGCGCCGAGCATCGTCAGCGTCACGTTGAGCGCGGCCAGCAGCGCCATGCGGTTGACCACCGTGCCGCCTGCGCTCGCGGCGCCATAGCCCGCCGGCGCGCCTTCCATGCCCTGCGGCGTCTCGAACACGCGCCGCCAGTGCCTGGTCAGCATCGCGATCGGGAAGCTCTTGAACTGCATGAAGGAGCGCATCGCCTCGCCGGCCACGGTGCCGGCCGGCATGCCGCCGGCGGTGACGATGGCGCGCGTGGCCATGTCCGGGTTGATGACGGCGAACTGCGCCTCGTCGCTCACGAAGGCGAGCCACTTCGTGGCCGCTTCGCGCGAGAGCGCCTCGTTCACCCCCGCCACCGCGTCGTGCGTCAGGTACGCGAGCCCGTTGCGTTCGGTCGGCACCGCCCGCGTGATGATCGACCAGTCCGCCTCGGTGATGCCCTTGCGCTGCATCAAGTGCCGGTCCCACGCGTCGAGCTCGCCCCAGGCCTTGCCCAGCTTCTTCGTGAAGCCTTGCATCATCGTGGCGGCGAACGCGCCGCGCAGGCCATCGGTCCACGCGTTGAGCAGCGACAGCTTCATGACGCTGCCCGCGACGCGCCCGGTGAGCGAGTGCGTCATGTGGTCGCCCGTCCAGCGGTTGAGCGTGGTGGTGAGCGCCTCGCCGATGACGCCGTGCGACTGCAGGAAGTCGCTCTCTTCGCTGCCCGGCTTCAAGCGCCGGCCGAGGTTGGCGAGCATCTCGAAGTACGGCAGCCGGTTGTAATGCAGGCTCGCGATCACGGTGCCGAGGTCGGTGATCGACGTGAGCATCGCGCCGCCCAGCTTGGCCGCGGTCTGCACGTTGCGCACGTTCTGGCCCCAGAAGGCCACCGTGCGGTTCTCGGGCGAGCCGCTCGCGCCGCTCAGGATCGACCAGTAGGCGTCCGGGGTGTTGCCGGCGCCGCGGTTGGCCGCCGTGCCGACGCCGTCGGCGCGCTCGGCCAGGTCGTTTTGCAGCCGGAACTGTTGTTCGGGGTTGGGCCCGTAGCGCTCGACGAGGCCGATGTCGCGCGCCATGCGCCCGACGTGGCCCACCATCGCGTCGTACAGCGACCCTTCGCCGAACGCCTTCATGTAGGCGATCCACGCGTCACCGTCCTTGAAGTGCAGCACGCGGTGATCGCTGCCGCGACTGGCCCTGGCGCCGCTGCCACGGTACTGGCCGGGCTCGACCTTGTTGTCGCCGCCGGTGGCGATCGTCTCGTGCGCGGCCTGCAGCACCCCGAGCAGCTCGGCGTCGCCCAGGAGCGTGCCGTCGGCGCGCACGTACTGCTCGCGGTCGAGCAGCGGCAGCACCTCGCGCGCCCAGCCGTCGGCGCCGGCCTTGGCCACGCGCGCCGCGTCGTGCGCCTGCGCGAGGTACCCATAGCCGAGCTTGCCGATGGCGCCGCCGGCGGCGTTGAAGCGCTGGCGCATCTTCTCGATCACGTCGAGCCAGGCCTGGGCGCCGGCCTGCGCCGCGCGGTTGCCGGTGTGGCCGTCGGCGCTGGCGAAGACCTCGCGCACCACGTCGCCCGTCATTTGCGGGTTGTCGAGGTCGAGGATGCGCATGCCCAGGTTGCGCAGCACGCCGGTGCCGTCGCGCGTCTGGGCCGCGTCGATCATGTCGGCCAGGCCCGCGATCGACTCGTTGCGCACCGCGTGCACGTAGTCGCTGGTGTTCTCGATGTCGTGGATCAGGCCCCGGGAGCGCGTCGCGCCGACCAGGCGCATCTGCTCGGTGATGCGCGCCTCACTCTCGGCCGTGCGCAGCACCTGCAGCCCGGCGCGATACTCCTTGAGCGCGGCTTCGGCCTGCACGTCCTGCATCGCCTTGGCCGTGGCCTCGGCCATGCGCTGGTCGCGCGTGAGGCCATGCCAGCGCTGGCGGTCGGCGCGCGCCAGATCGCGCATGCTGGCGCCGAGCGCGTCTTCGAGCGCCTGCATCTTCGCGTCGCTGATCTGGCGACCGCTTGCGGCCGCGCGGACGGTCCGCACACAATCGGGGTGCATCGCCATGGGTCAGTTCCTGCCTTTGCTGCTCTTCGCGCTCGCGTGCTCGGCCGTGCTGCTGTTCGCCGGGCTGGGCGCGGCCGGCAACCTGCGCGGCGCGCTGCGGTACATGTTGATCTGGGTCAAGTGCGTCGGCGCGCTCGCGCTCGTCGGCGTCGTGCTGTCGCTCATCGTGAGCTTGTTCACGCCGTCCCCCTAGTCAAGGCGCACTCGGCGGCCACGCGCAGCAGATCGGCGTCGAGCGCGCCGAGTTCGGCGTCGGTGCCCTCGGCCGCCTCGCGGCGCACGCGAGCCATTTCCTCGGCCACCGTCACCGGCTGCCCGTTCTCGTCGTGGCGCACCACCAGGTCGGGCGTGCTGGCCTCGACAGTGGCCACGCGATCGGTGACGAGCCGCACCAGCCCGTCGGGGTCGGCCACGGCGGCGCGCTCGCGCAGCATCTGCGCCATCAGGCGGTAGCGCGCGCCGAGCTCCGGCGTGCTGGTCTGGGCCTGCGTGAGCAGCCGCTCGGCCTCGCGCAGCAGCCCTGCGGCGCCTGCGCCAGCGCGCTCGACGGCGGCCGCCAGGGTGCTGGCGTTGGCGCTGGCCCTGGTCAGCTCGGCGAGGGTGGGCAGCCCCGCGCCCTCTGGCGCGACGGCCGCAGCGGTCAGGCCGCCTTCAGCGGTGCCGGTTGGGGCTTGTGCGCCTCGCGCTCCCGCGCTTCCCGCACCGTGTTGCGGTTCAGGTTGTCCACCAACTCCTGAATTGCCGGGTCCTTCCGGGCGTACCCCTCGGCCAGCTTGCGCGCCACCTTCACCCTCACGTCCTCCGGTAAGGCCTCGAAAAACTGTTTCATCGATTGCCCCTTCCTTGAACGCCCTCAGGGCTTCGCTCATCGCTCGGCCCTCGAGGTCATTGTAGTCGAACCTAGGGAAAGCACCGAGGGGGCTTTCTCGCGCCGAGCCAGCGGGGCCGGTGTTGTCAACCAGTTTCAGAGTCACGCGCGGGTCGTCTGCGTACTTGGCAGCAAGCGCTGCGAACGTCTGCGGCGCTTCGACGTGCGCCTGCGCGGCGATGTCGAGCGGCACCGTGCGGCCCTTCTTCTGCGCGCGAGGGATCACGCCGTTGGCGATCGCATCGAACGGGTCGCGGGCGGTGAAGCTGATCGTCACCTTGCGCCCTGTCGAGAGCGCTTGCTCGATCACCTCCCCCGCCTTGCGCGGGTTGGCAAGCGTCGTGTCATAGATCGCATCGAAGCGGTCGACGAACCCGGGCATCACCTCGTGCAGGCTGCTCGTCTTGCCCGAGCCGCCACCGCCCCCGAGGATCAGCACCTCGCCGGTCTTGGGCGGTTCCGCGAGCAGCCGATCCCACTGAAGCCGCGCGATGTAGGACGCAGGGCCGTGCACGGCGCGGGCGAGCAGCGCGCGCGAGTCGCGACTTGCTGCGTAGTCGGCAGACAGTTCGCGCGCCTCGTCGGTGTTGACGATCTTGCCGCCGGCGGTGTCTGGCAACTCGGCGTACGCGCGCAGCGCCGCGTCGGGGTCGTTGAGCACCTGCGAGCGGAAGGTGTCTTCGACGGATCGCTCGGCGGCGCTCAAGCCGGGCTCCGGCGGCATCTGCCCCGCGCGGTCGCGCAGCAGCGTCAGGTTGTGCACCATCGCCGCGTCGACGGCTTCCCGCGGCACAAGCGGCGCCTCGGCGCGCGCGGCGGCCTCACCCACCCCTTCAGCTTGCGAAGGCCGCGGCGGGGCCCCTGGGCTCTCTGGCGGGGGCCGCCTGGCGGCTTTCGTGCCGCCGCGCAGCGACAGGCCGCCGAAGATCCACGGCACCACCGCAGCCGTCGCGAGCCCCCACGGGTCCAGCGGATCACTTTGCTCGGCGATCTTGTCGTACCCGGCGCGCGAGAGGATGTCGCGCGTCATCTGCTGCTGCGCGGCGAACGCAGCCGGCCCGGACACGGCGCCCAGCGCCGCCACCTTGGCCACGTTGGCCGCCGTGTAGCCCTTGGCCAGCGGCGCCACCGGCAAGAGCGCGCCGGCGCCCGTGGCGAGCGTCGTGGCGACGCCAGCTTGGTGCGCCGTGGCGTCGTCCACGCCCTGGCGCTGCAGCCGGTCGACCTCAGCTAGGCCCTCGTCGCCGGCGAAGGCCGCCACGCCCATCGGCCCCATCGTCAGGCCGTAGCCGAGCGCCTTGCCGACCCCGCGCGTGAGGCCGAAGACGAGCTGCTCTGCCCTGCCCGCCGTCACCGGGTCGGGGCTGTAGTGCTCGGCCGCGTCGCGCAGCGCATCGCTGAGTGCAGTGCGCCCGCTCACCCCCTGCACCGCCTGCAGATCGGCCGCCTCGCGCTCGGCGCTGGTCTGCCCGGCCCAGCGCGGCGCGTCGCGCGCGGCCAGCGTCGCGCGCACGACAGCCGTGGCCGTCTCGGCGCCGGCGGCGAGGGCGTCGGCCGCCGCCGCCGGCACGGCGCGCAGCGGCGCGCTCCACGCGTTCCACTTCGACGGCGGCGCCGGCGGCTCCTGCGGCGCGGCGATCATCGCCGCAATGGCGCGGTCGGTGTCGGCCTGGTACAGCTCGCCCAGCCCCATCACTTCACCCCGATGATGATCGGCGCGCCCTGGGCGTTGACCACCGGGCGCCCGCCCACGAGCACCGCGTAGCGGCCGGGCCCGGCGTACATCAACTGCTGGCCGGGCAGTTTCATTGCGAGCTCGCTCACTGGCATCGGCACGCCGCCGGCCAGCACCTTGCCGCCGGGGGCTTGCTTGAGCAGCTCGTCGGTGCCGATCGCGCGCAAGCGCTTGTCGAGCATGTCCTCGTCGACCCCTTCGGGCAGCGGCAGGTTGCGGCCGTTGTGCTCGATCACCGTGCCACCCACGGCCAGGTTCTTCGCGCGCGTCAAGTCGCGGTCGCGAAGCTGCCCGCCGGCTTCCGCGGCCAGGCCGTGCGCGATGAGCAGCGCCGCCTCGCGCGCCTGGTCGGTCTGGCTCTGCGTCGGGAAGACGCCCTCGAGCGCCGTCGCCAGGTGCGCGCTCCACTGCGCGGGCTTGATGTCGGCCGCCTTCTCGCCCTTCGTGCTCGTGCCGTCGAGCTTGGCCTGCTGCCCCTTGAGGATCAGCTCGGAGACGAGCCGGCCGGGCGCAGTCTGCGTGCCCCACCAGTTCGTCTGCGGCTGCACGGCAGAGCCGGCGTAGGCGAAGGCCAGGCCCAGCGCTTTGTCCTTGCCGTCCATCTGCGCAGCCAGGCCCGCCGAGGCCCGAGGGCCGAGGGTTTGCGCCAGCGCAGCGACGATGCCCGAGCGCTCCTTGGCTGGCAGCGCGTCGAGCTGGCCCTTGAGCGTGCTCGCCTCGTCGCTGGTGAGGGGCGACACCGGCCGGCCGGCCCACGTGGCGACGCGCTCGGCCAGCGGCACGCGTGCCTGGAGTTGCTGGGCCAGACCGGGCAGACCCTTGGAAGCGTCGAGCGGCTGCAGCTCGGTGATGACGCCTCGTTCCAAGCCGGCGCGCAAGCCGTCGTGCGCCAGGTCGGTCTGCGAGCCGCGCAGCACCCGCTCGATCTGGTCCTTGCGCTTGTCGAGCTCGGGCGAGCGCCCCTGCGCGGCGATCTGCGCGTTGATGGCGTCGAGCGTGTGCTGCTGCACGGCGACGGGCTGTGCGGCCAAGCCTCCATTGTCGGCCGCCTGCTTGGCCAGCGCAGCCACGCCCTGCTGGTACGGCGTGCCGGCAGTGGCCTGCATCGTGTGGTCGATGTAGGCCGGATCGAGCACCGTGCCCTTGTCGGCCATCGTCTGAAAGACGTTGAATGCGGCGCCTGCCTGCGCCAGGCGCCGCTCGGCCTCGCGCTGGGCGCGCTGCGCGGCCAGCTCTGCCTGCTGGTCGAGCCGGTAGCGGAACGCCTGCGCGCGGTCCTGGAGCTGGGCGCGCCGCTGCGGGTCGAGGTCGGGCAGCGCGCTCGGGTCGCCGAGCGTCTTGTCGGCCGCGTCGAGCAGCTTGCGGTCGTTGCGCGCCTGGTGCACGAGCTCGTAGCCGGTGGTGTACTGCGTCTGCTCCTTCCACCCCTGCTTCTTGCGGGCGAGCTGGTCGGGCGTGAGGGTCGAGTAAGGCCCGAGCTGGTCGACCATCGCGTCCGCACGCTGCGTCGCACCGGCCGGGTCGCTCTTGTACTGGCGCTGAAGGAATTCGAGCGTTTGGTCGATGCCGGAGGTCACGTCCTGGCGGTCGCGCAGCGCGACAGCCTTGCGCACGCCGTTGCCCAGGCGCATCGCGTCGCCGTTGAGCTCGGCGCGCACGATCGCGAGTTGCTCTGGCGGCAAGTCTGCGCCGGCGCCTTCGAGCACCTTGGCCGCGCGCGTCGAGTACTCGGATTCGGCCTTGTCCTTGGGCACCGAGCCGTCGGCGATGCCCTGCGTGATCTGGTCGTGCAGGTCGGCCAGCGAGTCCTTCGTGCCCGCCAGCGTCGTGATGGTCTGCGCGCGGATCGCGGCGTGGCGCGCCTCTTCGTCCTTGCGGCGCTGCTCGTCGGCCGCGGCCAGGTCCAGCCGAGTCTGACGCTCGGCCATGTCGGTGGCGATGCCCTGCGCGACGCCAAGCGTGCGCCCGGTCGCCTCGCCGATCGGGTTGTCCTGCGGGATCGCTACCGCGGGCCCGGGACGGGCCACCGCCTGGCCGAAGTTCCCGAGCGGGATCTGCGCCATCAGTAGTCCCTCCCGCCGCGCCAGTTGCTCTCGGCGTAGGTGTTGGGCCGGATGCTGCGGTCTTCCACCGGAGCGGGCGCCTGAGTGCCCGAGAAGCCAGGGCCTGCCGTGCGCCAGCCGCTGGCACGCAGCGCACCGTAGGCGCCGCCCATCACCGTGCCGACGGCGCTCACGTTGGCAGCGGTCTGCTTCATGTGGCCGTCGATGCGGGTGAGTTCGGCCTGCGTGCGCAGTCCGCGGGCGCGCCGGCCACCTTCCAAGATCGCCTGAAACGCGTCGTGCTCGACGTCCTGGTTGACCTGGCGCTCGGCTTCCAGCGCGCTGCCCTCGCCCACCTTGGCGCCAGCGCCGGCGTAGGCGGCGACCGTCTGCCCGACCTGGTTGCGCCCGGCGCGGCGGATCAGCTCGGCGCTCTTGAGCGCGTTGTCCTGCTCGAGCTGCGCCTGGTAGTCGGCCTGCGCGGCATTGGCGTCGGCCTGCGCCTTCGACCAGCGCCCGGCCTGGACCTGGTTGAAGCCCTGCGCCGCGGCGAGCACCATCGAAGTCGCGTCACACATCGTTGCTCCAACCGAAGAGGAAGAACTCACCGCCGGGGCCGCACGGCCGGCGCAGCACGGTGAAGCCGAGCCACTGGATGAAGCGGATCGCGCGCGCGTTGCTGCGGTGCACGAGGTTCGTCAGCCTCGGGTACTCGCGCCGCCAGCGCTCGGCGACCGCGATCGACACCTCGGCCATCGCCCGGCGCGGCACGCTCGCCAGCGCCGTGGTGCACAGCATCCACGGGATGCCGCTCGTGCCGTCCGGGTGGCGCGCGCAGCCGAACAGGCACACGAGGCGCCCGTCGGCCAGGCGCAGCGCGCTCAACTCGGCGCCGGCAACCGCCGCGGCCACGCCGGCCAGGCCAGCGGCGGCGAGCTCGGCCGCGTCGCCCGGGTGCAGCGCCGCGGCGAGCTCGTCGACCGCGCCGGCGCCTGCCGGGGCTTCGATCCACAGCGCCATTGCTTCAGCCATCGTTGACCTGGAACTTGCGCACGGCCGACAGCAGGTGCATCGGCAACGGCTGGTCCTGCACGATCGTCAGCTCGGCGCGGCCGCGCTCCCAGCCGAGCGTCTCGATGCGCACATTGCCGGTGAACGGCTCGGGCGGCTGGTCGAGGATGTCGGGGCCGAAGCGTCGGAACGGCACCGTCTGCTCGGTGCCGTCGCCGTCGAGCACCTTGGCGCCGATGGTGTCGAGGAACCGCAGCGTGATCTCGCTCGTGCGCATGCTGTTGCCCTGCGCGGTCCCGGTCTGGCCGCCGGCCTCGGGTGTCAGCAGCTGCACCATGCTCGTGAAGGGCAGCCCGATCAGCACGCGGTGCGCGGCCCGAGGTAACGTGACGGCGCCACCCGTCACCACCTGCTGCGGCATCGCCGAGCCGTCGGCGACGATCGCCACCGACTTCCCCTCGAGGTGCGCGAGGCCCGTGAAGGTCGCCGTTCCCGGCACGCTGTCGAAGCTCAGGCCGCAGTCGACCGTCGTGCCGTACACCACAGGCTGCGCGAGCGGCGGATACCCGCCCGGTGCGGCGGCGAGCTGCGGCGCGAAGGCGTCTTCGAAGCGCTCGATGTAGCGCACCTCGACACCGCCCACGGTGCGCCGCACGACGGCCCACACCTCTTCATGGTCGCCGTTGGGCAGCGTGGCCACCGACTCGAAGGCTCCGTCGGTGTAGTGCGCCGCCCAGCCGATCACCGACTGGTCGCGGTCGATGGTGCACGACAGTAGCGCGCCGTCGCCACGCACGGCCAGCAGCAGCATGTCGGGCTCCTGCTGGTACGCGATCTGCACGACAGCGCCCGCCGTGATGTGCTCGGCCAGCACCGACAGATCCGGGCTCGCGTAGCCGTCGAAGTCGTACCGGTAGCCCATCGCGCGCACCTTGCGGCCGGCGCGCTGCACGAAGATCGACTCCTTGCCGATCGTCACCGGGCGCACGCCCTTCGATCCGTGGCCGGACTCGGGGCGGATGCGCACGTTGGTCGGCGTGATGGGCTTTTCGATGCCGCCTTGCAGCGAGAACTCGCCGCCGTAGGTGTGCACGATGAGATTGCGCAGGCTCGCCACGTAGCTGATCGGGTTGACCTCGTCGTTGGCGATGGTGAAGCTGTACGAGTCGGTGTCGGCCACTCCCTTGGTGAAGTCCAGATACTCGCCGGTGCGGCTGCCCCAGATCGTCTGCGGGTACTTCGTCGACCCCGCGGCCACCAGTCGCTGCTCGTGCATCGACACCGTGCGCGGGTAGCCCGCCGCGGCCGACCAGACCGAGGACTCCAGCGACCACGCCAGCGGCGGCGCAGCGACGGTGCCGGCCAGCGCGGTCAGGATGGTGGCCTTCACCAGGCTCGCCGACGAGAACGCCGTGATCTTGCACAAGCCGCCGTTGATGCGCACGAACTTGCCCACATCCTCGGCGCGCCATACCGCATCGGTGATGCCCCAGCCGCCTGCGGCGTAGAAGGTGGCAGCGAAGTCGGTGCTCGTGGTGGCGCTCACCTGCGTCGCGCTGGTGAAGGCGGTGATCGCGGCCACGCCGTTGTCGGCGTACAGCGTCTTGCCCACGTCGCCCGCGACGAACACGCCCGCCGACGCGGTGACGGTGATGGCGCCGGTCTTGGCCGACAGCGTGAGGTTGGCCGCGCGCGACAGGGCGCCGGCCAGGTCGATCGACGACGCCACCGGGTCCTTGGCCGCCGGCTTGGCCAGGCCCTGCGGCGACACGTCCAGCGTCCACGCGCCGGACGCCAGCGCGACGCCGGCAAATGCGATCGACACGTCCACCGTGAGCACCGTCGCCGACGTGTAGCCGGTGACGACGGCCAGGCCCGCGCCGCTGAAGAGCTGGCGGCCCACGTCGCTTGGCAGGAAGACGCCGCTACTCGCCGTCGCGGTGCGCCCCACGCCCACCGTCGCGGCCGAGAGGGTCAAGGTGGCGGCCGGCGAGTGCCCCTGCTCGTCGAACGGCGTGGTCGTGAAGGGCGCCGCCGACAGGTCGAAGACGGCAGCCGAGAAGCGCCGCAGCCGCTGGATCGGCACCGCCGGGTGAGCGACGAACATCGTGTCGGCGCCCTGCGCGTAGTCGATATCGTCGAGCATCGCGGCCGTGTAGGGCGTGGCGAGCTCGAGCACCATCGCGCCGCCGCCGGCGGGCCACACGCGCAGGTACGAGTCGCCGAACTCCAGCATGTACGCCGTGTCGCGGCTCACGACGAACGGGATCAGGCGCGCGCGCTTGGCCGCGCCCAGCTTGGCGGCCGCGACGAAGCGCGTGCCGCTCCTGCGCTTGGCGCCGCCCTGGATCACGGGGTAGCAGTTGACCAGCCGCTTTGCGGCGTTGGCGTAGCGGTCGATGTCGACGCGGCCGTACAGCCGCGGGCTGATCTCGCCGGCGGTGAAGTTCGTCGACCCCAGGCTCAGGCGCGGCATATCACTGGCTCAGGATGTCGCTGCGGGCAAAGCGCGAGCGCAGCAGCCGCAGGTCGCCGAAGGTCTCGGGCGTGTCGTCCTGGCCGTCGACCGCCTTGGCCGCGCGCATGGCGTTCATGGCGGTCTTCTGAAGCGCGTCCTGCAGCGCCGCGGACTGAGTGATGCCGTAGGCCATCGCCGCGGCCATCTGCAGCGTGAGGACGTTGACCAGGCCGTCATCCCATGTCGCCGGGTTCGTGTTGCGGAACACGTAGCGCAGCAGGCAGGGGTTGTCGTTGCTCAGGAGCTTGCGGCCTTCGATGCGGAACTCATGCTCGGCGCCGAGCTCGCCCACGGCGAGCGCCTTGACGAAGTCGCCGGGAAGCTGGAACTGGTACGTCCAGTCGAACGCAGGCGCCGTCGCGTCCGGCGCCAGCACCACGCGCTGAATGCAGCAGTTCCACGGGAAACTGCGCAGCAGCGCGTCGCGCACGGCCGGGTACAGGTTGGACGCCAGGCGCGCACGATCGTTGTTCTCGGTGAGGTCGTTGATCGGCTGCGCGCCGAGCATCAGCAGCGCGTTGGAGCAGATCGCTACGTCGGTGGCCGCCATCTTGCCGATCCTTCAAGAAAGAGCGGGGGGCGCAAGAGGCCCCCCGGTCAAGGAGAAAGCCCCCAGGGGTGGGGGCGTCGGGGCATCAGTCCTGCACGTACACCACCTTGAGCGCGATCACCTGGGAATTGGCGATCTGCGCGCCGGCCACCACGCTCACAAGCGTCGCGTCGTCGGTGGCCGAGGCATAGCCGTTGGCCACGTTGGAGGTGTCGTCGCTCGTCTCGTAGGGCGTGCCCTGCGCCGTCACGGTGACGGCCGCATTGGTGGCCGTCGCCGCCGCGCTCATCGTCACCGTGCGCGCTTGCTTGTCGACGGCGACCACGTAGGCGCCGGCGGCGATGCCGGTGCCGCTGAGCACGTCGCCGATGCCGCACGCGCCGATGCCCTTGACGTTGGCGAGCATCGTGCTGCCGATGGTCACGTCGGCCACGCAGGTCGAGCTGAACACCGCGGCGGACGGCACCGCACTGCCGGCGGCGTTGATCGCTGTGGCCGCCAGGTGACGCGCCGCGAGGAACTGGTCCCCGAGGTTGATCGTGCACGCCACGGTGCCGGCGCCGAAGTCCAGCCGCGACAGGTGCCCGAGGATGCGCGCGCCTACCGGCAGCTTGCCCCAGATGATCTTGTCGCCGACGGCCGGCGCCGTGCCGGAGGCCGGAGCGCGGAAGATCGCCTCGAATGCGCGCAGGCGGCCGCCTCCCTTGGACGCGCGCGTGCGGTTGACGAGCGGCTGGCCGTAGGCCGGGCCGTCGATGATGGACTGGAAGTCCGCAACGAAGTTTGCCATGTGGGTTTCTCCTTACGCGCAGGCGATCTCGACCACGCCTTCGTCTTCGAGCCGCGTGGCGCCGATCGACATGCGGGCGTAGATCTGGACCGAGTAGTTCTTGCCGGGCAGCGGGTCGATCGAGGTCATGATGTCCTTGCCGATCCCCAGGCCCATGCACGAGCGCGACCAGCACACGGCGTAGCCGGTGGTGGCGGTGGCGTCCTTGGCCACGCGCTCGCTGCGCACGAACTTGAAGCCGAGGAAGGTGTCGATCTGGCCCTGCGCGAGCGCCTTCACCGAGTTGTAGTCGATCGACTTGATCTCGGTCGTGCCGTACAGGTTCGTGAGCATCTTGGCGTTGACCACCATGACGCGCACGGCCTGCTCGCTCGTGGACTGGCCGTCGGCCGCCATGCTCGCGTCGTCGTCGACCTCGTTGGAGTCGAGGATCTCCTTGGCCGTCAGCAGCTTGGCCAGCGTGAGCGAGGTGCCGCCCGCGGCGATCTTCTGCGCTGCCGGCAAGGCCGACACCCCGGAGTTCGTGCGCGCGTTGCCGCGCGACGCCGACATGATGATGTCGTCGATCTGGCGGTTGAGCGCGTAGGTGGCGAGCGACGCGTAGGGCGAGGTCGGATCGGCGAGCATGCGGATCTTGTCGAGCTCGTCGATCAGCTCGGCCCAGCCCTTGTCCTGCAGGTCGATCCAGCGCCGCGAGTGCGGCACCTCGACGTACTTGGTGTCGGCGTGCCGACTGGTGATGTCATACGCCTCGGCCTTGCCGATGCGCTCGACGCTCTTGGACTGGCCGACGATGCCGGCTTCGACCTGGCACCAGGGGCGCAGGCGCGCTTGGCGTTGCTGGAACAGCGTGCGAAAGTTGGTGCCGTACTGCTGCACCATCGCTTCTGTGACTTGAAAGCTCATGGGGATACTCCCGGAGTTGAACGGTGAAGTTCGCCTCGGGGTGTCCCTCGCGGGGCCCGGTTGCTACGCCACGATCCGCCGGCTGCAGCGGTGCGGTGGGGCATCTGCTACGGGTCTCCGCGCTGCCTCACGCGGGCCGTGTGGGGGCAATGTACGTCGACCGCGCGGGCTTGTTCAAGCCCGCGTCAGCGCGCGTCAGCCGGTAGTGATGACGATCGGGCCCGGGCGCTTGGGCTCGTTGCCGTAGGTGCGTGCGAACAGCGCCGCGACCTTCTGCTTGGTGGCCAGGTGCTCCGGGTTGTTCGGGTCCATGTACGCCTTGGACTTGGTGAGCGCCTCCAGATCGGCCTGGAAGCCGGCCTGCGCGCCGGCCGGGGCCGAGGCGTCTTCGGCGAGCTCCTTGCCGACCGCAGCGAGCATGCGCACGATGCGCGGGTCGTTGCCGTAGTCGCCGAGGATGCCTTCGAAGTCGGCGCCGGCGAACGCCTCGCCAGCGCGGAAGGCGCGCTGCACGCCTTCGGTGAACTCGGCATCGGTCGCCCACGTCTTGCGCAGCTCGGCGGTGGCCGCGCGCTTGTCGAGCTGCTTGACGCCTTGCACCAGCGCCGGCGCGCGCTCGAGCCAGGCGCCGATCGTCATGTCGATCTGCTTCTGGGTCATGCCGGCCGCGTGCGCGTCCTTGAAGAAGGCCCGCAGCATCGGGTCCTTGCCTAGGTCTTCGGCCTTGAACTTGTCACCGAGCGCGGCCGGCACGTTGACCTTGTACTCCTCGGCGGTCTTGGGCGGCAGCTCGCCCGAGCCGATGCGCCGTTCAGCGTGGCCGTAGGCTTCGGCGACCTTGCGCGCGGACGCTTCGAGGTTGAGGGTCTTGCCGTCATCGCCGAAGACGCGATGCTTGGCGGGCAGCCACGCCAGCGGATCGGTCGGCGTGCCCGGCTGCGCAGCGGCAGTCGACGCTGCGCCGGCGGCGAGCACGGACGCCGCCGCGGGCGCTGCCCCCGACGTGTCGGCTGCGCTGGCGCTGGATGTCGCGGCTACGGCCGCGCTCGTGTCGCCGGTGGTGGGGGTGGTGTCTTCGGCCATGCTTGCCCTTTCGGAAGGTGGCTGCGTGTCAGGCGCCGGCGGCGCGTTCTTCGTCGTCGGCAGGCGGCACGGCGTGCGCCTGGTTGACCTGGCCGAGGATGAAGTCGAGCACCGCGCGCCGGCCCAGCCGGTAGTCGGTCTCGCGTCGACCTTCCTCGCCGCCCTTGACGAACAGCGCGCCACCGAAGCGCGCGATCAGGTCTTCGAGCACCAGGGCGCCCTCGTGGTGCCCCTCAAACACCCGGGCGTAGGTCGCCGGGTCGGCTTTGGCTGTGTTCACCGGCAGGGGATGAGATTCAGGCGACTCGCCAGCCGCGATACCTGGCCCATTCGCTGACCGACCCAGCGCCGCCGAGCTGGCCAGCAACAACAGCGGCCTTTACCGCATCGGCCAGCGCGATGAAGTCGGCGACGGGCCACGTCGCAGCCCCGTAGGAGCTGGCGTCGAGCAGGTGGCCCATGAATACGATGTCAGTCCCGTAGTCGATGGCGTCCTGCAGGAACGACAACATCTTCCCGGCTGTCGTGGCGTTGCCGAGCTGGTACGCCGTATCCAAATTGCGCACGGGGACGCAGGTCAAAAACTGCTCGCGGAACATCGGCTCGCAGTTGTCCGCAGTCACCAGACGCTGGACCCGTGCGCCCTCGGCTAACAGGGCGTCTGAGCCCACGAGAGTGGTGACACCCTGCACACACGGGTGATAAAACGGCGCCGTCAGCAAGCCCCGCTGATACATGTCCCATTTCATCGTGCGGTATTCGGCCATGTAAGTGGCTAGTCCGGCCGTCGTGATGTTGGTGTTGTTGACGTTGTGCGATCCAAGCTCATGGCCAGCCGCCGCCATGACTGCCAAATCCTCCCACTTGAGCGCGGTCCCACCGTAGGCTGGTAGCGGGGTGAGGGCGCCTGACGTGATGCCCGACTGATTGATGCCAAACGTCCCGTGCATACCGCGCGCCGAAAGCAGGCTGGCAAACGTTGCCAAGCTGACTGCTTGATCGTCGAATGTCCACGCCACGAAGCCCGGGGTTCGATCCGGCAAATACAGACCGTCAATCCACACGTTGACTGTCGCACTGGCCGGCACGTAAACCGTGAACCGGTACTGAGTCACGGCGTCATTATCGAGCAGCGTGTCACTTATCGCGTTCGGCCCGCCGTGGAAATAGTAGGTGTAGGCGAGAGCCCCCGAGGCGTCGCCAGGGAACCGGCGAGACCGGACGAACCTGCCAAGCCCAGAGGTGCCGTAGTACAGCTCGACTTGCGAAATTTTGGTGTTGTCGTCGGTCGCTACACGCGCGGCGAATCGCCGTTTCGCTCCCTTGAAATTCGGGATGTTGATGTCCGCGTTTCCGCTTTGAACTTGCACGTAACGAGCTGCGCCGGCGGTATTCACGATAGCCAGCTTGAGCGCCGTCCCGCCGAACGGTGCTGCGGTATCGATCGTGGGTGTAACGGTGATGTTGGCGTCTTGGGCAGTCGTGGTGAGCCCCGACAGTTCCGAGAACCCGCGTACACAGATGCCTTTCGCCGGAGACCCCGCCGCGACAGTTGAGGTCGCGGCCTTCCAGGCGGGTGCCGGCACATTCCAATACCCTGACACCAGGGCTTGAGTAGCCAGAATCTGCTGCGGCGTCAGCACGCCGACAGAGCCAAACCGCCCGCCCGCGCTCGGCTCGGTGACAGTCCAGCTGCCAGCCCCCAGCGTGGCAAGCCCAGGGGAAACGCTGTTCGCGTCGGCCATTTCAGTTCTCCATCAGGGAATCAGGCGGCCTTGCGCTCGTCGCCCATCAGTTCTCGAGCGACAGCTTGTACCGGATGTCGCGGATCGCCTGCTGCGACACCTGCACGAGGCGCCACTCTTCGCCCGGCGCCACCACGATCGGCGCAGCGGACTGATCCGCGTTGTACGTGGTCTGGTCCACCCACGCGCCGCCCGGGCTCGTGCGCTTCTGCGTCTTGACGGTGTTGCTCGCGTCGAGCCCCGCGACCGTCAGCCGCAGCTGGGTCGCGCTGCTGTGGATGTTGCACACGTCGCTGGCGTTGCCGACCGATGCGGCGGCGCCAGTTGCGAAGGTGCCGGCGATGGTGGGGCCTGGCATGGCTCGGTCTCCCGTTTGCTTTGGGTGGTGGGTCAGGCGGCCTTGGCCGAGCGCTGCATCGCGGCGTCGATGGCGCTGGCCTGCATCTGCTGGGCCTGCTGCTGCTGCTGCTGCGCGGCCTGCTGCTGCGCACGCGCGTCGCGCACGGCCTGCACCTGATCGGCGTTGCGCAGCAGCACGAGCGGCACGCCGAGGGCCTCGGCCAGCGTGCGTGTGGCCTGGTCGAAGTCGATCATGTCGAGCACTTCTGGCTTCATCTGCACGACTGCAGCCAGGTCGGCGTTGAGCCGCTCGATGGCGCCCACGTCTTCCATCTTCTGCGAGCGCGCCAGCGGCCCGATGAACTTGACCGAGAAGCCGCGCCCTGCGATCGAATCCGGCGCCTGGCCGAAGATGCCCGCGCGGTAGGCCAGCGCGAAGCAGCGCTCGACCAGCGGCTGCAGGTACTCGGCCTGCAGCCGGCCGTAGATCGGGCCGAGCAACTGGCGAATCATCGACACGCGCACGTGCACCTCGGTGGCGGTCATCGCCGGGCCGTCCTGCGGCTGCAGTTGGTCGGCCATCAGCAGCTTGCGGATCTGGCCGCGCAGCTGCGCGATGCGCTCGTCGGCGAGCTGCCAGTTGCCGCCGGTGCTGAGCGGCTTCATGGAGTCGACGCTGTTGGCGACGATCACCTTGCGCGGACCGACCCTGATCGTGCGCGGATTGAGCACGCCGTCGTCCTCGGCGATCCACATGCCGGCGATGGCGAGCTCCGCGTTGGCCAGGTCCATGCGGACCATCTCGTTCAACTGCCGGGCGCTCGGCAGCGCGTCGAACATCGGCCCCACGGCGTACACCGAGTCCGGGATCATCACCCAGCGCGGCACGATCACCGGCATCTCGCTGTAGCCCGACTCGCGCAGCAGGTGGCGCGTCTGCACCTCGAAGTGACACGAGGCGATCGGCAGGTTGCGCGCCATCTTCGCGTCGGTCACCCAGGCGCTGCGCGGATAGATCGCGTGGCACAGCTCGATGGGGGAGTCGGGCTCGACGGCGGCGACCTTGCGCACCTGCTCGCTGCACGCGTCGCCGAACTCGCTGACCGCCTGCACCGCGGTGAGCGTGTAGGCGCGCAGCACCGTGTCGCAGGTGCCGCCGTAAGTTGAATCCGACGCGTAGACGCCGGCCAAGGGCCACTGCTCGAAGCGCAAACCGCCGCCGGCCTTGCGGTCGACATCGACGTACAGCGCGAACCAGCCCGCACCCACCATGTCGAGGCTGCACTCGTAGGCGGCGGCGTCGAAGTTCGACGCATGGATCTCCTGGTGCAGTTGCGAGGCGCAGCCGTCGAGCCACTGGCGGCCGGCGTCGTCGGCGCCGACGACCTCGAGCGAGAACCATCGCGAGCTCGCCGGCGTCATGCCGCTGACGAGCGCAGCGGCGAGCGTGCGGCCCGCGTCGGTGGCCGTGTCGTCGACCAGGCGCGCCTTGCGGTCGAGCGCGGTCTGCGCGGTCAGGGAGTTGGACTGCAGCCCCGAGCCGCGGATCGGGAACGAGTGGTCGAAGCAGTCGCGCCAGACCTGCTCGTGCGGCATGCGCAGCGCCTTGAGCGCGCTCAGGCGCTTGGCCAGAGCAACGACGTTGGCAGCCATCAGAGCGCGCTCACCCGCGTCATGCGCGAGCCACCACCGCCCCCGCCGCCCGTGCGCGCGCCGGCCGCGGGTGGCGCCCCGGCGCCCAGCGCTGTTGCGCCGGAGCTCGAGCGCGCGGCCGCGGCGCCCGTGGCGGCCGTGGCGTAGGGCGTGGGCCCGCCGGTGGCGAGCACCGACGACGTACCGCCCAGCGTGTCGCTCGTGCCGGCGTTGGGGTCGCCTGCGCCGAGGGCGCTCGTGCGACGGCGCCGCTTGGCGTCGGCCAGGTTGGCATTGGCTGCGACCTGCGCACCGGTCTCGGCCTCGGCCGCCTTGCGCGCGTCCTCGGCTTGGGATGCCGCGAGCGCGTCTTGCTGCGAGTGCACGGCCTTGCGCTGCTGGTCGGCCGAGTAGGCGGCAGACGCGACGGACGCGGCGGCGACGACGAGCAGCGGATTGCACATGGTCGCGCATCATCGCCACAAGTGGCGGGCGATTTCAAGCCCGCCGCACCGGCGCCATCGACGCGGGCTTGCCGGTGAGCTCCGACCAGCGCTGCAGCAGCCGCAACGCGTCGCTGTGGCGCGGCTCGGTGCCGGCGCACCAGTTGCGCAGCGCACCACGCGAGACGCGCAGCCGCTCGGCCAGCGCTCGCGTGCCCAGAGGCGTGCGCTCGGCGCTGCCCGGCATCGGCTCGCCGAGCACCCAGGCCAAGTCCGCCAGCACGCACTCCCAATCGACGCGGCCGGTCATGCGGCCTCGGGAAAATGCGCGGCGCCGGTCGCGCCAGGCGCCGCCTTGCGACCCGCCGGAGGGGACCTCGGCGAAGCGACTCGGCGAACGTGCAAAAATTCGCACGTCCGCGCTGCACCAGGTGTCCCGTAAAAAATTGCGGGTTCGGCCAAAGGGGCCCGCCGTCGGATACCCCCACCACCACCCCGTGCTGCTGCACCAGGGCGGGGGGGGAAGGAGCTACGCTCCTCCCCCCTCCCCCCGCCGTGGTGCAGTTGGGAGCACTGCACCTTGCACCACGGTGCACCGTGGTGCAGCCGTGGTGCACGTGGTGCAGCTTTTTTTTGCACGTTCACGCCCGGGCATGCAGAAATTTGCGCGTTCACGACACTCACGTCGGAGCCACACGCTCGTATACCCAATGGGGTATGCCGCGTTTTCAAGCTTGCACCACGTGCACCACGTGCGTTTTTTTGCACGTGGTGCAGTGGTGCAAGCGTGGTGCACGCTATTCCCTGCACGTTCGTAGTCGACTGCTTCATCACATCACCTCCAAAGTGCCGTCGTCGCGCATCCAATAGGCCGCTTCGTCGCCCTCGCACAGCGCCGCGAGGGCCCGCTTGGCGTGCTGCTTACGTGTGTCGCGCTTGCCATCCTCAGGCTCGGGCAGGCGCTTCACCGCCTCGGCCAGCACCGCTGCGACCTCGATGCCGGCGGTCTGCGCCTGGGCGAATTCCTGGATCACCTCGTTGACCACCTGCTCGATCTTCCCGAGCGGCTTGCCCACCTGGCCGGTGGCAGGCATCGCGGCCTCGACCACGACGCACGAGGACACCACGTCGCCGTCTTCGTCCATGCCGAGCGCCACCTCGACCAGGTCGAAGGCCCAACGCCCGTGGTCGTCACCGTCCTTCTGTTTCGTGACCTGGAGGACCCGGGCCGTGCCAAAGCGCACGACCTCGAGCTCCGCATCGGCCGCGGCGCGCAAGCCCGACCAGCCGCGCGCGCCCTTGCTCGTGTCCTTGCCGGCGTGGTGCACCAGCACCACCACGGCGCCGGTGGCGCGGTGGATGCCGCGGCAGTGCGCCAGGGCGCGGCCCATGTCCTCGGCCGCGTTCTCGTTGCCGCCGGGCGTGGTCTGAGCCAGCGTGTCGATCACGATCACGTCGACCGGGCCGAGCGTGGCGATCACCCGCGCCAGCGCGAGCGCGTCTTCCTTGAGCAGCAGATTCGGCGCCGCAGGCACGACGTGCAGCTCGATGTCGGCCAGGTCGAGGTTGTGGTGCCGGGCGTAGGCTTTTAGGCGCTTGCGCATGCCGCCTGAGCCCTCGGCGGCCACGTAGACCACCCTGCCCTTGCGCACCTTGTGTCCGCGCCATGGCACACCGCGCGCGATCGCGCCGGCCATGTCGAGCGCGGCGAAGGACTTGCCCGCACCGCTCTCGCCGAAAAGCACGACGAGCTCGGCCTGGGGTAACACGTCCTTGATGATCCAGCGCGGGGCAGCGCCGTCGGCGAACTGCGCGGCCTGGACCAGCGGGAAGCGCTGCGCCCTGTCGGGCTTGTGCGGGGCTGGTGCGTCGAACTCGGCCAGGCTGGTCGCGACGTTGATCCTCGCGCCGTGCTCGTTGGCCAGCTTGACGAGCGAGCGGGCCGTGACGACCTTGCCTGCGCGCTGGCCGAACGACTCCCAGCGCTTGAGCAGGTTCTCGCGCCCGGGGTAGCTGGGCGCGGTGCTGCTCCACTGGTCCCACAGATCGAATCCTTCGCCGCCGGTCTCGTGGTGCAGCGCCATGCCGACGTGCAGCCACGGGTCGTGGCGCATGCCCGCATCCAGCACGTCCAGGGCCTCCCGCAGCTGGCCCTCGGTCAGCCCGAGCGGCGGGCTGTAGCTCATCAGCGGGTCGTCGTCGTCGGGCACGGCCCGCGGGCCGAAGCGCCTGGCGCACAGCGCCCTGACGGCGTCGGTGACGGGCGCCACGGGGGGCCCGATCAGGTCGAGGCCCTCGACGTGCGGCAAGCTGTTGCCGGTGAAGGTGACGAAGCCCCGGCTCGAGAAGACCTCGAAGCCGAAAGGCTCGCCGTGGTCCTTGTGGTTGCCCAGATCGCCGGTGAAGAAGGCGTGCACGCCCTGGCCGCTCGGGCTGAACTCGGCATAGGTGACCTGCACCAGGGCGAGCACCTCGGGGTGCAGGCCCCCGGCCGCCAGGCAGCGATCGAAGTCGAGGACGCAGACGCCGAACTCGGGCATCAGGGCCAGGCCCACGCCGTCGAACCCGCGCTTGGCCGCGGCAGCGCACGCGGCGTCGAACGTGACGAGCTGCGCGCGGTCTTCGGGGCAGCCGTTCACGCCGTGGCGCTTGCCGCCGCCGGCGTAGTACGGCACCTTGCGCGGCTTGGCCTCCCCGTCGCGCAGCTCGTAGCGCCAGACGAGCCAGCCGACGAGCCGGCGCAGCTCGTCGGGGGCCCACATGGCGGTCAAGTGGGGTTTGATCGCGACCACGCTCACGGCGTCTCCGCTCTGCTTCCGTTGCGGTGCCGGCATGCCTGCGGCGCGGTTCCGTTGTTCCCCGCCACGCGGTGAATCAGACTGGCCTCATGGACCTTGCGATCCGCCCATTCCGCCACGATCCGGCGCAGCACGCTCATGCGGCTCGCGCCGGGTGTGGCCTGAACGACCGCGTCGATCACGTCGACGTGCTCGCGCAGGATCTCCCCCCGCAACTCCACGAAAGGATCGCCAGTGGATGTCACGGCGCGCAGGTGCCGTTCGACTCAGACCGCAGTCGCGGCGTGTTTCGGCGCAGCCACGTCGAGGGCCGGGCGGCCCTGCGGGTGCGGCCGGTCGGCATCGGGCAGCATGTCGTCGAGCGTTACGGCACCGCCGGTAAGTTCGCGCACTGCCTTCATGCGGCCGGGCGGCACGCCGTTCTGGCGCCATTGCGAGACGGCCGACTGCGTGAGGCCGAAGTGTTCGGCCACCGATGTGAGGCGGCCGCGGTCGGCGTCGAGCCAGGAAGGGAAGTCCATGGCTGCCGACTTTAGTGTTTACTCAGACAGTGCGCAAGTGAATACTGCTTTAGTCTCGACTAAGGTTCGGCTCGTGGATGACCCAACCGACGCCGAACAGGAGGAGCGCCGCGTGCGCTTGAGGGCTTGGGTGGCCGATCACGGGGGGCACGCGAAGGTCACGGAGCAGTTCCACCTGACCGCTTCACAGGCCAGTTTCCTGTCGCAGGTGACCAACGGCTATAGCTTTGCGTCTAGGGCGGCGCGCAACATGGAGCGGCGTTTGCGCATGCCGGTAAGATGGCTCGACGGCACCGTCGTCACGGCCCGCCCTGGCGCCGCAGTCGCGTCCGGCGCCTCTACCACGATCACGGCGCCCACCGCGCCAACGCTGGAAGAGGCGCTGCGGGTTGCGCTGGCGGCGCTGCGCGACCTGCCGCCAACGAGCACGCCAGCGCGAACCTAGGGTTTGCGCGAGGTCGTGGTTTACTGTTGACGACGTACGCCGTACGCAGTAAACGCTAAAGTCTCGTGCACTCTCCCCACGCCAGGCGCCGCCGGTGCCGAAGGGGAGACGAGAGGGAAGCGAAATGGCGGCAGCGAAGAAGGCCGAGGTGGCGGTAGACGCAAACCCTGCGCAGACGCAAGAGCCGACAGAGACCATCGTCGCCTACAAGGGCTTCGACCGCAACATGCAGTGCCGCGGCTACCAGTTCGCGATCGGCCAGACCTACGAGCACGATGGCAAGGTCGAAGCCTGCGCCAGCGGCTTCCACGCGTGCGAACACCCGCTCGACGTCCTGGACTACTACGCACCCAGCGAATCGCGCTACGCGGTGGTAGAGCAACGCGGCGACCTGAGCCGACACGGCGAAGACACCAAGGTAGCGAGCCGCCTCATCACGATCAAGTCCGAGATCGACATCGCTGGCCTCGTGCGCGCGGCGATCGAGTGGACGACCAAGCGCTGTCTGCCGATCGATCCGGCGTCGCCTGCGTCGGCCGCCGGCTACCAGGGTGCGGCCAGCGCCACCGGCGACCGGGGTGCGGCCAGCGCCACCGGCTACCAGGGTGCGGCCAGCGCCACCGGCGACCGGGGTGTG
>Ga0208824_1000576_pt1 | contig 38613 bp, 28 predicted proteins | sample AD_JPNTR3_MetaG_FD_184447 | JGI IMG/M metagenome (GOLD analysis project Ga0208824, IMG submission 184447) | Active sludge microbial communities of municipal wastewater-treating anaerobic digesters from Japan - AD_JPNTR3_MetaG (SPAdes) (version 2) | ecosystem: Engineered > Bioreactor > Anaerobic...
CGTCGACGGGTGAAGTCTGTGGGCTTCTGACGATGACGCTGCTTGAAATCTTCGGAAAAGAGCAATGACCGGAGACACTCGAAAAGCCCAAGGTATGTGGCGGTGGTCTGATGTTCCATCGTAAACTCGACCTCCTGTTTCAATTCATTTTGTACATCGCAGCATTGTACTGTCTATTGGCATTAGACGCAAACCTTAACTTACCGACATTGACTTATGCCTGGCCCTGTATCATACGCGCGATCTGGCGCGCGGCCCGCACCCGTCCGGCGCCGCCGCTAGGCCTGCCGCCTGACCGCCAGGCGACTACGGATCCAGCGCAACTCTATGCCGAACGCCAGGTGCAGGCGGCGCTGCACGCGCTGGTACGGCGGCTGCCGTCGCGCTTACGTTACATCATCACGCGCCGCTATGGGCTGGACGGACAGCCGCCCGCCACCTATGCGTACCTGGGGCGCCAACTGGGACTCACCCGCGAGCGGGTGCGCCAGTTGCACCAGGAGGCGCTCTTGTGGCTGCAACACCCGGCCCACGCCCAGCAGTTACGCAGTCTGCTTGACCGTCAGAGCACCAGCGAGTATGCCGCGGCGGCCGCGCGCCAGGCGCAGTGGCGCGCCCGTGGCCGGGGGCGGCGCGATGGCTGAGGCACTTACCCCCACCCAGACCCGCCAACAGCACCCAGAGTTCGGGGCCCGCTGTAGTTTCACGGCGTTGCGGTCGCACTTGCCCCTGGTCTGGCCGGCGCCGCCCGACTTGCCCCCCTCCCCCAAGCGCCGCTATCGCTCGCACTATGCCTATCTGGGGGCAGAGGACTTAGACACACCGCGGGTCTGGGAGGAACTCACCGACTTCGAGGTATTGTTGCGTCTGGTGGACTTCAGCCCGCTACGCCCGGTGCTGGCCCAGTTGCTCGGCTGGACCTCGGCTAAAGGCTGGACGCCGTTCGACCCCGTCTCGCTGTTCCTCCTCTGCGGTTGGCAACTCACGGAACAATGGAATCGCGCCGCCACCCTCGAAAACCTCGCCAAGGCACGTTACGCGGAGGTGCGCCAGCGGCTGGGCTTTCAGGAGGGCGTCTATCCCACCGAGGGGGGGCTCCGCTACTTCCTCACCGCGTTGGGACAGCCCGCACCGGACACCGCTGCCTTGATCACCTTGCCCGCTTACGGCGACTCGCCCGCCGGCGAGCTGCCGACGCAGCAACTCAATCACTTGCTCCGCCAGGCTGTCACGCTGCTGCGCCAGCACGGCTTTATCAGTGACGCCGCCTGGGGAGCGGCCACGGTGTGTCCCGATGGGATGTTGCATCCCGCCGCCAGTCATATGCGCTGCACGGCGCTTACAGATACGTGCTATCAGCCCGCCCCGCGTCCCTGTCCCGCCCGTGAAAAAGACCGCCAGGGCTGTGCTTGCGACACCCCGGCTTGCGCCCAGTTCTGTCAGCACGCCCCCGCGCGCGACCCAGACGCCCGCTATGTCTGGTATAGCGGCAGCAATGGCCCCCACCCCTCGCCCAACACGCCCCAGCCTCGCGCGACCAACCCTAACCCCCACCCGCCCGGTCACGGCGTCTACGGCTACAAGAGTCTGGCCCTGCGCCTGATGGACCCCCAGTACCGCTGTAGCGTCACTTTGCTGGATGATTTTGGCCCCGCGACACTCCCCGAAGCCGACCACGCCACGGCCCTGCTCCTCCAACTCCCCACCGCCTACCCCGACCTGCACCTCGACGCGGTGGTCGGTGACGCGGCCTATGGCTACGATCGGCCGCTACACGTTATCTATCACCACCTCCACGCCCGGCGGCTCATTGACCAGCGCGCGCACCCCTGCGACCGAGAGCAACTCGGCTGGGTTCACCGCGGCTACGATGACCGCGGCCGACCCGTGTGCGCCTTTGGGTATCGCTTCACCGCCAACGGTTTCGACGCTGCCCGGCAACGCTCCAAATGGTTCTGTGGCCAAGTCTGTTTACGCCCGGATAGCCGACCCGCGGTCACTCTCCCCGACGTGGTCTATCCCCCACCGGAATGCCCGTTCCGCGAAACGGCCCTCGCGCCTTATGGGGAATTGCGCAACGTGGGCGAGACGTTTCCTGATGGCACCCTCCGGTTGGTGCGCGATGCCCCGGTCGGGGGTGCGGTCTGGAAGGCCTACTATCCCCGCGCCCGTAACGCGGTCGAGGCTCGCAATGCCGTATTTCAACGCTGGGGCTTAAAACGCCTGCCCTACTACGGGCTCCCGCGCAACCGTGCCCTGGTGGCCCTCACCGATACCTGGGACACGCTCACCACCCTCGTGCGGCTGTGCCGGGAGGCCAGCGCCGCCACCGGCAACTGATCACGGCCACCCGCTGCGCCACATAGCCCATCCCGTGCCCCTGCCGGATGGGCCGCTACCGCATGCCTCAGGACTCCCCCTCGCGCTTTTTCTGCCCCAGATAGTCCCTGTATCGCCGCTTACCTGCTGCTCTAAGCCACCCCTCAACTGTGTGGGTCCCTACGCCAGACCGCCGTCGCCCCTACCTGCTACGTTTGACGGCCCTCCTACACCACGCTGCGCCGCATCAACCCCACTTTTCCCGCTCTATGCCCCCAAACTGACCTCACCTGCTTCGAAAGCCCGAGAGGGGCATTCGTAGCAGGTAAATGGCCTGCCATCAACCCCCGCAATTGCCCTGCAGATTGTTAACCCCCACGGCACTTTTTATGTGATAATAAGAGCATCTCTGTTAGCAGGAGGTGCTCAATGTTCGAACCTGACCCATGTCGTTTCACCCGTGCGCAAGCCGGCTGCCCAGAAAGTCTGAACGCGCTGTTGCGGCAACACGAAGGCTTGGTCCAAGCCGCCGTGCGCCAGCAAGTCACCGGGAGTGCCGCCTTTGAAGAGCTGCTGCAGGCCGGGCGCGAAGGGCTGTGGCGGGCGATCCTGGGGTTTGACCCCCAGCACGGCACGCGCTTTGCCACTTATGCCTGGCCCTGTATCATACGCGCGATCTGGCGCGCGGCCCGCACCCGTCCGGCGCCGCCGCTAGGCCTGCCGCCTGACCGCCAGGCGACTACGGATCCAGCGCAACTCTATGCCGAACGCCAGGTGCAGGCGGCGCTGCACGCGCTGGTACGGCGGCTGCCGTCGCGCTTACGTTACATCATCACGCGCCGCTATGGGCTGGACGGACAGCCGCCCGCCACCTATGCGTACCTGGGGCGCCAACTGGGACTCACCCGCGAGCGGGTGCGCCAGTTGCACCAGGAGGCGCTCTTGTGGCTGCAACACCCGGCCCACGCCCAGCAGTTACGCAGTCTGCTTGACCGTCAGAGCACCAGCGAGTATGCCGCGGCGGCCGCGCGCCAGGCGCAGTGGCGCGCCCGTGGCCGGGGGCGGCGCGATGGCTGAGGCACTTACCCCCACCCAGACCCGCCAACAGCACCCAGAGTTCGGGGCCCGCTGTAGTTTCACGGCGTTGCGGTCGCACTTGCCCCTGGTCTGGCCGGCGCCGCCCGACTTGCCCCCCTCCCCCAAGCGCCGCTATCGCTCGCACTATGCCTATCTGGGGGCAGAGGACTTAGACACACCGCGGGTCTGGGAGGAACTCACCGACTTCGAGGTATTGTTGCGTCTGGTGGACTTCAGCCCGCTACGCCCGGTGCTGGCCCAGTTGCTCGGCTGGACCTCGGCTAAAGGCTGGACGCCGTTCGACCCCGTCTCGCTGTTCCTCCTCTGCGGTTGGCAACTCACGGAACAATGGAATCGCGCCGCCACCCTCGAAAACCTCGCCAAGGCACGTTACGCGGAGGTGCGCCAGCGGCTGGGCTTTCAGGAGGGCGTCTATCCCACCGAGGGGGGGCTCCGCTACTTCCTCACCGCGTTGGGACAGCCCGCACCGGACACCGCTGCCTTGATCACCTTGCCCGCTTACGGCGACTCGCCCGCCGGCGAGCTGCCGACGCAGCAACTCAATCACTTGCTCCGCCAGGCTGTCACGCTGCTGCGCCAGCACGGCTTTATCAGTGACGCCGCCTGGGGAGCGGCCACGGTGTGTCCCGATGGGATGTTGCATCCCGCCGCCAGTCATATGCGCTGCACGGCGCTTACAGATACGTGCTATCAGCCCGCCCCGCGTCCCTGTCCCGCCCGTGAAAAAGACCGCCAGGGCTGTGCTTGCGACACCCCGGCTTGCGCCCAGTTCTGTCAGCACGCCCCCGCGCGCGACCCAGACGCCCGCTATGTCTGGTATAGCGGCAGCAATGGCCCCCACCCCTCGCCCAACACGCCCCAGCCTCGCGCGACCAACCCTAACCCCCACCCGCCCGGTCACGGCGTCTACGGCTACAAGAGTCTGGCCCTGCGCCTGATGGACCCCCAGTACCGCTGTAGCGTCACTTTGCTGGATGATTTTGGCCCCGCGACACTCCCCGAAGCCGACCACGCCACGGCCCTGCTCCTCCAACTCCCCACCGCCTACCCCGACCTGCACCTCGACGCGGTGGTCGGTGACGCGGCCTATGGCTACGATCGGCCGCTACACGTTATCTATCACCACCTCCACGCCCGGCGGCTCATTGACCAGCGCGCGCACCCCTGCGACCGAGAGCAACTCGGCTGGGTTCACCGCGGCTACGATGACCGCGGCCGACCCGTGTGCGCCTTTGGGTATCGCTTCACCGCCAACGGTTTCGACGCTGCCCGGCAACGCTCCAAATGGTTCTGTGGCCAAGTCTGTTTACGCCCGGATAGCCGACCCGCGGTCACTCTCCCCGACGTGGTCTATCCCCCACCGGAATGCCCGTTCCGCGAAACGGCCCTCGCGCCTTATGGGGAATTGCGCAACGTGGGCGAGACGTTTCCTGATGGCACCCTCCGGTTGGTGCGCGATGCCCCGGTCGGGGGTGCGGTCTGGAAGGCCTACTATCCCCGCGCCCGTAACGCGGTCGAGGCTCGCAATGCCGTATTTCAACGCTGGGGCTTAAAACGCCTGCCCTACTACGGGCTCCCGCGCAACCGTGCCCTGGTGGCCCTCACCGATACCTGGGACACGCTCACCACCCTCGTGCGGCTGTGCCGGGAGGCCAGCGCCGCCACCGGCAACTGATCACGGCCACCCGCTGCGCCACATAGCCCATCCCGTGCCCCTGCCGGATGGGCCGCTACCGCATGCCTCAGGACTCCCCCTCGCGCTTTTTCTGCCCCAGATAGTCCCTGTATCGCCGCTTACCTGCTGCTCTAAGCCACCCCTCAACTGTGTGGGTCCCTACGCCAGACCGCCGTCGCCCCTACCTGCTACGTTTGACGGCCCTCCTACACCACGCTGCGCCGCATCAACCCCACTTTTCCCGCTCTATGCCCCCAAACTGACCTCACCTGCTTCGAAAGCCCGAGACAATCGCTCTCTTCGCTCGGCTCAATCATCGAGCTGAAGGCACCGGTTCCAGGCGAGACATACTTCCTGCATTATGTCCCCTGGCCGACAAGCTCTGCCATGGCCTCGCGAAATACTTGAAAGCTGTGTGAACTATTGCGTGTGGGATCCATATGGGGTGCGATGGCGCGGGCTGCTTCTATCTTGCACAAACCGGCTTTGAAGTACCCCCGCTTTTGCAAAATTCGCTCGAAAGCCTCCCAAGTTCCACCGTTGATAGCGTCGGGGTCTCGGTAGGCCGCACGTTGCGGTATGGTCGCCGGAACTCCAGGATAGACTACGCGCACGGCTTCCCAATCGCCGAAATACCAGGCCTCCAACTCTTCGATGACAATGCGGTTAATCACCGTAAAGTGCGCTCCGCGAGGCCGGGTACGTGTCGGCAGTCCAACAGATAAGGCATCCCGTTCTAAGGTCTCTTTTAGCTCAAGACAATCCTCATCATCCCGATCTACCAGCACCACAATCCGATAATTTTCAGGACACCAGGCGGCATACCCGCGCAAACGTTGCGGGAGCTTCTCTAACAGATCGGTCTTGCATTGAAAGGTGCGAATTCCAAAAGATACTTCCCCCAGCACTCGCGGTAGCAAGCCTCGCAAGAAGGTCTCCATCGAAGGCTCTTCGACCAGGAACTCAACATGCGCCACGCTCATCGCGCCGCCCTCCCTGATGCAGGCGCCCCCGCGTTGACGAGCGGATCGCCAAGGCCGAAATATCCCTCAGCCCATAAATGTCCTAGAGCCGCCCCGGCCTGAATTTGCTCGGGAATGCCTTGAATATCCATCGCCTGAACCGCCTGCGTATACCCCTGTTCATCACGGTAGAGGACATACACCTCTTCTGGACGCAGGCCGTTGAGAAAGAAAGGCGAGTGTGTCGTCACAAGCAATTGGGTCCGGGCGCTGGCAGCCCGGCACTCCTCGGCCAGTTCCGGCAGCAAGCGGGGATGGAGAAAGTTCTCCGGCTCCTCAATGCCCACAAACTGTGGCGGATCAGGGTTGTGGAGCACTGTCAAATACGCCAGCATCTTCAGGGTGCCGTCGGAGGCAAAGCGCGCAAAAACCGGCTGTTCAAAAGGCGCATCCTTGATTTGCAGCAACAAGCGTCCATCCGGCATGGAATCGGCCTGTACAGCTTCCAGACGGGGAATCCGATGGCGCAGGATTTGAAAGATGTCCTCCAGCTGTTCAGGCTGGCGCTCCTTGAGATATTGCACCACATTGGCAAGATTGTCACCGCTTTGCGAGAGACGCGCCTGGGGGCCGGCCTCAGGCTGCCCCCGCGCGTCATCCAGGGTGAGGTACGAAATATACCAGTCGGTGATGAACTCCCGCAAGGCTGCGACGCGGGGGTGATCGGCAAATTGGCCCAGGGTGTTGACCGCGATCAGATCAGGAGAACGCAGGGGAATTTCAACCCGCTGATCTTCCTCATCCGGCATCTCACCGCTGATGGCACGCCCGTGTCCTTCGTGATATTCCAAAAAGCGGAAGGGTTTTCCATGAGAGCCTCGCCGCCACTGCAGCCACTCCTCCACTACACTGGGGCCCCTGACGCCTTCATCAATGGCCAAATGGTAAGTGATTAACGGCAACTTGGAATGCTCGCGATACTTGAGTTCGATCACAACAGGGCCTTCAGCGCCCCGGCTGCGCAATTGCGCCGCGCGCCCCCGCCGATCCCAGGCATGACGCAGGCCGTATTGGAAGCACTCTGAGAGGAAACTAAAGACATCGAAGACCGTGGATTTCCCGCTGCCATTGGGGCCGAGCAGGACCGTCAACGGGGTCAGGTTTTTCAGCTCCACCTTTCTGAGCGCGCGGTAATTCTCCACACGCAGATATTCGATGCGCGCCGGGTCAGCGTCAGGCTTCATCATAAAGTACCTCCTAATCGGCTCTCTCATCTTCTTCATCGTAACTGTTCAGCCGCCGACTAAAATCGGCGCAGATTCCCGAGCAGCTGCTGAAAGAATCAAATTTGTAATACGTACGGCCTTTGCCCCAATCCCCCGCTCCTTCTCCTCGCGTACACGTGGGGAGGAAGAACTTTTTTTTGTGGGGCTTTGCAGGCGGGCTACACCTGCTTGCAAAGCCCCTTTATTTTTTCTTCCCTTCCCCTATGGCGCATACGCCGTTGGGGAAGGGTGAAAGTTCCAGGTCACAAAGGTCCACCAATCGCCGTGTAGCTACTTGGCGCCAAGCTAAATAATTGCTTCTATTATATCATACAGACATGAGTCACAGTAGTCGAAGGTCGCTTCGTTGCCTCTGAGAATCAATGCGCCTTTTCATGCTCCTCAAGATCGGCATGTTGATAAATTTTTTCAATGGGCCAGGCCTTGCCGGGGATCTGCGAGCGCCAGCATCCCATTCGCTTTCCCTGGGTTCACGGGTAAAATATGAGGATAGTCAGAATCCAGATCACACGAAAGGAGTTGCCCATGCCTCTCACCAAGATCGTCTGCACCTTAGGTCCGGCAACGGAATCGCCGGAAGTGATTCGCGCCATGATCCGCGCGGGGATGACCGTCGCCCGTCTGAATTTCTCGCACGGCAATGCCGAGAGCACCCGCCAGATGGCGGAGTTGGTTCGGCGCGTGGCGCGGGAGGAAAAACGCTTCGTGGCGCTGATGGGGGACCTGCAAGGGCCCAAAATCCGGGTGGGCACCTTGCCCGAAGACGGTGTGTGGCTCGAAGAGGGACATGAGGTCGTGCTGACCTCGGGTTCCGTCGCCGACCCGCGACACGAAATCCCTTTCCCGCACCCCGATATTGTCTTCGACCTGCGGATGGGGGATCACATTCTGCTGGACGACGGGACGTTGGAGCTGGAAGTGCTCTCGGTGGCGCCGCCGGCAGCCCGCTGTCGGGTCAAGGTGGGGGGCAAGCTCAGTTCCCACAAGGGCGTGAACCTGCCAGGAGTGGCGCTCCGCCTCACCGCGATGACGGAAAAGGATTGCGCGGACGCCGCGACGGCCCTGGAACTGGAGCTGGACTATCTGGCGCTCTCGTTCGTGCGGAGCGCCAGGGACATCGAGGAACTGCGCGCGTATCTGAAAACGCTCGCGCAGACGAACGACGAGCGTCGCCCCGGCGAAAATCCGCATCGCATTCCGGCCATCGTCGCCAAGATCGAGAAGCCGGAAGCGCTGCAAGACCTGGAAGCCATCGTGCGGGCGGCGGACGCGGTCATGGTGGCGCGCGGCGACCTGGGGGTGGAGACGGCGCCGGAGCGCGTGCCGCTGGCGCAGAAGGAAATCATCCGCCTGTGCAATCGCCGGGGGAAGCCCGTCATCACTGCCACGCAGATGCTGCAATCCATGATTGACGCTCCCCGCCCCACTCGCGCGGAAGCTTCGGACGTGGCCAATGCCATTCTCGACGGCAGCGACGCGGTGATGCTCTCCGGCGAGACGTCGGTGGGCAAATATCCCGTGGAGGCGGTGCAGATGATGGCGCGCATCGCCGAAAGTGTGGAATCCTCCGCCTCGTTCCCCTACAATCAGCTGCTGGATCTCCCTGGCGACGCCGAGGCGTTGCCGGTGCCGCGCCTGATCTCGCGCGCTATCAGCCGGGCGACGGTGAAAATCGCGGAGGAATGCTCCGCCAGGGCAATCCTCACCTCTACGGAATCGGGGCGCACCGCACGCACGGTGGCGCGTCACCGCCCGCGGTGTCCGCTCATCGCGGCGACGCCCTTCGAGCAGACCGCCCGGCGCCTGCAGCTGGTGTGGGGCGTGATCCCCGTGCAGGTGGCGCCCTTCCACGACACGGATTCGATGATCCAGACGATGGTGCAAGCAGCGGTGCGGCTGGGGTACGCCAATGTGGGGGATGAAGTGGTGCTCACGGCGGGCATTCCCTTCGAGGTGCACGGGGTGACGAACATGCTCAAGGTGCACACGGTGCGGAAAGAGGATTTAGGGCAGTCTGGCAGCGCCGGCGAAGTCTAAGCGCAGACCAACCGCGCGGACGAGGTACGGTTCAACGCAACCAAAACGGCGACTCAGGGAGTCGCCGTTTTGATGTTTGCCGGGGGTCAGGACTCGCTCGCAGCGAGCACCGGTTCAACGACCTGAGCATGTTGAGGCGCGCCGCAATAGGGGCAGAGGTTCCACTCCAATTGCAGCGGTTGATGGCAGGTGACGCAGGCTTTCTTCAACTGCGTGTGGCAATGCGGGCAATAGAGGAACTCCGCCCGCACTTTGGCGCCGCAGGAAGGACAGACTTCCGGCTCTTCGATGGCCTGGAGCAACGCTTCCTGCTCGAGGGCGCGCTCATAGGCTTCCGCGAGCGTCTCGCGGGGGCGGATGAGGAAATAGACGATGAGCCCCGGCAGCGTCAGGAGCGCGACCATCAGGGTAGCCATGATCTGCACGAGGACGTCGCGCGTCCGTGCGCGGATGTCGCGGAAAGTCCACAGCACCATGCCCAGCCACAAGCTGGTGACGAAAACCGCGATGGCGACCACTAAAGCGGTCACAATCGTCGGCAACATTTCCAGGAGTTGATCAATCATCGCGAGCTCCATATTTAGTTTAAGTGACCTGAGCGGCGAACAGATGTGCGCCTCAGGATGGCCTACGAAAAGGAATTATACCATTCCCCCCGTGAGAAGCAAGGCTTCGCGCCAGCGGGATGAGGGGCCAGGATCGGCGCTTGATCGCAGTTGCTGAATTCAGGCATCTGGGTACAATTTCTATTACTTTCGAAGGAGCCGCCATGTGCTGGCGCACATCATCCAAGAATGAAAATGTGCGGTCATAGTTCAGCCCGGCGTCAGGTAGCTCGACGGCGATGGATGAACCTTTGTGAGCTGTAGTTTTTGCCCTTCCCCCAACCCCCTCCCAACGGCGCCTGCGCCGTTGGGAGGGGGAGAAAAAATAAGGGGATTTTGCAGGCGGGCTGCGCCCGCCTGCAAAATCCCACAAAAAAAAAGTTCCCCTTCCCCCTGCGCGCGGGGGAAAGGGACAGGGGATAGGGGTGCAATAATTGATTCTTGAACTTCAGCAATTGCAATGAAATCTTGCGTTTTTTAGTCGGTGGCTGAACGGTTACCGTGTGAGTCGTGAGCCACGACTGCGACAACTCTCTACTCACGGCTCACTGCTCTCTATTTTCGAAGGAGGAGCCGCATATGCCCTACATCACCGTCAAGGAAATGCCAGAAGATGAACGCCCGCGGGAACGGCTGGCGCGTGTCGGGCCGCAAGCGCTCTCGTCAGCGGAGCTGCTCGCCATCATCCTGCGCACGGGGGTGAAAGGCGAAAACGTCGTCACGATGGCGAGCCGGCTGCTGGCCCAATACGGCGGGCTGGCGGGTCTCTCGCGCGCTGATCTGGCCCAGCTGGGACAGGAGCACGGGCTTGGTCCGGCAAAGGCGTCGCAGCTGCTCGCCGCGCTGGAGCTGGGACGTCGCCTCATGGCAGAATCGCCGGAGGAGCGCTTTCAGATTCGCGCGCCGCAGGACGCCGCCAACCTCCTCATCCCGCTCATCGGGCACCAGGAGCAGGAACATTTCGTGGTGTTGTATCTGGATACCCGGAACCGCGTGATGGACCGCGAGGTGCTGTACAAGGGCAGCCTCAACACCTCGCTGGTGCGCATCGCGGAGGTGTTCCGCGGCGCGATCCGGCGCAACTGCGCCGCCATCATCGTCGCGCACAACCATCCCAGCGGCGATCCCAGCCCGTCACCGGAGGATGTGGCGCTCACCCGGCGGCTGGTCGAGGCGGGCAAGCTCGTGGAAGTGGAAGTGCTCGATCACGTCGTCATAGGTCAAGGCCGCTTCGTGAGCCTCCGCGAACGGGGATTGGGGTTCGAGAGCTGAGTGCTGGATACTGGATGCTGGATGCTGGATGCTGGCCGTCACCCATTACCCCTCACCCATTACTGACCGCCAGTACTGAACGCTCTTCGCGTGGCAAGATCCTCGTTTTGCGGCTTTTCGCTTGACTTCCCGGTCGCTTATGGTTTAATGACATGCACTGGCGTTGATGGAGACGAGTAAGCGTGGGGAACGGGCGCAGCGAGTCCGGGAGGGTGTGAGCCGGACACAGGAACCGCGTTGAAAATCACTCCGGAGCTGTTCGCCGAAAAAGGCGGGGACCCGGTAAGGGCATGAGTCATGGGGGGACGAGAAGTAGCAACCCGTCACCCATCCCCGCCTCAAGTAGACCGAACCGGATGCCCTCCGTTATTGGGGCCGCCCATCGCTTTGGAGCTGTCGCTGCAAGGCTGTGGGGCTGAGAGGATCCGCAAGCGCGGGTCAATCAGGGTGGTACCGCGAGAGCCGACGCTCCCGTCCCTGTGGGGGATGGGGGCGTTTTTGTTTTCTGGATACTGGATGCTGGATACTGGATGCTGGTCGTCGCCCCTCGCCCCTTACTGGTTGCCAATGCAGTACGCATTACGCAATATTCACAAAATCATCCCAAACGGAGGATACACCATGGGATTCAAGCCAGTCAGCACGCAGGTAGATTTTATCGCGCAGGAACACGAGGTATTGGATTTCTGGCGGCGCGTGGAGGCGTTCAGCACGCTGCGCGCGCTGCGCGCCGGTGGACCGCACTGGTCGTTCATTGATGGACCGATCACGGCGAACAATCCGATGGGCGTGCATCACGCCTGGGGCCGCTCCTACAAGGATCTCTGGCAACGCTTCTGGGCGATGCGCGGCTATGAGGAACGCTATCAGAACGGCTTTGACTGCCAGGGCCTCTGGGTGGAGGTCGAGGTCGAGAAAGAGAAGGGCTTCAAGTCCAAAAAGGACATCGAGCAGTACGGCCTCGCCAGTTTTGTGATTGACTGTAAGGCCCGCGTGCTGCGTCAGGCCGCCCGGCAGACCGAGCAATCCATCCGCCTGGGATACTGGATGGATTGGAACGACCCCGCCATTTTGCGCGAACTTGCCGACAAGCTGCAGGAAAATCCCCAGCAAGAGGTGACGTACCCCGGCCCCGCTGGCCCGGTCACCGATACGGTGGAGCAAGTGGTAGGCCGGCTCGGTATGCCGGAAATCGGCGGTTCGTATTTCACGTTCGCCACGGAGAACAACACCACCATCTGGGCCTTCCTCAAAAAGGTGTGGGAGAAGGGTTGGCTCTACAAGGGCACGGATGTGATGCCGTGGTGCTCGCGCTGCGCTACCGCCATCAGCCAACATGAGATTGTGACCGATGGCTACCAGGAACTCACGCACGACACCTGCATCGTCCGCCTTCCCCTGCGGGGACGCGAGCAGGAAGCTCTGCTGGTATGGACGACGACGCCGTGGACGCTGACGAGCAACGTCGCGGCAGCGGTAGGCCCCACGCTCACCTATGTCAAAGTCAAATCCGAGCGCGACGGCTGGATCTACTATCTGGCAGAGGGGACGCTGCAGGCCGTGATGCAGGGGAATTACGAGGTGCTGGCGCGCCTCAAGGGCGAGGAGCTGCTGGGCTGGGAATACGAGGGTCCCTTCGACGAGCTGCCGGCGATAGTCGCCATGGGCGTCCCCGCCGCGCATCGGGTCATCCCCTGGGACGCGGTCGGAGAGGAAGAAGGCACGGGCATAGTCCACATTGCGCCCGGCTGCGGCGCGGAGGACTTCCAGCTGGGCAAGGCCTTTAGCCTGCCCGCGCCCGCGCCCCTCACGGAGGAAGGTATTTTTGTGGACGGCTTCGGCTGGCTGACCGGGCGCGACGTGCATGAGGTGGCGCATCCCATCTTCCACAATTTGGAGGAGAAAGGGCGCCTGTACCGCCATGACCCCTACACGCACCGCTATCCGCTCTGCTGGCGCTGCGGCACCCCGCTGGTCTTCCGCCTGGTGGATGAGTGGTTCATCAACATGGGCCCGCTCTACGACAAGCCGCGTGAGGAACTGACGCCGGAGGAAAAGGCGGCCAGCTTGCGCTATCAGATCATGGACGTGGCGGATCAGATCACGTGGATTCCCGACTTCGGCCACGAGCGCGAGCTGGACTGGCTGCGCAACATGCACGACTGGATGATCTCGAAGAAACGCTATTGGGGATTGGCGCTGCCGATCTGGGTCTGCGATAATCCTGCCTGCGCCCATTTCGAGGTCATCGGCGATGAGGAGGAATTGCGCGCGCGCGCCATCGCCGGTTGGGAAGCCTTCGAGGGCCACACGCCCCATCGCCCGTACATTGACGCGGTCAAGCTGGCCTGCCCTCAATGCGGCGGGCCGATGACGCGCATCAAGGACGTGGGCAACCCGTGGCTGGACGCGGGTAGCGTGGCCTATTCCACCGTGCGCTATCGCACGGATCGGGAGTACTGGAAGCAGTGGATCCCCGCCGATTGGATCAGCGAGTCATTCCCCGGACAGTTCCGCAACTGGTTCTACAGCCTCATCACCATGAGCACGGTCTTCGAACAGATTCCCCCCACGAAGATCGTGCACGGTTACTCCACCCTGTGGGCCGAGGATGGCCGCCCGATGCACAAATCGTGGGGCAATGCCATCTGGTTCGACGACGCCGCCGAGCAGATGGGGGTGGACACCATGCGCTGGATGTACCTGAACCAGAAGCTGGATCAGAACATGCTCTTTGGCTACAACGGCGCAGACGAAGTCCGTCGCCGCTTCCTCATTCCGCTGTGGAATGTGTACGCTTTCTTTGTGAATTACGCCCGAATTGACGGCTGGACGCCTCCAGCCGAGTTGCTCGACAATCCCAGCCGGTTGGAGGAAGGCGCCCCCAACCTGTGGGCGCCGTGGACTGCGGCCGCCGCGCCGACCGTGCTCGACAAATGGCTCATCGCCCGGCTGCGCGAGACGGTGCTCACGCTCACCGCCGGCTACGAGAGCTACATCCCTCTCAACATCGCTCAGCCCGCCGAGGCCTTCCTCGATGACCTGAGCAACTGGTACGTGCGGCGCAGCCGGCGTCGCTTCTGGAGCAAGGGAGGCGTCAGCGCCGAGACGGACGCCGACAAGCAAGCCGCTTACGAGACCCTCTACACGGCCCTGGTCGTCTTTGCCAAGCTGCTCGCGCCCGTGTTGCCCTTCATCACCGAGACGATGTATCAGAATCTCGTGCGCGGGGTGGACACGACGGCGCCAGAAAGCATCCATCACTGCCTGTGGCCCACGGCGGAACCGCTGATCGGGACCGAGCAGGTGCTGGTGGAGGCAATGACGGCAGTGCGACAGGCGGCGACCCTGGGACACTCGGTCCGCGCGACGGCGAATCTCAAGGTGCGGCAACCGCTGTCCCGCGCGCTCATCGCCGCCGATCCCCGCCGGCGCGAGGTGCTCAGCCCGCTGCTCGAGCTGCTCGCGGACGAGCTCAACGTGAAGGAAGTTTCCTTCGTCAAGGAAGAAGGCGAGCTGGTGAACTATCAGCTGCTGCCGGCGAACAAGGTACTCGGCCCCAAATTCGGGCAACGCTTCCCGCTGGTACGCAAGGCGCTCCAGGCGCTGCACCCGGGCCGCACCGTCGCGCAATTGCACGCCGGGGAGACGCTGGCGCTCGCCCTGGAAGATGGCAGCACGGCCGAGCTCCATCCCGACGAGGTGTTAGTGCAGACGCAGGCGCGGGAGGGCTTCGGGGTCGCGGGAGAAGCCGGACTGGTCGTGGCGCTGGACACGGCCATCACGCCGGAGCTGGCCCAGGAGGGGCTGGCGCGGGAAGTCATCCGCCGCGTGCAAGACCTGCGCAAGCAGGCGGATTACGAGCTCACCGATCGGATTGTGGTGGAGTATGACGCCGGGGACAACCTGGCAGAGGCGATCGCCGCCTTCCGCGAGCTGATCGCCGCCGAGGTGCTCGCCGATGCGCTGGAAGCGACCGACACGCCGACAGGCGATAGGACGCTGGAGGATCACGTCGAAGGCGAACGGTTGGTCATCGCCGTGCGGCGCAGTTGATTTCCCAGGCTCAGGCGCGGAGAAAGCGCGCGGGATCCAGCCGGCTCCTCATCGAGCCGGCTGGATTTGTGCAAGCGCCGGCGATAAAGGGCGAATTTCCCCTGGTTATGGCACGACGATCAAGGCGGCGTCATCCCAGTAAGCGTCGTTGTGCTTGAGGGGCCATTTGGCCTGCCCGAAGACGAAGACGGTGATCGCGCCGTCCGCGCCGACGGTCGCCTCTACCGGGCCGACGCGATCGTAGACGTCACGATACCAGGCGTCCTCGCTCCACACGATGTTGGGCGACCAGGGATCAAGCCCGCCGGTAGGGTCAATCCCCACTCTGAACAAGAATGAATACGGGTCCCCACAGGAATATGCCGGCGGGGGATCATCGTTGCAGGTCCAGGCGTGGGCGTAGATGGAGAACCCGGCGCGCGCGCCGGGCGGCAAATTGGCCACCCGCTGGTACAATCCGCCCTGGTATTTGCCCCAGCGGTACATCGTGAAGGCGCGATCGCCCGTGTGAATCCGCGCCGGTGGCCCTTGATAGAGGGGATTATCCAGCCAGTCAATCAGCCGGACGACTTCAGGCCACCCAAACCCCTGAGACGTATCCATGCTCCACCAGGCGATCCAGTCCTGCGGCACCGGCATGTCGAGCCGCTCGCCGTAATGCGTCTGCCACCAGTGCCCGGCCTCAAAGCCGGGATTCAGCAGCGCGTCGGTGATGGGAAGGAAGGTGGGATTCGCGTCTTCGGCCCGGTTGTTGGCAAAGTTGGGGTCATAGGCGCCGCTGGGGGTGACAACGACGCCGGCGCGCAAAATCCCCGTGGCCGTTGGGGCCACCGTCGCCGCGATGGTCAGCGTCACCCGACTGCCGGCGGTGAGCGTGACGCCCTCCCACGTCCCCGTCTCCTGGTTGAAGAGGCCACGGCTCGGCGCGAAGGCCGGGTTCAGCGCCGCCTGGGGCAGCGTGTGGGTGAGCGTGAGCGCGGGGGACGTCTCGGGGCCTGCATTGAAGAGGGTCACCGTGTAGGTGATGGGCGCACCCGCTGCGTAGGGACGCGGCACGCTGACGATGTCCGCCGTCAGGTCGGCGGCCGGGGGTGGTTTGAGCACGATCGGCAAGTACATGAAGTGGTCGAAGACGATCTCCCCGGCGGCAGCGAAACGCGGCCCACTGCCGGCCAGGATCATCCCCAGGAAAAGCACCCATCCCAGCGCTTTGAAGCTTCGATGTCGCATGTTTACCTCCTCGGAAAATGGCGAATCGGCGAATGGCGAATCACTTACGTTCGCACGTGGGCACCTTCGCACGTGAGCACCTTCACACCTTCGCACGTGAGCACGTTCACACCTTCGCGGGTTCACACATTAACAAGCGGAATGGGGCATGGGAGAACGTGGAAACGCTACATAAATCTCATCCCACTTCTATTATAAGGACTATACGATTCAAAAGCAAGCGCTGGCACGGGAAGGGCTTCATGGTACAATCACCCCGTAACCCCAAATCAGAGCTGCAAGGAGAGGAGCTATGCGCCGTTTGATGGTCACAGGGGGAGCCGGATTTATTGGCTCCAACTTCGTCCGCTACATGCTGGAGAAATACCCGGAGTATTTCATCCTGGTTTACGACAAGCTGACCTACGCCGGACGGCTGGAAAACCTGGAGGATGTCGCCGCTAAATTCGCCGGGCGCTATGCCTTCGTCAAAGGGGACATCTGCGACGCTGCGGCGGTGGAAGAGGCCGCCCGGGCCTACGCCATTGATACCATCGTCAATTTCGCCGCCGAGACGCACGTGGATCGCTCTCTCATGGAGCCCGGGTCCTTCATCCAGACGGATGTCTACGGCACGTTCGTGCTGCTGGAAACTGCGAAGCGCCTGGGACTGGAGCGCTATCACCAGATCAGCACGGACGAGGTCTACGGGCAGGTGCTGACGGGACGCTCGAAGGAAAGCGACCCGCTGGCGCCGCGCAGCCCCTACTCGGCGAGCAAGGCCAGCGGCGACCTGATGACGCTGGCCTATTGGGAATCGTGGCGGGTGCCCGTGACCCTCACGCGCGGCTCGAACAACATCGGCCCCTATCAATACCCGGAGAAAGTCGTGCCGCTCTTCACCATCAACGCCCTCGACGATCAACCGCTCCCCGTCTACGGCGACGGCTTGCAGATGCGGGATTATCAGTACGTGCTGGATCACTGCGAGGGCATTGACGTGGTGCTGCACCGGGGCGCGTTGGGCGAAATCTACAACGTGGGCACCGGCTCGGAGATGCCGAACCTCGAGATGACGCAAATTGTACTGGAGACGTTGGGCAAGCCGGCGAGCCTGATCAAACACGTGGAGGATCGCGCCGGGCACGATCGCCGCTACGCGCTGGATGTGAGCAAGCTCCGCGCCCTGGGCTGGGAAAGCCGTCACACCTGCGCCGAAGCCATCGAGAAGACCGTGCGCTGGTATGCGGAGAATGCCTGGTGGTGGCGTCCCATCAAAAGCGGCGAGCTGTATCAAGCGTATTACGCTCAGCAATACGGGAAACGGCTGGGCGAAAAGGCGGAAAGGCGATAAAGCGAGAAAGCGAAAAGGCGAAAAGGCGTCTTATCGCTCACTCACTCGCTTGTCCGCCAGGCACCATGGCGACACCCGACAGCATCGCTCACTATCTGCTGCGCGACGTCAAACGCGCGGTGCGAGAATTCGCGCTCATTGAGGCAGGCGATCGCATCGCCGTGGGCGTCTCCGGGGGGAAGGACAGCCGCACGCTGCTCGAGCTGCTAGCACGCGGCGTCGAGCTCCCCGGCGGCGGCAGCTACGAGGTGGTAGCGGTACATGTGGAAACGGCGAGCGCGGGCCTGCCCGATCAGCGACCCGCGCTCGAAGCCTGGTTTCAGGCGCTCGGCGTCCCCTACGCGATCGCTCCCCTGGAACTGCCCGCGGACGAGCGCCTTCCCCTGGAGTGCTTTCGCTGCACGCGCCTGCGCCGCAAAGCGCTCTTCCGCGCCGCCATCGGGCTGGGATGTCAAAAAGTTGCCTTTGGACATCACGCCGACGACGCCGCGGTCACTACGCTGCTCAGCCTCCTCTACAAAGGGCAGGTGGAGGGCCTCGCGCCGCGCCGGGAGTTCTTCGCCGGACAGCTCACCGTCATCCGTCCCCTGATCTACGTCACGGAAGCCGAAATCAAGCGCTATGCCCGCGCTCGCGGCTGGGACTTCCCGCCGGAGCTGGAGTGTCCCCGTCAGGCCGACGCGCGGCGGGACAAAGTCGCGGCCTTCCTGGCGAGCTTCCGGCCGCGGGAACGGGAACAAATTCGCGCCAACCTGTGGCGGTTGAGCGGGGGCAACGAGGAGTCACAGCAGGATGGAACACAATGAAGCATCGCCGACAAACGCCGAGCTCACCCCTCGGCTGGTCAAATTGAGCAAGTTCCTCATGCTGCTGCTGTATCACCGACCGGCGCGGTTCCCCATCCCCCTCGATGAGGAGGGCTACGCGAGCCTGGACGAGGTGCTGCACCTCCTCAAGGGGCTGCCAAATTTCCGCTGGGCCGGACGGCGCGACGTCGAGGCCGTGGTCAACGCGCCGGGACGTCGCCGCTTCGAGATTGACGCAGCGGGACAGCGGATCCGCGCCCTTCGCGGACGCGAGACGGCAGAGACGACCGAATAGCCGCGACGCACTCAGCCGTGATGCGCCGCGGTCCCGTTCTGCTCCGCGGCGAGTGACCCGCGCCCAAAAGGGCGCAGCAGCAGGAGAAACAGGCCCGCCGCCACCAGGCGTCCCACCCCCGACAGGGCAAAATCCCCATCGTACCCCCACGTCTCGATGACCTGCGCCCCTAACAGGGGCGCCATGACGTTGGCCAGGGAGATCAGGCTCGAATGCGCGGCGATCGCCTGCGTCCGGTACTTCGCCTCGGAGAGCTCCAGCTGCAAATTGAAGTTGGACAGATCAAAACCCGCCCACAGGAAGCCGTTGGGAATCATGACGAAAATGACGTGCCAGGGCCGCGTGAGAGGAATCCACATGAAGGGCAAAATGGGAATGAGGAGCGTGCACAGCGCGAAGGCCCAGCGCGCTCCCCGCCGGTCTATCACCCGCCCAAACACCTGGCGCCCGATCACGTCCGTCAGCGCGGAGAGAGTTCCCAGCGCGCCGATGATGGCGGGAGTGGATTTGAGGACCTCCACCTGGAACACGCTGAAATAGGGCGCCGCCAGCTGCGTCGAGAGATTCCAGAAAAGGGCAATCAGCGTGAAGCGCAAGAACAGGGGATTGGCAAACAGGGCTTGCCGCAAGGCCGCCCACACTTTTTCGTGACGCCGTCCCTCCGCCGACTCCGGTTCGGGGATGCGCCCGTAGATGAAAACGGCCGCCGCCGCCGCCCCCACCGCGATGCCGAAAACGAGTTGATAGCCGGCCGGCGCGCCGATGCGGTCAATGATCTGTCCCGCAAGCGGCACGCTGAACATCGTGACGATGGCCATCACCGTCTTGCGGGAGGAGAAATAGCGGCCGCGGCGCTCCATGGGCACAATATCGCCCGCGAGCGACGTCCACGCCGGACTGCCGATCCCGCTTACTCCCGAGCGCAGCGCCATCAGGCCGATGAGCACGGGGATCAGCGCCGGGCCGGAGATGACGCCGGGAGCGAGCACCGCCAGCAGCAGCATGAAATACTGCAGCGACAGTGACACCATAAATACCGGTTTGCGTTTGCCCAGCCGCGCCGTCCACTGCGCCCCGATGAGCGGCGCCAGCATTGCCAGGAAGCTGGAAATCGAGGCCAGGCTGCCGACCTGCAAGTTCGTCGCGCCAAAGGCCAGGAGATAGAGGGTGACGTAGCTATCCACGAAGGCGGACACGAACGCGATCAGCACGCCGTACCACCAAAAGACCTGCATTCCTTTCCGATAGGAGGGATGCACATCACGGATCACAAACACGTCCGCGTGCTGGAGCCCCTGTTGGAACATCGAAAACCACTCTCGAACCCGCCTCACCTTCCGCCTCGCCTTCGAAAATTGCGCAAACGCTATTATAATCGCGTTTGAAATAACCTCAGCAGGACGGGAGACAGACTATGGGCATCATTTTGCACATCACCTCACAGGCGACCTGGGAAGCAGCGCGCGCTGCGGGCAGTTATCAGGCCGATACGCTGGCGACGGAGGGCTTCATCCACTGTTCGACGCCGACGCAGGTCATCGGCGTCGCCAATGCCCGCTTCCGGGGGCAGGCGGGATTGGCCTTGCTCTGCATCGAGGAGACCCGCGTGCGGGCCGAAGTCCGCTACGAGGACTGTGACGAGACGGGACAGCAGTTCCCGCACATCTACGGGCCGCTCAACCTGGACGCCGTGACGCAGGCGCTCCCCTTCCCGCCGCAGGCCGACGGGACCTTCACGCTGCCGTCCCTCGCCCCCTCGCAGCAGGGCGATGAAGCGGCGTGAACTCGCACACGCGGGCCCCATCCTTGACGGGGAGGCGACTTCTGGTACAGTGGGGCGCATGGAACCCATCACATCGGACACTGAAGCGCGTCCCGCCGAGCTGCAAATCCGCCTGAAGCGACGCACTTTTCTCAAGGGCCTGCTAGGGGCAACTGCGGCCCTTCTCGGCGGCAACTTCCTGGCCGCCTGCGGGAACACGGTCCGCGAGGACGCCGCAGTCACCTCGCCGATGGCGTCGCCTACCGCCGCGCCATCTCCTGCGCCGACCTCCACACCGACGCCACCCCCGACGGCGACGCCGCGTCCTACCCCAACGGAGCTGCCCTGGGTCTATCCCAACGGCCCCTCCAAACTGGGCCTGCACACCGTCAGCCCCAATGGCGCTTTTCCCTTCGTGCGCAGCGTCACCGAGGCCGGCGGGCGGATACGGCTGATGAAGGCGGTCGGCAACTTCGGCATCCTGCGCGAGGTGAAGTCCGTTTCCCCTCAGACCGTCACCATCGGACGCTGGCCCTACGTGGAAGCGGTGGACATCGGCGGCGATCCGGCGCAAGCGGCGGAACGGGTGCTGGGACAGCACATGGAAGCGTGGCAATACGAGCGGGATGTCGTGGATTACTGGGAAGTCCTCAACGAGGTGGACCCCGGCTCCCCCGAAGGGCACGTCTGGCTGGCGCGTTTTTATTGGGCCGCGATGGAGCTCGCGGAGGCCCAGGGATATCGCCTGGCGCTCTTCTCTTACTCCACGGGGGTGCCGGAATGGACCGATTGGGCCGCCATCGTCGAGACAGGCATCTTCGCCCGCGCCGCTCAGGGAGGACACATCCTGGCGCTGCACGAATACGATTGGCCTTTCCTGCGGCTCCATTGGGGCGGCAGCCTGCCGGGACAGCCGATCTATGATCCCGACCGCGGCGTTCTCGCCGGACGGTACCGCCATCTCTACCGCGATTTCCTCATCCCGCGCGGCGAAGTCATTCCCCTGGCGATCACGGAGTGCGGATTGGATCCCGGCGTCGGCGAGCAGGAGCCAGATTTCCCGTGGCAGCGCCACTGGCTCAAAGAGCTCGCCTGGTATGATTCCAAACTCGTCGAGGATGACTACGTCATCGGCGCGGCGATCTTCACCCTCGGCGGCACGGATTCCCGATATTTCGATTACGAAAACATGCTCCCCGATCTGCGCGAGTACCTCCTGCGGCTCAAGGACCTGTGACCTGTCGCCCTCACGTCGTCTCGTCGTGAGTTGAAAAAAACTTGTTCTGTGGTAGAATGTTTTTACTTTCTACAAGAGGTGCTGCGGTGAAGCTGCTTTCTGTGTCACTCGCTCTTGCCTTGTTGGCCCTTACCAACGAGCGTTGGCGCGCGGCACCTTCACATTAGCCTGTGGAAATCCCAGCCCCTGCCGCGCAGCAGGGGTTTTTTGTTGATTTTAACGAGGAGGGAGTCATGGGTAAAAAGTAATGAGGTGGCAGTTTTCTCACCCATTACCCCTCCCCCGTCACCCATCACCCTTTTTCAGGAGGCAAGCATGAGCCGGCCCTATCGTCCGCAAGAAATCGAACCGAAATGGCAACAGCGTTGGGAAACCGACGGGCTTTACCGCTCCATGATCGATCCGGCGAAGCCCAAGTTCTACGCGCTGACGATGCTCCCCTATCCCAGCGGCGACCTGCACATCGGTCACTGGTACGCGATGACCCCCAGCGACGCGCGGGCACGCTTCAAACGGATGCAAGGGTACAACGTGCTCTTCCCCATGGGCTTCGACGCTTTTGGCCTGCCCGCCGAAAATGCCGCCATCCAGCGGGGCATTCATCCCGGCAAATGGACCATGGATAACATCGTCAACATGCGCCGCCAGCTCCGCACGATGGGCGCGATGTTCGACTGGCAGCGCGAGGCGGTCTCATGCCTGCCCGGCTATTATCGCTGGACGCAATGGTTCTTCCTCAAGCTCTACGAGAGCGGGCTGGCCTACCGCAAGCAAGCACCGGTGGACTACTGCCCCAGCTGCAAGACCACCCTCGCCCGGGAGCAGGTGATCGGGGAAGAGCACATCTGCGAGCGCTGTGGCACGCCCGTCATCAAGAAAGACCTGGAACAGTGGTTTTTCCGCATCACGAAGTACGCTGACGAGCTGCTGGATTTCTCCAAGATTGACTGGCCGGAGAAAATCCGCCTGCTCCAGACCAACTGGATCGGGCGCAGCGAGGGCGCGGAAGTGACGTTCACTATCGCGCCCGAAGACCTCCCCGCCGACGCCGCGCCGGAGGAGGGCCAGCTGGTGGTGTTCACCACACGTCCCGACACGCTCTGGGGCGCGACGTTCATGGTGCTGGCGCCCGAACATCCGCTGGTGGAGCGGATCACCAAACCGGAGTACCGGCAGGCGGTCGAGGCCTATAAACGGCAGGCCGCGCGCCAAAATGAGATCGAGCGCCTGGCGACCGACAAGGAGAAGACGGGCGTCTTCACCGGCGCGACGGCCATCAATCCCGTGAACGGGGCGCGCATTCCGGTGTGGACCGCCGATTACGTGATGATGACCTACGGCACCGGCGCGATCATGGGCGTGCCGGCGCATGACGAACGCGACTTCGCGTTCGCCGCGAAATTCGGTCTGCCCATCCCCGCCGTCATTGAGACGGACGAGTGGATCGCCGAAGGTCGCCCGTTCCCACTGGCCCGTCCCTACCCCGGCGAAGGGCGCATGATCAACTCCGGCCCCTTCGACGGCACGCCGGCTCCCCATCCGGCCGTGGAGCAGGTGACCGCCTGGCTGACGGCGCAGGGACGCGGCAAGGCGGCGGTCAACTATCGCCTGCGCGACTGGCTGATCAGCCGGCAGCGCTATTGGGGCGCGCCCATCCCCATGATCTACTGTGATCACTGCGGCATCGTCCCCGTGCCCTACGAGCAGCTGCCCGTGCTGCTGCCGCCCGACGCCGAAATCCCCAAGACCGGGGAGAACGCGCTGCTCTATCACGAGGGATTCCTGCACACCACCTGCCCGCAATGCGGCGGACCGGCGCGGCGGGAAACGGATACGATGGACACCTTCATGTGTTCGTCGTGGTATCAATACGCCTACCTGAGCCCCTATTACCGCGAGGGCGAGCCGGTCACCGGCGATGACACCCCCTGGGATCCGGCCGAGCTGGCGTATTGGGCACCCGTGGATACCTACACGGGCGGCGCGGAACATGCGGTGATGCATCTGCTGTACACGCGCTTCTTCACCAAAGCCCTGCGCGATGGCGGCCTGCTCAATTTCGACGAGCCCATGCTGCAATATCGCTATCAGGGGACGATTCTCGGCGAGCCCCGCAAGGGAGATGTCGCCGAAGTGACCGGCGCATGGGAAGGGAGCGCCTTCAAGGCCGCAGAAATCACGGCCTATCCCTTCGACAGGCCCGAGCTCTGGCCCGCGATGGGCAAGAGCGCGACCCGCGTCTGCGGCGAGGTCATGGCCCGCGATGAGGTGAGCCTGCAGATCCGCGTAGATGACGCGGGGGCGCTGGTCATCGTCCATGTGTCCGAGGAGCTGCCGGTGCACATCCCCGGCAAGGAACGGCCGGGTCAGCTGAGCGACATCCTCTATCACCTGGAAGTGGAGAAGATGTCGAAGAGCAAGAAAAATGTGGTGGCGCCGGACGCCCTGGTGGAAGCTTATGGCGCGGATGTCGTGCGCGCCTACCTGATGTTTGGCTGGCGGTGGGAAATGGGCGGCCCCTGGGATAGCAAGGGCATCGAAGGCATCGTGCGGTGGATCAACCGGGTCTGGTCGCTCGTGACCGACGCCCCGCGCAACCGGGTGGCGCCGGACGCCGGCGCGGAGCGCGAGCTGCTGCGCGCGATGCACGGCGCCATCAAGGCCGTGACCCAGGACCTGGAGAGTTTCAGCTTCAACACGCTCATCGCGCGGCTGATGGAGTACACGAATGCGCTGAGCAAGGCCAAGGAGGCCGTGTGGGAAACGCCGGTATGGGACACGGCCATCACGCATCTGTTACTGCTGCTGGCGCCCGTCACGCCGCATCTGGCGGAGGAGCTGTGGGAGAGCCTCGGCAAGCCGTATAGCGTGCACCTGCAACCCTGGCCTGCATGGGATGAGGCGATGCTGGCGGTAGAGGAGCTCGAGATTCCGGTGCAGGTGAACGGGAAAGTGCGCGGCAAAATCGTCGTCGCGGCGGATGCGGATGAGGCGGCCATCAAGGCAGCGGCGCTGGCGGAGCCAAATGTCCGCCGTTACGTCGAGGGGCGACAGCTGGTCAAGATCATCGTCGCTGGCTTGAAACTGGTGAGTGTGGTGGTAAAATAAAACATACAACTGCGGGTAGGGCTCAGATTTCAGCTTGCAGCTGTTTACAAATTCACCCAAAGCCGGAGGATCGTCATGAACCAGGAAACGGACCATGCCATCATCATCGTTGGATCAGGACCGGCAGGAATTGCCACGGGCTTACATTTGCTGAAGCGCGATCCGGCGCTGGCGCAACGCACGCTGATTCTGGAGAAAGCCCGCCATCCCCGCCCCAAGCTGTGCGCCGGGGGTCTGCTCCCCGACGCGGTGACGCAACTGGAGCGCTTCGGCTTCGACGTCACCGAAGTGCCTCACATCAAAGTCCCTTGGGCGCATTTCACTTTCCAGGGACGGGGGATGCAGATGACCAGCGGGAAGCACAATTACGCCTTCTACGTGATCCGCCGTCATGAATTCGATGCCTGGTTAGCAGCCCACGCTCGTGAGCGCGGACTGACATTGCAGGAAGAGACTGCCGTGCAGGCAGTGCGCCGCGATGGGGACAGGGTGCTCGTGGAGACAAATCGCGGCAGCTACACCGCGCGGGCCGTCGTCGGAGCAGACGGCGCGAACAGCGTCGTGCGGCGCGCCGTGCAGCCAACATCAACGAGGAATGTCGCACGCCTGTTGGAGGTCCTGGTCGAACCGCGCGACAGCAACGACCCGACGGTGCTGCCTCACGCCCCAGACGAGGCGTATTTCGAGTTCGGCTGCCTGCCGGACAATATCCAGGGCTACATTTGGGATTTTCCGACCCAAGAAGGAGGTGTGCCCCGCCGGTGCTGGGGCATCTACGATAGCCGGGTGGATTCTAAGGGGGCACGGGGTGACCTGCCCGGCGCGCTCAGCCAATTCATGGCAGCCTATGGCTACGGCCCCCAAGATTACACGCTCCAGGCTCATCCCATCCGCTGGTTCGACACGCACGCGACGTTCTCCGCGCCGGGGATCCTGCTGGCAGGTGACGCTGCCGGCGTAGACGCTTCCTTTGGCGAGGGTTTGAGTCCAGCGCTGGGCTATGGCGAGATTGCAGCGGAGGCTCTGGCGGATGCTTTCGCGCGCGGCGATTTCAGTTTCGGCGATTATCGGGAGCGTGTGCTGGCCCATCCCTTGGGAAAGGCCCTGCGCGCCCGCACCCTTGTCGCGCGCACCCTCTTTGGCATGCGGAGTCCCACCATCCAGCGCTTGCTATGGTGGCGGCTCAACGGGCTCCTGAAGTGGACCATCAACCACTTTCTCCTCAACTGGACTGAGCGCTAGGCGGCGGATGAAGGCCCCATTTCTCGCGGCGACGTTAAACGTCGCCGCGAGACGTTCAGGTTTGCCACAGAGCTGCTTTTTCGGCAAATTTGGCCATTTAGCTATTGACACGACGCAATTCCTATGCTACAATTGTAATGTGAACGTTCACGGGAAAGACCGCAAAGATTCACTGTCCCTCTTGCAGCTGCAGGTGCGTCGTGAAGCATAAACGAGTGACCATTGAAGACGTGGCTGAGCTGGCCGGTGTTTCCCGCCAAACCGTGTCGCGGGTGCTCAATGACCGCGCCGACGTCGCGGAAGAAACCCGCGCGCGGATTCAGTCGGCCATTCAGACGCTGGGATACAGTCCCAGCCTCGCTGCCCGCAGCCTGCCGCAACAACGAACTCACATCATCGGGTTGGTCATTCCCTACGGCCCGACCTATCTCTTCTCCGACCCCCACCTCCTGGGATTTATCTGCGGCGTGGATCAAATTGCCAATCAACGCGGGTATAACCTGCTGCTCTCCACGGCACGCGACGACGGCACGGGTGCCCTTTCGGATGTTTACGGGTTGTCGGCCTTCGAACGGCTGATCAGTACCCGGCACATTGATGGCGCGGTGGTGGTCGAAACCCTCAACAGCCGGCAGGGGATCAGCACCTTGCGCCAGCATGGGTATCCCGTCGTCATCCTGGGTTACGGCACCGGCATTGAACAGCCCTACACGGTACACTCTGATGATCGCGGCGGCGCCCGGCTGGCGATCATGCATTTGCTCAGCCTCGGGCATCAACGCCTCGGCATTATCAGTGGAGGCGAGCGCACCCTCACGGCCATGGAGGAGCGCCTGGCAGGCTGCCGTCAAGCGCTGGCAGAGCACGGGTTGACGCTCGATCCCGCGCGGGTTGCCTATGGCGATCTGACGCCCGAAAGTGGCATGGCAGCCACGAGCCGCCTCCTGGACAGCGCTATCCCCCCGACAGCGATCTTCGCCCTCAACGATCGCATGGCCATCGGCGCCATCCAATACCTGCACCAACAGGGCATCAGCGTGCCCGGCCAGCTGTCCGTCATCGGCTTCGACGACATTCCCCAGGCCAGCATCTGCACGCCCGCTCTCACCACCGTCCGTCAGCCCGCCCTGGAAATGGGACGCCAGGCTGGCCGATTGCTCCTGGAGCTGCTCGAAAATGACGCTGCGTTACTGCAACCCATTGTCTTGCCGGCTGAGCTGATCGTCAGAGGTTCCACGGCTCCGGTTTCCCGAAGCTGAGGCCGACCGATTTCATCATCACCTGGCCATTGCCTGTTGAGTTTAAGGAGGTGTCAACGATTAAAATACCCGTGAATATTATTTAAACTTGCCGAAATTTATGTTTCATACACATCTCAAGGAGGAGCACATGAAGAAGACATTGTTTGCCGTAGTGGCCATGGCCATGGTATTGAGCCTGATCCTGGCCGCCTGCGGCCCCACCCCCACGCCGCAGATCATCGAGAAGACCGTGGAAGTCACCAAAGAAGTCGTCGTGACCAAAGAGGTCGTCGTGACCAAGGAAGTGGAAGTTGAGAAGCCCGTGGACCGGCGTGTGGTCATCTACAACTCTTATGCCAGCGACCCCGCTCCCCGCGCCGCGGATGAAGCGTTGGTGAAAATGTTCGAGGAAGCCCATCCTGACATTGAAGTGCAGCACAGCACGGTCGCGCATGAGGATTTCAAACAGGCCATCCGCGCCTACCTCACCGCTTCCACGCCGCCAGATGTGATGACCTGGTTTGCCGGCAACCGCGCGCGCTTCTTCATTGACAAGGGCTTGATCATGGACATCAGCGACGTGTGGGAGCAAGAGGGCTGGAATGAGGATTATCCCGCCGGATTCCGCGCTCTGAGCACCGTCAACGACAAGCAATACTTCTTGCCGACCAGCTGGTACTGGTGGGCGGTCTACTATCGCAAGGACATCTTCGAGCAGTACGATCTGCAAGAGCCGCAGACCTGGGAAGAATTCCTGCAGGTTTGCGAGACCCTCAAGGCCAATGGGATTACGCCCCTCACCATCGGCACCAAGTATCCCTGGACGGCCGCCGCGTGGTTTGACTATCTCAACATGCGCGTCAACGGCCCGGAATTCCACATCAACCTGATGCTGGGCAAGGAAGCCTATAACGATCCGCGCGTGCTCAAAGTCTTCACCGATTACTGGGCGCCGCTGATTGAGAATGGCTATTTCATTGACGATCCGGCGGCTTACACCTGGTCCGAAGCGCTGCAGTTCATGGTGGATGGCTCATCGGCCATGTACTTGATGGGGGACTTCCTCCGCGACAGCTACCCTGCCGATCAGGTAGGCAAGATTGATTTCTTCCGCTTCCCCGTCATTGATCCCGCGATGCCCATTGGGGAAGACGCGCCGACCGACGGCTTCTTCATTGCGGCGCAATCGCAACACCCCGAAGACGCCAAGACATTCCTGGCCTTCCTGGGTTCGGTAGAGGCCCAGCAGTACAACGCCGATGTCCTCGGACGGCTGCCCACCAACCTCAAGGTAGACACCTCCAAGTTCACGCCCGCCCAACAGAAGGGTCTGGAGCTCATCAAGGGCGCGGATTACGTGGCTCAGTTCTACGATCGCGACACCACCCCGGAAATGGCCGAGCGGGGCATGAGCGCCTTCTCCGAATTCTGGGCCAATCCCACCAAGATCCAGGCCATCCTGGAGCAACTGGAACGCGAACGGCAAGAGATTTTTGCCGGGGAGTAACCCAGGCCACGCCAAGGGGCGATTCACAGGGACTGGTCCGCGGATGCAGCCCGCGGACCAGTCCCGCAGCAACAAGCAAAGGGGAAGGATGCTACGTTCCAAAAAACTCGTCCCGTATTATTTTCTGATCGTGCCGCTGCTCCTGTATCTGGGCTGGGTCATCGGCCCCATGCTCTACACCTTCTACCTGAGCCTGACCAAATGGGACGGCATCTCGGCGCCGGTGTTTCGCGGTTTTGCCAACTACGAGCGGCTGTTCCGCGATCCGATCTTCTTCACCTCGCTCAAGAACAACCTGCGCTGGATCATCAGCTTCATCACCATCCCGGTAGTGGCGGGACTGGGGTTGGCGCTGGCGTTGAACCGGGCCATCCCCGGAGCCAAGTTTTTCAAGGCCAGCTTCTATTCCCCCCTGGTGCTTTCCCTGGTCGTCTGCGGCCTGATCTGGTCATGGATGTATCATCCGGCAGGGGGACTGATCAATTCCGTCTTGCGGGCTGTTGGGCTGGAAAATCTTGCCCGCGGCTGGCTCAGCGATGAAAAGACGGTGATGTGGGCCATCATCGCCGTGGCAGTATGGCGCCAGGTGGGGTATGTGATGGTCCTTTACCTCGCCGGGCTGCAAGGCGTGGATCCACAATTGATTGACGCCGCGAAAGTGGATGGCGCCAATTCCTGGAATACCTTCCGGCACGTGATCCTGCCGCTCCTGACGCCGGTCACGACGATCGTCGTGGTCATCAGCATCATTGATTCGCTGCGGGCCTTCGATCTGGTCTCCGTCATGACGCGCGGCGGCCCCTACAACTCCTCCAGCGTGCTCGCCAATTTCATGTACATCGAGGCCTTCAACAACTACAAGATGGGCTATGCCGCAGCCATCTCGGTCATCCTGTTCTTTATCAGCGCCGTGTTCATCTTCATTTATCTCTGGCGCGTCATGCAAGACGAGTTGGAATATTAAGGAGGCGCGATGTCAACAGCGAAGTTTTTCAGTTCACCCTGGCGGACATTGGGCTTCTTTTTGCTGGTCCTCATCACCCTCATCTGGTTGTTGCCCTTCCTGACGGCCTTGCTCACGTCGGTGCGGACCAACGACGACATCCTGACCCAGGGATTCATCGCCATCCCCAAAGAGTGGACCCTGCAGAATTTCGTCACCGCCTGGAATCGCGGCGGGCTGCACAAGTACCTGCCCAACAGCTTCATCATCACCATCCCCGCGTTATTTGCGACGCTGCTGCTCTCTTCGCTCTCCGCCTATGCCCTGGCGCGCTTCAAATTCCCCGGCAACCGGCTGCTGTTTTTCCTCTACGTCGGCGGGACGATGTTGCCATTTCAGGTGCTGCTCCTGCCCGTGTTCCGGCTGACCGACGCGCTGGGGCTGTATGACACGCACCTGGGCCTGATCCTCTTCCACACGGCATTTCAGCTGGGCTTTTGCACTTTCCTGCTCCGCAACTACATGCGCACCGTGCCCGGGGAGATTCTGGAAGCGGCGCGCATTGACGGCTGTGGGGAATTCCGCATCTGGGCGCAGATTATGATGCCGCTCACGCTGCCGGCGCTGGCAGCGCTGGCGACGCTGGAATTCACGTGGATCTTCAACGATTATCTGTGGGCCATCGTGCTGCTGCGGACGGACGCGCTCAAACCTGTGACCGCCGGTCTGGCGACTCTGCAAGGGCAATACGTGACGGATTGGACGGTGATTGTCGCCGGCGCCCTGATCGCTACCGTCCCGACGGTGCTGCTCTTCATCTTCCTGCAACGCTATTTCATCGAGGGGTTGACGCTGGGGGCCACGAAGTAGGCGAGCAAAAAGGCGGAAAAGCGAAAAGGCGAAAAGGCGAGAAGGCGAAAAGGCGGGAAAGCAGAAGGGGGAAGGCGGCTCACCGACAGGAATTGTAGTCTTCCCCCAGGATGAGCCGCAATTTGACCGGCGCGGCGGGATCGGGGGTCAGCAGGACGTTCTCCTGACGCACGCGGAAGAAGCTCTGCACCCAGGTCAGGCCGCTGCCTTTGGTGCTCTCGCCGAAAAACAGCAAGCGCGTCTGAGGATACAGCGCGTCCGCCGGCGCGTAGATAGGCTCGTAGCCCGCATGGATCAGCCAATCCCCGGCCAGGTACTCCCAGCCCTCGTGCCCGGAGCCGTTCCACACCTCGATGGGGATGGCCGCCTGGAGCGCCCGGCTGCTGGCAGGTTTGGCCAGCACGTCCTGCAAGATCGGCTCGATCTCTTCCCACACCGGCAGAAAGACCGCTCCCCCCTGGGGGGTCGTGTAGGGGATCACCTGCGCGCGCCCGATGTTGTAGGTGCGGACGTCCACGGGGCTGAGCCGGGCCGCCGTCACCGCCAGGGCGAGAATATCTCCTACCCCTAAGTCAGTCTGATACAGGCCGCTGAGCTCTTGCACCAGCGCAGGCGCGGCTTCCAACAGATTGGCCTGCTTGGCCTTCCGCCACATCGCCTCCAGCACTCGTTGCTGCCGTTGCTCGCGTGAGAAAACGCTGGTCGTCTTGCGCGTGCGCGCGTACCACAACGCGAGCCGACCGTCCATGTGCTGCATCCCCGGCTCGAGCACCAACCAGTCGTATTCCCCCGCCTCGTTGGGATAGGGCCAGTAATCCTCCAGCCGGCAATGGACCGGCATGTCAATGCCGCCCAACGCATCCACCAGCCCCTTCAACCCCGCCATGTCCACTTTGACGTAATAGTCCGCGCTGATCCCCAGGTTGTAGAGCAACGCTTGATTGAGCAGCCCAAAACCGCCGCCCGGATAGTTGTGCACCGCGCCGGTCATATCCGCGGTGTTGATGCGGCTCATCCAGAAGCCGGGGATGAAGATGTAGAGGTCCCGCGGGATGGAAAGGAGCGTCACGGAAGGCACATCGGGGTAGATGACGAGATACTGGATCGCGTCGGTGCGCCAGTTGTCCCAATCCGGGCGCTGATCACTGCCCAGAAGGACGATCGTGATGGCCTCTTTCGGGATGTACAACAGAGGAACCGGCGTGGGGATGGTGATGGTGTGCAAGGGGTGCAGCGTCGGCGTCACGTCCAGGGGCGCCAGGGTGGGACGGCCGGGGTTGACGACCCGCGTGGGGGTGGCGGTAGGCGAGGGCGTTGGGGAGGGCGTCGGGGTAGGTGAAGGCGTGACCGTAGGCCAGGGCGTGCTCGTACCGGTAGGAGTCCAGGTGGGCGGCTCCTGGCGCTCGACGGTCGGCGTCGGCGGGGCCGCGGTGGGCTCCGGCGCCGCCAGCGCGACCGCGACGGCCGGCGTCAGCGTCGGTCCCAGCTCAGACAGCGCCCGCGACCAGGAAATGCTGAGATAGAGCATAACCACGCCGATGAGGAGCATAGCCAGGAGGAGCAACGCCAGGGTCCGGAATTGTGATTGGGTCATACCATTCCACTTGCCATAAATGAAACTCAACGGATTCGCAACGCCCGGCAGGTGGCATCATCGCCTGTCCGACAAACATTGTAGCACAGGGCCAGAACTTACACAAGGCTCAAATTCTAACCCCAAGATGAAAATTCCGGGTCATTTTCCTCCGTCCCTTCGCCAATCGGCCCGACCTTAACTGCATCTTAACAACTCCCTGGTATCATCAGCATCGTAGATCATCGAGATGAGGTGTCGTGAAATGAAAAAGGCGCAAATGAATTATTTGGTAGATAGTGTAATTCTGATAGCATTCGTGCTAAGCGCGCTCAGCGGCTTGACCTTCCTGGCACCGCTGGGATGGCTGAATCTGGAAGCCGCGACAGGACCGGCCTTTCTGGGCATCAGCCTTAGTCTGTGGAATGACCTGCACACCTTCGCCAGCATTGCCCTGATCGCGGGGGTGACCTTGCATCTGATCCTGCATTGGACCTGGATTCTCACGATGACCAAGCGGACGTTGGGAAAGCACAAAATGGAGGTCGAAGATGATTGCGGATAAACCCATGACACGGCGGAAGTTTCTCCTGGTATGCGGCGCTGCGACGGCGGCCCTGCTCAGCGGCTGCCTCAACGACGAGAGCAAGTCCTCCGCGGTGAACGGCACCACGCAGGCCACACCCGCGGCCCTGGAGACGCCAAGTGCGGCCACAGCGGTCCCCACGGCCACGCCGACCGCTGCCGCAACCCGCGTCGTCACCCGCTGCCCGCATGGCAGGGTCAACGATCCTTTTCCCGGGCATTGCCGGCTCTACGTGGACGGCAACGGCAACAACCTCTGCGACTATTCGGAAGTGAATTGAACTGTAAGGCCGCGGGGCGAGCTCTACCCGCCCCGCGGCCCACGATGAACCTTGAGTGTCCTCCGCACCGAACGCTCTCCGGTGCGATCTCCTCCTCGACCCCGGTCGCAGCCTTCCTCAAACGGCGGGCGACCGGGGCTTTTTTTCACGGCAACCTGCCGATGTAATGGTACGGCGAAAAATGGGTGCGGCCGGCGGCGTTCACCCGCTCGCTCCCCGACTCGGTGACGATGACGACGTCCCCCTCCAGCCAGCCGATGACGCGCAACGAGGGTTCCTCCACAGCGCTCAACAGCGGGGTGACCTCGCCGCTTGCCAGCGACACCAGCCGCAGATTGTAGCGCTCCGGCAAAAGATCGGGATTCCCTCGCGCTTCGGCATAGACGAGCCGGGCACCGTCGGACGTGAAGCGCAGATCGCCGCACTGCCCGTAGCCCGGCGTCCCCGGAATCACGCGCTCGACGCCGGTAACCAGGTCACGCAACACCAGGTCTTGCCGTCCGTTCACGTAATTCAGATAGGCGAAGGTCAGCCCGTCGGGCGAGAGCGCCGCATCGCAACCGCAAGTGGGCGCGTTGAGGGCTCTCACCGCGCCGTTCGCGGTGTTGATCGCCAGGGAATACGGCCTCCAGGGGAAGAGAATGTAACCGCCGATGCCGGCGTACATCTGCGCCGCGTACACCGTCTTCCCATCGGGACTCCAGGCAAAGGGATCAAAGTAGCGCGGGCCAATGGTATAAGAGTACGTGCGTGTCACCAGCAAGCGCGGATTCAGCCCTGACCCGTCGGCCAGATAGAGACGGCTGAGCAAGGCATCCCCCAGATCCTCCGAAACGCTCCAGGCAAGCTGGCTCCCATCCGGGCGGACGGAAAAAGCAGGATACGCGCCGCCCGGAGCAGGCAGAGGCAACGCCCGTGGCGTTGCCGACGGCAGGAGCCGCATCACGTGGTTGGTCGTCCAGCTCCAATAGTAGAGGTGCCCTCCGGCCAGCTGCACGCTGAGGGGATCTACCCCCGGCGCCGGCAGGACCAGGGTGTCGCTGAGAGAGCTGCGGTTGACCAGATGGAAAGCCGGCGGCGAAGCTGCCGTATCCAGGAACACCAGCTCTCCCACCCCACGGCAGGCCTGCACGGAGACGTCATCCACAAACAGCGCCGTGACGCCATCCTCGCCATCGTTGTAAGCGCCAAAGCGCAGGGTGACGGTCTGTCCGGCATAGGGGAGCAGGTCGAAGGTGAACGGCTGCCAGTCACGGGCGTCGTCACGGTTGTGCCACAGCGTCTTCAACACCGCACCCCCCCGCGTCGAGGAGGAGGATGTACTGCAAGTCGCTCTCCGGCGCGGTGCTGACGCTGTAGAGCCAGGCGCTCAGGTCGGCGCTGACCGCGTCGGCGGGGACGGTGAAGCTCTGCTGGAAGGAGGAGTAGGAATAGACGTTGGCCTGCGGCTCGACGATGCCCGTCCGCAGCGCCCAGCTGCCGGCGTGCGTCGGCGCAGTGACGTAGGCCGCGCGATACACCGTCGGCAGGATCTCCCAGCCCACCCGCGTCTCGAAATCGCCGTTGATCAGCAGCTCCGCACAGGCCGGCGACGGCGGCGCCTCGCTGTGCTCGCGGAGCGCCAGCGGCAGATAGACCCGATGATGACGCCACCCGTAAGCGCCGCCGCTCCCCAACGTGATCTCGTCCAGGAAGACCGTCGTCGGCAGCGCATCGGCGTCCGCCTCCAGCCGCACGGTGACGGTGACCGGCTCGCCCGCCGCCGCCGCGACCTCGGTCCACCCGTGCTGCCAGCCCGCGCCATAGGGCAGCGTGCGCGAGACGACGCCGCCTGGCGTCTCCACCAGGAGCCGCAGCACATCGCCGGGATCGGCGGCGGGCGCCGTAAAGCCCAGCGACAGGGTCGGCGAGACGACGGCCGCCGGCAACCGCGTGACCTGTTGCAGCTCCACACGCCGGCCCCCCAAAGCGCGCAACTCCACGGCGCCATGGCCCGTGTGCGCCTTGTCGCTGGCGCGCGCATACGTGCCCGTCACGGGCCGGGTGACCGTCCAATGCTCCAACCCCGCCTCGAAGCTCCCGTTGCGGATGACGTCATCCTCCGGAACCAGCACCAGTGTCACCGAGGCAGTCTCGCCGCCGCCCAATTGCAGGTATGCCGGATCGCCGTTGGGCAGGGTGAAGGGGGCCGGCTCATGGGCCTGGAGCGTGTAAGCGCCGGGGAACAGCGCGGTGAAACTGTAGTAGCCCGAAGCGTCGGTCGTCGCCAGCGTCCCCGTCATGACCGTCGCCTGCGCGCCGGGCACCGCCGCGCCGCGATTGTCACGGATAAACCCGGTGATCGTCACCGGCTCCGTCACCGTGATGTTCACATCCAGCGTGGGGCTGCCGTAAGCCGCGAACCAGGTCACCCCTTCGTGGACCATGTCCCACTTGAGGGTGTACTCGCCGGGGGTGTGCGGCGCGGTGAGGAGCGCCGAGGGGAATGTCGTCAGCGCGCCGTAGGGGATGTCGGTGAGCAGCGGCGTGCGATGATCCTCCGCCGGCGGCTGGACGTATTGATCGCCCGCGTCATCGTACCAGTGATAGCCCAGGTGATAGGGCGTGCCGGAGGCGGGAACGGCGAGATGATACCAGGTCCGCGTGCCGACGTTGCGCAGCGTGTGGCTGACCTCGACGGTGCTGCCGATCAGCATCATCGAGGGCGTGGTATCCCCCAGATAGGCAGCGGCATAGGGCGGCGTGTAGCGGCTGAGCAGCGTCCATGCGGCGGTGCGGAGGGCCGGCAGCTGCGCGTAGAAGGCGTCGCCGGGGCAGGCCGTGGCGACGTAGTCCCGGTGTCCCCCGATGTTGGGGGTGACGCGATCGTTGAAGAGGCTGCTTTCCAGGGGATGGAGGTAGCTGCGGCTTCCGTACCAGGCAGCCAGGGCCGCGTTCGCGTCGCACATGGCAGACGTAGGAGCGTTGCTGCTGTAGTTGCCCAGGTTGCCGATGCCGACGCTGCCGGCGTTGTAGCCCAGGGTATGGGCGCCGATCACATCCGGTCCGCCAGCGCGGCCCTCGTAGATGTTGCCGTCTTTGTCCACGATGTAGTTGTAGCCAATGTCGCCCCAGCCCAATGTCACGGCGTGATAGTAGTAAATCGCCTGAATCTCGGCGATGGGATCGTTGCCGCCGGAGGTGGCGGTGTGATGCAGGATCAGTTTTTTCGCGGGCGCATATTCGAGAGGCCAGGTCATCAGCGACTCGTCGGCGCCCCAGGCCGCGCGGGGAATGATGTAGGGCTGCGGAGCGCCCGCGCTGGACAACGGTCGAGCTTGTGCGCGCGCCTGTTCGAGCGTCGGCGCGCCGGAAACGGCGATGGCGGTGAGGGTGAGGCCTTCGACCCGCGCCGCGCCCCGTAAGGTAAAGCGGGCCTGCATCCACTGCGCGTCTTCGAGTGTGACCAGGTTCTCACCGAACCAGCGGTCGCCCTGCAATTCGCCATAGAGGGGCTGCCAGTCACCCCAGGTGCGGCCATCCCGGCTCAGGCGGAGCGCCAGCTCGAGCTCCGCGCCGACGGAGAGGCTGGCGCGCCATTCCGCCCCCACGGCGATGAAGGAGAAGGGCGCGCGGTGAGCGGCAGTGACGTAACTGCCGCGTTCGGCATGGGCCAGCTGCAGCTGTCCCGCTTCAAAGGCCGTTTGGGTGAACTCACCCGCCTCAAAATCCTCTGCAGAAAGTGTCCAGGTGTAAGCACGAAGTTCCACAGGAGCGGCGTTGGTAAAAGACGAGGGCGTTCCCACAAAACCGGGCAAAAACACCGCGGCGAGGGCCAAACAGCAGACCCATCGCCTCAAGGAAGACCCACGGGTAGCCATACCAACCTCCTTTCTTTGATAATTTCAGCATAGCACTGACTTCCCCCTCAAAAGTTTCAAGGCGGTTACGGTTGGATAAATCCGAGATCCTCACCAGTGATTTTGCATGACTTTCCGGCGCGCTTTGCGCCCTCAGCCAGCCTGTCCCGCTCATCCCCTGGAAGGTTAGTTTTGAAGTAACTGTTCAGCCACTGACTAAAAAACGCAAAATTTCCTGGCGACTGCTGAAGATTGAGTATCAACTTTTTCCCCCTATCCCCTGGCCCCTTCCCCCCGCGCAGCGCGGGGGGAAGGGGCACTTTTTTTGTGGATTTTTGCAGGCGGGCTACGCCCGCCTGCAAAAATCCTATTTTTTTCTCCCCCTCCCCAACGGCGCATACGCCGTTGGGGAGGGGGCAGGGGGTGGGGCAAAAGCTACAGGCCACAAAGGTTCCTTCATCGCCGTCTGGCACCCTGGCGCCAGGCTGAACAGTTACGTTTTGAACTTAAATTCAACCAAAACAGACAGGCTATTGACATTCCTGCAAAACGACTACACAATGAAGCTGCCTTGAGCCTCTTCACCTGTTCGGCTTTCCGGCGTCATTTCCCCATGAACTGGAGACTCAACGGGATGTGCTCTTCTCCTCTTTTGGTTCGTTCTGGTGTGAAAGGTGTTGTTGATGGAGGTGCAGGATGGACCGTAAAAGGATGCCACCCAACACTTCTTCGACGAATTCCTCCCCGTCGGAACTGCAAGCCGTACCATCGGCGACGCGCTGCTGCGGGCCAAGGACGTCTATCCCTTCGGCCAATACAGCCCCGGCACCAGCGCGACCGACGGCGATGCCCTGGATCGCAAGACCGTGACCGAGTTCAACCTCTACGGCGTGCCGTGGCAGCGGCTGGACTATCCAGGGGGAATACAGCAAGCCGCCGCGAGCGAGCCGCCTGCGACTGTCGGCGGTCAGACGACGGCCGTGCGGGTTGAGGCGGGGAATATCGTCCAGGCGGAGACGAACCGCTACACGCGCACCCTCACGGTGACTATCGCCGACTACACTGTGGCGCAAGTGGAAAGCGGCGACGTGACCTACGACGTGCTCTCCATCCCCGGCGGGGACAAGGCCATCGCGCCGGCCTTGCCGCTGTTGCCCTACGTGAGGGGCTACACTCTCACGCTGCCCATCAGCGCGACGTTGCAGAGCGCGACGTTGATTTCGACGACGTGCAAAGACGTTGCGGCCTACGAAGTGCCCATCATCGTCGCCAAGCCGTGGTCGGAAGGCGGCACCACCTTCACCACCACCACCGACATCAACACTAGACATTATATCGATTAGAAAACAAACAGAAACTATGGTATACTCAACTCCAATTGCGCTACCAGGAGGATATGATGAGTCCCTATCAGACCTATGCTGAGAAACCTAAAGAGTTTTTGGCCCTTA
>Ga0208824_1000578_pt1 | contig 38507 bp, 26 predicted proteins | sample AD_JPNTR3_MetaG_FD_184447 | JGI IMG/M metagenome (GOLD analysis project Ga0208824, IMG submission 184447) | Active sludge microbial communities of municipal wastewater-treating anaerobic digesters from Japan - AD_JPNTR3_MetaG (SPAdes) (version 2) | ecosystem: Engineered > Bioreactor > Anaerobic...
TCAGCTGGGCGTAACGAATTTCAATCTTATATTTTTTACCCTTTTCTACACTGTAAGGTATGCGTGAGGACAATGTTCGCCAATTGGAATATTTTCTGAGGGATTCACCGTTTACCGACAGTTCAAAATATCCGGTAGCTCCTCCTTTAAAAACAATTTCTTCAGTTGCCGGCGCAATAAATTCCGTTTCATATTTTGCAGAAAAATTTTCCAAATTTACCCCGGGAGCAAAAGCATACTGACCTGCAGTAGTCAGTTTAATCGGTTCGGTTATTTGTTGAATTGTCACAATCTCACCTGAAAAATCCGGATTGTTCCAATAAGTGGCTTTGAATCCTTTTTTCCCTTCGATTGAGCAGTGTGAAAAATAACTTTGCGTTACCTTGTCTTCTACCAAATCGCAACCTTTGTCATATAAAATGCTATCAGATGAAACCTTCGATTTAATACCTTCTAAAATCGAAATGGTACGTATCGGAACGCCATTGTAATTTCCCCAAAGCATCGATTCATCGTTTGCATTTGGCCCGATTACGGCAATTTTTTTACCCTTTTTGGATAGAGGCAAAACAGTATTTTTGTTTTGCAATAAAGTCATCGATTCACGCGCCATCTCTAAAGCAAGTTCCCGATGTGCTTCACAATTGATGATCGATTCGGGTATCTTTGACCACGGGACTAAAGAATCATTATCCAAATCGCCCAAATCAAAACGACCTACCAAGACACGCATCAGACTTTTATCGATATCTTCCTCTTTCACCAAATCTCTTTTAACGGCTTCAGGCAATGATCGATAGGCAGGACCCGCACACTCTACATCGGTTCCTGCCAAGACACCCCTTGCAGCAGCATGAACCGGTGTGGATGAAACCTTGTGATTGGTGTAAAAATCAGTTATTGCTCCGCAGTCCGATACTACCAGATATTTAAATCCCCAATCATCACGAAGTATGCCTTGCAACAACCGGGTACTGCCACAACACGGATCATCGTCCAAGCGCTGGTAAGCGCACATCACTTCCCGAACGTCGGCTTCCTGAACCAACGCTTTGAAAGCAGGGAGATAGGTTTCATGCAAATCGCGCGGATTAAGATCATTGATGTTTAAAACATGGCGACTCCATTCCGGACCGGAATGAACCGCAAAATGTTTGGCGCAAGCCAACAATTTCTTATACCTCGCATCGGATGGTCCTTGCAATCCGTTCACTACCGATATCCCCATCCGCGAAGTTAAATAGGGATCCTCTCCATAAGTCTCCTGACCTCTTCCCCAACGTGGATCACGAAAAATATTGATGTTGGGTGTCCATACCGAAAGACTTAAAAAACGTCTGTTTTCTTGCCCGCTACGCTTGGCTTTATGATATTTAGCCCGCGTTTCGTCGGAAACTGCAGTAAATATTCTGTAAACCAAATCGTCATCAAAAGATGCAGCCATCCCGACAGGTTCGGGAAAAACCGTTACGCTATCGTTATTGGCAAGACCATGCAAGGCCTCACTCCACCAATTGAATTTCGGAATACCCAACCTGGGTATAGCTTCCGAAACGTCGCACATTAAAGCCGCTTTTTCCTCAAGAGTCAACCGTGATAGCAAATCTTTCGCTCTCTCTTCCGAACTTAGACTCACATTCTGAAAAGGGTATTGCTGTGCCGATAAAGTGATCGTCAACAAGAAAAATACAAGTGATATGAATTCTTTTTTCATGTAAATTTATGTTATTGGTTTTTGATTATATTGCACTCGAATTTTTAATTTAACATAATATTCTAAACGGTTCAACAGGTAAACTCAATTTGTTTACCAAAAATTCCTGTCTTTTCCTCAAAATCCTGTTAATGATTTTGAAGAAAAATTTTAATAGTTTTTTATTCAAATAAATTTTATTCATACGCTTATTATTAAAGATTTAATGCATTATTTCTCATTCAATAGGATTTACCGGTAGCATACATCCCGATAGTTGTGCCGGTAAAACCTCCACAATTAGCAGTCGATAAGTATTGGGCGGGGATATGTTGACATAATGCCACCCATTTGCCCTCAGTTAAAGCATAATAGAAATCATAATGCGTACCGGATGAAACTACTTTCAGATCCATAGGTTTGTCTTTTCCCCAATCGGGAATTTCCTGTTCACCCAAGATCGTGTTCCCATTTTCGGAAATTTTTACAAGCGCGATCCGTCGTTTGCTGCCGGACTGACTTACAGATAGAAAATACTGATGATTTTCATCCTTAAACAACAAAAGCCCGGCAGCTTCTTTTTCATCAGAAGGATTAAACAACATGCGGGTAGTACATTCAAATTGATGATGCTGCATCCTGCGGCATACAAAAGCCGGGGTTTTCTTTTCTGTAGCTGCCATATCTGCACACCTTAATGTAAGGTATTCCGGATTTTCGGTCAATGAATACAAATCGGTTGCCGGTCCTCTTAATGTCATCCACTCCAATCCTAATGTGGGTTTGTCAAAATCATCCCTTTTCTCAAAATTTCCAAACGTAACATCATCACCTCGTTTTACCCCTTCTCTTTTGAGAATCATCGGGACAACATCTTCCCCCTGTGTCATGTACGGGAAGCCATCTTCACTCCATTTTACGGGCATCATGAAGGTTTCGCGGCCTAAATTCTCAAATAAATTGTTAATAGGGCGACATGCCAAGAATACAGCCCACCAATCGCCTTCTTTTGCCTGAATCAAATCGGCATGTCCGGCACACGTTATAGGATTGCGACGCGTAGGATCGAGATGTCGTTGAGTCAAAATGGGATTATTCTCCCAAGGAATAAATTCTCCCATTGGAGAATCGCCTCGAAAAATAACTTCCGAATGCCAATCGCTGGTGCCTCCTTCAGCAGCCATCAAATAATATTTCCCGTTTATTTTATAAATATGGGGTCCTTCAATCCAAATCGGTTTATCTTCAGGACGAGCACCTTTATTTACCAATACGATGCGGGGTCCGATAGTTTTATCCGTTTTCACGTCGAATTCCTGAATTTTAATTACACGATGCCCGTCATACTCCGGCCTACCCTCAGGCGCATCATTGTTTACGATATACGCTTTACCATCTTCATCAAAGAAAAAAGAAGGATCGATACCTTGCACTTCGGGCAATAGGATAGGGTCAGACCATTCGCCGAAAGGATCTTGTGTTTTTACAAAAAAATTGCCGGCACCTACATTCGTAGTAATCATATAATAGGTTTCGTTATGAGGATTGTATTCGATAGTCGGCGCAAAAATTCCGCCACTCACGTGCTGTCCCTGCATATTGACAAGCTGTGAAGAACGATCAAGCACATGCCCTATCTGTGTCCAGTTTACCAAATCTCTGCTATGAAAAATTGGCACCCCCGGAAAATAAGTGAAGGTGGAAGTTACCAAAAAATAGTCTTCACCATTGGTACAAATACTTGGATCGGAATACCAACCCGGCAAAATAGGATTATAAAAATACGCCGGTCCGGGCAAGGGATTTTCTTTATAAAAATCATCTTCTCCTTTATAAATAAAAGTATCGAATAGCGCGGCGGATTTGTTTGTTTCACCATTGTTCTTTTTATCATTCGAAGAATGAATTCGACTCTTTCCTTCACATCCTATAAGGAAAGAAGTATTAAATAGGCCTACCCCTATTAATATTAAAAACAGAGCAATAGCATTGAAAAATTGTTTCTCATTCATAATAAACTCAATTATATCATTTCATCGTTTTTTTAGCCAAATTGTGCATCATTCAACAATTCACTAAAGTTCCTTTTGATTAAAAACAACCTTAATTTCGAATTGAATTCTACATGATTTTTTGATCAACTATTTATTTAACAATTGGTAAATAAAATTATTTAGTAAATATAGACGAATGTAACCGGCATTATTTGCTCAAATGTTACCTTCTTTTTGCTGCAGGTTACAGCAAAGAAAAATAAGGTTACCAATCCTTTAAATTTGGATAAAAATCGCTGCGTCGAAATCTACCCGGCAGGTCAACAACGCATACCCTTACCCAAAGCCCTAAAAAGGAGGTTGAAAAATCATCTGTTGTTATTCACTAAAGTTTCGCACTTCGCTTTAATGATTTGAAAGACGGAAAATAAAGAAGTGCGATTTAGTTATTCCCCGTCCGATTATCAATATATTAATAATTCCATTTTCGTCAAATTGCTTCCCGGAGCGGAGGAGCAAGCATTTTTGAAACCAATTCTGCCGTCTTGGGACAATTCATGATCAACTCAAACAATTCGTCAATATCTTTCTCCAATGCTTCGCATATGTAAAGCTTTACATAACTTTTTGTTCACCCCGCAAGCAAATCAATCCTGCAGCTTGCAAGAGAGCTGTGCCGCCTCACCGGAGGGAAGGCAATACGAAGTCAAGGCTTCGGCCGTGAGCTCAGCCGAACGGGCGTTGCCGGCAACGGCAGGGTTTGAAGGAAGGCTTAGTAAGTACTGTGTGTATATATTACTCAAAAAGTACCCCACATTTCAATGGAAAAGTATACCGGTCAGCAACAAGAATGGATAGCATCCGTTCATAAAAAATGATAAGCATGTATACAAAACAGGAAATAATCATCAGGAGTTATCGTGAGGGAAAAAGTCAGAGACAAATATCGCGAGAACTACAAATAAGTCGCAAGACGGTAAGAAAGTATCTCAGAGAACATGAAGAGGCGCTGCAAACGGCCGTGAGTGAAGCAGCAGGCCGGGCAATCAATTTATCGAGAGCACCAATCTATAAGAAGGCACAACCACGCACAAAAATAAAACTAACCCGTGAGGTAGAGTCTGCAATAGACCGGTTGCTTGAAAAGAACGAACAAAAGAAGCAGCAAGAGCAGGGAAAGCAGCTGCTCAGGGAAGAAAGACATACTCGAAGCACTTCAGGGTCAGGGCTAAGAAATAGGTTACACTACAGTGTGTAATTAGAGTTTGTTTATAAAGTCCTATATTTTTTGCTTAATTATTACAACAGTTCGGTATTTTTTCAGAAAGGTTACTCATAACTAATTGATTATTAGTAGTGAATTTGCATTACAAAATGAAGAATATAATCATCTGATTAAAAGGATATTACGTAAAAATTTACCGAACTATTGTTATTAAAAACCGATTTTTTTAAAAAAGTTTTCCTTTTTAAATTTCACGTTTGAGTCTGCTTTAAAAAGTCCAAAATACTGAAAATTAATTTCGTAAAATTCTGATCTTCAAGTATGTTTTTTTGCTCATTTTTGATAAATAAGACTCTTCAAAGTGTCCAAATAAGGATCGAACAAACTTGGTAAGTTTTCCTTCTTACTGTTGTTTATATCATAGTTGAGTTTCTTGGCAGCTTTGCGTTGCCCGTCTAATCTGTCATTGTCATCTTTTTTGTCTTTCTTGATGCGTTTCAACAAACGGGTAGCAGTTTCAATACAATCAAGCACCAAGCTGTTGTTGGTCGGATAATGAACATTGGTCTCAATATTGGTGGTATCGGTACTTATTTTATCTACCGTTTCAATGCCTTCCGATATAGCTATATTGTTTATTTCTACAATGATAGACCTGATAGACTTTTCGCTGATTTTGGATATGTATTTTTGCATTACGGAATAACTGTAGCCCTGATTATCTTCCAGTCTCAAAAACATGGAGCATATTCTCGAATCATACATATCTATTTCTAATTCTCTGTATGTGAGACGTTTTATCTCTTTGTATATGGCAGCACGCAGTACTTGTTCCACCGTAGGTGAATCTTTGCGACCAAAATTGCTTTCTTTGATGTCCGAAAGAATATCGCTGCTGACCAATTTTACAAAATGAGGGTTTCTGTCCAACAACACATCGAAAAGGGCTAATTCGGGATGTAAACCCCAAATAGGTGTGTCAAAACGGAGCTTGAGTTCATTATACAGTTTCATTTTGCTTTAATTTTTAGCTAAAAAATAAATATCAATCATATAAACAAACTTTTAAACAACTTTCCGACTAAAAAAACATACGCTAATTACCATGCACGGCACACCCGAAAAAAGGGTGTCCGAACAAATATTATTCGAACACCCTTGAGAAAATTGTGTAGTATTAACTTATACTAGTCCCAATTTGGATTCTGTTTGAGAGCAGAATTGATATCAGTTGCGGTTTTTGGGAAAGGAAGCAATTCGTGTTTGCCTTTCTTGAAACCAATATTGCTTTCACCATATTCGTCCAAATAGTAGGTAGCAGGGTAATTATCATCAGACTCATCAACGTAACCTTTGTGTACTGGACCTATGCCGTCAGCCAACTCATCGCGTAGGTGAGCAACATAGTAGCCTTGTTTTTCGAGACTCTCAGTCTTGCCCCAACGGATAAGGTCGGCAGAACGTGTACCTTCAAGCCACAACTCAAATCGTTTTTCGTTCTGAACAGCTTCAAGAGTGAGCTCTGTAGAAACGGTATTTGATTCCGCACGATTCTGAATATCCTGGAGGCACTTAAGACCAAGACCATCGTCATCGCTAGTCTGAGCACATGCTTCAGCATAGAGGAGAAGAACTTCTGCGTAACGCATGAGACTAAGGTTCCTGTCCCATGAAGCGTCAATTGCGTTAAGGTCTCCCTGATCTTTGTGAACAACAATCTTCCAACAGAAATATCCTTCGTTTCCATAGATAAACTGATTCGGTATAATACCACGTTCAGGATCGGTTTCCTTAAATGCAGTTCTACCAGGTGTAAAAGTATCACCGTCGGAAAGCCACTGATGATCGTAAAGGATTTCATCGTATGTTTTGATCCAGGCTTTACGACGAGCTGAATTCATACCGTCATTCTCGATAAGGTCTTTAGCAAATTTCCCGGTTGGATTAATCCATCCCCAACCATTATTGTTAATTTGCGCATCCTTTATGTTCGAACCGTGAAGCCATTCAAAACGCCAGTTGAAAGTCATGTGATCGTTCCAGCCAACACGGTATTTATGATTGGGATTACTAATAACGGCAGGATCAGGAGTGATGTTGAATTCAAACACCGATTCAGATGTGGCTTTCCCATCAGCATGACCAATTCTTATCATGTCTTCAGATGGAACCAACGCGTAATTGCCAGAATTTATTACTTCCCTGAGAGCTGTCTTAGCGCCGTTGTAATCCTTTTTCCAAATAAGAGCTTTACCTTTAATGGCATTAGCAAAACCTTTGGTAATTTTAACAGCACCTGCCTTGTCGTCTGGCCCTTGACGTTCTGTAAGATCAGGAAGAGCAAGATTGATTTCATTTACAACCCAGTCCATAACTGCTTCCTGAGATTCAGCGTTTCCAGGACGAGATTCACCTGTGAGAACTTCTTCTACGATAGGAGGCGTACCCCAGTAAATACCAAGCATCATGTGGTCGTATGCTCTCATAACTCGTGCCTCGGCAACGCAGCGTTTCATGGTCTCTGAAAGTGATCCGAGTTTATCTTCAGTGAAGTTATTAATCACTAAGTTACACGTGTGAATAGAGCGATAAAATGCAGTATATGCAGCAAGCGGAACTGGGTTTTGGTTCGTATAACGAAATTGTTGATATTCTCTTTGCATTACACAATCTCCAACACCAGAACCAGCCAGGTATATATCATCGGACTGAAAGTTAGTGAGTCCAAAAATTGGTCCGTAATTATACTCCTTGTCCGACTTGGCGAAGTTTCTGTGTGTATCAAAATACACCCCTACCAATGCAGCTTCTGCGTCTGCATCTGTTTTGTAGAAATTTTCTATTGGGAGGACACCCTTTTGGGGGATGTCAAGTACGTCTGGGTTACATCCTGTAAATACCAAGGCACTAATACTGAATAATAAAATATATTTTTTCATAAATTTAATTTTTAGAATGAAAAATTAACACCAAGGATAACTTGTTTCGCTGTTGGGTATGTACCAAAATCGATACCAAGTTGGTTCGAATTATTAGCTGAAGCAGCTTCAGGATCAAGACCGATGTAGTTGGTGAAAGTGAAGAAGTTTTCAAGAGATCCAAATACCCGGAGATTGCTGATATGAAGCTTACTTGTTATTGAGTTAGGAAGATTGTATCCTAACTGAATCTGCTTGATCTTGAAATAAGAACCATCAAATATAGTCAGATCAGAGCTGTATGCATCTCTATTCCAGTTGGGAACAGTTGGAAACTTACTGCCAGAGTTTTCGTAGAACCATGCATAGTTATTACAATATGGACGGTCTGTACGGTATCCTTGAGGCAGAATTTCGTGACCACCTGCTCCTGTTCCAAACAATAAGAAATCAAAGCTTTTGTATTCAAGGTTGATAGTTATACCGTATGTATAGGTTGGAAGTCCGTTGCCGATATTTGTCATGTCGTTTGAATCCCACACGCCGTTACCGTTTACATCCTCGTATATTGCACTTCCATCATCAGCCAATTCTTTGAATTTATATCCGTGAAAATACCATAGAGGTTCACCTTCGGCACACCGTGTGGTGATACCGCTTCCCTGAAGTGCTACACCGTCAATTTTGTCAATTATTGGGTCGAGGTAAGTGAGCTCATTCTTGACTGTTGCAAAGTTAGCATTAACAGAGTAAGCTAAATCACCAATTTTGTCTTTCCAACCAAGTTCAATTTCAAAACCAACATTCTCAACGTTACCAGCATTGAGTGTGGTGGTACCAACACCTGACTCAATCACTGGTTTAACTTTTACAAGAAGACCCTCAGTTTCTTTTTTGTACCAATCGAAAGTAAAAGAAAGTCTTCCGTTGAGCAAGCGGGCATCAAGACCAAGGTCAATTTGTTCAGACTCTTCCCAAACTAAGTCTGGATTAGGCAATCCAACCCTACTGTCTGGTACCGAACCGTAAGAAAGTGTAGACTCGTATGGAGTGTACTGATACCAGTCGCTGTTAGCCGCAATAACACCGGCGTATGGATAATTGTTAAGAACGCTAATGTTACCATTGCGTCCCCAAGATCCACGAAGTTTCAGGAATGTAAGAACGTATTCGCTGATATTGTCTCGTATGAAAGACTCATTACTAAGCGTCCATCCTGCTGATAATGACGGGAAATAACCCCAACGTGAATCTTTTGGAAGTTTCGACGCGTCGAATGCGTCAGCGCGGAAGTTTGCCTGGATACTATATCGATTGTCGTAGCTATATGTCAAACGACCAAAATACGAAATGTTCTTTGAATCGTTTGGTGCATTGTTAGCTGTCACCTTAGCATCTGATTTCAGATAATCAATATAACGATAATTTGGTTGGTAACCCTTAAGGATATCTGCACCCTCACTAACTACTCCAACATTGTCCGAATGATTCATTTCATAGGACATACCTGCCATTGCGCCAATTTCGTGTTTAATCCCAATTGTCGTATTGTAGTTGATGAAGTTTTCAAACTGATAGTAATAAGAGGTGTTTGCATTTGCACTTATACGATAAGTTGTTCTGCGAACAAATTCATTTGCTTCGAACGGGAACTCATATTGGTGTGCATTGCTCTGATTGATACGATAACCAAAACGGGACGTGTAAACTAATCCTTTAATAGGGTTGAAGTTCAAATAGGAAAGTCCGCGAACATTGATACCCTCGTTATATCCATCAATGGCATCTCTCCTGATTAATGGGTTAGAAGACTGTGTTTCACCGCTAATTGGAGATAATCTGTAGTATATGCCATCTTCGTTCTTAAGAACTGCAACTCCGTTTGCGATAGCTTGCTTTTGTCTTGGTGTCAATTGGTCTTCGTTTTCAACCAATGGACCGAAAAGAGGATCGGAAGTAATTGCACCTAAAAGAGCTGAACCATTGTCACTCTGTTGAGAAACAGACTTTGTTTCCCATTTTTCAATGGAGTTATTGGTACCAATGGTAAACCAGGGTTTGATTTTGTAATCTCCGTTTAACTGAAGAGAAAGTCTCTCGTAAACATCCTTGTTACCAACGAAAATACCGTCATTCTTAACATAATTTAGAGCAGCGAAGCAGGAACCTTTATCGTTACCACCCTGGAAACCGATAGTGTGACGAGAGTTCCAGGTAGGTTCAAATACTTCGTCAGCCCAATTGACTTCAGTACCAGGAACATACCCATAATTTTGTAATATCTGATCTGTAAGGAATCCTTGTTCCTTACCGTAAGCTATATATTGCTCAGCATCCATAACATCCAATTTGCGAGAAAGGCTGCTAAGCTGCAACTGTGTATTGTAGAATATATTTCCTTCTTTTAATTTAGAACCGCTCTTAGTTGTAATGAGTACAACACCATTACCGGCCTGAGCACCATAGATAGCAGCAGAAGCAGCGTCTTTCAAAACTTCCATCGATTCGATCATTTCCGGGTCGAGATATTGAATATTATCCACTTTCAAACCGTCAACGATCAACAATGGGCCGTTTTTATCAGAGTTTGAAGACATACCACGAACGCGGATATCTGCGCCCTTACCAGGAGCACCGGAATTTGATAATACTTGAACACCGGCCGCTTTTCCCTGAAGTGCAACTGCAGCATCTGATGTAGAGCGGTTTTTCAAGTCTGTAGCTGAAACTACAGCCACAGCACCTGTTAAATCACTCTTCTTCTGAGTACCATAACCGATTACAACTACCTCTTCCAGCGCCTTTGTGTCTGATTCCATTACTACATTCAAGGTGGTTTTACCATTGACAGGAACTACAAGGTTTTTCATTCCTACAAATCTGAATTCGAGCGATCCGTCGGCAGGGACATTCGGTAGAATGTATTTCCCGTCTATGTCTGTGATAGTTCCATGCGAAGGGTCTCCCGAAACGATGACGGTTGCCCCGATAACCGGCTCGTTGTTTGTATCGGTTACCGTTCCACTTACTGTGATGTTTTGAGCAAACACACTTAAGGATATTATCCACAGTATTGCGAATAGCCATCCTTTTTCTTTAAACGACACATTTTTGTTTTTCATTTTTTTCTAATTTGAATAAAATAATACACATTAATTTTCAACACATTAATACTGCAGTTCGCCTGTAAAATCGGCACTTACATCTCTTCCTGCCAAACCATCGGCGAAGCCTTTGTAAGCATGTTTTCTTTGGTAATCCTTATCCCAGAGGCAGGGTGCATCATTAGGCAACCAATTGACATGTTCATCCGCATTGTCGGACACCGACCATACGGTAATTCCATATCGCTGTTCGGCCGGAATGTACTTCATATACATATCTGCCACATATTTATATAGAGCAGCCTGTTGGGCATACTGTTCTATTGTGGGCGAAGCCGTGCCGATTTGAATATCCATTTCCGATACTTTGATTAATTTGCCGGTAGCTGCCAACTTCTGGAACATTTGGGCAATTTTTGTTGTATCGGAAGAGAGTGAGAGATGCATCTGCGTGCCAATTCCGTCAACTTGTGCTCCCTTGCTTTCGATATAGGTTACATATTCAATCAATCCGTCACATTTGGCCAAAGAATTTTCCAAGCCATAATCGTTGATAAATAATTTGTCTGTAGGACTGCCATATTGACGAGCCAATTTGAATGCCGTTACAGCATAGTCCTTGCCCAAATAGTCCTGCCAGTAAAATTCATCTGCTGCCAGTTCGGTTACATTCTTTCCACTGCGAAGTTGACCGGCATCGTTCATGGGTTCATTAACAACATCCCAAGCATGAACGTCATTTTTATAATGACCAACCATTTGCGAAATCCAGTTTTCCATGGCTTCGCCAATAATTTGTGCTTTTTCTTCATCGGTTTTATCAACAATGATGGGACCGGAACGAAACGTGATCGAGCTTCTAGTAAGTGTTTTTTCAATCACTTTAATATCATCGATATAATAGGTAACATCCGGCAAATAACCCATATCGAAACTTAATTTCACATTTGAAGTGTTGGTTAATTCCACAGAAATCAGAGTCCATGCTCCGGCAACAGTTGTAAAAGCTTCACTAGCTCCGCTTCCTGTCCAGTTCATCCAAGGATATTGATTCCCATCTACTCCACCAGGGAAAGAAACACGTCCCTTGCCTGCAACATTTGATTTTATATAAAAAGAAAAGGTATAGGTTTTGGAAGCATCAAGAGCGATTTGATCACTTTCGAGCTGCAAGTCCCAAGCATTTTTAGCAGTGGAGCTTGAAGTCAATTTGACTGAATAAGAACCTGAAAATTTTTCTGAATTCGAAATTTCAATTCCGGCACCGGTGTTTAATGCCGACCATCCGGTTAAATCGCCTGTTTCAAAACCGCCATTATTAACATAATTGACTTCTACAGGGGCAGCATCCAAATCAATTACACTGATAGAATTGATATCTACATAATAAACACCCGTCACTTTTCCCATGTCGAAAGCAATTTTTATAGCGTTAGCGACGGCAGTAAAGGGAACATTTGCATTTTCTGAACTGCTCCATACTTCGTTATAGGTAATTTGAGTCCAAGAAGCGGATGTATTAAAAAGAGCGCCCCCATTTACCCATGGGTAATTATTTATCATACCCGCAAACGACATTCTTCCCTGTCCGGGTGCTTCAGAGCGAATCCAGAAAGAAATTTCGTAGGCATGTCCTACCACTGCCGGGATTTCAGGACTTGTCAATTGCGTATCCCATTCATTTCCGGCTGTGGTAGTTTCAAAGCGAACAGCCGGTCCGTTGTTCAATCCTGCTCCTTGAACGACAGTTATACCTCCGGCATTATTTCTGCTCCATCCCGTGAATGAACCATCTAACAAAGCACTAACATCCAACTGACTTTCGCCCGGAGAAGGAATGATTTGCGGAGCAATTAAACTGTTGAGATAACTGGCATTCTGATTTTGGTGCCATACGAGCGTATGACCAAAAACACTTAGATTTGCTTCTTTCAATTTATTGATTAAGCCATCAACTTTTGTAAAATTCAATTGACCGTTGGAATTAACCATTGCTCCGTGTTTCATGTGATATCCTACCGTAATTTCATCAAAATTCTGATTGACAATATTCCGATAAGTTTCATTTTCCATGTATAAATCTAAATCAATTCCAATTCCCAAAATCATATCGGTGTAAGATTTCAAAACATCATATCGTGAAATCTTCTCTTGCAATGACAAAGGCAATTCAGACATAGATACTTCTCCATAATACGGATCGCGTCCCCATTTCATTTTATCGTCATAGCACGAAACCAAATTACCGATCATGGCGAACAGAAGGACGAGTTGCAACAAAATGTTATTTATTTTTTTTATTATTGATTTCATAATTTCAATCATTTAATGGTTAATCTTCTTCATCGGGAAAATCACTGTATGTTGGTGTATTCAGAGGAACCACACGTAGATTATCAAAGTAGATTTTAACATTTGTGGCAACTGGATCAAACACATCGGGCACCCCAATATTATGGAACCACGGACCTGATTGCTTGTAAGGGGCATTCACCATAGAGTTTACAACGTCACCAAAAGTTTTTCCATTATAATCTTCGCTGAGGCTAAATGGCAAAGTAATAGTAAACCAGCAGCCGGGATTTTCAAACTGAATAATTTTTTCGTTTACATACCATGGTCGGTAAATCATGCAGTATCTATCTGTTCCGTAGCCATCGGCCATAACCATTCTTATAACCCCCGAACTCCATTCACCTTCAACATAAATATCCATTTGTACGCCACAATCGGAAGTCGGGGTGCTTGCCGGAATCACGGACAAGAGAGCCGAAGGCCAATTGCTGCTGTTTGTCCAGTAACGAATATCGGCATTTGCAGCGATTGATTTTCCATCTTTATTAAAACACTGATATCCACCTTGTGATTTGGGCCCGACTCCATTAGTCGGAATCAATTGAGTGAGGGGTGTGCCGGCGTCGTCAATGCCCGATGCCCACGAATAATTGTTTACGTTGTCAAAATCATGAAATACTCCATTTTTGAAATTGAAACATGCCGGAGAATAAGCTCCTCCATTTGCACCAATAACCAAAAGAGGTCCACCATCACCGGAAACACCTTCAGGAACTGTAACAATACAATATTCCCCTTTTTCATTATCAGAAATGATTCCATCGGTTACTACTACATTACCGGGGAAAGTTACACTCGTAATACCCTGTAAACCTGTACCATAGATAATTATTTGGTCACCGGGAGTTGGCATGGTATGCGAAATTTCTGTAACTGCAGGCGCCGAAGCCCTAATTTCGAATGAGTAGACAAAAAAGTTGGTAGCGCTTTTTTCTATCCGAATGGTATTGCGAACTTCCTCCGGAGCTTCAAGTGTAGGCACGTCTTGAGATATCGTGATCCACATCGAATTATCAGTTACAAATACAGGATTAAAATAATTATCGTATCCATTGATATATACTTTTTTTACGCCGGTAAAGCCAGAACCTTCGAGACGAATGGTTTGTCCTAAACGCGCAAATGTAACTTCTCTGTCAGGTACCGCAGATTGAGCATCTTCAAGATAAACCTTAGTTATCTTTACAGGGATTGAATTTGCTTTATCATCGCTGTCTTCGCATGAATTTAGCGAAAGGGTAATCGCAATCAATCCTAAAAATAGACATGTCTTTATAAGATTTTTATAACTTTTATTTTTCATCGGAATATACTTTTTAATGGTTATTAATCGAACAAGTCTGTTATCCTATCCTCCGTAAATGTGTAGGGAACTGGAGGATCGGCAAGTTTGGGATTTTGAATTAATTCAGATTCGGGATATGGAAGCAAAAATATAGCCGGAGTAACCTCACCTACCGCTCTGTTTCCGGGATCAGTTTCCGGATCTATACTGAGGTTATTGGGAGCACTAAACAAATAGGGAGTTATGGTTCCACGATTTTGATTTTTGATGTAGTTGATTACTTCCTGTTGTTGATAGTAAGCACGGCTTAACAGATCATACCAATAGCGTCCTTCCATACAAAATTCAACCCGGCGTTCGTGACGGATATCTTCCCACGTAATACTTGTTTTTGCCGGCAGACCGGCGCGTTTTCGAACGTCGTTGAAATATTTCAATGCCGTATCATCTGAAGTGCTTGTCGCATTACCCAGAATAGCTTCGGCATAATTGAGATAAACTTCTGCCAACCGGAGCATGTAATTATCTAAAGCAGAATTCATCCTCCCGATAGCAGGATTGTCTTTGCTTGAGCCGGTAACGCCTTTTTTGACATTCAGGGTTGTGGAGCTGTTTCCGGAAACATTTCGGTTGTAGGTGATCCCTCCATTAGCCTTATTGATTTCGGGATAATGATCTCCATAACCCATCCATGTAGCTTTACGGCGAATGGTATCATTTTTTTCGTATTCCTTGATCATGTCATACGGGCATCGTGTCCAGTCGCCCCATGCAGCATCATCACCGGTGATTTCGGAACTGTAAGCAAAATAGGCCTGATGTGTGTTAATAACCCCGTATCCGGTACTGCTATTGAGTCCGGGTACCCACTGAAAGGCGAACATCGACTCCGAATTGTTGTTATATTCGATTTTGAACAAATCCGGATAATTATCCATCAACGCAAAAGAACTTTCTTCGATTACTTTTTTAGCTGCTTGTTTTGCCAGATTCAAATAATTTTCATCTCTTGTTCCTACATTTGGATTTTCACCATAGTTAGAAGCAACAAAACCTGAATAAGCCAAATAAAAGCGCGATAACATTCCAAAAGCACTGTAACGATTTACCCGCCCAGCTTGTCCTACTGTTTCGGGTAAATATTTAGCAGCAAATTCCATATCGCGAATAGCAAATTCAAAGGCATCTTTTTGAGTATTGGAATTTACGATAGGGTTGGTTGTCAACGGCGAAGGATCTTCAGTAATAATCACGTTTCCCCATAATGAAGCAAGATACCAATATGCCGTACCACGCATAAATCTTGCTTCGGCTATGTATTGATTCTTTACTTCCTGGCTGGCAGAACTTTCATTAATACTTTTGATAACTTTGTTAGATTGTTGAATGACGACATATAGTGAAGCCCATGCGCTTACCAATGGTCCTGTCAAACCGGTTACCGACAAGTCTGCAAAGGGATATACATAATCGGAATAGGGAGCATATAAGTTGTAAGACATTCCGTCTCCCAATCCAAAATAAAATTTATCGTTGAAATCGAACCAAACTCTGTTATAAAGCGGAGCAGTAAGTGAAGGTAAATTATCGGCCGTCAAACTGCTTCCCGTTATCAGATTGTTGGGCTTGATATCCAAAAAATCGTTGCACGCGGCAAGTGAAAGTGCTAAAGTTACGACGAATGAAAATATTATATTTTTTGTTTTCATATTAGATCGTTTTAAAAAGTTTAGAAAGAAACATTGAGTCCTATCGTATAGATTCTTGGAGACGGATATCTTCCGTTGTCTACACCCATTAACTGATTACCACCACTGTAGGAGATTCCAACTTCGGGATCGTATCCGGTGTATTTCGTGAAAGTATAAGCATTCTGAATATTTGCAAAAACTTTTAAATCCGAAAGGCCTGTGCTGCTGATTAATTTTCTCGGGAAAGTATAACCTAACGATATATTCTGAATTCGTAGATATGAACCATCTTCAATAAAACGGTCGCTGAAGGCAAAATCGTAATCGGATGTAGCTGTGGATAAAGGCAAACGACACATATTCCGGTCGCCACCTACAATTTTCACGTTTCTGTAATCATTGGGGCCGTTGGGATCTATCAAATCCGTTTGGGCATAATTCACGGCATAACTGAATAGGTTTGAAATATTACGACGCGGATTTCCCATATATCGTCGTGCATAGTTGACTACATCATTTCCGTAAACTCCTGTCAGAAAAATGGTAAGATCTACATTCCCAATCAGGAAAGTGTTGCCAATGCCGTACGTAAATTTTGGTTCGGGATTACCTATGAAAGTGCGGTCTTTTTGGTCAATAATGCCATCTTTGTTTTGATCCTTATAGATATAATCCCCAATCCACAGTCCGTTTTGCTCATCTATGGTCAATCCACTCATGACCGGCATGGGTTTTACGTTCCCATTTTCATCTTTATAATAAAAATCGGTTGCTTTTTCGAAACGTCCAATTATCTGATAGCCATAAAACTGCCCGATGGGCTGTCCGACAACTGTGCGGTTGATGATCGTATAACCGGTTGCTCCCCAACTCGAGTCTTCAATCGAGCGAACATCTTCTCCGGTTTGTGTATTAATGGATAAAACTTTGTTTCTGTTCAACGTAAATACAACATTGCTGCGCCATTGAAATTGTTTGCGATCGATGTTTACCGTATTCAGTGTAAATTCGAATCCTTTATTTTCTAATGATCCCAAATTCACCCATGGCCGACTGCTTGAGCCTTGCCCGGAAGTCCCTACGTAGGCGGGTAGAGATGCTTGCAGCAAAAGGTTGTTTGTTTTCTTGTAGTAAGCATCGGCTATAAATTCTATTCTGCCCTTAAACAAACTCAAATCTACACCGATATTGCTTGAGCTGGTTGATTCCCATGTCAAGTCTTCATTGGGTGTATTGGCGGCTATTAATCCGGAACCCCAATTGGTGGTTGATGTAGCGTATGTGGCCAGCCATGCATAATTGTCGGGAATGTTTTGGTTGCCCACGAGCCCCCAGCCCAATCTAAGTTTCAAGTTGTCAATCGTTGTCGCGTTTTTCATAAAATCTTCTTCTGTTATCCTCCAAGCCAAAGCTGCTGATGGAAACCATCCGGCACGATTTTTAGAAGCGAACTTCGAAGAGCGATCGTAACGTAAGGTGCTCGTCAACATATATTTATCTGCGTAAGAATAAAAAACTCGCCCAAAATCCGAAAGAAGTGCATTTGCACCTGTATATCCGTTGTTGGCAGCAGTGGTCGCATCACCCAGCGTAAGATCTGTTGCTCCATTGGTAGGAAATCCGGTACGCGAACCATTTAGATATTCCCACGAGGATTTTTGCATTTCATGTCCATACATGGCATTTACTTTGTGCAATCCAAAAATAGCATCGTAGGTCAAAATATTTCGCCAACTCCAAAACAAATTGTTTTGCTTAGAATAGGTCCCTTCGTTATCGTCCCTGAATTGTGTTTCCGATAAATAATAAGTTGGTTGAAAGCGATAGGTATTGAACAAATTATTATTGAACGAATATTCGGTACGGAAGGTCAAATTTTTTATCGGCGTCAATTCCAAATAAGTATTCGATCGTAAATCGTAGGTCTTATTGTTGTTGTCAATCAACATGGCCATAGCCATAGGATTGGTCGGCATAAACTGTTCATTCGAAGCAGCAAACGATCCGTCAGGATTACGTACAGGAACGTCTGGTGGCGTTTTAAGTGCGGTGATAACCAATGATTGATCCGAAACGGTTAATTTCTGAGAGGTATTCGAAAAAGCAAAAGTTACTCCTGCTTTTAAATAACTTTTTACTTGCGAGTCGAATGTCCCCGTTAAATTCCATCTTTCAAATCCTGAACCCGCAGCTATTCCGTCTTGATTGGCAAATCCTCCGCTCAAATTGTATGTGTTTTTTTCTGTTCCTCCCGAAACATAAAGATTGTGATTATGCATCAATGCCGTATTGAACAATTCCTCTTGCCAATCCGTCCCTTTTCCCAATAAATCGGGACGAACATAATTATTGTTATAACTTATTAGTCCCAACTCGGCTAACGTATTTCTGTGGGTAGCATATTCTTGCAAATTCAACACATCAATTTTCGTTGGAATTTGTTGCCAGCCCACATATCCGTTATATCCAATAGTGGCTTCTCCTTTTTGTCCTTTTCTAGTGGTAATAAGAATAACGCCATTCGAACCCCGCGATCCGTAGATAGCAGTCGCCGACGCATCTTTGAGAATATCGACAGATAGAATGTCTGCAGGATTGATTGTAGCCAAGGGATTAGTGTTAACATTCGATGCGCTCGATGATCCTCCTTCAATGATTACTCCATCTACAACATAGATTGGCTCGTTGGATGCATTCAACGAATTGACTCCTCGAATACGAATGGTCGAACTTGACCCCGGAATGCCTGAATTTTGCTGTACTTGTACTCCTGCTGCACGACCCTGTAGTACTTGATCGATTGAGGTTGAGATGGATTGTTGTATCGCTTCACTGCTTACCGATACGACAGAACCTGTCAAGTCGCTTCTTCTCATCTGTCCATACCCAATCACTACGACTTCTTCCAATCCCAAAACATCGGATTCCATTACCACATTAATGACTCTCTGGTTGCCAATTTTAACGGTTTTTGTTTTAAAACCAATGTAAGAAAATGTAATTGACGAGTTTGGAGATACAACAAGGTTGTATCTTCCATTTACATCCGTTACCGTGCCATTAGTAGTTCCAACTTCAATAACGTTTACCCCTATTAAAGTTTCGTTGTTTTCATCGGTAACCGTTCCACTAATCTCAAAACTTTGAGAAAATACATACTCCGGGATAATTAGTGCTAATACCAAAAACCCCAATTTTGTTAATGCTTTTTTGATGTCTTTCATACCAAATATATATTAAAAAAAAGTTTTAGTATTTATTTTGATTATATGTAAATGAAAATTACCGAACAAATTTAAAGGAAGCAGAATAATGTCATTTGCTTAAATATTTCATTTATTTTTCTGTATGTTACATCAACTGAATATTTTGTTACAAAATGTTGTATAATAGTTGCGGATTGAGGGTCAATTAGAAAGCACTATATTGTATAATACATTCAATCGGTGAAATAGGTGTGATTTGTTGGCGTTTAGCATATCATCCGGCTTCGAAGATTCGATGCACCGATTTTTCTTTGTTATCATTGTCAACAAGCTGAAAATTTGTTTTCCGTGTTCTGGTATTCTACGAATTGACATCGAGTAGCTACTAATATATCGGGATATGTATAAATAAGTTGTGTGTAAATTGAAAATTATCATGTATTTTTGTCAATATTTCTGTTGGTAAGGGTAACATGAAAAAACAATTTTTACTCGTTTATATTTTATTTGGATGTATTGTGTTTGAAGCATACAGCCAGATAGGAATCTTTTATTCCACCGATAAAGATCTATCCAACAGCTTGATCAATTATATTTATCAGGATAAACGAAATTATATATGGGTTGCGACAGAAGATGGATTGAATAAGTTCGACGGCATTAAATTCACGGTTTACAAAAATAATCCCAAAGACACAACATCGCTCAAAAGTAATTATGTAAGATGCTTGTTTGAAGATTCAAAAGACCGTTTTTGGGTGGGTTGCATAAACGGGTTGCAGCAGTTCGACCGTAAAACCAACAAGTTTAAAGAAGTTAAATTATTTTCATCCGACAAACGCATTTATACCCATATTACATCTATCACCGAAAGCAATGATGGCTCTATCTGGTTAAGTACATCGGGTGAGGGGGTTTTAAAAATATCAAATGAGAATGGCAAAATTTTTAGCACTGTTTCTGAAATAAATTCAAACTTGCCTACCGCTCACCTGACTTTTATTTTTCAGGATAGTGACGGGAGATATTGGATTGGTACCGAAAATTTCGGTCTCTATCTGTATGATGCTTCAACCGGACAAATGCATGCTTTTAACGTACGAAATCGGAAAATCGGAAATAATGAAATATCCGCTATCACCGAAGACGACAACAAGAATATTTTTGTGGGCACACTTTCCGGAGGGCTCTACATATTCGATCGACAGCACTTTTCTTTCGTTCCACTAAAAGATGCCAATGGCAACGAATCATTGCCGATAAAAAGTTTATTTTTCGACAACAAACAAAACAGACTGCTCGTAGGTACAGACGGACAAGGACTCAGAAAATTAAACGATAAAACGCGACAACTGGAAAACATAGAGATTAATTCCTCCCCCTTTGATTTCTCGAAAACAAAAGTTCATTCCATCTTACGGGATAAGGCGGGGAATATGTGGTTCGGGCTTTTTCAAAAAGGGGTTTTCCTGGTAAGAAACAATCCCTATCAATTCAATTACATCGGCCATAAATCTTTCAGCCGGAACTTGATCGGTTCAAGCAGCATTGCATCCATATACACCGATCGACAAAACACTCTATGGGTTGGTACAGATAACGATGGCCTGTATCAGCTTGAAAACAACACAAAAAAATCCATTCATCACGCATTTACCAATCTGTCCGGGTCTGTTCCCAATACCGTATCGGCCATTGTAGAAATGGATAAGGGCGAAATTTGGTTGGGATCTTTTTCCCAAGGATTGGCTTTTTTCGACAAAAATACGGGCAGCTGCACTTACTACAATGATATTCCTCCCAATATTCAGTCCAACAATTGGTCGATCAAAATCAACTTTCTTATCAAGGACGATCGCGGTAATTTGTGGATAGCAACTCACGGCGGAGGACTTTATGTGTTCGATACATACTCGCGAACCTATATCAGGCATTACGGTATGAATGCGATTTCTAACGAATGGGTGTCTTCGTTGTTTATGGACAAAGAGGGTAGAATTTGGGTTGGGACTTATAAAGGTTACTCCGTCATTGACACGAAAAATTCAATCATTCAAAGCAATATCGCCTCCGAATTGTCAAACGCAGTTATCTATACCATAACACAGGACAAAAAAGGAAATATCTGGATCGGTACTACCGAAGGACTTTATGTGTTGAATGGGAAAAATCAAACCTTGCTCAACAAATATACTCTCGAAGATGGATTGCCGAGCAATGTCATCTGTGGCATCGTCGAGGACGAACAAGATAACGTGTGGCTGAGTACTCATAACGGTCTCTCGAAATATAATGTTAAAGAAAATATCTTCATCAACTATTACAATTCCGACGGCCTGCAGGGTAACGAATTTTCGAGAGGGGTTTTCCATAAAAGCTATAGCGGCGAAATTTATTTCGGGGGCATCAATGGCATTACGTTTTTCAATCCGTCGCAAATAAAAGAAAAACGGGAAGAACTTCAATTATACCTGATTGCATTAAATATCGGGGACAAAACAGTTTTTTGTAACAATAAAAGTAAAAAGGGTGAACCTTTATACTTTATATCCGACCTGGATACCCTTTATTTGGATTACAACGACAATATTTTCAATCTCGAATTTTCGACTTTCGATTATGGCATTCCCGAACAAATTTCTTATCGATATCAATTGGAAGGATTCAACAACAACGAGTGGATTCATACCGAACCGGGTGTCAATAAAATTCATTTCACTAATGTCAATTATGGCAAATATCGGCTGAAAATTGTGGCTTCCGTCCACGATACATATTCGCCGATAAAAGAAATTATTCTTATCATATCTCCTCCGTGGTACCTTTCCCGGCAAGCCATCACGGCCTATATCCTGCTATTCTTGTTAATCATTGCAGGTGTCGTCAAATATATTTATGATCGTATCAAATATCGGCACGAGCTCATTCGTCAACAGCATATCGAGGAAATTAACGAAGCCAAACTTCAATATTTTACCAACATTTCTCACGATATCAGGACCCCCATGAGCCTCATCATTAGTCCACTCGAAAAATTAATGACCTCGGAAACGGATGTACAAAAAAAATACATTTATCAGATTATGTACCGAAATGCTAATCGCATTCTTCGACTTATTAATCAGATGATGGACATACGCAAGATCGAGAAAGGACAAATGGTGATGAAGTTTCGCGAAACCGATATCGTGGGGTTTATCGAAGATTTGATGAAAACTTTCGAATATACGGCTCAAAGACGCAACATCGAGTTCAAATTTCTTCATCAGGAGACGCAACTGAATGCATGGATCGATATCGATAATTTTGACAAGGTCATGATGAATGTTTTGTCCAATGCGTTCAAGTTTACACCGGATAACGGAAGCGTCGTCGTTTCTCTGAAATCGGTTCATGACTCTAAAAAAGAAGAGTTTCATACCAAAGATTATCTCGAAATCACGATATCTGATTCGGGCCTCGGAATTGATGAAAATGATACGGAAAAAATTTTCGATCGCTTCTATCAAAGCGAAAACAATTATACCGGTAAAAATGCGGGAACCGGCATAGGGCTACACCTGTCGCGTTCGATAATGGGTCTGCTGCATGGTACAATCACTGCCCGAAACAAAAAAGACGATAAAGGTGCTGAAATTATTATTCGATTGCCTTTGGGTAATGAACATCTTTCCTCAAAGGAGATCGAGCCATCTAAAGTTTCAACTGAAGCCGCTAACGTGCATAAATCGGGAGAGCAAGCCCTCTTGCTTTCAGACGAACCGACTTTACTTAATGGAAAAAAAATCAGGCCTAAAACAAAATATCGAGTTCTAATTGTGGAAGATGACGACGAAATTCGCAATTATCTGAAAAACGAATTGTCTGTCTATTTCAGAGTTGAAGAAAAAAATAATGGAAAAGAGGCTTGGAAGGTTATTCGGGACAATCACCCCGATCTCGTTATCAGCGATATCATGATGCCCGAAATGGATGGCATTGCCTTGTGCAAAAAAATTAAATCGAATGCCGATGTCAACCACATTCCGGTGATTCTGCTCACGGCTAAATCAACCGATTCCGATAAGGCTGAAGGCCTCGACGTGGGGGCTGATGCCTATATCGTAAAACCCTTTAACATTGACCTGTTGATAAAACAAAGCCTGAATTTGATCGAAAACCGAAATCGCATAGAAATAAAACCTCTTGACGATAAGGTGATCAAAGATATGCTTTCGCCGGAACCTTTACAATCGGCAGATCGGCAACTGTTAGAAAAAGTAGTGAAACTAATTAACGAAAACATTTCAAATCCCAATCTGAATGTCGAATTTCTGGCCGAAAACATCGGGATAAGTCGCGTGCATTTATACCGTAAATTAAAAGAACTCACAAATCAATCTCCCAGCGATTTTATCAAAACCATTCGCATCAAACAGGCTGCCGAACTATTGGCCAATCAAAAAGTTCAAGTATCCGAAATTGCTTACGCCGTGGGATTTTCCAACTTATCTCATTTTTCGAATTCCTTTAAAGAGTTTTACGGAATTTCCCCTACCGAATATGCCGAAAAATATAAAAATAAATCTTCTTGATAAGTCTGTTCGATGAAGCCTACGACAAATTATGTTTCCGTCGTATTTGCGCCGTACTTGCGCCGTATTTGGGTCGAATGAGATTTTGACTTTTTCTACACTTTTCAACTGCCCGTTTAACTCGTGTGCTGACGAAAATAAAAGGTATCTTTTGGTGATTACACAAACCCGACACAATTGCTTGGGAATTTCGATTAAATAATTATTTTTGTTACTTCTAAAAAGTAAATTAAAACGAAAATCAAAATCCATGAACTTAGATTACAACAAATTACGAGTCAATCCCGGGGCGAAAGTCGATCTGAAAGATTACTCCACATGTGAGGATGGGGTTACACCAAAGAGACAGCCAAAGAGGAGATCAAAAGAAACATCAACGACCTGAACAAGTATCAAGAGATGTTTTATGCGGACGACAGTCATTCGATGCTCATCATTTTGCAAGCACCCGATGCTGCAGGCAAAGACGGCGTTATCCGACATGTGATGTCGGGCATCAATCCGCAAGGATGTCGCGTACACAGTTTTAAGACGCCATCGAAAAACGAATTGGAGCACGATTACATGTGGCGGCACTATCTGGCTTTGCCCGAACGAGGCATGATCGAAATTTTTAATCGCTCGCATTACGAAAATGTGCTGGCCACTAAGGTCAATCCCGAATGGATTCTCAATGAACGCATTCCCGGCTTTGATTCTGTTGACAAAATAGATAAGGATTTCTGGGAAAGAAGATACAAATCGATTAACGCCATCGAAAAGCATTGGGTGGATAATGGAATGGTGATTGTCAAATTCTTTTTGCATCTGTCAAAGGACGAGCAGAAGCAGCGTTTTTTGGATCGCCTGGACGACCCCGACAAGAACTGGAAGTTTAGTTCTGCAGACTTGAAGGCGCGCGCTCAATGGAAAGAATATCAGCATGCTTACGAAGAGATGCTCGAAAATACGTCAACCGATTATGCTCCGTGGTACGTGATTCCGGCCGACAAAAAGTTTTTTGCACGTGTTGCCGTAGGCGATATCATCATCGAAAACTTCAAACGACTGAACATGGGCTATCCCCAACCCGGATCTCCTGAAATGCTGGCAAAAGCACGCGAAACGCTGATGAACGAATAAAAAACGCGTGGAATAAGGGTGGGGAATAGAAATTGTAGCGCTGTTGCAACTTAATGAGCCGATGGGTGTGAACGATTGCGATAGCGTTCGTGAAGGAAAGCATCGAGGCCGGTAATGAGCCAAATCATGCTAAAGATAAATGCCACGAGGAGGATTGTCCAGAAGAATTGAGGCGATTGAACGAGAGCGCTTCCTCCGGTCAGGTAGGCTGCGCCGATTAAGAGTGCCAGCGCTGCGTACATGATGCCGAAAATGGTAACGAATTCGCGAACCACATTTCGTTGTGCTTTCGCAGGCAATGGCTGGCCGGATGTCATCGCCTTTTCGGACTCGATCTGGTGCAGGATACGATATTTCAGATTCTCGGGGGCCTGTTTCCGGTTGGTCTGAAGCAATGAGCGGATGAGTGCATCCTCTTTGTCGATATTTTTTTGCATAACGTTATTGTTGTAATTGAAGTTCCTTTTCGGTTTTGCCGTAGCAGGCTATGAATTTTTCTTTGAAAAGCTTTCGTGCACGGTGAAGTTTTACCTTCACGTTCGGTTCGTTGAGGCCGATGATGTTGGCTATTTCTTTCACCGAATTGTCCTCCATGTAATAGAGCGTCAGAATCAGTGCATCGTCTTTGGGCATGAGGTCGAGAACGTGTGCCACTATTTCTCTTTGCTCGTCGATCGCTTCCGGCGACAGTTGCAAATCGGTTTGCGAAAAAAGCGAAGCATCATCGATTTCTTTTTCGTGCTCACTGAGCCGGAGGCGCGATTTTGCATGTGTCACGGCCACGTTGTAAACAATGCGATACAGCCACGTGGAGAATTTGCCGTCGCCACGATAAGCATGCAGATTGCGGTAAGCCTTTACAAAACTTTCCTGCACGACATCTTCCGCATCCTGCATGTTGTCGCATATCCGGTAGGCTATCGTGAAAGCCATGTCTTGATAGGTTTCGACAAAATAGGTGAATGCGGAAGTATTGCCGGAGAGCACTTGCTGTATCCGTTGTCTTTCGTCCATCGTCAAGGATTAATCCTGTTGAGCCTCTTCTTGAATATCTCTCTTTTCGATTTTCTGCGAAAGGAAAAAGTATGCGAGATATCCAATACCCAAAAATATGAGGATGGCAGATGCCATCACGGAGGATTCACCTTTTTTGTCCAATACGAGATTTTCGATAATCAAAATGCCGGCAACGATCCCAATACCCAGTGAAACGAGCACGATACCATTCCGAAGAGAAATCAATCGATCGGGGGCCGATTTCTTTTTCGATGTTTCGGGGGGAATGATTCCTTGATTTATCAATCCCATTCGTTCACGATGTCGTGATGCGATGAACTGATATCCAAGAATGAGGCCGGCCACGATGGGCAAGGTTACTGCTGATAAAATGGCTACCAGACCAATAAAATTATCATCCATGTTCTTAAAAATGTTTTAAAATAAATAATCGAATTTCAGATATAGGACACCTCGTAGCCAAGTTTGGTTACAAAAATAAGTAGTTTTTTTGATCATACTGCTTTTTATGCGAATCAATAGATGAATATGCGTATTATCAAATATCTATTGTTTTTTAAGATTTTATTTTCGCAATATTCCATTTGATTTTGTTCCTTTGCATATCAACATTCCTGTCAGGTTATTCAATTTGCACACTGTGAACGAAAAAACGCTCGAAAAACTCAAAATCCTTGCAGGTGCGGCCAAGTACGACGTTTCATGCGCCTCAAGTGGAACTACCCGCGGCAATTCTCGAAGTCAACTCGGGACGACTTCGGGCTGGGGAATATGCCACAGCTTTACGTCTGACGGGCGCTGTGTTTCTTTACTCAAAATTCTGCTCACCAATCATTGCATTTACGATTGCGCCTATTGTGCCAATCGACGCAGCAACGACGTGAAACGTACGGCTTTCACAGCCGACGAGCTCGCCCAACTCACCATCGAATTTTATCGGCGAAACTATGTTGAAGGATTGTTTCTAAGTTCCGGCGTGATGCGGAATCCCGATTACACGATGGAACAAATGCTGCGCGTAGTGAAAACGTTGCGCGAAGTTTATCGCTTCAATGGTTATATCCACATGAAAAGCATTCCGGGCGCAAGTCGTGAACTGGTTGTAAAAGCCGGAATGTATGCCGACCGCATGAGTGTAAACCTCGAAATTCCATCGGAAGCCAACTTGAAACTACTCGCTCCCGAAAAAGATTTCGAAAGTGTTTTTGCCCCCATGCGCTACATTCAGCAGGGGATGCTCGAAAGTGCCGAAGATCGTAAAAAATTTCGCCATGCACCGTCTTTCGTGCCTGCAGGTCAAAGCACGCAAATGATTATCGGTGCTACTAACGACACAGATAAGCAAATTCTTACCCTCGCTTCCGCTTTATACAAAAGGCCTTCTTTCAAGCGAGTTTATTATTCGGGATATATCCCCGTCAACACCAACGATTCGCGATTACCTGTGCTTGCCACTCCGCCCCTTGTGCGCGAAAACCGACTTTATCAAGCCGATTGGTTGATGCGGTTTTATGATTTCAAGGCCGACGAAATAGTCGATGACACACATCCCGATCTCGATTTGGATGTCGATCCCAAATTGGGATGGGCGCTTCGCCATCCCGAATTTTTTCCGGTAGATGTCAACGAAGCTCCCTACGAAATAATCCTGCGCGTTCCGGGTATTGGCGTCAAATCGGCCAAGCTGATTGTTGCTTCACGCAAATTTGGCAGATTGTCGTCTTCTCAACTCAAAAAGATGGGTGTGGTGATGAAGCGGGCTCAATATTTTATTGTGTGTCGCGAATTGTCCATGCAAACGGTCAACGAATTAACGCCTCAGTATGTTCGCCGGAAAGTCACTCAAAAACAAACAAAAGCGGCGGCCGATCTTTTGCAGTACTCCATCGATTGGGGAGAATAATTTGTCCGCCGCTTCTGCTTTCATCCATTCCGACAAATAATGACACTTTTCATTTACGACCATACATTCGACGGAATCCTTTCATGCATCTTTTATGCCTACGAGCATAAGACGTTTCCCGATGCAATTTTATCAGATGCCGATCAACGGCCTCTTTTCATAGACGAATGGCATCACATCGAAACCGACGAGAAAAAATCGCAGCGAGTTTGGACAGCTTTGGAAAGAAAACTGTCAAAAAGTGCACAAAACATGGTATTGCTTGTTTGGCTTTCAGAACTTCCTGAAACAGAAATGCTGCTTTTTGGCTATTTCCGAAAGATAATCGACAACCAACACGGATTCGAAATGAATTTTGGCGACAGCGATGTATTGCGCGTAAAGGAAATCGCCTGGAAAGTGAACGGTGAAGCCGAAAAAATCAGACAGTTCGTTCGGTTTCAAAAGACAAAAGATGGAATCTTTTTTGCACCCATCTCGGCGCAATATAACGTTTTAGCCCTTGTTGCGCCACATTTTCGATCGCGTTATCCTGACCAACCTTGGATTATATACGACACCGCAAGAAATTTCGGATTGTATTATGATACTCACAGCTTGCAGGAAGTCACATTTTCACTTCAAGACCTTAAGAGTTTTAAATCGAGAAAACTTGAAAACGAAAAATTATCCGAAACGGAAATCTACTATCAGGATCTATGGAAAGAATATTTCGAAACAATCGCTATTAAGGAGCGATTCAATCCGAAACTTCAGCGTCAGCACATGCCAAAACGTTTCTGGAAATACCTGACCGAAATGCAATAAAAATACCTTCGATTTGGCTGCAAAATCGATGATAATCAGAAACTCATAACTAACGTTTCCTATTCTTTTTTCAGCAAATCGCGAATTTCGGTGAGCAACTGTTCTTCTTTCGAAGGAGCAGGAGGAGCGGCAGGAGCTTCAGGTTTTTTACTGCTCAGCCGATTCATTGCCTTAATGACAAAAAAGATGGCAGTACCCACAATCAAAAAATCGACTACAGTTTGGATAAAAGATCCATAATTCCAGGTTATGGCTTCGTGAGTTATCTTATCCCCCGAAACAACTGCCTCGCGCAGCACAAGTTTCAGCTGATCAAACTGCGTATTGCCTAATAGTAATGCAATAGGCGGCATCAGGATATCGTTCACAAAAGAAGTGACGATTTTTCCGAAAGCTGCACCGATAACGATGCCCACAGCCATATCTACAACGTTGCCACGAAGCAGAAATTGCTTTAATTCAGTTCCTAAACTCATAATAAAGATTTTATTAAAAAAATGAATTTATTTGGTTCATCGCAAAGGAAAGAAAAATATGTTACAATTTTTATTTTGTGGGGAAAATTCTACACAAAAATTTCGGCAATCATGCAGCGAGCTGATCCGCCGCCATTGGCTTCTATAGTCGAAAGTTCCGGCGACACGATTTTTGAATAGGTTGCGAGGGTTGATTCCTGCTCAATCGAAAGTGATTTTCGTGCTGTGGCAGACATGATCATTAGAGGTTGGCCGTTCCTGCTTTTCAGTTCGAGCATGTTCCCGGCAAAATACTCTACCTGCTCCAAAGAGATCTCTACGATAATCTTTCCGGTTGAAATGAGTCTTGCAACAAGTTTTTCGCGTTCGTCGTCGTTCCGAAGTGATTCCAAACAAACCACAGCCACCTGCGTGCCCACTTCCATCATCACATTGGTATGATAGATGGGGTTGCCCTTCTTGTCCACAGCATCAAACACCACGGCATCGAAATTCATGCGCGAGCAAAAATCTGCCAATACTTTTTCGGATGTTCTGGGCGATCGACAACAATAAGCAATTCGTTTTTCGCGATCGAAAATCATACTCCCCGTTCCTTCCAGAAATTCCCCCTGCTTTTCCCAATGCGTAAGATCCACAATTTTTCGATGATTCATCTTATGCAGCAACACGTCCATCACATGCGGTTTTCGTTCGAGACGACGATTCTCGGCAAACATCGGATAAAGCACGAGCTCGCCGCCCAAATGCGACGAAAACCAGTTGTTGGGAAATACCGAATCGGGTGTCCACGGTTCTATCGTATCCTGCACAACGGTTACATCTACATCATTGCCACGCAATAATTTTACAAATGCATCGAATTCGGAAATTGCAGACTCGTTCACATTTTCGGTATCCGTCCGCTGTTGAAAATAATTGTTACGTGCCGTTTCTTCATTATATGCAAAGCGCGCAGGCCTCACCATCAGCACTTTTGAGGTAGTTTGCATAAGGGTTTATTAAGTTTGTAAAGCTTGAAAGTTCGTAAAGTCCGACCTTCAACTTTTTACTTTATACTTTTTACTATTTCTCCACCATCCCATCACTATTCCAACATCCGAATGGCTTGCTGAATAATCCCGATAGCTTCTCTCAATTCGTTCTCCGAAATCACCAGCGGTGGAGCAAAACGAATGATGTGATCATGCGTAGGCTTGGCCAGCACTCCCAGTTCAGCCATTTTCAGACAAACATCCCATGCCTGCTTGCCGTTATGCGGCTCTATAACAATGGCATTGAGCAAACCTTTTCCTCTCACGATTTTGAATAAAGGACTTTGCATTCGATTCATTTCATCGCGAAAAATTTTGCCAAGGTATTCGGCTTTTTCACAAAGATTTTCCTCACGTACCACTTCCAGAGCGGCCATTGCCACTTTGCAGGCAAGAGGGAATCCGCCATAGGTCGATCCGTGTTGTCCGGGTTTGATGGTGAGCATGATTTCATCGTCGGCCAACACTGCCGAAACCGGTAAAACGCCACCCGAAATGGCTTTACCCAAAATCAAAATATCGGGGCGTACGTCTTCATGCTCGCAGGCAAGCATTTTCCCCGTACGGGCAATGCCGGTCTGCACTTCGTCCGCAACGAAAAGCACATTATATTGTTTGCACAAATCGTAGCAAGTTTTCAGATAGCCATCGTCCGGAGCTACTACACCGGCTTCACCCTGGATAGGCTCAACCAGAAAACCGGCAACTTTATCGCCTTTTTCTTTCAGAACTTTTTCGAGCGCTTCCGCATCGTTGTATGGAATCACTTCGATGCCCGGCGTGTATGGGCCATAATCCTTATAAGCCTCAGGATCTGTGGAAATCGAAATAATGGTGATCGTACGACCATGAAAATTACCTTCGCAACCTATAATGATGGCCTCATTTTCGGGAATTCCTTTTTTCAGATAACCCCATTTGCGGGTGAGTTTGAGTGCCGTTTCCACAGCTTCGGCACCCGAATTCATAGGCAGCACCTTATCGTAACCGAAATAGTCGTGCATCAACTCTTCGAACGGACCCAGACAATCGTTATAAAATGCGCGCGACGTAAGGCAAAGCGTTTGCGCCTGATCGCTGAGAGCTTTTACAATTTTAGGATGACAATGTCCTTGATTTACTGCCGAATAAGCCGAAAGAAAATCGAAATATCGTTTTCCGTCCACATCCCAAACATAAGGACCTTTGCCTCGCGACAACACTACCGGAAGCGGATGATAATTATGTGCTCCGAATCGTTCTTCCTGATCGATAAATTGTTGATATTTAGGTGATAATGACATCATAATATGTTTTGTTGTGGTTTTTATTATTGTCTTGTTATTCGCTTATCGAAATGTTTCTGAATTGAACGCCATATCCTTCGCTTTGCAAACCTATATGACCTTCGGTCACCGGACTTGTCCCTTCGTTCTGAAGCAAATCGTTGATGTAAACGGATATGTGGCCTTCTTTTATGACGATTTTTGCTTTATTCCATTCGCCGACGGGTTTTTCGTTCGAATTGTTCTTTTTGGGAATAACCGGAAATTTTGGTCTTTCGGTTACTCCTTCGGGCAGAGCATATTCGGCAAGTTGCGAATGATTGAGCAGCACGAAATCCCCTGCATTTCCTGCCTTGAGTTGGCATTCAATTGCTCGGGGAAACGGATTATCGGGTGACTCGATGAGCAGGAATATACCACTATTGCCCGCTTCGCCGAGCCATCGCCATTCTGTCTCGAGTGTGAAATCCGAATATTTTCTTTTGGTGTACATATAACCGATAGGCTTTCCGGTAATGAAAATAGAATGGTCTTTAACTGAGAATACCTCTTCCGGAGAAATGGAATCGTTTTCGATAACAAAATTCCAGTTTGACAAATTTTTTCCATTGAAAATTTTGTCCGATTGGCCCGTACATCCGGTTACTATGAGCATTATTGCGCTTACAATAAGAATCAAGGTTTTTTTCATTGTGAACAGATTGAAAGATTTCGTAGATGTTGTTTACAAAGTTAATGTTTTTAAGCCAAATAACGAAAATTCATCGTCAGGATTTTTAGCTCAGACTGCTACAAGTCAAACGGGAGTTTTCGGGGACTACTAAAAAACCCAAAAATGATTGGATGTAAGCGTGGAAATACATACATTTGCTCAATTTTCTGATTGTAAGTGAATAAGGGATAATCGATGAAAAAAACACGCTTTCTGTGGGTTGACGATGAGATAGAGTTGATGAAACCCTATCGGCTTTTTTTGGAAGAAAAAGGCTACGAACTCGAAAGCGCGAATAACGGACGGGATGCCGTCGACCTGTGTCGGAATGAACATTTCGATATGATTTTCCTGGATGAACACATGCCGGGAATATCGGGTTTGGAAACACTTTCGCAAATCGCCATGATCCGGCCGGAGATTCCGGTGGTGATGGTTACCAAAAGCGAAGACGAAGGCATCATGGAGAAAGCTATCGGCAGAAAAATTGCCGATTACCTCATCAAACCCGTTAATCCCAACCAGTTGCTCATCACCATCAAAAAACACCTCGACAAGAATGAAATCATTCGCGAAGCGAATATCATAAATTTCCGCGAGGAGTACCTCCCATTGAACAACGAAATAAATCGTTGTCAAACTGCAGAAGAATGGGCTTATGTATATAAAAAATTAGTACACTGGGAGATAGAGCTGTCGCAAACGCATAGCCCGATGCATGAACTGCTTCAATCGCAAATGATGGAAGCCAATAACGAATTTGCGAAATTTATTCGTCGAAATTACGAAAAATGGCTTTCGGGGAAAGACGAACGCCCGATGTTGAGTTTCGATGTTTTCCCTAAAGTTGTTTTTCCTTTGCTCGACAAGGGTGAAAAAGTCTTTTTCATTTTAATCGACAATTTCAGACTCGACCAGTGGTATGTGGTAAAAGACATTGTTTCGGAATGGTTTTCCTACGTCGATAATACCTTTTTCAGCATCTTGCCTACGGCAACCCAATATGCTCGCAATGCCATGATGGCGGGGTTGACGCCAAAACAAATTGCCGACAACTATCCCGAATATTGGGTTGATGAGACAAAGGCGGAAAGCAAAAACGCAAATGAGGAATTTTTACTGCAAAAACAATTGGAGCGTCATCGCCGCGACGAATCATTTTCATATTACAAGATTAATACCGCTGAGGAAGGCGAACACTTACTTCGGTTGTTCCCCGAAATGGCACGTAAGGATTTGAACGTTTTGGTTTACAATTTTTTGGATATGCTGTCGCATGCACGATCAGAATCGGACGTGATTCGCGAATTGGCCTCCGACGAAGCTGCTTATCGTTCGCTTACCCAATCATGGTTTTTGCATTCGCCATTGTCGCCACTGCTCCGGAAAATTTCCGAAAATGGCTGCAAAGCAATTCTGACAACCGATCATGGTACCATTAGAGTGAAAAATCCGCTGAAGATTGTGAGCGACAAAGACATAAATGCAAATCTGAGATACAAAACCGGGAAAAATCTGACTTACGATTCGGCAAAAGTCGTCGAGACACCTTTTCCCGAAAAGTTTGGTCTGCCTTCGGCAAATTTAAGTTCCCGCTATATTTTTGCTACGGGCAATAATTTTTTCGTTTACCCAAACAATTTCAATCCATATGTTTCACATTACGGCAATACATTTCAGCACGGAGGCGTTTCGCTCGAAGAAATGATTGTCCCGCTCATCACCTTGTCTCCAAAATAGAATTATGTATATAGAAATAAACGATTTATCGGAAATTCATCAAGCCGCACGACAATTTTTAGCGGAGATTGACAATCAAAACGTTTTTGCCTTTTACGGCGATATGGGAGCAGGCAAAACCACCTTCATCAAGGCCGTATGTGAGGAATTGGGAGTTCAGGAACCGGTAACTAGCCCTACATTTGCCATCATCAACGAATATCGGGACAAAAAAGGAAAATCCATCTATCATTTCGATTTCTATCGCATCAAAAAGTTAGAGGAAGTTTTCGATTTTGGCTATGAAGACTATTTCTACAGTGGAAATCTCTGTTTCATCGAGTGGCCCGAATTAGTGGAATCACTCTTGCCCGAAAACGTAGTGCGTTTGTCCCTGCGTCAAACGGAAAATGGGGCTCGAATACTCGAAAATATCCAATAAATTCGGACCTCTTTTAAACTTTTTCAAGCCAAAAACAATCATACCGATATCATTCGGTGATTCATTAACAAATTGGAGCGCACGAAACAACAATAACAGCATGAAGAAATTTATTCTTATTTTTTCGATCCTTCTCGGCTCGATGACACTGCCGGCACAAATCAACACCGAAAGAGTGATGATGATCGGGCGAAATGCGCTCTATTTCGAGGATTATGTATTAGCTATCCAATATTTCAATCAGGTGATTAACGCAAAGCCGTATCTGGCTGACGCCTATTATTACCGTGCGGTTGCAAAATTCATGCTCGACGATTTTAAGGGAGCCGAAGACGATTGCACCTTGTGCCTCGAACGAAATCCGTATTGGACTGCGGCTTATCAACTACGCGGAGCTGCCCGACAAAATCAGGAAAAATACGAGTTGGCCGCAACGGATTATCAGCGAAGTCTCGAATTTTATCCTGAAGATCAACTGACGCTGGTAAACATGGGGATCGTCAATATTCAAATGAAACAGTATGATACGGCAGGAAAATTCTTCGAAGTATTACTCAAAAAATTTCCCGACTACGTTCCCGGATATTTGACTCGCGCTCAAATGTATCTCGAAACAAAAGATACGACCAAAGCATTGGCCGATTACAATAAAGCTATCGAGGTCGATCCGTATATGGCACAATCTTTCTCTGCGAGAGGATTGCTTTATTTCCAACTGAAAGATTACAACAAAGCTCTCGCCGATTTGGATGAAGCCATTCGTTTGGACCCATACAACCAGGGAAATTATATTAATCGCGGATTGGTTAAATACAATTTGAACGATCTTCGTGGAGCGATGGCCGACTACGACCGCGTTATCGAAACCGATCCCAACAACCTGATTGCCCGTTTCAATCGCGGGTTGCTGCGTGCACAAGTGGCCGACAACAATCGTGCCATCGAAGATTTCAACAAGGTGCTCGAGCTCGAACCCGATAACACAATCGCCGTACTCAATCGTGCGATGCTCTACATCGAAATCAATAACTATCAGGCAGCATTAGCCGATTTGAATATTGTATTGGAAAAGCATCCCGATTTTTTTCAGGGATACTACACCCGGTCGGAGTTGAAACGACGTATGGGTGATTTGAAAGGTGCGGAAAATGATTTTTATCTAGCTCGAAACGAACAGGAAAAACTGCAAAAGGATCTCGATCGGGTAGATTCCAATAAACCGAAAGATGAGTTGGCTCAAAAACAAACACGCGAAACATCGGATAATGATATCGAAAAATTCAATTTGCTCGTCGTAGCCGATAAGGAAAGTGAACAAAAAGAAAAATATAAGAATCAAAGTCGTGGAAAAGTCCAAAACATGAATACTCGTGTGGAACTTGAGCCGAAGTTCGTGCTGACCTATTACGAGAAATCGTATGAAGTGCAACGCCCCGTTTACTTTTCTAAAGAACTGGATCAGGCAAATCGCGAACTCGGTTTGACGTGGAAACTTCGTATCACCAACAACGAATCGGCGCTCAACGAGCAGCAAATTCAATCGCATTTCCGCTCGATTGACGACTATTCGAAACAAATCGAACAGCATCCCGAAAACGCTTCATTCTATTTTGGACGGGCTATGGATTATATGCTCGTTCAGGACTATGCCAATGCCTTGCAGGATATTAATAAATCTATCGATTTGAATCCTAATTTGATGCTTTCATACTTTGCGCGAGCAGTTGTACGTTCGAAACAACTCGAATTCGATCCCGAATTGAAGCAGACCAAACCGGAAAGTTCCGATTCGCCATTGGATATACAGTTACCTTCTCGTAACGAACCCGTTGCGGCTCAGAATTTGCCGAAATTGCCCGAAGTATCGATACAAAAAATCGAATACGATGCTATTCTCAAAGATTACGAAACGATTATCGATATGAATCCCGATTTCTATTTTGCTTATTACAATCGAGCCGAAATATTCAGTATCGAAAAGGATTATCGGGCTGCTATCAACGACTACACCGAAGCAATCAAACGTGAACCGAATTTTGCGGAAGCCTATTTCAATCGTGGCTTGGCGCGATTATCCATCGGCGAAACCCGGCAAGGCCTCGACGATTTGCGCAAGGCCGGTGAGCTGGGCGTCGTGCAGGCGTACAGCATCATCAAACGGATGCAATGAATGCGATGATATTTACTTTCACATGCGAAAAAACCTCCCGGAATTTCCGAGAGGTTTTTTCGATAAATGGGAGCATCATCCTTATTGCAAAGGTATTTTCTCTATCGAAAGCACATTCAGTTTCACCTTTTCGAAAGCTTTCCGAAGTTTCGTTGTGTCGGTTTTATCTGTGCGATAGGTAACGTTTACGGTATTGTTGGGTCGGTCATAATCCAATGCAGTTACCCCTTTTTCGAAAGCAATGTTGCTATCGATCTTTTTCACGCAGTGATCACACATATCGTCCAGCTTCACTTTCACAACTTCTTTGTTAGCCTGTTTTTTAGGGGTTTGTGACAGTCCAATGCCCATATACAGGGCAATAAACAAGGATAAAATGGTAATTTTGGTTCTACATGAATTTGTATGGGAAAAAGAGAAACCATTATCTTAAGAGGTAGCGGCTTTTTTGCACAACTCATGGCGTTCATTGACTCTTTGGGGCTTTGCCCCAAACCCCACATACTTTTTTTGCCTTAATGCCAAAAAGATCAAGACTGCATCTCCAAAAAATAATGGATAATTGACAATTGAGAATTAACAAGAAATAGAGAAATGGGAAGTAGAGAAATAAGAATTTCAAATTACGAATTTCCATTTCGGCAGTTCCGAATGGAGGCGGTAAATCGTCAAACAGAAAAATATCATAACCCCTGTTGCTGCCTGGCGGCAGCGCTTGTCCCCTTATCTTAAGGGGACCGGTTAGATGGTGCAATTCCATAATTACTCCCCTCTCAAGATAAGAGGGGTACTGCCGAAGGCGGGGAGGTGTTATGATGTAAAGGAGAATTGAGAATTTAAGAAGTTAGAAATGGGGATTGAAAATTACGAATTTTCGTTTTGTTTGTTCGCTTTTTGCCGGCATGGATATTCGTCTGTACAACTGCAGTAGTTCTGCCTTTCAGGCAGCAATGGTAGGGACGTCTTTGTCCGTAGGTCGGTGACCTGCGGTTATGAAGGTTATTGCCTTTCAGGCAAAGGTTAGCCGGTGAATTGAAGGCTTCCACTGCGATGGATATTTCTGTATTCGAGGGTGTTTTTAGCTTGAAAAGCCGAATTTTCATAACCGCAGAATTTATTCTGCGGCATGAATCGTCGTCGGAAACCTGTCCGGAAGGCAGGACTTTTATTTGCCACGAAGGCGCAAAGACGCGAAGTCCTCAGTTTATCGGAATTCATCAGTAAATCGATAAATCATCAAATCAATCAATTATGCATTATCAATTATCAATTATCAATTATCAATTGGCTTGTTGGGGCTTTGCCCCAAACCCCACATTCTTTTTTGCCTTAATGCAAAAAAGATCAAGACTGCATCTCCTCATCGACCCGACAGCTGCTTGTTCGCCTGACGATTTTCGAATTTTATTTCCAAATCTGCTTTCTATAAATCACAAAATCATTACATTTGCATTCCCAAAAAACAATTAAGGAACAAACAGTAACCCGACCTTTTGTGCGCAACATACTGCTCAATGGCAATCGTCAGGGTTCGAAGAATGAAAAATATGATTAAAATTACTTTTCCCGACGGATCTGTTCGTGAATACAAGGAAGGAATCACGTCGTTAGAAATAGCCGAAAGTATCAGTCCGCGACTTGCGCAGGAAGTGCTTGCCGCAAGTGTGAATGGCGAAACATGGGATTTGACGCGGCCTATCGAACACGATGCAACTGTGAAGTTGCTGAAATGGGAAGACGAAGAAGGCCGTCATGCCTACTGGCACTCGTCGGCTCACCTCATGGCCGAAGCGTT
>Ga0208824_1000586_pt1 | contig 38056 bp, 23 predicted proteins | sample AD_JPNTR3_MetaG_FD_184447 | JGI IMG/M metagenome (GOLD analysis project Ga0208824, IMG submission 184447) | Active sludge microbial communities of municipal wastewater-treating anaerobic digesters from Japan - AD_JPNTR3_MetaG (SPAdes) (version 2) | ecosystem: Engineered > Bioreactor > Anaerobic...
GCTTCCTGTGCGATCCGTCTGGCGACGCAGCGCTGACGGCGACCGGAACCTACGACGGGTACCTCTATGCGGACCGGGCGTTCGGAGACGAGGCGTGGCCGACGGTGGTGGGAACGCTGAACGTCAAACTCAGCAAGCTGGACGGCAGACTGACCGCCAAGGCTACGCTTCAGGCCGGGAGAGTCAGTTTCAGCGGCAAGCAGCGGATCGAACGGGACGAGGATGGAACCCATTATTCCATGCTGACCGCGCGGAGCGGCGAGAGGCTCGACCTCTTCGTGCGCCAGAACCGCATCTGGGGCACGCTCGCGGGCGGGACGTTCGGCACCGACGAAGTCTTCCTTGAAGGCGCGCGGAACCGCTTCGCGGATCGTAGGGACGCGGCGGCGCAGGCCGTGCTGAACCGCTACAAGGGTTACTACACGGCGTGTCTGGCGGGCGCGGAATTCATCCAGGGCGAGCTGAACGCCGCGCCGCGGGGATATGGATACCTGACGCTGACCGTCAGCAACGGCGGCAAAGTCAAGATCGCGGGCGTTCTGGCAGACGGCACAAAAGTATCGCAGTCCGCCCCGCTGCTCTACTTCGCGGACTGCGGCGAGTGGCTCTGCGTGCCGCTCTTCGTCCCGCTCTACCGCAAGGCGGGGTACGTCGGCGGGCTGTTCTGGATCGACCCCGAGACGCGCGAGGTTTATTGCGGCGCGGAGACAGGCGAGTCTGTGAGGTGGGAGAATCCGGGCAAGGGCCCCGACGGCTTCTCCGGACTGCTCGACATGCGGGGCGGCGCCTACGACAGACCGCCTGTCCTGCAAACACGGTATGCGTTCGGAGCCGAACTGGATGACGATATCTGCGCTTACCATGCCGCAGGAGAGGCTTGGGGATGCGAGTTCTGGCCGGATGAGGTGCCCGTGGACGTCACAGGATCCCGGATGACCATCGCGCGCGGGGATCGTCCCGTGAGAATCAGAGAGGACGGCGAGACTTGGTATGAGTACGGCGGGGTGAACCCCAACATGGTCACTTTGAGTTTCACGGCTCGCACGGGCATATTCAAAGGCAACTTCACGCTATATTACGACTACACTGACGAAAGGGATCGCTTCCAGCACAAGACCGTCAGAGTCCCCTACGTCGGCGTGATGCTACAGGATCCGGAGACCGGCTGGTTGGAATCGGGACACGGGCACTGTCTGTTCCCGTCCAAAGATCCGGAACTGAGGGCGTACAGGATCCAGCCGTCGTTCCCAGTCGAGTTGCGGGGACAGGGGATTGATCCACAGTAAGTCCGTACGGTATCCCCCTTCTTCTGTGGTCGCTTCAAGCCTTTCCCTTCCGCGCTGCGCGCGGAGTTAACATTTAGGAGTTAGGATTTAGGAGTTTTTTGACTTCTGCGTTCGACGTTCGACGTTCAGCGTTCAGAAGCGGCGGTGCCGCGCAAGACAGGCGAATGGCCGGTGCCAAGCTATGTGGCACGGGCATCTTGCCCGTGTGGCGGCGCGGAGCGCCGCCCGGACGAGCAACGCTCGTCCCTCCCAGCGCAGCACAAGCCAGAGATCACCCCCTAAAAACCTCTGCGTCTCTGCGTTAAATAAACCCGAACCATGAAACACATGAAACTTCATGAAAAATCATGCCATGCCTTTCCGTGTGTTCAGTGTATTCCGTGGTCAAATAAACCCGAGCCATGCCCCCCCAAAAAACCTTCGTGCCCTTCGTGCCTTCGTGTGAGAAAACCCAACTCAGAACTCAAAGAGGCGGGTCTCGCCCGGCGCCATGTCGAGCGTGAAGACCGGGCCGTCCGCGATGTTCTTTCCCGTGAAGAAATCCTTCACAGGACCGGCGACGCCTGTGTCGAAGGTCACCTTGCCGCCCTGCTCATCCGCCATTGCCGAGAGCCATCCTGCCGCCGCCCAAATCGCCGCGTTGCCGTCCTTTACGTAACGGTGAACGCCCGCAAGATCCGCGAGAGCGCGAACCAATTCCGGCGGGCAGGCTGGCGTGCCGAGAAACACCTCGTTCCCGCCAAACGCATTTTTACGCACAGCGATGGCGGGCGTGCCGTCCTCAAATCGCGCCCACGTCTCTGCGTCGGTGGCCTCTACGCCGAACAGATCGACGAACGGGTGCTTGTCTTTCGCCGCAAGGCGTTCGGGGAGTCCGCGCCGCCGCCCCTCCTCGGTCGCTGTCGCGCTGCCATCCGTGGACGCGAGCGCCTTGCCCTTGAAACCGGTGAGCGCCTCGATGCCGCCCACGTCTTTGCCGCCGGGCGTGAGATAACCCGGCGCCCAGCACCAGACACGCGTGACATCCGGCTTCGCGGCGCGCTGCGCGTTGATCGCCGCGATTCTTTCAGGCGTCATGTACCACGCGCTTTGAAAAATCTGGAGCTTGGCGTCGAGCGGCCTTTCCAGCACATCCGAAAGCAGGTATTGTCCGTAAGGCGCGCCGGCGCGTCCATACGCCGCGCGCGGCACCGACACGAACCTCGAAGAGACGCGCCCGAGCGACAAATACATCATGGAGGTCTCGTCCACGATCGCCGCCACCTCCGGCGTGAACGGCCGGGCGCGGTTGAGCATCGCACGGTCGAACGGCCCGAGCCGCGCCATCAAATCCCAGAGCCGCGTATCCATGTACCAGCCGCACGCAGGCAGATCCATCCACCAACTGCCGAAGCCGCGGATGGCGGTCTGCGCGTTGTTGCGCAGCAGCACCTGCCGCGTCTGCGCGAGATCCATGCACACGCCCTCACCTTTACGCGCGGTCTTGTCCGGATCCAGAAACGTGCGCGAGTCGTCCTCGAAGAGCCACATCACGCCATGCCGCATGATCGTCTCGGCGGCGCTCATCGCAGGCGCGGTCTGCCCCCACGCGCGGTCGAGATAGGAGATGGGCGAACAGAGAATATCGAGATCCTTCGCGGCCTTGTCGAGAAGGTACTTCAGCGCGTAATGCCCCGACGTACCCGCGCCGCGTGCGTGTCCCGCGAACTCCCATTGATAGCCGGAGGGTCTTGCAAAACCCCTTGCCTACAGGTGTGGCACGGGCATCTTGCCCGTGTTTCATGGGCGGGACGCCCATGCCACGAGGGGTTTTGCAAGAGCCTCAGCCGTAGAAGATGATGACGAGTTTCTTGCCGCCGGACGCCTTGCGGCAGACGGAGGCGACCTCCGCGACAAAGTCCGCCATCTCCTCTTGCAGGTAGAGACGGAAGTCGACGAGTACGCTATCCTTCACCGGATCGGCGAGCGTCGGCGATTTAAAAATGTCCAGCTTGCGTTCGGCGAGCGTCGGCACCTCCGCCTCGGAACGCCCGTGCTTGCGACGCCATGCTTTGAATGCCGCCTTCGTGGCAGGGTCGTAGCCGAAGAAGGGCTTTGACCACGTATCCCAGTAGAAGAACTCGCTCGAGTTCTGCGCCGCCGGATGGATACCGGCGAAACGGTCCGGGTACTTTTCGCAGAGGTGGCGCGTCATCGCGTCAAGGAACCGGCACGCCTTCTCTCGGTAGTGACGACAGGCGATGGAGGGCGCCGGACCCTTTGATCCATCGGCATAGGTGATCACATCGTCCGGATATTTCCGCGCCCACCATCCTGCTGTTTCCAGCTTGATGCGGGGAACGAGCAGCGCCTTCGGGTTGATGGCGATGACCTCATCGCAGAGGTCGTCCAGATCCGCCCAGTCATAGGTGTAGTCATCCTTCCAGATTGTCTTCGGCACCATGAACGAAACCAAGTCGACACCGGCGTCTGCGGCCATCTTCACCTGCGCGGGAAACGGATCGCGACCTGTGAATGGCCAGCGCGTATAGTTCCCCGCGTAGCAGGTATAGGCGGCGGGTCTGAGAAGAACGTCATCCTCTGACGCCTTCGCCTCGAACGAGAGCACGTAACGGCGGCCTTCGACGAACGGCGTCCGCTTCGTGTAGCAGTGGAAGTGCGGATTCGGCTTGGAACCTTTGTTCTTCCCCCACCCTTCGATCTTGAGGCATCCGTCCGCTGTCACGTCCGCGTGACCGAGAGTGTCGTTGTCGAAAACCGTCCACGCTTTGGCGAAGGCCTCCGCCGAGGAGAGCGACGCGGGATCGAGATAGTCGGCACCAGTCACCGTATCGACCACCCGCACGTTGCGCAGGAACACCACAAGCGCCCTGTCGGACGGTATCCGGAAGTGGATCGTCCCCGGATCGGCGGCCTTGGGCGTGAAGGCGAGTTCAAAGCGCTCCCACGCCGTCCCCACGATGATCGGCCGGTGCCCGCGCCAGCCCCAGAACATCCGCGCCGGCACCGCCTTACCGTCCACATGGATCTGCGGCGCACCCGCCGACCCCGGCTTAACGCGCACCTCCACTTCCGCCCCCACTGCCAACACAGCGAGCGCGGCCATTGTCAAAACGTTCCATCTTTTCACATCAGCTCCGGACACCTTTTATCACTGGACGAGAATGAGGGTTCCCGACGGAATGATATCCAGCCACACGCCGTCCGCTGCGGTACGCAGTTTGGCAGTCGAGCCGTCGGCCATGCCGGTTGTCGAAAGCGTGAAGAGCGTATCCGCATTCACCAGTGTGCCGTCGATCAGCTTGTAAGACCCCGCGTTCGGCTTGGACGCGAAGGCGACCGTCACCGTCACTGCGTCCGGCAGCGAAATGGCGAGTCCGGCGGCTCCGATTGGATTCGTGACCGGCGTTTCGAGCACCGGGTCAAATGCGAACGCGAGGCTGTCGCCCGTCAGGAACACCCTGCCCGTGAATGTGGGCGCGATCTGCGGCAGATTGTCCCATGCGGCCGCCTTGACGTCACCCGCGCCGGAGACCGTCGCGTCCGTGAAATCGCCGTAGCCGGTCGGCGCGATGCCCACCCACTTGAAGAGCAGGTAGTCCTCGATCGTCTTCACCTGCGCGGCGGTCAGCTCGGTCGAATACATCAAGATCTCGCCCAGCATTTCCCCATAGCCAGATGTTTGTTGCGAATTGAAGAAATTACCGAGAAGACCGAGCTTCACCTGATTCGTCGTAACGAGCGACAGCACTTCGGGTGCGCCCGTATAACCCGTCACGGTTCCGTCTACCACTCGACCGTTGAGCCGTGTCGTGCCCTTTGTCACGGCACCGCTTGCGTTTTTCCAGATTGACACAGTGTGAGACACCTTGCCGCGGTCGCCGAAATCACCACCATCCATAACCGCTTTTCGGAGCGGATCGCCGCCGCCGCGGAAGGAGTCTGAGACGAAGGCCACCGTGCGGACATCTTTCTGCACATCAGCACCGCCGTAAGCGTCGCCGATCCCGCCTGCAGGCCAGACCTTGAAACGTAGCGTGTTGCCGTCGTCACCGCTAGGCACATGCGCTGCCGGATGGTCGAAATCAATCCAAGTACGCGTCCTGCCAAAGCCACGCGCGCCTAGATGCATAAAGGGGCGCCGCGAGGTGACGCCGTAGAAGAAAACGTCGCCGACTTCCATCGTGGCCTCGGTGCTGCCGCGCGGCCAGAACCCGTAAATGGTCGCAGCGTTGTCTTCCGTCGCCGTGCGGAAGGTGTCGGGATAATCAGGATCGAACCAGCCCACGCGCCCTTCGGCGGGAATCACGGGCGCGTACGTCGGCGTCACCACGAGCGTACCGCCCGCGTTCACCGTGATCGCCCCCGAATACGTACCGGAAAGCTGGATGTGTCCGTCGATCTCCACGTTGCCCGTGCTGCCATAGAGGAAGGCTTTGGCCGGATGCTCCGTAACCGCCGCAACACCTTGATATTGCGCCGTGAACCCCCACTTGTTTGCGAGGTAGGTTTCCACGCTCACACGCTCGGCGTCGGCGAGAACCTCGCTAAAGACCAGGATCTCGCCGTAATTCTGCCCGCCGCAGTTCTTATAGTAGCTGGCCCAGCCGAAAGCATTGATGTTATGCCCCGAGATGTCGAGCGAGATGATCTGCCAGCCGCCGGAGAGCCCTGTCGTCGTGGGGTTCACCTTGACGCCGTCCACCCAAGTATCGATCGCGATCGGCGCAATGGGGTCGTCCTTCGTAAATGCAGAACGCAGCAACGCGCCGTCGGACAGCCCGACAAGCGCCTTGCCGCCGCCGTTCTGCGATCCGAACACCATCGTCACGAACTTCGTGCCGGTCAGCACCGGATTGGAAGGGGGCGTCAGACTGGTCACATCGAGCGTACCCGCGCTGGTCTGGATACGGCGGGACGAACCCACGTTCTCACAGGAGAAGGTGGCCAGCCCGTTCAGGCTGTTTTGAACCCGGTAAGGAAAGACAGTCGGCAAATCTTCGAAATCGGTCTTTTGTCCGCTCATGAGCCCGTCGTAGTGGCGCGTGTGACGGAGGAAACAGGCGGTCCGGAACGGCCGCTTGTCCGCGAACGCCTCCACGAGGTCATGGCCGTTGACTGTCGTGGTAAGGGTCACATTGCCGGCCGCCTGCGCGCGAATGTAGTTGGGAATCGCCGTGCCGAGCTTACGAAACGTCGCATCGTCCGAGGGGTCGATCCAGAGCAGCGCCCGGTTGCAGACGCTTTCGGCGAGCTTCAGCGTCCCCGCCCCGCCCACGAACTGCGGCGTGCTAGCGGCGTCCACGAGGACAGAGACGGTCGCGCCCGCACCGGCGGCGACTTTAACGGTGCCGAGTTTGGCAGGGTCGTTGAACGTCGTGTTGGCCGACAAAACGCTATGCGCCGTTATATCCGCAATATCGATCCCGTTCAAATTGTAGTCGCCGCTGGCGTCCGCGAAGACGCACCACATACCTCCCGGGACAGTGATTTCAATCGGCGTCCGGTCGGCCGGAAACTGGAAGGTCACACCCGCGCCCTTAAAGAGCCGCGTACCGTCATCCAAAGCGTTCACGACAACTGTCGCCGCCGTCGCCCCCGTCGTCCGACTGAAGCGGAGCGTACCGGCGAGTTCCGCGAAGGTGTGGGTGAGACCGCCCGGCAGACAGACCGCCGCCGCCGCGCTGTTTCCAGAAACCCGTGCGGAGAAGGTGCAACCGCAGGTGGATTCGAGCGTCAGCGTGCCGGAGAGGACGATCGGATGAGTCGATACAGCGTACTCGCCGAGCGCACTCCAGGGCCGTGTTTCGTGGTCCTTGTCCGTCTGGAGGAGATCGCTCAGGTCGGGATCGATCTCATATCCGGCAAGACGGCAATCGCAGCCGACACCGATGTGCAACGTCTTGCCGGCGGGAATGAACGCGTCGTCGAAGATGTAGACGACCGGATTCGCAAACGCGGTGCCATAGACGTTCATAAAGTCCGGCCCGGCGATCGCGCTGGTGTGGCCGCTCAAAATGCTGGGGACCGTGATTCCGCTCTGCGGAAAACCTTTAACCGTGCAACTTTTCAGATCCACTGTACCGATGCATGGAGTGCCGGTCGCCGTCACGAACGAAACATCCCGCACATCATAGACAGGGTATCTGTTGGCGGTCGTGCAGCCGATCATCATTGACGTTGTGTTTGAGATGACGAGCGCGCCTGTCTCGCCGAGAATGACGCTGCGCTGGAAAAGCGGTGCGAAGTTCTTGACATCCTTCGCATCGACCACCACCGTGCCGTTGGTGATGAGGTAGTTGCGCCAGATCGCCCACGAAGTGGGGTTGGCTGAGGCCGGCGTGTACGTGCCGTGGATCGTGCCCGACCCCTCGAAGAACATCGTGAAAGAGTTGTTGTTCAGGTTGTTATCACCCGCGCCTTGGCACCCCACATCCACTACCGCACCGTCAGGCCACGGGATGATCTAGGCCCGCGCCTGCATTGACACAAACGAAACGCCCGCGACCATCGTCGCAAACAAGAAACCGCAGACCGTCTTTTTCATGTACCGACCCTCCATGTTTACCGGATGCTCACGCTCTGAAAAGCTTCATGCGCCCAAGGATGTTTCCATCCCCACCTTGGCATTGGGTATTACTATAGCCGAACCTCGCCTGTCAAGCGTTCGATTTCGGACCTGGACTTTTTTCAAACATCCTAAACTTTGAAAAGGGTGCTTGCATCTTCCCTGAGAATCAGCCATGATAACTGCCGTTTTTTTACCACAAGAGGAACGATCTGGAGGAGTTTTCATGGGTACAGGCCGTACATTGAACAAAAATCCGCGCACACGCCCGATTAAGAGCCAGGGCGAAAAGAACCGCCGTTACAAGGTACAGCGTGCCCGTTTGGTCAAGCTGGGTATGGACGAAACGGTTGTCGCTAAACTGCAGCCGAACGAATTGCGCACGCTGGTACAACAGCCGACCAAGGTGAAGAAAATGGTAGCGACCAAGGTATCCGAAGCCGCAAAACCAGCCAAGGCCGAGCCTGCTGCTAAAGCTGCTGCCAAGCCGGCGAAGACTAAAGCCGCCCCCAAACCGCGCGACAAAGCACCGGCTGCCAAAAAAGCGCCCGCAAAGGCGAAAGAGTCCGCGTCCGCAAAGGCGGAATAACGCCGTGCCGGACCGAGTGTTGAAAACGCGCCCCGCTCTCGAGGCTGGCGCGTTTTTTTTATCCACGACTGTCAGATCTTAAATTGAGGAGTTAAGCCATGGCCCCTGTCCCTGTAAACCGTGAAAGCGTGCTGGATTTTCACCAAGGTGGAAAAGTCGGCGTGCGTTTGACCAAGCCGTTGAAGACGCAAAACGATCTTTGCCTGGCCTACACACCCGGCGTGGCGCATGCCGTGAAGGAGATCGCCGCCCGCCCCGACAGCGTGTACGACTACACCGCCAAGCGCAGCCTCGTGGCCGTGGTTTCCGACGGCACCGCGATCCTCGGCCTTGGCGATCTCGGCCCCGCCGCCAGCATTCCGGTGATGGAGGGCAAAGCTGTGCTCTTCAAGGCATTCGGAGATGTCGACGCTTGGCCGGTGCCGTTGGCGCGTTGCCGCCGCGACGGTGCCGACACCGGTAAGACCGACCCACAGCGCGTGATCGACGCCGTGCTGGCTCTCGCCCCGATGTACGGCGGCATCAACCTCGAAGATATCGCGGCTCCGGCCTGTTTCGAGATTGAAGACCGGCTGGATGCTCTGCTCGATATTCCGGTCTTTCATGACGACCAATGGGGCACGGCGGTCATCACGCTGGCCGGCCTGCTTAACTACGCGCGCCTCTGCGGCCGCGAAATGTCCGAACTCCGCGTCGTCATGAATGGCGCCGGTGCGGCGGGCATCCGCATCGCCGACATGTGCAAAGCCGCCGGCGTGACGGATCTTGTCATGTGCGACAGCCGCGGCGTGATCCACAGCGGACGCACGGACCTCAACGACCACAAACGCCGTCACGCTTCGGACACTTCGGCGCGTACCCTGCAGGAGGCGTTGCGCGGTGCGCACGTCTTCATTGGCGTTTCGGTAGCAGACTGTGTGACGACGGACGACGTGCGCGGTATGGCCGACTACCCGGCGATCTTCGCCATGTCCAATCCCGACCCGGAAATCCATCCCGGCATCGTGGCCGAAACTTTAGGCGACAAGCCGTATGTCATGGCCACGGGTCGCTCCGACTACCCCAATCAGATCAACAACGTGCTGGGCTTCCCCTACCTGTTCCGCGGTGCGCTGGATGTGCAGGCGCGCACCATCAACATCGAGATGAAGGTAGCAGCCGCCGAGGCGCTGGCCGAGCTGGCGCGCGGGCCTGTGCCTGCCGACGTGCAGGCGCTTTATCCTGCCGAGCGGCTCGAATTCGGCAATGGCTACGTGATCCCCAAACCGTTTGACCGTCGCCTCTTTGTAGAGGTCTCGTTCGCGGTAGCACGCGCAGCGGTCGAGTCCGGCGCGGCACCAGCCGACTTCGATCTCGCCGCACTCCGCGCCAGCCTCGAAGCCCGCAACGCCAACCGCGCGTAGCGCGAAGGAAAAGCGGCGCCGCGCCCCGCGCACAGCGCGGCGCTTGTCATCGCAAGATGCGTCACCAGACCTGTGGGCGGCGTTCACGCCGCCACCTCTTCAGGTTTCACGCCTTTGCGTGATAAAAAATCCTAAATCCTAATTCCTAAACGCAAACTCCGCGCACAACGCGCGCGGTCAGTATCCGTCGCGGAACCCAAAGTTCTCGCGCGTCAAACCGCGCGGCAGCTCCTTGATGAAACGCGAAGGCTTGCAATAGAACACACCGCCGTCACGTGTACGCCGCATGCCGGGCGCACACAGCACCAGTTCGTCTTTGGCGCGCGTGACCGCCACATAAAAGAGGCGACGCTCCTCGGCGTCGTTTTCGTTCTCGCCCATCGATCGGCTCGACGGAAACATCCCTTCGGCGGCCCAGATGACGATCACCACCGGCCACTCCAGTCCCTTGGCTTGATGGACGGTGCTGAGATGCAGCATGTCCGCATGTTCGCGCGCCATCTTATCGTATTCGTGATCCACGTTGGTGAGCAATGCCACCTCTTGCAGGAAGCCCACCACCCCGCCATCACCCCTATCAATCTGCAACGCCAGTTCGAGAACATCCTCCTCGCGCTTATCGGCGTTGTCATAGGCCTTGGCTAGGTGGGCGCGGTAGAACACGTCGCAGAACCGCTGCACCGCTTCACCGCCGTTGGCCGAGAGATGCTCGTCGTGGTACGCCTCCAGCAGCCGGTCGATCTCCTGCCACTGACCACGCGCGGCGGGCTTGAGCGCCGCGACCAAACGCGCGCGCTGCTGCGGGTCGCGCGTCTCGAAGTGACCGTTCAAGGTTTCCCACAGCTTCTCGATGGTCTTTTCGCCGACACCGCTGAGCAGGCCGAGCAGCCGCCCGAACGCCACGCGGTCAGAACCGTTTTCGCAGACCCGCAGGAAGGCGATGACATCCTTGACGTGCGCCTGTTCGAACACACCAATACCCGAGGTAATCACAAACGGCAGACGCGCGCGCCCGAGCAACATCTGCAGCTCAATCGAATGAAAATGCGCTCGGTAGAGCACCGCCATGTCACGCAGCGCATAGCCGTCCTGCTGGAAGCGCCGGACCAAGGCCAAAACCGTGCGCGCCTGCTCGTCCCCGTCGCGCAGGAAGAAGACCTGCGGTTTGTTGCGCGTCTTACGCGTAGGGCGCAGTTTCTTCTGGAACTGCTCTGGATTACCTCGAATGCAAGCGTTCGCCACCGCCAGCACCTCTGGAACGCTACGATAATTGCGCTCCAACTTGATGATGCGGCAACCCTCCCAGCGTTTTGGAAACTCCATGATGTTTTTGAAGTCCGCGCCACGCCACGAATAGATACACTGGAAATCGTCACCCACCGCCATCACGTTGCGGTTACGGGCTCCTAGGATATCGACCATACGTGCTTGCAGCAGATTGGTGTCCTGATACTCATCGACCAGCACATGCCGGAAGCGGTTCTGATAGTAGTCACGCACCGCTTCATGCTCCACCAGCAGCCGCAGTCCGTTGACCAGCAGGTCATCGAAATCCATCGCTCCCATCTCAAGCTTGCGTTCGTTGTACAGGTTGGCGACCTTGATGATCTCCATCGGATCCACGCAAAGGTCATGGATCCTCTGTTCCAGCACGTCCTCAAGATCGCACGCACGGTTAGCGGCAGAACTGATCAAGGATGCGATGACATCTTTCTTGGGAAAATCCCTCTTATTGCGCACGGCATCCTTGATGCAGTGGTCAATCAGCGTGTGCGACTCATCACGGTCGAGGATGGTAAAACTGTTGGGATAGCCGAGCCGGTCACCGAAACGCCGCAGAAAGCGATTGCAGACGTGATGGAACGTGCCGCTGAGCAGACTACCCACCGCATCGCCAGCAACCTCCTGAGCACGCTCCAGCATCTCACGCGCTGCGCGATTGGTGAAGGTCAACAACAACAGACCATCGGGATGTTCACCGCGTTCAATCAGATACGCCACACGGTACACCAGAGTGCGCGTTTTACCAGTACCGGCTGCGGCGAGCACCAGCAGCGGGCCATCGCCCGCTGTCGCAGCTTCACACTGTTCCGGATTCAAAAGCTTCGAGTAATCAGTCATGGAGGAGTTCATGATACGCGACTCACCCACGAAACTCAATGCCGCATGACCGCAATCGTCAATATCGCGATGTGCCAAAAAAGCCACGGTTCTTTTCTGTTTAACGGATTACGAGCGTATTCCCGATTGTCTGCATCCCCGGTTGTCTTGTTGGAATCAGACGAAAGCCGAGAAGGCGGTGGGGAAGGCGATTAAAATGAAATGGGCACCCCATGGCTGGTTCATGCCTATTTCCACACCTTGAAAGGTGTGGAAGTAACCTGCTTACAAAAGAAAGAACCTCAACACGCCAATAAACATGCTAAATATCCCCATTTTAAAGGCTTTTCTGCTCAAACATAGCAACACGCCGATTCGGCTTTGTTCCCCATGCTTTTTCCACACCTTGAAAGGTGTGGAAGTACAGACTCGATAACCATTCGCGGAAAAATACAGTTCTTATGCCGAGAAATCAGCAAAATATCCCAAAATTAAAGGTTGTTTTTTAAAATTCGATCATGTGTTGACTTGTCACCGCGCATCATGCTAATTTCCACATATTGAAAGGTGTGGATACCAGCAAAGCATTGCGGTACTACCGCAGTGCATGCGAATCGACTCAGGAACGGGGAACACTAATGAGTTACCATCCAACCATTTGGCGCACATGCCGGGTCTTGGCCAATGAACGCAGACTCCGCTGCCTTGAGGTCGTGTTGCGCCAGCCGGGCCTGTCAGTCGGCGAGATCGCCAAACAGGTCGCCATCCCCGAGAACCAAGCCAGCTTGTGCCTGAGAGCACTGCAAGCGCGAGGACTCCTTAGCGCGAGACGGCGGAGCCGTTGGGTCCATTACTTTCCCTCGCCAGATCCACTCGTCCCCGCTGCAGCGCATATTTTGGCGGTTGTCAGCCAAGCGATCCTCACGGCGAAATGGTCGGCCGACCGAATCATCCATCATCTGACCGCCTACACGCATCCGCGGCGGTTGACCGTGTTGCACTGTCTTCTGATGAAAGACAGCCTCACCACCCCCGTTCTCGCGCGGGAAACACATATTTCTTGGCAAGCGTTGACGCGGCATTTGAACAAACTTTCCGAGCGAAAGATGATTGTCGACAACGACGCGGCATGGTCGCTCCACCCCGACCGCGACTTTTTCTCGGAAACGTTCTTGCAACTCATCGCACAGCACGCGGACTTGTGGGTGCGTAACACTATGAACTAAGGGGAGCAACCTATCATGAAGAAAAACTCTTTCATCTTGTCACTTGATCAGGGTACCACCAGTTCAAGAGCCCTGCTCTTCGACCGCGAACTCAATATCGTTGCGATGGCCCAGCAAGAGTTTGACCAGTTTTATCCGCAGCCCGGATGGGTCGAACACGATCCTGAAGAGATCTGGCGGTCACAGCGCAAGGTCATGGCCAATGTCTTGAAGCAAGTGCCTGACGGTCCGGCTGCCGTCGCGGCAATCGGCGTGACCAACCAGCGGGAGACCGTCGTCGTCTGGAACCGCCGAACGGGAGAGCCTATCTATCCCGCCATCGTGTGGCAATGTCGCCGGACTGCTGATTTCTGTTCGGAGCTGAAACGTCGTGATTACGGCCCGCGCATTCGCGATAAAACGGGCTTGGTGATTGACGCCTATTTCTCGGCCAGCAAGCTGCGTTGGATCCTAGACCATGTCGACGGTGCGCGGGAGGCGGCGCAACGCGGTGAACTGCTTTGCGGCACGATCGACTCTTGGCTGCTCTGGAAGCTCTCGAACGGTACCGCGCACGTCACCGATTATACGAACGCTTCCCGTACCATGCTCTTTAACATCCGTACGCTTCAATGGGACGCGGAACTCCTTGATCTCTTCGGTATACCGTCTTCCATGCTGCCAACCCCGGTCCCTTCATCGGGCGAGGCCGCCCGGTGCGCCCTGCCGGAGTTTGAGGGACGCGAAGTGCCCGTGCTCGGCGTGTCGGGCGACCAGCAGGCCGCGCTCTTCGGTCAGGGATGCTTTGCCCCCGGACAGATCAAAAATACGTACGGCACGGGATGCTTCCTGCTCATGCACACGGGCGGCGAAGCGGTTTCATCCGCGAACGGACTGGTGACGACGCTGACCGCGCAGACCCTTGCCGGAGCGCCCTCTTATGCGCTCGAAGGCAGTGTCTTTGTGGGCGGTGCCGTTGTTCAGTGGCTACGTGATGAACTCCGCATCGTGACACGCTCTTCCGATGTCGGGCCGATTGCGGCATCAATACCTGATACCGGCGGAGTCTTTCTCGTGCCGGCCTTCGCGGGGCTTGGCGCGCCGCACTGGGACATGTACGCCCGGGGCACACTGGTCGGCATGACCCGCGGCACAGGGCGCGCCCAAATCATCCGTGCGGCGGTGGAGTCGACCGCCTATCAGTGCTGGGATGTGGTCGATGCGATGCGTGCGGACTCAGGACAACCGATCGCCTCCCTGCGCGCGGACGGTGGCGCCTCGGCCGACGATTTCCTGATGCAGTTTCAGGCCGACCTGCTTGAATGCCGCGTCGAACGGCCGACCTGTATTGAGACAACCGCGCTCGGCGCCGCTTCATTGGCGGCTCTTGCGCTCGGCTGGCAAACGTCCGAGACGCTTGCCGGCCGACCGGCCGCCAGCGTGTTCACGCCAAACATGCCCAAGACGCAACGCAATGCTTTGCTCGCCGGATGGCGCAAAGCCGTTTCGCGTGCAGCACACTGGGAAACCGAGAATTAAGGAGACCTACTCCCGCTTCCAAGACAGCGTGAAGGGAACTTCCCGCGAGACGCCGCTGAGCAGCTTCACCGCGACCGCGCCGTTGGCTTCCGCCGCAGCCTGACAGGTAATGCCGTCGGCAGAGCTTGCCGATGCGAGCGCGAAACCTTGTGGCACGCGGAAGCGCAACGTGACCGGATGATCCTTGACGGCCTTGACCGCGCCGGTCAATACGTTGCGCGCGCCGTCCCAGGCCAGCCCTGTCAACTCCACGCCGCCTTGCGTGACGTGGCGGTCGCTGCTGAGGAACTGCGGCACAGCCTGCGCACGGTGTACCGCCAACAGCCGTACGCCGTGCCCCGGCACCGGCATGTCGAAACGCGCCTTGCGCACGCCTTGATAAGTACCGGTCCAAAACTCGTAGATCGCGTAATCGGCCGCGGCATCCAGTCCCAGCTCATCAAAAGTGAAGCCCAGCTCGGCCTCCTTCTCATCCCAGTTGAACAGCGCCACCACCTGCCACTCCGCAAACGGACGCCGCACATGCAGCGCCCAGACCGGCAGCATATCGAAGACCGGGAAGAGATCCATTGGGCGTACGTCGCAAACCGGCAACGCCTGTTGCAACAACCGCATGCGCTCCGGCTTCAGCTCGGCAAGCTTGTCGCCGGAAAACATCATCTGTCCCGGCAACGCCACGACGGTCGTCGCCAGCCGTGCCTGTTCGATGCCGAGGTAATCGCCGACCATCAGGGTGTCGGGATCGGTGAAGAACACGATGTTGTTGACGAATATCTGATTGAGCGTGCAGCGCGCCTGATTCAGCAAGTTCGGCCACTTGGCAGGCTGGTTCGGATGCACAATGTCGGCCCCGGTGCGCGAAGCATCGGCGTAGGCGGCCTCGGGGCCAGTGAAATGTCCCTGGCAAGCGAGAAACACGCGGTCTTCGCCGATACCCTCACGGAACGCCCGCACACAGCGCTCGAACGGATCCGGGCAAGCCGGATCTTTAAAGCGGGCGCGGATCTCAGGCCGCTCGAAAAAATGGGCGCAGTAACCGGGGCCGCGCCCCGACATGCCGTCGATCTTGAAGTACTCATATCCCCACTCGCGCGAAGCGATGCGGTGAATCTCGCGCAGGTGGTTGATCACCTCGGGATGCGAAGGGTCGATGGTGAATTTGCCGTTCCAGGTTGACAACGGCTTGCCGTCCGAACCGTGCAAGAACCACTCTTTGTGCGCCAGATAGAAGTTCGTGCTGCCGGTGCCGAAGGGCGCGGTCCAGAGCCCCGGCCTGAAACCGAGCGCCCGAATATCGTCGGCCAAACGCTTCATGCCAAGCGGGAATTGATGCTGATTGGGCTTCAGACTGAGGTTGTCAAAGTTGCTGACCGGCAGCGAGTCGGAGTTGTCCTGCCACGACTCGATATGCCAGAACTCCATGCCGAAGGGCTGCAAATGCTTTTGGCCGATGCGCGCCTCGGCCAGATTGTCTTCGGCCGTGGCCTTGTCAAAGTAAATGTTCCAAGACATCCAACCGGTGGGCGGCGACGGACAACGCTTGCGGTCGATCGGTTTGTAATAGGGAACGTAACGACTGCGATAGTAATCGCGCTCGACCGTAAAACTCCAGACCGCTTCAGCCGCTTCGTTTATCGTCGCCTCCAGCGTGAGTCCGTAGCGCCCACCTCCCTGACTGGCGAGCCGCCGTGCGGAACCGCCGCGCAATAGCAGGCAACGATCGCGCTCCGAATCGAAAAGCGAATCGTTGAGGTCAGTGTCCGGGCGGCCGGTTCCGAGTTGGAGCACGCGCGAACCTTTAAGCGGTTGCGTGCGGCAAGCGAAGCTGTCCGGCGTGAACGCGATGTTGCCGGTCATGCGCAATTGCCCGGCGTAATTTTGCGCGGTACGGTGGTAGGCCAACAGCGAGAGGCGGTCGCCATCGCCTTGAAACGCCAGATAGCCCTGTACGTTGCCGCGAGGATCAAGCAGCGCGAGACGGTTCGCCACCGCGTCGTGCGGTGCCGCCACGCGCCAGATCTGATCGCCGGATGTAAAGCCCAGCGTGCCGCTGATGTGCACCTCGCCAGATGCGTTTACCAGTTCGAGACGCGCATCCGCCTCCTGAAAAGTCACCTGCCAGTTACCCAATGTCAAACTGACCAATGCCGCCGCAAGAGCTCCCATGTAAACCTCCTCACTACCGTCCTCGTGTTAAAGCGTAATTCCGGCAGTGTAGCGAAAAGGATGCGGCACTGGCAAGCAATCGATTGGTGGTGTCGATCGATGGGTGGTTGACAATCGGTTAGTTGTCCAGAATCACTTCACGTTACTTTGACAACTCCTGACGAAGTTTCTCCAGAAAGTCGCCGACACGCTCGACCGCCTGTTCGCTGACGGCACGCTTCAGCATATCGCCCAACGCGCGCGTGTCAAGACGCGGCGCGTCCACAGTGCCCGTGACCGGGATCTTGATCGACGTGCCTTTGAGTATGCGGGCTGCTGACGTGCCGACCAGTCGCTCCGTCACCGGCACCTCAATCACATAGTTCACTGCACCGTCGAAGGCCACCCAGCCGCCGATGATCACCGGTTGCTCTTCGATCACCATACGCACCGGATCGGCCTGAATCCGTCCATTGCGCACCGTCACATGAATCGGCAGATTCTTCACCTCGTACACATGCGTCTTGACCTTGATCATGCCAAGCAACTCGCGTAACGCGGGTCCCAACTCCAGTTTCAAGTTTTCGAGCGCGATGTCCATATCCAAGGCCACACCGCGTTCCGGAGGCATGCCCGGCTCAATGCGGCAGCTCCGCAGATCCAGCGTGACCGTTCCGCTACGCACGCGACCACCCTGAAACAACGGATTAAAGTTCACCAGCAACGTATCAAGCATCTCTTGCGTCAGTGCCACGCGCTCCAGCAACCGCGTGCGCGGCGGCAGTATCAGCGTGCCGCCCCCGCGTCCGCCGACCGCGAGCTCAGGAACCAGCCGCAACCGTCCGTTGTTGAGCGCCGGCTCATACCCGACGCGCAATACGCCTTTGGACAGACGGAAGACGGCGTCTGCAGGCCCGGCACGTAACCCGAATCCAACGACCGACCCCACATACACGGCAGCTTCGAGTTCGCCCTCCGACAACACCGTCGACGCACCGCCCGCCAGCGGCGAGGTAAAGCGGAACGGCCGGAACTCGCGTCCGGTCAACGTAAACTCATCGATCCCCTTGGCCGCCAGCAGTCGCGTCACCGCAGCGGCGTCCACTGCCGTGCGGCCCTGTGCCGTGAGCAAACAGCGGCCGGACAGTTCGTTCGCCGCCGCCTCAGCCTGCATCGCGAACAGGCTACTCGCCACATCCAACTTGGAGACCTTGACGCTCGTTCCGTCTGTTGCAATGACCGCCTCTGCGATCACACGCGCCGACGGTTCTGCGAACACGGCGGTGCCGTCACGTTCCAGTATGGCGCCGCCTTGCGCCGTCAGCGCGATCTGCATCCCGCGCTTGGCACCATCGCGCACCACGCTGCCTTCAACCCGCACATCCGGCACACGCCACACACCGCCGTCTTCGACACGTGCGGTGATCGCGAGCCCGGCGGCATTCAGGCGCGCCTTTACCCCTTCCCCCACAACCTCGGCCGTTGCATTAGCCACCACCCGGCCTTGCCATGCCGACAAGCGGCGCTGCGCGGCAATCGGCAGAAAACCGCCCATCAGACGGCGCGCGCCGGCCAGTTCCATATCGCTGGAGAAGGTAAACCCGCGCACCTGCAAAGGACGCTTCTCGCCGGGAGGCACCAGCCGTTGGCACGCGCCGGACATCCGTCCGCCATCAAGCGTCAGCTCAACGGACGCATCGTGCACCTCGGCCTGCGGCTCGTTACCTTGCAACGGCACACGCCCTGAGAGCTTCAGCGTTCCCTGCGGCACCACTGTGCGCTGACCCGGCTGCACCTCCACCGCCACGTCGGCCAACTTCAGGAAAGAGGCAAGCGCAACCCCTGCCCCTTCGCGCCGGCTTGAGGCGTCCAAATAGATTGATCCCACCATTGGCGGACACGTCTTGAAGATGCGCGTGGCGTCACGGGCAAACCGCGTCAGATCGAGCTGTGCCTTGAGAGTCGCCGCGTCAAAGCGGCCACTGGCATAGACATCGGCAAACGGGGCTTTGAGATGCAAGCGTTCAATCTCAGGCCACGCGCCGTACGGGAAGCGCGCCTTCACTTGCAACGAGGGCTCCGGCTTGAACGTGATCGGCTGCTTCCCGACCTTCATCGCCAAATCGGACGTCACCGCGTCCGCCTGCACCTGCAACGCTGTGTCGCTCCCCTCGACCGCCACCTCGGCGCGCAGTTCGCCGCCGCTCATCGTGAAGGCCTTGGAGAGTCCGAGCGCCGGCCCGAAGTCCCGTGCTAGCGCCGCGAGTTGAATCGTGGTCTTGCCATTCACCGCCCCGGTCATCACGCCTTTTTTCTCTGCTGCCTGCAACCGGCCTTTGGCCTCAGCGCGTATCCACGGCGAAGCCAGATCGAACTGAGTGATTGTGAGCGTCTTGCCGTCAACCCCAAGATTCGCCATCAGCGCCACATCGCCGGGCGGCGACGGCTTCTCGCCCTGCGCTCCGACCGAAAGTTGGCTGACAGCCAAGCCGCCCTCGATCATCCCCAGCTTGGAACTGCGGATTGCGGCGGTCAGCGCGCCCTCCAACTTGCCGCTACGGATCCATGCGTCGCCGGTCATGTGCTGAATCAACGGCGCGAACGCTGTGATATCTACATCAACCGCTTTCAGCGTGATGCGTTCCGGCTGCTCCGTCTCGGTGCCCTTGCTTAAATCACGGATGCTCTGGATGCGTCCCTCCAACGCCACCAAACCACCGCCTATCTGCGCGCGCGTCTTCACCTCAATCGGCTTGCGGTACGAGGTTAACGCTACACGCCCCTCCACCTGCTCCGCCACGCAACGCCCCGCGCTGCCGCCGTGGATCGCGACACGACCACCCGTCACATTCAGGGTGGCTGCGATATCGACGATCGGCAGGAAGAAGGTGCCTTTCTTCTCTTTCTCCTTCCGGGCCTTTGGCTCAGCCGGCGGCGGGGGCGGCGCAAGGTCGAGGTCAAGCTCAGGCGCACTGAGCGTCACCTCGCCCAGATCAAGCACCCCGATTGGCAACAGACGTAGCAACCCGCGGTCGAACGCAACACGCTTAGCCGACATCGCGATTCCGTGCTGCGGATCGCTGAACGAGAACGCCTCCAGAACCGGCGCACGGAACCAACCCAGCGACCAACGCTCAAACGACACGCGCGCCGGTTCGGCCGCCTTGTTGATCGAAGCCAGTACCCATCGGCGGCCGCCATCCATTGAAAGCAACGTCGGGATCAGCGCCACGAGAACGACCAACGGAACCAGCAGAAACAGAATCAACTGAAGACCTCCCCGCAGACAGCCTTTCCGCTCCTCTGCCGCCTCATCCACCTCATCATCACGAATTGCATCAAATTGCATGACGATCAGCATACCACGCCCGTCTTATGGCGACAAGCGCGACCGGTACGGGTTTCAGGTTTCGGGGTTTCAGGGTTTCACTTGAGCGTTGAGCGTTGAAAGTTGGGCGTTGAACGTTATTGAAGCGCCCTCTTGCAGTGCCCAAAAAAATCTTAGTGCCCTTCGTGCCTTCGTGTGAGAAAAACAACTAACGCACTAATGAACTGCTCCCGCTTCCTGCCACACGGCTTGCAGCCTGCGGATGGCGGTCGCAGGATCGGACACTTGATTGACCGCGCGCACCACCGCGAAGGCGGTGGCGCCGTGACGGCGCACCTCCGCGAGATTCTCTGAGTCGATGCCGCCGATCGCCACAGTCGGCACGGGTGAGGCATGGATAATCACCCCCATCTCCTCAAGACCGAGTACCGGATCGGGGATCGCCTTGGTCGGCGTGGCGAAGACCGGCCCCACGCCGATATAATCCGGCGCGTATGCAACCGCATGTGCGGCCTGCTCACGGCTGTGCGTGGAAAGGCCAAAGACTTTGCCCGTCACCGGCCAGAGCCGCCGCGCTTCATCCAGCGGCATGTCGTCCTGACCCAGATGCACGCCGTCGGCGTCGACCTCGCGCGCGATCTCGACATCATCGTTGATCACCAGGCGCGTCGCCGTACCGCGCGTGATGGCGCGCAGCGTGTGCCCGACCGCAATGATCTCATCACGCGGCGCGCGCTTCATCCGCAACTGCAACCACCTCACGCCGCACGCCACCGCCGCTTCGGCGCAACGTTCGTATCCCGTCACCGGATTCGTCAAAATCAGATACAGTCCTTGCATCTTGCATCACCCTCTCGTACGACACATTTTACATGAACACCCATTCCGACGCATTACGCGCACCGTCCGCGCGGTCAAGTGCCAAGCGTCGAACACAAATAGACGATTTACCAGCAATGTCTCGGGCGGTGCCTCAAGCAACAGCTTGATCGCTTCGGTCGCCTGCACCGTACCGATCACGCCCGGCAACGTACTCAGCGGCCCGCGCGGTGTGTCCTCTTCCGCCGTCGGAGGTTGCTCGAATACACAGCGGTAACAGGCGCTGCGCCCCGGAATCACCGTCATCGCCGATCCCTCGAACGCACGGATGCCGCCATGCACCACCGGCCGTCCGGCCGCATGACAGAGGTCCGCAATCAGGAATTTCGCCGCAAAGCTGTCGGTCGCGTCGATGACCACATCGTACCCCTCAATCATTTCGCGACCGTTCGCCGCCGTCAGGTGTTGCGGGATCGGCACGATCGTGACCTCGGGATTCAGCGCGTTCAGAGTATCCGCCGCCGATACCGTTTTGGGGCGTCCAAGATCAGCCGTGCGGTGCAGGATCTGGCGTTGCAGATTGCTCAATTCCAGCGTGTCACCATCCATCACGCCGATCCGTCCCACCCCCGCCGCCGCTAGATAAAACGCCGCAGGCGAGCCGAGTCCGCCCACACCGACAACCAACACGCTGCCAGCGGCCAGACGCGCTTGTCCGGTCGCACCGATCTCCGGCAACTCCAGATGCCGCGCGTAACGCGCTTTTTGATAAGAAGAGAGATTCATGTTTGTTTAACGCAGAGGCACAGAGACGCAGAGTTTTTTATGGTGTAACGGCGTGACCGCCGCTGGGGAGGGACGAGCGTTTGCTTGTCCGCGGGCAAGCAGACGCTTGCCCCTCCCGGTGCTCCGCAATGAAACCTGAAACCGTCCTTCCGCGCAGCGGAAGGCGGCTCGTGGGGACACTCGCCCTCCAAAAAACGCTGAACGTCGAACTCTGAACTCTGAAGTAAAAAAACTCCTAAATCCTAAATCCTAAATCCCGCCTTCCGCGCGCAGCGCAGAAGGCGGCGACAGTACCGACCGGTACGCGCTATCCCAGTTTTTGAAAACGGGGTCTAGTCCGTGCGCGCGCAACATCGTGCAGAAGGCTGTCACGTCACGACCATCCGACACCGCGAACTGTCCCGTGTCCTCAGCACGACCATCATAGCCGCCCACCGTTGTGCGGCTGCCGGCACTCATGCGATTGATACCCACCCCGGCCAGACCATCGCGAAACGCCGGTGCCTCGCGTGTCGAAAGTACCAACGTGGTCTCCGGCAGACAAATGCGGAACGCAAAAATGAGCTGCGCCAGCCAACGGTCGCCGACCGGATGCGGCGCTTGAAAGCCCCCCGCCTCAGGCCGCAACCTGGGAAACGAAACAGAGAACGCTGCGCGCCAGAAACGCTGTTGCAACACGCGGACATGCCGGAAGAGCGCGAGTGCGTCGGCCAATGGATCGGCCAGTCCCAGCAACGCGCCAAGCCCCACGCTCGCGACACCGCCGGACAGCGCACGCGACGGCGCGTCCAACCGCGCCGCATAGTCGCGCTTCGGACCCCACCGGTGGAAACGTTCATAGGCATCGGGATCATAGGTCTCCTGATAGATCGTCACGCCGGTGCAACCGGCCTCCGCCAGCGCGCGATACTCGTCAACCGTCATCGGGAATGCTTCCACCGTGACCTCGTGAAAGAGACGCGCCGCCATGCGCACGCCCGCAAGCAGATAGTCGAAACCGGCGTGCGGCGTACGTTCGCCCGTCAGCAGTAGCACCTGCTCGAAGCCCAACCGCTTCAGCGCGGTCAACTCGCGTTCGATTTCGTCGGGTTCCAACCGATGACGCACTTGGTCGCGATCGGCGGCAAACCCGCAGTAAGCGCAACCGCCGGAGCAGTAATTCGAAAGATACAACGGCGCGTAGAGCTGGATCGTGCGACCGAACTGGCGGCGCGTCAAAGCCTGTGCCCGTTGCGCCATGGCCTCCAGCCAGCGCGTCGGCTCCGCGCGCACCAGCGTGACAAACGCCGCTTCGTCGGGCTCTTCTGTAGTCAGCGCGGCGGCGACCGCCCGCGCATCTGGCGGTGGCAACTCCAACCAAGGACGCGGATCCAGTTCGCGGGGCATGTCGCCGCGCGGCGATGATGAGACCGCATTCACACGCGCTCCCCTCCTTGCAGAAAGGTGGTCAATGGACTGCTAGCCTGTGCCTCCTGTCCCACGGGCATGAGGCCGGCTCGCCGGGCGCTACGACCGGCCGCCACCGCCTGCGCAAAGGCCGCAGCCATGGCCGGCGGATCGCCGGCATCGGCCACCGCCGTGTTAACGAGCACTGCGTCACAGCCCATCTCCAACGCGGCGGCGGCCTGCGACGGCGCACGCAGTCCCGCATCCACGATCACGGGGATGCACGCCTCGCGCACAATGATCTTCAGCAACTCGGCCGAGGCCAGCCCCTGGCCGCTGCCGATCGCTGCGCCCAGCGGCATGACCGAGGCACAGCCGACCTCTTCGAGGCGTTTGGCCAAAACCGGGTCGGGGGGGATGTACGGCATCACCAGCCAGCCATCGGCCGCCAGCACGCGTGCGGCCTCATAGGTCTCGATCGGGTCGGGCATCAGGTGGCGCGGATTGGGGTGGATTTCGACTTTGACCAAACGGCTGCCGCACAACTCGCGTGCGATGCGCGCGGCCTGAATCGCCTCCTCAGCGTTACGCGCGCCCGACGTGTTGGGCATCAACGTGACACCCTCCATCGCCAACAACGGCGTCAGTAGCGCATCGTCCGGGCGATCGCGGTCAAAGCGCCGCAGTGCCACAGTCACGATCTGTACACCTGACGCGGCCACGGCGCGCGCCATGACGTCGGCACTGGCGAATTTACCTGTCCCTAACAGTAGGCGTGAAGTGTAGGCGTGATCGCCCAACACCAAAGCATCATCTTCTTGATTCATGTTTCGTTGTCCTTTTCATCACATCAGCCGCCGCCCGCGAAGGTCAACAGTTCCACACGGTCGCCCTCGGCGAGTGCCGTGGTGGCCTGTTCGGCGGCGGGCACCACGCGGTCATTCACCACGGCGGCCACGCGCACAGCGGGTGCTTGTTCAGCAATCAATTCCGATACAAATCGCGCCACGGTCTCGTAAGGTTCGCCATTCAGCAAAATTTTCATCGTTGCACTCCTCCCGACGGCGCCGGAAAACAAAAAAGGAATGCACGCCGGTCGGGTGCATTCCCTGTCTGAGTCTCCCTTCGCCGGCATGATCCGGATCAGGTTCTGCGGGTGTGATCTCAGCTCTTCCGCGCGGAAGAACACCCCGGCCGTTTGGTGTCACAGCGTACGCCAGCGGGTCCGGATTGTCAATCCGGTTTGAAACGCCTATAATGCGGCATGAAAAAAATTCTGCTGACACTCGTCTTTTTGGCGGCGGTCTCAACGGCCATAGCTGATTCAATACAGCTTTTCAATGGACGCGACCTCACAGGCTGGAAGGTCGCCGACCTGTTTGAAAGCGGCAAGGTTGAGGTGCTGCCGGACGGCTCTGTCGAGTGCGGTTTCGGCAATCCTATGACCGGCATCGCTTATACCAACACGCCGCCGCGCATGAACTACGAACTCTCCCTGCAAGCCGTTCGCGTCCAAGGCGCAGATTTCTTCATCGCGCTCACCCTGCCGATCGAAACCAACTATTGCACCATCATCATCGGCGGTTGGGGCGGCAGTCTGTGTGGCATCTCGTCCGTCGATTACATGGACGCCTCGGAAAACCAGTGGAGCGAAAGCATCAACCTCGAGAACGAGCGCTGGTATACCCTGCGTGTGCGCGTCACGCCCGGCGTCTTGCAGGTCTTTCTCGACGAGACGCTTTTCACCGCCCGCGTGGAAGGACCGCCGTCACGCTTCAGCCTGCGATCGGGCAGCGACATCGACAAGACGGGGCCGCTGGGCCTCGCTACCTACCGCACCAAAGCCCGTTGGCGTAATTTCACTCTCACGCCGATCACGGAATTGGGGCCCAAGGACAAGCCGATGCTGGACGAGTGAGCCGCCGCCCGCTCAGTACGTGACCCAGCGCACGCCGCCCACCACCAGCCGCACACGGCTGTTGCGCTCGGCGTTGATGCCGATCATCACGGCCTTGATTTCGGTCGGCGACAGCTTCCCGTCGGCATCAGGGCGCGAATGCGTGCCCCATATCGCCTTGTCAAAAAAGGCCGTGAGCGTCTGCCGTCCTCGCCGGGAAAAGTCGTACGGCAACTCGCACAGGTAGCACGAGCCCCCCGCCTCGACAAACTGCACACGCAACGTACCCGTGCCTTCCAGCACCTCGACCTCGGTCTGCATACCGTCAGCCCCTTCCGGCGGACGCTCCGTCGCGGCAAGTGTGAGTCGAGGGTAACCCCACGGGTCTTGGTTGCCGAACCGCATGTCGAAGGCCATGCCGCTGTCTTGCAGTGCATGCGTCATCGTCGCGCCGCCCACAATGTTGTCGGCCCAAGCCGCAGGATCGGTCACCGAGGCGATCTCTCGTACATGCGACGGCGTCACGGCGGTCGCCGGACAGGCCAACCGGAATGCGAGCCGGGGCTGTCCTGCCGCGCCGAAATCGCCGTGCAGACGTACCGGCACACCGAAGACCGCCTGACGGCCGGCCTGCGCCGGGATCACGACCTTGAGCGCCATAACCTGACGCTCCATCGGACGCAGTTCAATCTTCTCCGTCGGCAGCGTCACGCGCCATCCCTCCGGCACGACATCGACCTTCAAACTGCCGCGCACGGTCGCTTCGCTGAAATTGTAGAGCGCGACTGGCACCTGTTTTTCTGCATCCAGTCCCACCTCATACGCCTGAATGTCGAGCCGTGATTGCGCTTGCGGCATCACAACCTGAAACACCACCGGCGAAGGCGCAAGCGAATCCGATGAAGGCGCTGGTGACACACGCAACGGCTTCTCCACCGCAAACTGTTCGCCCGCGCCCGACGGCAGCACCGCAAAAAACGGTGCTTCTGTCAGCGTCGCCGGTACGCCATCACGCAGCGGCCGCCCGTATCCATCGTAGACCGCCTCGACTGTCACGCCGCGCAGCATGTCAGCCGACGTCTGGCCCTTGTCGGCCCAAGCGACCAGAACATCGCGCGCCGCGCCGTCCGGTCGTGCACGGAAAGCGTAGACGCGTGCTGCGCCGTTGGTCATGCGCCCCAACGGCTGCGCGCCAGCCAACAGTCGCCCTGTAGCGGCCAGCGCGAGATAACCGCGACGCGGTGTGAGATCGCGACGCAACAGGCCAAACTGTATCTGTCCTTCACAGTAGTTGCCGAGGATGAAAAAGTAGTGCTGCGACACGCCCGCAAAAAGACTTGTCGCGAACGACTTCGGCACAAAGCGCGCCTGACGCACTTCTTCCGCTTCCGGCAGATCGCCGTGCTCACCGTTCCACCGCACATGAATCCCGCACTCGCTGAGCCAGATCGGACGCCCGCACGCGCCCTGACGGGCGGTCTCGAATTCGCCCGTGTACTTTTCGACGCCGCTGTAGGTGTGGTTGTTGTAGGTGTCGTAATACGGCCAGGCCCCCCCCTCGATCACGCCCTCTACGTGCAGCGCTGACCCCGACCCGGCGTAGACGTTCCAGCACACGGTCAGCGACGGATCACCCGCCTTAAAACCGAGATACGATGCTTTCTGCAACGCAACCATCTCGTCGATGAGATGCCCGCCAAAACCGGGGATGTTGGCCTCGTTCCAAGGTTCCCACGCCTGAATGACGCCTTTGAAGCGTTCAGCCATCGCGCGACAGAAACGGAACGAATCACGCAGGTCACGCGGAAAGCGCTTGTAGGGCTTGCCCTCCTCCAGCCGTGGCATTTGCGCCCACGACGGCGTGCTGTGATAGACCTGCAACACCTCAAGCCCCGCGCCGCGCAGAATACGCGCCGAATCGTCATAACGCGTCGCCGCATGGAACTCGCCGGGCGCGTGCTCAAGATCGCCCCACGTCAACCGGTCCCGCACACCGCTCACGCCCGCCAGCGCCGCGAGACTGGCGAATGCCGCCATTTTACGGCGGTCCCGCTCCGGCTCACCCGTGCGTGTGAACCAAGCGTTCGCGGTATCAATCCGAATCGGCGAGTCAGACGGGACGGGCACTGCCAGCCGCTTCAACACCGCTGCGGTCGTCCAGGCGACCGGCTTGCCAGCGCCATCAAGCCCTTCGATCCGGTACCAGCCCACCGGTTGCCGCCCCAGTTCGACGTGCGTCATTCCCGCTTTGTACGCGCCCCGCACAACGTTCTTACCATCGAGATCACGCGCCTCCCAACTCACCGCCTTGTCAAAGCCGGCTGGCAACACGACGCGCACCTCATCCTTTTCAGTGCAGACATTACCTGGCCGCTCCGGCAGGGGCAACGGTACCGTCGTCGCCATACACGCGCCTCCGTACACACACAACAACACCTGTGCAAACGTCTTCATCATCTTTGGTTTCCTGATAGAGTGGTTTTAGTGATCATCGGCATTAACGAAGATCCGAGCCGTCACTGCAGAGACGCCGTCAAACGTTTTACTAGTTCGTCCGGTGACAGAGAACTCGCTGCATAGCGCATTGTACCGGGGAGGGTGGCCGGATCAGTCAGCGCGTTGCCGAAGAGATCGGTCCAGCGGATGGCAGGATCTTGGACAAACGGCAACTTGGCGTCGCGTCCACCGCAGAGCACCGCGCAGCTTCCGCCGCGACCCGCGAAGAGATAGACGAAGCGGTTCGCGCCCAGATCGACTTTGCGCACGAACGGCTTGCCTTCCAGCGAACGCGTGAGGTGGGAATAGGCAGCCAGTCCCGGATGCGGATAGCCGTCCGCTCCCAACAACACCATGAAGCTCGGCGCGGTGGCGAGGGATGAGTAACCGTGCGCCGTGTAAAGGAAGACCTTGGCTATCTTCTGCGCCAGCAGACTGACGGTGTAGCGGCAGTTCCTCTCAGCCAAGTTGACCGTATCCTCTTCCGGCTGCCAAGTGATGGTGTGTTTGTACAGGCCCGTCATGCGCTGCTCGCCTCTGCCGGAGCCTGTGCTACCACCCTGTCCCTCGCTCATGTAGATCGGCTTGCCGCCCGCGTTCGGGAACTTGTCGAAGATTTCACCGACCGCATAGTGATAGGCCTGCGCCACGCTGTCATCCGCGAGGCATGTCGCGTTCTTGGTGTAGAGGTGGAAGTCGATGGTATCGCACACCTCCATGCCTCCGGCGGCAAGCACACCCGCCGTCCACAACTGACCGCTCCCGCCGCCTGTGGAATTGAATCCGGCGACCTTGATGGTGGGGTCCACGGCCTTGACGGTCCGGTAGGCTCCGCGACAAAGCTCCGTGAAATCGCGCTCGGCGTCATCCTTCCCGAAGAACTTCGCGTCCTTTCCCGACTTCCACCATCCGCCCCAAGGCTCGTTCCAGACGAAATATTCGTCGATCACCCCTTTGTAGCGCGTGACGAACGTCTTCACATAGGCGTTGAACTCTTCATTATTTTTCGGGCGCATGAATTTTTCAAAGTACCCCATGTGCTTGCAGCCCAAGTCGTCGTAGTGCGAGGCCCAGGCCGGCGCAGTTCCCAACTGCGCGAAAATCTTGATCCCGTTTTTACGGTAACGCTGGAGGTCCGCGTCCATGAAGGTCCACTCACCTTTTTTCTTCTCTAGATTCCACCAGCCGCAGTACTCGGTGCCGGCGTCGTGCAGACGCGCCCAGTTGATACCGCACGCTTTCATCATGCGGATGGTCGACTCCAAAGCGATAAAGTGACAACCGAAGGGTGAGTCCGGTGCGTCCTGCCCCCAGAAAACCGGACGTTCCAACCGCGTCATCACGATCTCGTTGTAGGGCGAGATGCGCGTGCCGTCGCGTTCCACCCACGCCTCGATCCGGAATTGACCGAGGGGCCGGGCGGGAAAAACGTCGAACCGCAACGTGCCGTCAAACTGCTTCGATCCTGCCGGCACGCGCAGATCTGCCAGCGGTACGCTTGTTCCGTAAAGGTCTGTCACGCAACTTTTCAGTACCGCGCCGCCTGCCTCGCCTGTCACGCAGAAACGCACTTCGGCGCGCTCGTCTGCGAACTGAATACGCGTCTCGGCAATCTCGGAGGTTCCCGGAGCGAGCGCCACCTCGCAGGCGCGGTCCTTCAGGTCGGCGGCCGCCGAATCAGCGAACGCACGCAAGGCGTCCAAGCGGAAGGTTCCGCTCCCGGTGAAACGCAGACAGAAACAGAGTGCCTCGCCGGGCAGCACGAAAGCCAGCTTGGCCGTCTGCCAACCGTTTGAAGGCGTCAGCGTCTTGCCGCCCATGGCACGACCGTCACGCATCAGTTCCACGCGACACGCATTGTCGGCTTGGTATGCGAACGTGATCGTGTGGGGCTTGTCCGGCTGATTGGTTTGGAAGGGCTCGGAGTACAGCGCGAACCCCTCGCCGGATGTGACGACAAGCGAAGGGACGCCCCCTTCACCGGGATGCGCGGTGTCGGCTCCGTAGGTGGCGGTACGGCTGTCGCGGTCGATGTTCCAACCACAGGGCAGCCCCAACGGGAAGCGGCTGTTGCGGAAGAAGTTCTTCACCGAGGCGTCCGGACGCGGCACCGTGGCAGCAAGCTCCTCTTTGCTGAGACGCGCCAGTTCCACCGAGGCAATGTCCGTAATGCCGCCGCCCAAGTAGAAAAAGATCGCCACACGTGATTCGCTGCGCTCCCGTGTCTGGATGACGAAGCGCCGTTCCTTCCATCCGTCGGCAGGCAGGAACTCCGCCGTGCCGAAACTCCGATAGGGCGCGCCCACCTGACGCAGACCGAACTGAAGGGGGGCGGCGTGCGGGCGGGCCGTCACAACCAGCTCGAACACGCCCGGCAGCGCGATCTCGCCGCCACTGATCGAGAACTGCACAGCCGAATCGATCTTTTCCGTGTGGAACCGCAAAAATGTGCGCCCGTCTTCCGTGAGCCGTTCCGTACGCGCCACAGAGGCGTTCCACGCGGCGAAGTTCTCGCTCACCCTCGGTGGCAGCGTGCCTTGAAAGCGGCCGATCTTTTCGTACGAGCAGGCTCTTCCTTCCTGTCCAAAATCTACGCGGAACACCGTTTCTCTGGCTTCCGCCAACTGCATCCATCCCGCGCAGAAAGCCGCGCCGATCAGTATTGTGAGCCACCGTTTTGAGTGAGTCGTCATCGTTTCTCCCTGAGTTCTGTTTACGCCGCCATCCCGCGCCCTTGCGCCTTTTTGCATACCTCAGAACTGTAACCCCGAAATCACTTTGGAACAAGCGCTTTCTGCGGCAGCGCGGTAATCGGTTAGTGACAGGGGTGTGGTGCTCGGTTTTTTTATCACACGAAGGCACAAAGGACACGAAGGTTTTTTTGGGGGGGGCATTGCTCGGGTTTATTTAACAACGGAATACACTGAACACACGGAAAGGCACAGCTCTGCTGTTTCACGCGAAGACGCGAAGATTGGAGGGCGAGTGTCCCCACGAGCCGCCTGGACGCGGCAATGGAGGGCGAGTGTCCCCACGAGCCGCCTGGACGCGGCAATGGAGGGCGAGTGTCCCCACGAGCCGCCTGGACGCGGCAATGGAGGGCGAGTGTCCCCACGAGCCGCCTGGACGCGGCAATGGAGGGCGAGTGTCCCCACGAGCCGCCTGGACGCGGCAATGGAGGGCGAGTGTCCCCACGAGCCGCCTTCCGCTGTGCGGAAGGATGGTTTCAGGGTTTCATTGCGGAGCACCGGGAGGGGCAAGCGTCTGCTTGCCCGCGGACGAGCAGACGCTCGTCCCTCCCCGGCGGCGGTCACGCCGCCACACGGGCAAGACACACACCTCTGCACCTCCGTGTTAAAAAAACCGATCCTCCAAAACCCTTTGCGTTCTGTGCGTTCTTTGCGGCTATTACCGTAGCCATGCCCCAAAAATCTGCGGCATCTGCGAAATCTGCGGATCAAAAAAACCGAGCCTTGCCAGAAACCAAAGAGCGTTGAAGATTCAACTGCTCTTTTTAGGCTAACCGATTACGCGAGGGTTGGCGGAGCGCCGCTTGCCTCCAATCTGTTCGATAGCTTTGCGGAGCATCGCGAGTATCAATTTTGAGAATTTTTAGGGTTGACTTTTCCCCCCCCCCCGCACAATGCGTGCCAACCATAGGGACCGGTGGGTTGCCGGTTAATCCTACGTGATGGTAATGAACAGAACCCAACTGAAAGGCTATTTATGAACAGAAACACTGTATCCTGTTCCGCGTTCCTCTCCCGCCTGGGGCGCCTCTGTGCGCTCGCCGTGGCGGGGCTGTTCGCGGCAACAGCCACCGCCGACCCGTACCTCACCTTCTCGAGCGCGCAGTCGTTCACGATCACGCCGCAGGAAGCGTTGTGGAACGGGACGCTCGAATACTCCACCGACGCGACGAGCTGGGCGGTCTTCGACACCGCCGGCGCGACCGCGGCGGACGACGGCTCCGGCACGTACAGACTGTATCTCCGGGGGACGGGCAACACCAGCATTTCAGCAGCCACCGTGTATGCGCTCGGCTGGACGTTGACCGCCGCCGGGACGGTCGCCTGCGAGGGCAACATCGAGACCCTGCTCGACTATGCGAAGGTGATCAACGGCGAGCATCCGGTGATGTACGGCTACTGCTTCGCCAACCTGTTCCAGGACTGGACGGCGCTCACGGAAGCGCCCGCCCTGCCCGCCACGACGCTGGCCGATTACTGCTACGCCGGCATGTTCCAGGGCTGCACGGGGCTGACGCAACCGCCCGCCCTGCCCGCCACGGCGCTGGCCGATTACTGCTACCAGAACATGTTCCAAGGCTGCACGGGCATCAAGCTGAGCACCCAGGGCCCCGGCGCGGAGTGGGGCATCCCCGCCGCCGCGACGGCCCAAACGGGCTGGAACGACCTCATGCTCGACGACACGGGCGGCACCTTCACCGGCAATCCGGAGATCGGCGTCATCTACTACTGCACGTCGGCCCCCGGCCCCGATCCCGACCCTGACCCCGAGGCGCCAGTCATCACCGCGATCACCGTCGACACCGGCGCCTCGACGCTCGAAATCACGATCGACAACGCCATAACCGGCGCGGGTACACGCTCCTTGTGGCGGACGAGCTTGGCGATCCTTGGGCGGTCACCCCGGCCGTCCAGGCGACAGCGGACGGCATCCTCGTCTTCCAGAACGTGCCCGCGACACTGCCGCACCGCTTCTACAAGGTGAGGGCCAGCGCGACCCAGCCGTAACCGCAAGCGATTACAACGAAAGACAAACAACGAAAGGCAAATAGCGAACAAAGGATGACGAATGACGCGGGGGACGAGCGGACGCTCGCCCCCGCGCATTTTTGAACATCGAACGCAGAAGGTTGAGAAACGCTCAACGTCCAACTCTCAACTTTCAGCGGGCGAGGACGCCCGCGACCGACTGCGCGCACACAAAACACGCTCTCGACTCGTATACCCTTCTGTCACTAGCCGATTACGGAACAAGCGCTTTCTGCGGGAGCGCAAAGTCGCCGTCCATTGTGACTGGTAACTGGAAGACATCGCCCTTCTGATTGCAGAAGTAGAGGCGTGACGCGGACGGTTTGCGTCCGTGTCCATCCGCCCAATAGCCGTAGAAATCGGGGTGGGCATTTACCGGACGGCGCACGTAGGTGTGGTTCATCTCGCTGTTGGCCGTCATCTGTCTGACCTTTCGCCATGTGGCTCCCGCGTCCTCGGTCAACCACATCGCGATCTCTCCGCCGGGATTGTACGGCTGCGGTCCCAACTCGGTCGGACCGATGATGCGCCATGTAGTGTCGCTCTCGATATACACCGGACCGGTATCGTAATTGTTGCCCGAGACGATGCCGGTAAAGCGTTCCTGCCACTCCGTGCCGGTCCAGCGCACGGTGCGCCATTCACGGGGACCGTTGGCCGGGCCGGACTGGTATCCCTTGCTCAGTACGAACAGGATGATCGGATGTCCCTTGGAATCGAACTGCACGTCCTTGATGTAGCAGTTGCGGTTCTTGCTTTCGTACTCCAGTACCAGAGCAGGATTGTCTTTGCTGACAAGCGGCGTCTCAAGCACCTGCCCGTCGGCCGTCTTCCAGGTCGCGCCGAAATCATCGCTTTCCATGTAGTACACGTTCGTGCGCCAGTTAAGCCCTTTGCCTTTAGGATGCTGGTTGAAGGCGATGCCGGTTTTCTTGTCCTTCCACTGCCAACTGATCTGATAGTGTCCCTCTTCAAAGTAAGCGGTCTGCTTGCGCTCGCTCCATTCGGTACCTTCCGGATTGCTGGTCATATAGTAGTTGCCGCGTCCCCTCACATACCATGTATGGACAAAGAGAAAGCCCTTGCCGGGGTAGTAGAACGGTTCGGGATAGGAGAAGTTGCCGCTCCACATGAGTTGGAACGCCTCGATGTCGTACGGCTTGACGCTGCGCGAAATATAGGAGGGACGCCCGCGGCCGTGGCTGCTGGAGAAAATCCAGATGTAGCCCTTGTCATCCAGATTGATCACCGGGTTGTCATGCGCATCGTCGGTTTTTTTGTCGAGCAGACAGACGGGCCTGGCCACACGTCCCGTCTTATGGTCATAGTACGAGATCATGTGTAGGAGCGTGCGGTTGCCTTCATCGGTGCCGCCGTAACAGAAGAAGGTCTTGTTGACCGCGGGCGCATACCAGGCCATCGGGATATGCTTGGCGCAATAGGTGCCGAGGCCGCCGCTGTACTTGTAGACGTACTCGTCCCCCGAGGGTTGATTGAAGTACCAGATGCCACGGAAACCATCTAGCTTGCGATTAAGGAGAACGGTCAGTGTCGGCTGGAACTTCACGAGGTCAGCCCCGCCTTTCACCCGGTTTGCGATTGTCGTGTCAGTCGAATGGGTCTGCCAGTGCGCAATCAGCTCGCGCGACTGATCTGGCCACGCCTCTTCGCTGGCGAGACACCGCGCCTCGGTCGCGTCGAGTGCGCGGTTCCAGATGCGGATGTCGGTCATGTTACCTTTGAGTATGCGTTCCTCTTGACCGTTGATCACACCGACCGTCAGCGGATGCGCGAACGCCGTCCGTTTCAGCGGGATCGCCTGCTGCCCCTCCAGCACGCCGTCGCGATAGATCTTCGCCGTCTTGCCGTCATAGGTTCCCAGGTAGTGGGTCCAAACGTTCGGTTGCGGCGGCTTCGCTGTGGCGTATCCGTAACGGCCCGGTTCGCCCTCGACCAACATCCGCACCGCGCCCTTGTACAGGTAAAACGAAAAGTCCTGATTCGGCTTCCCCAATGTGAGGAACATCTGCGGACGCACGGCGTCCGTAACCCTGACCCACGCGGCGACCGAGAACCTGTCCACCTTCAGGACAGTCTGGATGTTGCTCACGCTGAAACCGGTTTGCCCGTCAAACGGATACCCCGCCTGTTTCGGCACGGCCCATACGGAAGCCGCCGCCAACACGACCACCGCTACCAACATGATTCCCCTCATATAGTCCTCCCGTTGCATTGTTTGCATTAAACACGGAAAGCTTTGGGAGACGCAACCCTTTTTTGGAACGAGCGCTTCCAGAGGCGGTTATGTTACACTCTCTTCCATGCAAGCGCTTCCTTATTGCCTGAACATCCACCCCGGCGAGAGCCTCGCCGCCGTTCGCGACGCCGTCACGACGCACGCGGTCGCGGTCAAGGCGCACGTCTCTCCCGCTCACGCCTATCCGCTCGGTCTGCGTCTCTCCGCCGCTGCCGCCCAAGAACTGCTCGCCTCCTCCGCGCCGTCGCTGGAAGACTTCGAGGAGTTGCTCGCCCGGCACGATCTGACGGTCTCCTGCATCAATGGGTTCCCGTACGGCGCATTCCACGGTACCGCCGTCAAGGCCGCCGTTTACGAGCCCGATTGGTCGAAGCCCGAACGGCTCATCTACACCGGCCGGCTTGCCGAGATTCTTGCCGCCCTGTTGCCTGAAGGCGCGGCCGGCAACATTTCGACCGTGCCGGTCGGCTACCAGAATCCGAGCTCGGCAGAAATCCAAAGGAGAGCAGGCGCCGAAGAGCAGCGGATGGCGGTGTGTGTGCGGCAACTCGTCGTTATGGCGGAGTTCCTCGATGATCTCTCTATTCGCAAAAACCGTGACATCGTTCTCGCGCTGGAACCCGAGCCTGACTGTCTGTTGGAAACCACGAACGATGTCATCCACTGGTTCGAAGACGAGCTGCTCTACCAAGGAATCCGCTGGCTCAGCAACAACCGCCAGCGCACGCGCGACGAGGCTGAAGCGCTACTGCGCCGCCATATTGGCATCTGTCTGGACACCTGTCACTTCGCGGTGGCTTTCGAGGACCCGCTGACCGCGCTGACCCGTTTCGAATCCGCCGGTCTGCGCGTCGCGCGCATTCAGCTCAGCGCCGCGCTGCGCACCACCGTTTCAGAAGACGCCCTGCAACGCCTGCGCGCCTTCATCGATCCGGTCTATCTGCACCAGACCAAGATCCGACTGCCGCGAGGCCAGATCGCGGCATACCCCGACCTGACCGAGGCCACGCTGGACGCCGCACGCGAGCAGACCGACTGTGAACTGCGCACGCACTTTCATGTGCCGCTCTACTTCGAAGGCGACGGCGTGCTGGCCTCGACCCACACCGACCTCACACCCGCTTTCTTTGAGCACGTCCGGGCGCGCCGCATCCCGCTTGAAGTCGAGACCTACACCTTTGATGTCCTGCCGCCCGACCTGCGCGCCCCGACAGTGGTCGACAGTTTGGTGCGCGAGTTAGAATGGGCTTCCCGCGCTGCGCGCGGAGTTTGAATTTAGGATTTAGGAGTTAGGAGTTTTTTCACTTCGGCGTTCGACGTTCTCCCGTTCTGTGGGCGGCGTTTACGCCGCCGGACGAGCGACGCTCGTCCCTCTCGGCGCTGCGCGGCGGATTGGTTTTTAATCGCAACAGCACCCCCGCCGATCACTGTCACTCTTTCTCCGCGTCCCCGCCCTCTTCGTCCAGTTCGCCGGTCGCATCCAAGATGCGCGCGGCTTCGACATACATCGGGTGCTCCTTGTCCTTATAGATCTCTTTCATCATCGGCACCTTGATGTCCTCGTCGTGGTTCAACCCGTCAGAAAAAATCTCATCGAGAATGTCCGGATCGATGGTTTTGTCAAAAAGAATCGGATACAAGATCGGGAACTGCTCTTCCGGCAACAGATGCAGTGCCGTCTGGATGCCGTCCATTTGATCTCTCTTGTCAAGTTTGGCAAACTCGCGCTTAAAGGCGATGGCTTCCTCGGCGGTGGGCGCTCTGGTCTTTTCAGACAGCGTGTCGATAAAGTTTTCCCAAGCCTCGATAACCTTGATGCGTTCTTCCGTCATCTCCTCCGCTTGAGGGGTCGGAGCGGCCGCCCCTGGTGTTGGCGCGCCCTGTCCTGCCCGCACACGCTCTGTGCGTTGACCCGCCGGCCGCTGATGCGGCGACACACGCGACGACGGCTTTTTCGGATCGATCGGCTTTTTCGGATCGGTCGGAGTGAGTGCCTTGGCGACGGGCTGTTCCGTGACGTCCGTCTCCGGCTCTGGTGTTTTCGAGCGCAGAGCCACAAACCCAATAACGGCCGCCACCAACGCAACGACCGCCAATCCGAGCCAAACTGTTTTTTTATCGCGCATCGTGCAACTCCTTAAACAAAAAAGCCAGCGACTTCCACTTCCGTAAACCGCTGGCATATCCGATTAGGTGGCACCCCCTAGGGGAATCGAACCCCTCTTTCCAGGATGAGAACCTGATGTCCTAGCCGATAGACGAAGGGGGCAGTGCCTAAAAATGAACTATGGTGCACCCGGAGGGATTTGAACCCCCACACCTCTCGGCATAAGAACCTGAATCTTACGTGTCTGCCAATTCCACCACGGGTGCGAATGAGAGAGGAAGTATGCCAAAACCCCCTCATGTCGTCAACCCCCCTGCTTCTTTTTTTTCATCTTGGGCACTTGACTTCCCCCTCGGTAACTCGCTATAGTGGCACCTGTTTCTGAAGCCAACGTAGCTCAGCTGGTAGAGCAGATCATTCGTAATGATCAGGTCGTCCGTTCGATCCGGATCGTTGGCTCCATTTTTAACCTCGAAAACCGGTGGTTGTTGTTTTCGGGGTTTTTCTGTTTCGGGGGCCACTACCATGCACGCACCCTGTCCGCCAGAGCGGCGGCGCTTCATTACTTCTGTGCTCGTGCCTGACCGCGTGGGCCTGCTGCGCGATGTCACGCGAGGCGTCTTTTCGCTGGAAGGCAACATCGGCGGTATCCGCCAGACTGTTGTCGACGGCTTTTTTAACTTGGTCTTCACCTCGGAGCACCCGTCCCAAATAACGCCCGAGGCCTTGCGTGCGCTGCTGGATTCAACCTTGGAGTCGGAGGCGGTCGTGACCGTACTCGACAGCCCCGAGGTGGTGCCGACCGCCGTGCCCCAAGGCGCGCGGTTCGTGGTGACGACGCGCGGCGCGGACAAGCCCGGCACGATTTTCGCCATTACCTCTTTTCTGGTCGACCACAACATCAACATCGAGGATTGGATGGTTGAGAAAGAGGACGGTAAAATTGTCTACATCGCGCAAGTCGTAGTGCCCGAGACCGAAGACTTTCGCCTGCTGCAAGAGGCGTTCCGCAATGCCATGGCAACGCACGGTCTGACCGCGCTCCTTTGCCACGAAAACATCTTTAGAGCCACCAATGAAATCGGCCCGATCAAAGCCCTAATCGAAGAAACGCCCAACGCAAAAGCCACTCCCATGCCCTCGTGCGAAAGGAGCGGCAAGTGAATTGTCCATAAAATCAACAATGTCCACAGAGTCCACCATAAGCGATACCGATCCCGATTTCGATACCGATCCCGATGGAATGAAACCTTGACCCCCATCCCCTGAAACCCCGAAACCCTGAAACCCTGAAACCCGAAACCCTGAAACCCCGAAACCCTGAAACCCCGAAACCCTGAAACCCCGAAACCCTGAAACCCCGAAAC
>Ga0208824_1000587_pt1 | contig 38028 bp, 40 predicted proteins | sample AD_JPNTR3_MetaG_FD_184447 | JGI IMG/M metagenome (GOLD analysis project Ga0208824, IMG submission 184447) | Active sludge microbial communities of municipal wastewater-treating anaerobic digesters from Japan - AD_JPNTR3_MetaG (SPAdes) (version 2) | ecosystem: Engineered > Bioreactor > Anaerobic...
CCCGATAGCCACACCACAGGGGTTGTTGTGCTTGACTATGACAGCAGCACACCCATCATTAAACTCCCGGAGCAGCCCGACCGCTGCATGAACGTCAAGATAATTGTTGTATGACATCTGCCTGCCCTGGAGCGGCTCTTCGCCGGCGATACCCGCTTCCCCGTAGACCGCTGCCGCCTGATGGGGATTTTCGCCGTAACGCAGCGTTCTACCTCCCCTGTGTTGGAGAGTGAGAATCGTCGGGAATGGCCGGCCGATACCGGTGAAGTAGTTTGAGATCGCTCCGTCGTAGGCTGCGGTTCGGGCGAACGCCTTTGCAGCGAGGTTCAGGCGCTCTTCGGCTGTGAAACCGCCTCTCCTGATGGCCTCTGCAACTTTGTCGTAATCAGCGGGATCCACCACCACGGCAACGTATCTGTGGTTCTTTGCCGCCGCCCGCACCATCGCCGGGCCGCCGATATCGATGTACTCGATCACCTTATCGATCGGGAGCCCCTTCCCGCTCATAGCCTCGAAGGGATAGAGGTTCACCACGACGAGGTCGATAGGCTCTATGCCGTGTTCCTGCATCAGAGCGTCGTCGATACCCCGGCGGCCCAGGATCCCGCCGTGAATCTTTGGATGAAGGGTCTTGACCCTGCCATCCATCATCTCGGGAGAACCGGTATAGGTGGATACATCGGTGAACGGGATCCCCGCCTTATCCAGCGCCGCCCCGGTTCCTCCCGAACTCAGGATACGGTAATCGTGCTCGATGAGCACCTTTGCGAGATCGACGATGCCTGTCTTGTCCCAGACAGACAGCAGTGCCCATTTCATGGTTACACGTAAGTGAGGTGGAGTGATATATCTGGCGCTAGCCGCAAAACCGGTTGGCAAATATGGCGATCCCTTCCCGGAAGATTTTTATCCCACCGGAAGAATTTCTGTGGATTTGCGTCTGATCGTAAATTAGACAAATGAGAGGGGATAAATGCCCACACTGATAGTTAATAATATATAGAACCCCATTACAATAAATAATAAACACATGATACTTTTTAAAAGCAGGTTAGGCGTATGAAGGAAGATACATCCAAACCACCTGGGGAGCAACAGGCTCTTGCAGAAAAGGCGGATGCGGCATCTCGAGAGCGTGAAGAGGTGCAAACGTCATATGATGAACTGAAATCGGCATACGATGACCTTAACAACCGGTATCTCCGGCTTGCAGCAGATTTTGAGAACTACCGCAAAAGGATGGCCCGTGAACTTGAGAACCTGGCGAGGCTTGCCATCGAGGATCTCGCGGTCGAGTTGCTCGAAGTTGTGGACAACTTCGAGCGGGCGGAGAAAGCCGAGGCTGGCGGTCTTGGAGAAGGTATGCAGCAGATACAAAAACTCCTTATAGACATCCTGGAACGGCACGGTATCAAGCCTATCGAGTGCCTTAACCGACCTTTTGACCCGGAATGCCAGGAGGCTATCGCCTGCGTCCCGTCGGAGGCGGAGGAGGGCAGCGTGATCGAGGAGGTCGTTCGCGGCTACTGCATGCAGGATAAGGTCATCAGATGCGCAAAAGTTGTAGTGTCTAAAGGAAAGGAGGAATAACCACATGGTTTCAGAGAAGGTCATTGGCATCGATCTTGGAACAACCAACTCATGCATGGCGATCATGGAAGGCGGGCGGCCGACGGTCATACCCAACGCGGAAGGCGGCAGGACCACCCCCTCGGTCGTGGCGTTCACAAAAGACGGGGAGAGACTGGTCGGCAGCGCAGCAAAACGGCAGGCGATCACTAACCCGGAACGCACCATCCAGTCGATCAAACGCAAGATGGGCACAAGCGAGAAGGTCATCATCGGGGACAAAACCTACAGCCCGCAGGAGATCTCCGCGATGATCCTCCAGAAGTTGAAGGTGGATGCGGAACAGTACCTGGGTGAAAAGATTACAAAAGCGGTCATCACGGTGCCCGCCTACTTCAACGATGCCCAGCGGCAGGCGACCAAAGACGCAGGGAAGATCGCAGGCCTCGAGGTGCTCCGGATCATCAACGAACCGACCGCAAGCGCTCTTGCTTACGGTATCGACAGGGAGGAGGAGGCAACGGTGCTCGTCTACGACCTGGGAGGCGGCACATTTGATGTATCCATCCTCCAGCTCGGGGATGGCGTCTTTGAGGTCAAGGCAACCGCTGGCATAAACCATCTCGGCGGCGACGACTTTGACAAAAGGATAGTCGACTACCTGGTCGATGAGTTCCGGAAGAAGGAAGGAATCGATCTCCGGAAAGACCGGGTTGCCATGCAGCGTCTGCGTGATGCGGCCGAGAACGCAAAGATCGAGTTATCATCCGTCCAGAAGACCAACATCAACCTTCCCTACATAACCACCACGGAGAGCGGCCCTAAATTCCTGGACATCGATCTCACCCGAGCGAAGTTTGAGAGTCTCATCGCCGACCTGGTGGACTCGACCATCGGACCGGTGAAACAGGCTCTGGCCGATGCCAAACTGAGTCCGGAAGATATCGATCACGTTCTCCTTGTAGGGGGGTCAACCAGGGTTCCGCTGGTCCAGGAGACTGTGAGAAAGATCCTCAAGAAGGAGCCTGACAAAGGTATCAATCCGGACGAGTGTGTTGCACTGGGTGCTGCTATACAGGCAGGCGTCCTCACCGGGGAGACTAAAGATGTCCTTCTGCTGGATGTGACCCCGCTCTCGCTTGGCATCGAGACGCTTGGCGGCATCGCGACGAAACTGATCGAGCGCAACACCACCATCCCGACGCGGAAGAGCCAGATCTTCTCGACCGCCGCCGATGGACAGACATCGGTCGAGATCCACGTTGTGCAGGGCGAGCGGGCGCTCGCGAAGGATAACTTTACACTTGGCCGGTTCCAGCTGACAGGGATTCCGCCCGCGCCACGCGGCGTTCCGCAGATCGAGGTGACCTTCGATATCGATGCAAACGGTATTGTCCATGTGTCGGCAAAGGATCTCGGTACCGGGAACGAGCAGTCGATCACCATCAAACCGCAGGACTCCCGCCCATCCGAAGCGGAGATCCAGCGGATGATGGACGAGGCCAGGAGGTTTGAGGAGGAGGACCGGAAGAAGCGCGAGGAGATTGAGCTGCGCAATGCCGCCGATACCGCGATCTTCACTGCGGAGCGGGCGATCAAGGATGCAAAGGACACCATCGAGACCTCTGACAGGGAGAGGATTGAGAGTGCGATCGCCGATCTCAAGAAGGCTCTCGAGGGTGACGACACCGAGGCGATCCGGCAGAAGATGGATGCCCTGACCGAAGCGGTATATGCATTCACGACAAAGGTGTACCAGCGTGCGCAGGCGGGGACTGCCGCGGGGAAGGATGACAACGTCGTCGATGCTGATTACGAAGTCAAAGAGTGAGAGGAATGGGTCCGGAAAGCTACTATGATACCCTCGGCGTTTCACGCGACGCTGACGATAAGGAGATCAAGAAAGCCTACCGGAACCTTGCACGAAAGTATCACCCAGACGTCTGTAAAGAGCCTGGGGCCGAAGAGCGTTTCAAGAAGATCAACGAGGCTTACAGTGTCCTCTCCGATCCCGAGAAACGCGCCCAGTACGACCGTATGGGGCATGAGGCCTACAGCAGCGCTTCCCGCGGTTCATACTCCGGTGGTGGATATTCCAGCGGGTTCAGCGCTGACTTCTCCGGGTTCGGGGATATATTTGAGACCTTCTTTGGCGGTGGGTTTGCAGGCGGGGGGAGGCAGCATACTGGCCCGCGGCCGGGTGCGGACATCCTGGTGAAGTTGCGGATCACGCTCGATGAGGCCGTGTTCGGGACGGAGAAGGAGGTCGAAGTAGAACATGTCGAGCCCTGCCTCGAGTGCGATGGAACCGGGAGCGAGACGAAGAAGACCGTTACCTGTCCGACCTGTGGCGGGACCGGGCAGATGCGGCAGATGAGCCAGTCTCTCTTCGGGAACTTCGTACGGATGAGCACATGCAGCACCTGCAACGGCCAGGGGAGGGTTCCGGAGACGCGGTGCAGGGCATGCAACGGCACCGGCCACCGGCGTGCCCGGCGGACGGTGAAGGTCCGGATCCCGCCGGGCGTGGATACGGGCATGCGTCTCCGGATGGAGGGCTACGGCGACTTTGGCGACTACGGTGCGCCGCCGGGCGACCTTTATGTGGAGATCACCGTCGCGCCGAACAGGGAGTTCACCCGTCGTGGCGACGACCTGGAGACCACTGTCGATATCACCCCGGCACAGGCGGCGCTGGGCTCTGAGGTGGAGGTGCAGACGATCGACGGGCGCACGGTCAGCCTCAGTGTCCCGGCCGGAGTGCAGCACGATACCCGGCTAAGGATACGCGGTGAGGGTGTGCGCTGGCAGACAAAGCCCGGGGATCTACTGGTGCGGGTGAGGATCGTCATCCCCGAGCGCTTGACGGACGAGGAGCGGGAGTTGTATGAGCGTCTGCTCGAAGTGGAGGGGCACAAACCCTCTTCTGTGAAGGGCGCGAAGAAGGGCAAGGGCTTCTTCCACGATGTTGTCGATCGGATGAAAGAGACTGTGAAGTGATGGTCTTTCCTGGCTTTGGTGTCTGGTTTTTTCTGTTTTTCGGGCTGATGCGGATCCGCCGATCTTGTTGTTATACCCGGCATGCCCAATACCGTGAGGATGAAACTGCTTTTTGAACTCTCCGGTGAGCACCCTGACCTGCCGGTCGCGGAGCTCGAGTGCGTGGGCAGGGTGCTCTCCCGGCGGACGCAGGTTGCGGTTGCGGAATGCCCTGACCCGGAGGCTACCAGACGGCTTTCCCTGACGCACGTGGTTATGGAGTATCTCGGCGAGTGCGAACCTACGGCTGCAGCGTTTGGGGGTCTGCTTCGGGACCTTGGCATCACGACCACACGACCGTTTGCCGGCAGGGTGAAGACCGTTCAGGGGGCGCGTATGGACATATCTAGCCTTGAGGCAGAGAGGATGATCGGGAGCCTTATTGCCGGCCCGGTCTCGCTCCGCAATCCTATCGAAGAGTACCGTGCCATCGTCTCAGATGATCGCTGTTACTTCGGCCGCGTAATTTTCCGGATCGACCGGGGGGCGTTTGAGGCCCGGAACCCCACGCGTCGGCCATTCTTCCACCCTGGCGTGATGATGCCCCGGATAGCCAGGGCGCTCGTCAACATCTCTCTTGTCGCGCCAGGTGAACGGCTCTTTGACCCCTTCTGCGGCACAGGCGGGATCCTCCTTGAGGCGAGGGAGGTAGGTGCCAGGATCCTTGGGAGTGATTTTGACCCCGAGATGATCGAGGGCTGCAGGCGCAACCTCCCTGGCCCGGATGTGATGGTTGCAGATGCCGCGGCAGTCCCCATCCGTGACAGTGCTATCGACGCCGTTGTGACAGATCTGCCCTACGGCCAGTCGGTCAGGGTCCGCGCAGAGAGCATGGATCAGTTGTACGACGGGTCGCTTGCGGAGATCCGGCGGATCCTTCGGCCGGGGCGGCGCGCGGTCGTTGTGACGAACCGTGACATAACGTCCATCGCCGCCTGCTATTTCACCATCCTGCAGGAGCACGAGCAGCGGGTGCACAAGAGCCTGACTCGCCGGATCCTGGTGCTCTCCTGAGGTCGTCCCCGCCCGGTTTTATGACTCAGGGGTTGAATATTATCTGTGGAAATTAATTTTAAACTATACGGCCTGTATCTCGTCCGGTGGCAACTCTCGACGCCGATCCTGGCCGGGGTGCTTGCGTTGCTCGGCAGCCTTGGGGCGCTTGCCGCGACGATAATCGCCAACCTGGTGGGAGGTCTCATCTTCTTCTGGGTCGATCGGTTTATCTTCACCTCCGAGACCCTCGCCGCACAGTGGGAGGTGAGAGACGATATCAGGTGCGTGGACTGCGGCAGGGTTGCCCGGGGTTACCGCCTCGTCAGGGCAAAGAACTACGACAGAACCAGCGACCCGGCGCCAGAGTTTCGATGTGAGGCATGCTCGAAGAAGAAGTCTGATGAACTCAAGAAACGTGGTATCGATCATTAAGAGGGGTTTGAACCTGGAAAGAGAACCTCTCCTTTGCGCTGCAGACTCTCTCTGCGGCAATCGGGTTCTTTCTGGCGGCAAGGCAGATCATCTCCAGGTTCCCTGTCTAGTTGGGTTTAGAATCCTGTTTGCTGCCACCGGATCGCTGGAGGGGAGTTTTTTCCTGAAAATTCAAGCCGGCCGGGGTTCTGCATCCTCTTTTGAGACTATGGTGCCGACGAACGCGCCCTCCGCGATCGCCCGGTAGAGGTTATCCGGTTCACGGCCGTCGATCACCAGAAGAGGGATCCCGGAGCGTTCAATAACTTTCCCGGCCACGATATCGAGAACGGTGTTGGCGCCCGCGTTCATTCTGTTTGCTGTGAGGATCTCCAGGAGTTCTCGCGGAGTGAGGTGTTCGTGCCTCACCGCACTGGCATCTTTCTTCGGGTCGGCGCTGTATATCCCGTCGATCGACGTGGCGTTGATGAGGAGGTCGGCACCAACGCTCTCGGCAAGCACCGCCGATACGGCGTCAGTCGTCTGTGCAGGAGTGATCCCGCCCATGACCACGATCTTTCCGCTCAGCGCGAACTCAAGCGCCTCTGTGTAGTTCTCGGCAACACGCGGGTAGGCCGCCTCGCCGAGGCCGGCGATGAGAAGACGCGCGTTCAGCCTGGTCACCATGATGCCGAGTTCGTCCGCCGCTGCCTCGCCGGCGCCAAGGCCGCGAGCGACCCCGATGTACCTGCGCGCCTCCCCGCCACCGCCGACAACAATGAACAGCCGGCATATCCCGGAGATCTTTTTCAGAACGGATACGTATCGAGCGATATTGTTCGATTCAAGCGAGGGGACCAGAATCGAGCCGCCCAGAGATATAACGATCTTCTTCATCCCACCCTATTATTACCCGGATATCACTCATATACCTGTTGTGAAGATGCTGCACTGCCCGGTCTGCAACTCAACCGATGTATGGCCGGTTACCGGAGGATACATCGGTTTTCTCTACCGCTGCAAGCGTTGCGGGTATCGCGGTGCCCTGGTTGTTGAGTATGATAGAGAGGCTGGAGAGGTGGATAAGCGGCACCTCCCGCAATAACTATCATGCTTCCCGACAGGGGGAGATCATATGCATGAGGCGCGACTCTACCAGAAACTGGAGGATAACACCGTCAGGTGCTCGCTCTGCGCCCACAGGTGCACCATTAAAGATGGGAAGCATGGTATCTGCGGTGTCCGCATCAACCGCGGCGGCACGCTGTATGCCGCCACATTCGGCAAGGTGATCGCTGAAGCGGTCGATCCCATCGAGAAGAAACCGCTGTATCATTTCCTGCCGGGAAGCCTCTCTTACTCGCTTGGCAGCGTTGGCTGCAACTTCCACTGTGTGCACTGCCAGAACTGGCAGATCTCCCAGCAAACTCTGGATATGGGAGGGTTCAGGGATATCAGCCCCGAGATGGGGGTGGAGCGGGCGATTGCGTCGGGTTCTGCAAGCATCGCCTGGACATACAACGAGCCCACCATATGGCACGAGTATCCGCTTGAGATGGGAGCGCTTGCACGGCAGAAGGGTCTTGGAACGGTCTATGTCACGAACGGCTACATCACCGAGGAGGGGTTGCGCGACCTCGCCGGTATGCTCAACGCCTTCCGTGTTGACATCAAATCGTTCTCTGATGCCTTCTACCGGAAGGTCTGCGGCGGAAGGCTTCAGCCCGTCCTTGACGCAGCGTTGCTTGCAAAGGAACTCGGTATGCATATCGAGACGGTTACACTTGTCATCCCGGGCCAGAACGACTCTATGGAGGAGATGGAGGGGCTCATCCGGTGGGTGGTTGAGAACCTCGGACCCGATACGCCGATGCACTTCACCCGGTTCCACCCTGAATACAGGATGCTGGATGTCTGGCCGACACCGGTCAGGACGCTTGAGAAGGTTTACGAACGGGCAAAAGAGCTCGGGATCAACTACCCGTACCTGGGAAACGTCGGAGGCCACCCTTACGAGAGCACCTACTGCCCATCCTGCGGAAACCTCATCATCGAGCGGGCGGGCTACGCCATACGGATACGGGGGCTTGAAGGGCATTCCTGCACGAGATGCGGGGGGCATATCGAGTATGTCTCGGAGATCCGGTGAACGCCGTTTCCTGACCGACAGGATGCTCGGGACGCTGACGCGCTACCTCCGGTTCATGGGGTATGACACACTGAGTGCAAACGGCCTCTCCCCCGGCAGCACGCGGGAAGACTCCCTGCTGCTCGAGATCGCGGGTCAGGAGGATCGTGTCCTCCTGACCCGCGACCGGGAACTCGCGCGCCGTGGCGGTGAGCAGGCGGTCTACATCGCTTCTGAAGATATCCTGTCACAGATCCGGCAACTTGCCGACGTCGGTCTGATCGAGCCGGTGGTCAGGATGAGTCGCTGTTCACTCTGCAACACGCGCCTTCGACCGGCCACACAGCGTGAGATCCGGGAGACCCCATACGCCCCGCCCTCCCCCCCGGAAAGGGAGTTCTGGTGGTGCCCCGCCTGCCGGAAACTCTACTGGATGGGGTCGCATGGGGCTCGTATTGAGCGACGGCTGAAAGAGGTGCGCCCGGGCTCCTGAAACCGGGTTAGCGGGGTGCGTGGTCAGGCGCGGCTGCGGATCCTGCAAGCGCGAGGAAGACAGCAAACGCCGCGGAGGGCGAGATCATCCCCGCCTCTATCTCCGTATCTCAGCCGAACGCTCTCTTTTTGGAGAACAACGCTGCGGTCTATCCTGGCTGGAGCAGGTGTGCGAGGCAGAAACGGGAGTCCCGGCAGCGAGAGAGGGGTATACCTGGCCTAACAGATCTGCTCGATGAAGTTCTCCAGGATCTTCAGCCCCACCGCACCGCTCTTCTCCGGGTGGAACTGGAGACCGTATGTCTGCCCGCACCTGACCGCGGATGCAAACGGGTGGATGTAGGTGGTGCTCGCGATGGTGCTCTCCGGTGCGGCCGCCGCGTAGTAGGAGTGGACAAAGTAGACGTACTCCTCCTCATGCAGCCCATCGAAGAGAGGCGCCCCCGCCTGGATGCGTATGGTGTTCCAGCCCATATGCGGCACTTTCTCCCCGCCGGTCGGTACAAACCGCCTGACCTCCCCCGGTATCAGCCCGAGCCCCCGGTGGAGCCCGTGCTCTTCGCTCGAGTCCATGAGCATCTGCATACCTAGACAGATCCCGAGCAGCGGCGTCTCGCGAGCGGCGTTGACGACTGTCGCCTGGAGATCACCGAGCATCTCCATCCCCTCGCGAAACGCTCCCACACCCGGGAGAACGATTCCATCCGCTGCCGTGATCTCCTCAGCATCCCCCGTTGTCCTGGGCGCCGCTCCAGCCCGCTCCAGGCCGCGAAAGACGCTGCGCAGGTTGCCAAGACCATAATCAATTATAACTATCTTCTTCTTCATCGGAACTACCTTGTCTTCGCCAGAGTCCAGACTCGATCCAGTCCGGATCGAGCCCCTGCTTCTCCTGCCAGCGGGCGAGTTTCTCGTGCCACATCTTCATGAGTTCGGGATGTGTCTCCCCGATGATCGCAAACGTCGCGAGATCGCTTGAGGGGCACATGAAACAGCCGATGCGGTCAAGCCCCCGCTCGTAGAGACGGTTGTATGGCGCCTTCTCGCGGAAGATGTAGAGCCAGACGTGCATCGCCGTCCACTGCTGGATGGGGGCTGCTGAGACCTGTTGCGGGACGTGCGGGTTTCGCCAGACCCGCCTGCTCCGCATCCGGCGCACCGACTCGTACTTCCGCTGCCCTATGAACGAGAGGCACTCGCCCCAGTTCTCCTCGATCAGGCGGCCGACGGGATGGAGTTTGCAGACACGGCAGCACCAGCGGTTATCGACAGCCGGGGGGCCGTTCTCCTCGAACGTCTCCCAGAACGCCTCTTTGTCACAGGCGCTGAAGACCTCTAGACCGTATCGCCTCGCCACTTCATCGACGTTCTCATAGGTTTCAGGGAACTCAAGCCCTGTATCGGAAAACAGGATAGGCACCGCCCCGATTGCCTTTAAGACGATCAGGAGGGTTGCAAGACTGTCTTTTCCGCCCGAGTAGGAGATGGTCGGGGTGTGCGGGTTCTGTTCTGCAGCCTCCCTGACGAACCTGATGCTTGCGGCCTCGTAATCGGCGAGGACGGGTTCGTTTGCCCTGACGGTGTCCTCCCAGGCCGCCTCACCCGGGAGGGGGGCAGCATCCAGGTTCTTGCGTGTCCGGACGACGACACCCCGCTCCATCGCTCCGGCGGTGGCGGCATCGACCTTTGCCCTCCCGACGCCGATACACTCGCCGTTTGCGCTCAGTATGAAGACCTCATCGCCCGCGGCAACGGCCGGGTCGATCGAGATGATGCCGGGCGCAAGTACGCTTGCCCCCTCGTCACGGATGGACGGGACTGCGCCATCGTCGACCACGACCCGGCGCCTGGTTGGCCGCATGTATGCCGCTGCCGCCCGCCGCGGCAGGGGTTCCCAGCGCCGCTCTCCCGGCAGGTATCGGACGGCACCCACGACGGCGCCGCCAAGGACGATCTCGTCCATCCTGTCCGCCGCAGGAACCTTGTTCAGGAGCGCGATATGCCCTTCCGGTATCAACGGCGCCCCGAAATGATCGCTGAATATCCGGTTGATCCGCTCGATGTCGTCGGGGAAGGCGGGGCGTGCGTCCCCCGGCGGTGTGACGGCTACCGGACGGGTCGGGCTGCCGCATGCACAAACCCCGGATAGCACTGGAACGTGGCAGGTGTCGCACCAGTGAAGCAGGATCTCGCCGAGATAGATGCGTGGCATTCTCATATCTGTTGGAGGGAAATGGATAAAATATTGGTGGTAATCTGCATTTTTCGTGGATAATCCCCTTGTGGGCACCATTTTCCAATCTTTTCAGTCGGGTGCGGATCGGGGGACAGGATTAAATACATCCTGGTTGTCATAGTATTGTCATGTTCAATCATGTAGAATTATATCTGCCGGAGCTTTCCGGGGCTTTTGGCAATTCTATGCTGCGGGAGTGGCAGTTCAGGATCAGTCTGGACATTCAATTTCCGGCAGGCGATGGTTACACCTCTACTCAGGTGAGGTGTATGGGGTGAGAGAGCATGCATGAGATTGGAAGTGGAGGGATGGCATCGATGCGGTTTGCGCGAAAACCTCTGCGGAAGATCGAGATTCTGGGGCTGATAATATTCATACTGATGGCAGGGGTCATGCTCGCGGTGGGCGCTCTGCTCTTCTGCGACTGGCTTGACGCGCCAGGATCTGCACCTGCAGGCAGCCCGGCCGATCCTGGCCCGGTATTGTCTTTCAGGAGTATTGCCGGTGCAATCCCGCTCATTCCTCTTGTTGTAGGTGTCGAGGTCGCAGGAGCTCTCTCCCTGACCGTGCTTTATCTGGTCTCCGCACTCAGGCGCAGGAAGTAGCGCTCCTCCGGTGCGCTCTCCTGCTGTTGTGTTTCCTTGAGCGGGGAAAAATGCCTATTCCTTCTTTGAATCCGGTGTAACACTGTTGGGATACGGTAAATTTTATATCCCGACCGGTATACATCACGTATATCCCTCCCTGGGAAGGAGGTGTGTCATGGCAAAGGACAAGCGGTCACAGGACAAAAAAGCAGAAGAAAAGAAGGTAGAGAAGGGCCAGGAGAAGGCCAAGAAGAACTAAGCCTCCACATACTCACCTCATCTTTTTTTGTGCCCGGCGTGGATGCCACAGACAGTTTATATCCGTGTGTAAGGTGTATGGTGTCAACGGGTGGCATAATAAAGCGTATTTGCTGAAAGTACAAAGATCTTGCGTTTTGGAATATTTAGAGATATAGGGGTTAATGAGGATGATCAGTACACGAATGCAATACCTATTACCACCTCAGAACAGGTCGTATTTCGTATGAATAATGGCCCCTCCAGATATTTTCATCTGGTATGCCTGTGGCCCCAGAGGCATCATGTAGTTTTCCAGTTACGCCAGAGAGCCACTTCATTTCCTCTTAAATAAACTACTATTGTTTGCCAGCAACCTGCCCCGATCCGATATAGCAAGACAGGTACATTTCAGCGGGGGTGTAAAACTCCCCATTGCCGACGCCCCGGCCACCCCACAGATTGACCCCCAACCCAAAACAATTAAGTGCCAGCATGGCAGACTATGTAAGGTAAATCCCACCGTAAATCCCACTGGGCCCGTAGCATAGCTGGTGGTGCACCCGGCTGATAACCGGGAGGTCGTGCGTTCGAACCGCATCGGGCCCATTGATTCCGTATTTTGCGTTGTTTACAGTGTTTGTTTTAACGGTGGTGCACCCGTATGATAGCCGGGAGGTCGTGCGTTCAAGTTATATCAGGTCAGTTCTCCCCTCAACCGGTCTCGTTTGGCGGTTTCGCCGACCGCCGCCGGTAGAGAACGTGCTCAAGCCCGAGCACCGTGACGATACCAACCACAAACCCGTTTGCAAGCACCGGCCGGAGCACCGTAGGTAAACCCGCAACGACCTCCGCCGGCAGGAACGCCACCAGCGTCCCGAGCAGGAGGGGGATACCGACGATCAGCCCGCCATCAAACGTCTCCAGCGCCCCGCTCTCCTGGCCAAAGACCAGCCCTGCCGCAATCTGGGTGGCCATGACGTAGGCCAGGACGACGCCTATGACCGGCCCCGGTATGCACTCCATGCAGCCGATAGCGCGCGGCGATAGCCCAATCAGCGCGAGCCCCACGGCCGCCGGGACGAGCGCAAACCGCGAGGCGCAGCCCGTGGCCGCGATGACACCAGGACTCAGCGAGAAGTTCACCGGCCCTATAACCCCCATCAGCCCCGCAATGACGTTGCCAAGACCGGTGACACCCACCCCCCGGTTAACCCGTTCGTCCATCCCCTCAGCCGCAAGAAGGCTGCCGACCGACTGGATCGACCCGAGATCGTTCGTGGCAAGCGCCAGGTAACAGATCAGAAATGCCGCAAGCACCCCGGGATCGGGGATGGCAAGCGGTGCAGCCAGATCCCCGGGCAGAGCAAACAGCGCCGTATCGGCAGGGAGAGCGGCGGCGCCCCCGAAAAGAGCAATGTAGACCGCGGTGCCGAAGACGAGCCCCCATACCGCCAGCGTCGACCGCCAGAACCCCCCAAGAATCCCGTGCGCCGCAAAGAGGGCAAGAGCAAACCCCGCGGCAAAGAGGAAGGCCGCTGTCGCCGTAACCCCATCACCACCCTCCGTGACAAGACCCAGGATGACGGGCGCAAGGGTGAATGCAATGAGCACCAGGACGACCACTATAACACGCGGCGTGAAGAGCCGTTTGAGGTGCCCCACAAACCCCGTCAGCGCGATCGCGCTGAGCAAAAGCCCCCCGATCAGAATCGAGGCGTTGATGGCGGCTGAACCCGCATCCTGGCTTGCCAGGATACCGACAAGGAGCACCGTCGCCGGGCCGAGAACGATCGGGAGCCTGTGACCCATGTAGACCTGCACCACCAGCAGCACCGCGACCAGGAGGAATAACCTCTGCAGATAGGGGATCGCCGCACCCCCAGCCTCGAGACCGGCCACCACCCTCCCGGCGATCAGGATGACCGGGACGCTCACCACCAGCCACTGCAGCCCGTAGACCAGGAGCAGCCCCGGCCGCGGCCGCTCGTCAATACCGCAGGAAAACTCCATTCACAACCCCCCGGTTCAAGGAGTATGTGGGCGCTTCCCCAAATATAGCCCTTCCCCGACCCAAAAACTCAGTTATTTTATGTCTCAACCCGATAACATTTCACACGATGCATCTACTCTATATCGCGGCCAGAACCCGGGTCCGCCGGAGATGGCGGCCATGAACGCCGTCGACGTCCGCGGGCTCTCGCGTTCGTTTGACGGCCGGGAGATCCTCCGCGACGTCACCTTCTCCGTCGCCCACGGTGAAATCTTCGGCTACCTCGGCCCCAACGGCGCCGGAAAGACCACAACCATCCGGATCCTGCTCGGGCTCCTCACCCCCGGCGCCGGTGAGTGCCGGGTTCTCGGCCGCGACCTCGCCATCGACGACGCTGCCCGCGCAAAGGTCGGCGTCCTCTTCGAGAACAACGGCCTTGCCGACAGGCTGAGCGCCGCAGACAACCTGGCCTACTACGCCGGGCTCTACGATCTCGATGACCCACGCGACCGGATCGACGAACTCCTGGCGCTCGTAGACCTCGACGACCGCCGAAACGACCCCGTCGGAACGTTCTCGACCGGCATGAAACGAAGGCTCGGGATCGCCCGGGCAATCCTCCACCGGCCCGAGGTCGTCTTCCTGGACGAACCCTCGTCCGGGCTTGACCCCGGTGCGCAGCGGATGGTCCGCGACCTCATAGTCGACCTCTCACGGCGCGAAGAGATGACCGTCTTCTTAAACTCCCACCACCTCGACGAGGTCCAGCGGATCTGCTCCACCGTCGCGATCCTGGCGGGCGGCAGGATCCGGGCGTTCGACTCGGTGAAGAACCTCACCGCCGCCTCCGGCAGCCCAGAGATGACGGTCGTCCTTGCCGACCCGGACGACCGTGCCCGCGCCCGCGAAACCGCAATGGCGCTCCCTTACGTCAGCGGCTGCGAGGAGGATGGAGAGGTCCTGCGCTGCACCCTCACCGACCCCGGCGTCATCCCCGACCTCATCGCGGCGCTCGCCGCCGCAGGGTTCAGGCTCCTTGAGGTTCGCCGCTCTTCGCGGTCGCTTGAAGAGATCTACCTCGAAAACGTCGGCCAGTCGGAGGGCGGCTCATGAGCACGTTTACCGTCATAGCCGGCCGGGAGATTCATATCGCGCTGCGAAACCGGGGCATCATCATCACCGCCCTCATCTTCGCCGTATGGTTCCCCGCCCTCTCGGCCGTCGGGATGGTGGCAACTTTCGGCGGGGGCGCCGAGGCCGTCTCCGGCGCCGTTGCCGCGGTCACCCTCCCCGTAGCCATCCTAATGGGCTACATCTTCTGCTCCGACGCCTTCCTCCGTGAGAAGCGGGACGGCAGCATCGAGACGCTCCTCTGCGCCCCCGTCTCGCTCCGGCACCTCTGGGCGGGAAAGACCTGCGGAGTCGCCATCCCGGCCTACCTGACAACCCTCCTCTCAGCCGCTGTGACGCTCGCGATGGCCTCAGCCATGCTGGAGGCTCCACCCAGCCTCGACCTCCTGCTCATCCCCCACATGCTGGTCGTCGTCCCGGTCTGGATCCTCACCGCCGCCGGGTTCGTCGGCGCCGCCCAGCTCGCGCTCGGGATGCGGGAGAACCAGATCCTGGGCTTCCTCTTCATATTCGGGTTCATTTTCCTAATCGGCGGGCTCCAGGGCATCATATCCGGAGGGGCGGAGATCTCGGCCGCGGCCGAAGCGGCTCTCGCGGCAGCAGGGGCTGCGCTCCTCGGTCTTGCCCGTTTCATCGCCGGAAAGGTATCAAAAGAGAGGATCGTTACGACGATCCCGTGAAGGGAGGGGGAAAAGACCCTCCTACAGCGTCTCCTCGCCGTAGAGGTAGGGCCTCAGGGCCTCCGGCACGGTGACCGAGCCGTCCGGGTTCTGGTAGTTCTCCAGGATCGCCCGGATAGCCCGTGTTGTCGCTATAGCGGTGCTGTTCAGGGTGTGGAGGTAGCGTTTCCTCGTGAACTCAACAGGGTCGCGCACCTTGATGTTTAGCCGGACCGCCTGGTATGCCGTGCAGTTCGAGCATGATACCGCCTCGCGGTAGCGCTCCTCCCGCGGCATCCAGACCTCAAGGTCATACTTCTTTGAAGCGACCGTCCCGATATCCCCTGTACATATCAGGACAACCCGGTAGGGCAGACCGAGCCGCTGGAAGACCTCCTCGGCGTTTGCTATCAGCTCCTCGTGAAGGTCCCAGGACTGTTCCGGGGTGGAGTAGACGAACTGCTCCACCTTGTGGAACTGGTGGACGCGAAACAGCCCCTTTGTATCGATCCCGTGCGCCCCGATCTCGCGCCGGAAGCAGGGGCTGATACCCGCAAGCCTGAGCGGGAGGTCTTTCTCCTCGAAGATCTCACCGCTGTACATCGCGGCCATGGGATGCTCGCTCGTCGCGATCAGGTACTCGTCCTCGCCGTCGATCTTATACATCACGTTCTCAAAGTCCGCAAGGTCGGTCACCCCCTCGTATGAGGCCCGGTTCATCATGTAGGGCGGGATGATCGGGGTGTAGCCGCGCCTGATGAGGAGATCCATCGCGAACCGCTGGAGAGCCATATCGAGCAGGGCAAGCCTGCCTTTCAGGAAGTAGAACCCCGCACCCGCGATCTTTGCCGCACGTTCGAAGTCCGCCCAGTCATGCTCGACGGCAAGCGTCCCATGGTTCACCAGGTCAAACTCCGGGACTTTCGGCTCCCCCCAGCGCCGGATCTCGACGTTCCCGGTCTCGTCACTCCCGACCGGCACGCTCTCGTGGAGGATGTTCGGGAGGCGCATCAGCCGGTAGCGCACCGCTTCGGAGAGGCGGCCGCGCTCAGCCTCGGCCTCCCTGATCCGCTCCGGCAGACCCGCCGCCTCGGAGAGGAGCGGCGATATGTTCTCCCCGTCTTTCCTTGCCCTGCTGATCTCTCGTGAGACAACGTTCCTGCGGTTGCGCAGGTTCCCGATCTCAACCGTGAGTTCACGGACCCGGCGGTCCATCTCCAGCACCTCGTCAACCCAGGGCAGTTTATCGGTATCCCCTCTCTTCATGAGGTCGGCCCTGACGATCTCGGGGTGTTCGCGAACGAACTTCAGATCAAGCATATTCTTTCTCTCTACTTACTTCGGCATGACGGTATATGGTCATGTTGCACATCAACGCCGGCCGCTCCGAAACCTACTCTTATAATCCTCCTGCGGATCAATCCATAATCATGGACAGGAACCAGAAGATCGTTCTGGTGGCCGGCGGCCTCATAACGCTCGGGCTCTTATTCATCGACTACTTCGTCGCCCTGATCGCGCTGGTCTGCCTGCTCACCCTCCTGATGTGTCTCCATATCATGAGGGAGACCGCAGACTTCCCGCTTGTCACCGCCGACCTATCAGAAGACGCCCGCAGGATCATCCTCACCAACACCGGCACCGCCGTGGCGAACAACATCCATCTCGCCCTGGTCCCCCTGAATATCGAGTTTGATCACCCTTCGCTCGGCCCTGACGAGAGGTCAAGTCTAGAACTTGAGTCGATGGTCTCAGAAGCAAAAGCGGTCGTCACGTACGAGAACGCCGGGGGAGAGCGGTTCCAGCGCTCCTACCCGCTTACGGCGCTCCGTGCCGGACACGACCCTACTGAACCCATGTTCCCGGTCTTCGGAAAACGCTGAGACGCTCTCACGGAATAGCGATGTACTCCAGCGTCCGCGCGAGGGCCGCCATGAGATCCTCCTCCTTCTCCGCATACTCGTAGAGCGCCCGGTAGAGCATGAAGAGGATCTCGTAGCCATAGATCTCGAACGCCTCATCCGGCGTCAGCACAGATAGGTAGGAGTCTGTCCGGATCTCGGTGTTGGTGTACATCAGTTCGTGGAAGACCCCGTCCTCGTCGAGTACGCAGATCTGCACATCGACCGGCTTTGCCGTATCGTCGGGGCGGTAGGGGAGCGGCTCCCCCTTCCCGAGGAGTATCATCCTCTTCTCATAAAACTCCTGGTCGTAGAGCTGCCCCGAGGCCTCCCTCCTTGCACGCCGGAGCATCTCAAGCCCGACCTTCTTTACCGCCGGCGCTGCATCGGCGGCCATCCTTGCAAGGAGAGTTGCTGCGTTCTCCCTGACCTTCGCGGCAGCCTCTTCCTTCTCCGCCTCCAGGGTGTCCAGGGTCTCAAGGAGCCGGTTATACCCCTCTTCGATGATCGGATCCATTGCTTCATTCACCGTTTTGCGTATCTCTCCATAAGCGCACCGATCTGCCTCCACGGATCCCGAGCGCGGCCGCGTATGCCGCCGTGCTCACCAGGATGATCGTCGCGCCGGAGGGGACGTTCAGGACGTAGGAGAGGCCGATCCCGATCAGGGTGAAGAGGGCGCCGAGGCCGGTTGCAAGGAGCATCATGCTCCATACTCTCCCGGTGTATAGTCTGCTGATCGCCGCCGGGATAGTCAGGAGAGCGATCACCAGGATGATCCCGACGACCCGGATCAGCATCACCACAGTGAGCGCGACCAGAACCAGGAGGAGGAGCGAGAGCCGTTCCAGCGGGAGGTTCATGACCCTTGCGTAGTCCGGATCGAAGGTTACCGCCTGGAACTCAAGGTAGAAGAGGCCGACGATCGCGACGATGATCGCCACCAGCACCGCCATCAGGAGGATATCGCCCCGCGGCACCAGCAGGATGTTCCCGAAGAGGTAGGAGAATAGGTCCGGCGCAAACCCGGGCGTCAGGTAGACGAAGAGTATCCCGAGAGCCATCCCGGCCGCCCAGACCGCGCCTATGATGGTATCCATCTGCTGCCGGGCGCGGATCTCAAGCACCCCCATACCGAGCGCCGTCGCCACGGTAAAGACCGTCGCGCCGAGGAGCGGGTCGATCCCGAGGTAGTAGCCAAGCCCCACACCGCCAAACGCCGCGTGGGATATCCCCCCGCTGACAGAGACCATCCGCCGCACCACGACATACGTCCCGATGATCCCGCAGGCGATGCTTGCGAACACCCCGGCAAGAAGGGCGTTGCGGAAGAACTCGAACCCGAGCACCTCAAGCATCCTCTCCGCCCTCCCCCGCGTGGTCCGGGAATACCCGGTGCGGAACCCCGTGGGCTATCAGGTCCACGGGGCAGTGGTATGCGGCCTCGAGCATGTCCGGTGTGATCTCGGCCGAGTCGTGGGTGTAGAGGCGCCGGTTCAGGCAGGCAACGCGAGTGATCCGATCCGGGATCACCCCTATATCGTGGGTGACGAGGACGATCGCCATCCGCTCGCGGAGTTGGTCGAGGATCTCGTAGAACTGCAGGGTTGTCGGGGTGTCAACGTAGACCGTCGGTTCGTCCAGAAGGAGGACATTCGGCTCGCCGACCAGCGCACGTGCGATGATCGCGCGCTGCTGCTCCCCGCCAGAGAGGTCGCGGATCTGGCGGTCGGCAAGGTCTGAGATGCCCATCGTCTCGAGCGCTTCATCCGCCCGTTCGCGGTCCAGGCTTCCGTACCGCCGCGGGAGACGGCTGATCCGGCCAAGGCGGCCGGAGATCACCATCTCCCGCACGGTGATCGGGTAATCGAAGTCAAACGTCCGGAACTGGGGGACGTAGCCGAGACTGCTCATACCGCCGCGAAACCTGACCTCCCCCCGGCAGGGGCGGAGGAGACCGAGGATCACCCGGAGAAGCGTAGTCTTCCCGCCGCCGTTCGGGCCGATGATGGCGAAGAAGTCGTCAGGGTAGATGCTGAGGTTCACCGCCTCGAGTACGGTATGCCCGCGCATCGTGACCCAGACGTCCCTGACCTCGATCAGAGGTTCGCTCATCCGCTGACGCTCCCGGCGAAGGCCGCGGCCACCTGCCGCATGTTATCGAGGTAGTCCTTCTTGAGCGGGCTCACAGTCACCACGCTGCCGCCGATCGCCTCCGCGATCACCCCGGCGCTCCGGGTGGAGTGCTCCGGTGAGGCGAACACCACCCTGATACCCTCCTCCTCTGCCAGGCGGATGAGGTGCTCTATCCTCTTTGGCGAGGGTTCTTTGCCCTCGCTCTCGATCGCCACCTCCTCAAACCCGTAGTCCCGGGCAAGGTAGGCCCAGGAGGGGTGGTCGACCAGCACCACCCTCACACCCGATCCGGCGATCAGAGCGGAGATCTCGGCGTCCAGGGCATCGAGGTCATCCAGGTATGCCGCGGCGTTCCGGCGGTAGTCTTCGGCGTTCTCCGGGTCGGCCTCGATAAGCCCGTCGCGGATATTCTCGACCATGACCTTTGCGTTCCGGGGTGATGTCCAGATATGGGGATCGGCCGCGATAACCTCGACCCCCTGCGAGCAGTTCACCACAGTCATATCGGGGTTCAGGGCGGCGATCTTCTCTCCCCAAGCAATCTCAAACTCGATCCCCGACCCGACCATCGCATACAGATCCGCCTCTGCAACCGCGGCCAGGACGGCCGGCGCGGGTTCGTAGGTGTGGGGGTCGGCACCGGGAGGCACGAGCAGGATCACCCTGACATGATCCCCGCCAACCCGCTCCACAAACTCCTGCTGAGGGGGGATGGTGACAACCACAGCAATCCGGCCATCATCCTCCACATCCCCGTCAGCGCCGGTGCACCCCGCCATGGCGGTCATCAGCCCGAGGAGGAGGCATGCGACGGCAACGAGGGATAATGGTTTGATCCCGGTGGTATCCAGCATCATACTCATCTCCATAATTTGGTACCTATCTAAATCTTGCTCACACCAACCGTCCGCCGGAGGAGCAGCAACCGTGATCGTGCTCGATCTCGCCGCAGACGCTCATCATCGGGTGCCCGAGCGACCAGCAGATCCTGTCGACCAGGTCCTTTGAGAAAGACTGCTCGATCTTCTCCGCCTCACTGCAGGCCTCCTCGGGCGTAAGCCTGTAGTGGCTCAGCACCAGCGCAACGATACGGTGGCGGCGGACCAGAAACCGGGCATACTCGACGCCGGGAGGGGTGAGTCTCACGCCGTGGTAGGGCGTGTGCTCGATGTAACCAGCGTTCGCGATCTCCCTTAAGGTCTTTGTGACGGTCGATGGGGCAACGTCAAACCGGGCGGCGATCTCGGTTGTCTTCACGAGATCGCCCCGCATGTAGATGTACTTCAGGTAGTCTGCCTTCTTTGAGGAGAGTTCCTGGCCGGTGAACTCCTGCATGAGAGAGTGTCTATTCAAGGTATGAGAAAAAGTTTCCGTTGGGCTAAACCTGGACCGCCGGATCAAGGCTTCCATCCAGGATATGGGCTCACCACGTTTTGCAGGCCGCAGGGACGGGGGCGCTTCAAACCAGGTTTGCTTTAACTTGCGGGGGTGAAGGGGGCGGGCGGGGAGTGATGATTGGCCTATGGAAGCCGTGTCCGGGGACGGAAAACGGGATCTGCGAGGAGTTTCGCGCCTGAAACCGGCTGAGGTGATGCTCTCCCCGGACACTGTATCGATGGGGAATCGCCAATAGGGGGAGGGGCTGACGGGGAGGGGGATGGAACATCCCCCGCCCCTGTCTACTGCATCTCAGGTTGAACGGTTTACGTAGAGACACCCCCACCGCCCGGCCGCTACCGCGGCCTCAAACCAGTTCCCCGATGACGTAGTGGCGGTGGTTCCCGGTTATGAGCGCTCTCCCAGAGAACCCCGGCGGCAGGTCGTCTCTGATGACGACGTTGAGGTAACAGGGGTTACGGCAGACGGTCGAGCCCGGCACGTTCTTCTCTGTCGCGACCACCGGCGTCACCCGCCCCATCCAGCGCTCGTTGTAGCGGTCGTAGATCCGGTTCGCCTCAACAAGCAGCGCCCGTGACCGCTCCTTCCTCAGCCTATCCGGAAGGTCTTTCAATGCGGCAGCGGGGGTGCCGGGCCGCCGGGAGTAGCGGGTGACATTGACCTTCACAAACTCACACCGGCGGAGGAGTTCGAGCGTCTCCTGGAACTCCTCAGCCGTCTCGCCCGGAAACCCGGTTATGAAGTCAGAGGAGATCATCATATCCGGGAACTCCTCCCGGAACGCATCCACGATCCGGACGACGTCCGCCGCGGTGTAGCCACGCTGCATCCGCTCAAGAACGGTGTCCGAACCTGACTGAACGGGGAGGTGGAGAAACCGGAAGACCTTCTCGCTGTGGAACGCCTCGACCAGATCGTCCAGGATACCGGTGACCGAGGCGGGGTGCATCATCCCCACCCGGATGGCAAATCGTCCCAGGATGCCCGATATCCCGCGCAGGAGGTCCGGGAACGATTCGCCGCGGTCGAGGCCCCAGGCGGCAACGTCCTGCCCGGTAACCTGGATCTCGTATGCTCCTGAGGCGAGAAGACCCCTGACGGCATCAAGGACTGCCTCAGCCGGCGCGCTGCGCAGCCGCCCGCGTGCAAGCCGGGTTATGCAGTAACTGCACCGGCCGACGCAGCCGGATGCCACCTGGACGACGCCGGTCGCCCCCGGGCCCCGGGTGCCGATGCTCCCGGAACGCTCCTGGATCTCGTCCGGGTGGATGACACGGGGATTGCAGACCGACCGGATCTCATCCATCTGAACGAGGGGCATACACCCGGTCACATAGAGATCGCGGTCGGCGAACTCCTCAAGCCGCCGGAGCATCTTTCGCTCGGTTCTCCCGATCACCGTGCAGGTGTTGATGACAACGGCGTCCGCCTCCTCCGGACGCCCTGTTATGGTGCAGCCCTGCCCCTCCAGTATCCGCTCCAGCCTCCGGCTATCGGCCTGGTTGTAGGTGCAGCCGTAGGTCTCGATGTAGACCCGTCTTCCCCGTAACTCATCAAGCGTGATGGCTGCTCAACACTCCTTTCTGCGCGGTCGGCGCCCGGCCAGAAACCCGGGTGGTGTGATGCAGATGGATCGGTTTTAGCCACCGCCTGCCGGTTTCGTGCCGGGCACAACCCTTAACCGCTGACATTACAACTTCTTTATTCGATGATAAAAATAGGGTTGCTCGGCTGCGGCAACGTCGGGCATATCATCGCCGCACACGCCGGGGGCATCCAGATCACCGCCGTCTATGATATCATCCCGGAACGGGCGGAAGAACTGGCGGCGCTCTGCGGCGCTCGCGCATACACCGATTTTGAGGCCTTCATGCACGATGAGTTCTCGATCGTCGTTGAAGCCGCCTCGATCAACGCTGTCAGAACCTTCGGCGAGGCGATCCTCCGCTCTGGCCGGGATATCGTCGTCCTCTCCGTTGGCGCCCTGGCTGAGGAGGATTTTCGCGAACATCTCGTCGGGGTGGCACGGGAGGAGGGAAAGAAGATCCGGATCCCGAGCGGCGCGATCCTGGGGCTCGATAACCTCAAGATAGGCCAGGTTTCGCCGCCGCGGCAACTCCTCCTCCGGACGACCAAACCCCCGGCGTCGCTCGGGATGGATGTTGCGGCCAGGACGGAACTATTTAAGGGACTGGCGCACGATTGTATACGACAGTTTCCAAAAAACATCAACGTCGCGGTGGCGCTGGGACTTGCCGCCGGCAGGGACGCTGAGGTGGAGCTCTGGGTCGACCCGGCGGTGGAGAGGAACATACACGAGGTCTTCGTTGAGGGGGAGTTCGGGGATATCTACATCCGGGTCAGCAACGTCCCGAGCCCCGATAACCCTGCGACGAGTTATATGGCAGCCCTCTCGATCCTGGCGCTCCTGCGGAATCTTGAGAATCCACTGGTGGTGGGAACGTAACTCATGGAAGACGAGATCCGTGCGCTCAAATCCAGGAAGAACGCGGTCATCCTGGCGCATAACTACCAGCCCATGGAGATACAGGCGCTTGCCGACGTTGTCGGCGACAGCCTGGAGCTTGCGGTGAAGGCAAAAGAGACGGGGGCTGACCTGATCGTCGTCTGCGGTGTCCGGTTCATGGCTGAGACGGCAAAGATCCTGAACCCCGGCCGGAAGGTGATCATCCCGGTGGAGGATGCCGGTTGCCCGCTTGCTGACCACCTGACCCCGGCGATGATCCTGGAGGCACGCCGGCGGCACCCGGGTGCGGCGGTGGTGGTCTACGTCAACAGCAGCGCGGAGTGCAAGGCGCTCGCCGATATAACGTGCACATCGGCAAACGCGGTCCGGGTGGTTGCCTCCCTCCAGAACGACGAGATACTCTTTGGACCTGACGCCAACCTTGCGGCATACGTCCAGCGCGAACTCCCCGATAAGAGGATCATCCCCCTCCCGCCGGGGGGGCACTGTTACGTCCATACCGGGTTTTCTCTGGCGGATGTGGAGGCGGCGCGAAAGAGGGGTGGGATCATCGTCTGTCACCCGGAATGTCTGCCTGAGGTCCAGGAAGAGGCCGACATGATAGCATCCACGGGAGGGATGGTCAGGGGCGCAGCAGACGGCGGGAACGGGCCCTGGTGGGTCTTCACGGAGCGGGAGATGGTCTCCCGTCTCCGGTATCTCTATCCCGGAAGGGTCTTTTACGAGAAGCCGGACGCCGTATGCAGCGATATGAAGAAGATAAAGCCTGCCGATCTCCTCCGCGCGCTCGACCGCGAGGAGCACGAGATCGTCCTTCCTCCCGGGGTGATGGAGGACGCACGGCGGGCCATCGAGCGGATGCTCGCTGCCGGGGTGTGACGAATGTGATACCGATAGACGACCTGCTCCGGTTCGTCCGGGAGGACGCGCCCTGGGGGGATCTCACCTCCGAGACGGTCGTTCCGGACGTTGTCTGCCGGGCGGTGATCCGGGCGAAAGGTTCCGGGGTCATCGCCGGGCTTAAAGAGGCGCGGGCGCTCTTTGAGCACTTCGGGGTCACGGTCTACCTCCATACCGCTGACGGCCGCGAGGTTGCCGCGGGAACCGCCATCATGGACCTGGAGGGGCCTGCCAGGGCGATCCTCCTTCTGGAGCGGACGGCACTCAACATCATCGGCAGGATGAGCGGGATTGCGACAGCGACCCGTGAGGCGGTTGAGAGGGTCAGCCGTGTCTCTAAGGGGGTGCGGGTTGCCGCGACCCGCAAGACTGCGCCGGGGCTCCGGGTGCTCGACAAGAAGGCGGTGATCCTTGGCGGTGGCGACCCACACCGCTGCACGCTCTCGGATATGATCCTGATCAAGGACAACCACCTGGCGCTGGTGCCGCTTCCGGAAGCGATACGCCGGGCAAAGGCGCGGAGCCGCTACCTGATGATCGAGGTTGAGGTCGAGACTGTGGAAGACGCTGTCACGGCGGCGGAGGCCGGCGCCCGGGTCATCATGCTCGACAACATGACGCCGGAGGACGTTAAAGCGGCGGTCGAGGCACTTAAACGGGAGGGGCTGCGGGAGCGGGTGACCCTTGAGGTCTCGGGAGGCGTTGACGGCGCCGACCTCGCTGTGTATGCCGCAACCGGGGTCGATATCATCAGCATGGGGGCGCTCACCCACACCGTCAGGAACTTTGACGTGAGCCTGGATATCCTCAAAGGCGTCTTCACCGTCAGGCTCGAATGAAGAGGGCGCCGGTTTCAGGTCTGGCCGTCCCGTCCACCCCGGTGGAGGCGACGAGACCAGAGAGACCGGTGCCGGGGGGGGCAGATGCGGAAAGTAGAGCCCTCCCACTCAGTCGAGGACTCACATCACGGGAAAATAAGTTTTGATTGAGTTTCTCAGGATGCACCGGGAAGTGCATCATCCACATCGAGTTCGTCAAGGAAAGGCATCAGCCCTTTGACGTAGGCCACGGCCTCCCCATCCTCTGCATGAATCTCCCCCCAGGCCAGGATCTCGATCACCAGAGGGAGTTCATCCAGATAACTGCTGAAGAGCGGGTCTGATGCGGTGGCGAACCGCAAGAACTCATCAAGGTTGACGAACGGACGCTCCACTTCCGGAACGCGGCGGTAGTCTTCCAGGTCCCTGCCAAGCGTGGAGCCCCTGGCAAGGTCCTCCTCAAAGTAGAGGTAAGCCTGGAAGTTGTGGTGCTTTGAGAGTGCATCGAGGTCTCTTATGTCGATCCTTGCTCCGGCAGCGATGCCGAGGCGCTCCAGTTCCGGGGGAAACGCCGTGGCCTCTGGTTTAACCGTCCTTGGACTGTCCATACATATGGAGAGGGTGCGGAGAAGAGAAAAATGCACCCCCGCGGGGTGAATGAACCCCCCGCCTTTCCCGGGAACAGAGCCCGGCACAGCCATGAAGAAAACTGGCTTCATGCCCTCCCGGGCTCTCGCCGGTCCGCAGTCCAAAAAACTTATACCCGGATGACCCCCAGATGAGCGTGAGGTGGATCTGCCTGTGCCGGAAGAGGAGGAGACCGGTGAGAAGAGCGTCGAGAGGGCGTTCAACCGCCACATCTCGATGCTGAGGTGGGGAGGGCTCAACGAACGCTGGCGGGCCGCTGATGCGCTTGCGGAATTCGCTGATGAACGTGCCGTGGAGCCGCTCATCGAGGCGCTGGACGACGACTACGCCGATGTCCGGTGGAGAGCGGCGACTGCGCTCGGGATCCTGGACGGCCGGGAGGCGGTCACCCCGCTGATACACTGCCTGGAGGATGAGAGTTCCTGGGTGCGGATGGCGGCGGCCAGGTCTCTCGGCCAGATCGGCGACCCTCGTGCGGTTGATCCGTTGATCCGGCTGCTCGGCGACGAAAAACCCAGGGTCAGGAGGGAGGCGGCCCTGGCGCTCGGCCGTATCGGCAACCCCCTGGCCAGGGACGCCCTCCTTCGTCTCCTGGACGACATCGACCGCGATGTCAGGGGGGCCGCGCGGCAGGCGCTCGCCGAGATAGGAATCAGAGGAGAGGCCTCAACCGCCTGAAGAGGTCGGCCTCCAGCGCATCACGCCCGAACCGGGCGTTTTCGTTTCATATGCGTTTATAAACCCGTAGCATCTTTATAGATCATCAGGTGTTTTTGAGTTGTCATACGCTGGCTCCGGCGCCCTGGGGGGTGTTGTATGGACCTCTTCATGAAGTGCTCCATCGAAGAGGCGGAAGCGGGGCTTCGGGAAGGCGGAATACCGATCGGCTCCGTCCTGGTCCGTAACGGCCAGATCATCAGCAGGGGGCGCAACCGCCGTGTCCAGGAGAACAACCCCATCCTCCACGCCGAGATCGACTGCCTGATAAACGCCGGCAGGATCCGGAACTACAGAGAATGCACACTTTACTCTACCCTTATGCCCTGCTACCTCTGTGCCGGGGCGGTCGTCCAGTTCGGGATCAGGAAGGTTGTGGCGGGCGAGTCTGCGAACTTCGCAGGAGCACGGGAGTTCCTGGAGTCGCACGCTGTCGAGGTAATCGATCTTGACCTGGAGGTCTGCAAGGAGATGATGGCCGCGTTCATAAGGGAGCATCCAGACCTCTGGTATGAAGATATAGGAGGAACCTGAGGAGCGCATGAACAACGGCAGACTGCTGTGTTTCATCATCGTTGCTGCCATCTTAATCACTCTAGGCGCCTGTATCGGGTTTGCGGCCGTTCCACTCCAGTCAACGGCAGAAACTGGCCGGGAGACCCTTTTTCAGGTCTCGACCATCGATGCGCTTCTCCAGGGCATATACGATGGCAGCATGAGTTTTGACGAACTCGCGTCGCACGGCGACCTGGGGATCGGGTGCGGCGACCGGCTTGACGGGGAACTGATCGGTCTCGACGGCGGGTGGTACCTGATCAGGGTCGATGGTCGGGCTTACCCGGTCGCTGGAAACGCGACAACGCCTTTTGCGGCCACGACCTTCTTTGACCCCGATATCGAGATCGCGGTCGAGAAGCCGATGACCCTTCCTGATCTGGAGAACCGCGTGCGGGATGAGTTCCCCTCTGAGAACTACTTCTATGCGATCAGGGTGGATGGCACCTTCTCGCAGGTGGTGACCAGGAGCGTTCCCGCCCAGGAAAAACCCTACCCACGTCTCGCGCTGGTGACAGCAAACCAGACGGTCTTTTCCTTCAAGAATATCACCGGGACCGCCGTCGGGTTCTGGTCACCAGGACTGGCAAAAGGTGTCAACGTCCCCGGTTACCACCTGCATTTCATCACCACTGACCGCACCGCCGGCGGTCACATCCTCGATATGACCCTCGCAGAAGGCACCGTCCGTGTCGACACCACAAAGAACTTCAGCGTTGTGCTCCCATCCAGCAGTGATTTTCTGGCGGTAGACCTCACAGAAGACCTCTCAGAAGACCTTGGCCAGGTAGAGTGAGGCCGCTTCCATCTCATCCTTCCTGTAGTGGTGCCAGAGCCTCTCTGCAGACCGGGCAGAGCACCTTCTTCTTCCTGTCGAGTTCGTCAAGAGTCTGCGGCCGGAACATGACACATTCGGGGTTTGAACAGTGGCCGAGCCCCAGGAGGTGGCCGAGTTCGTGCGCCCCCTCCTTAGCTGTCCTGTCTATGAGATCGGTATCGTCCGGCACCCTGCCGTAATAGTCGTTCCCCAGCCGGGCTGTCGAGACGACGGCGACACCGGCTCTCGGGCGGGCAAGCCCGAAGACAAAGTCGCACCCCCCGATATAGAGGTCGCGTGAGGTTACAAACAGCAGCGGACCATCGATATCATACCTGCGCGTCAGGGTATCCTGCAGGCGGTCCAGGATCTTATGAGCATCGTGCTGGTTGCGTTCCCTGTCATAACCATCGATGAGGAGCGGGTATTCGACAAGTTCCGACTCTTCTCCAAGGATCATCGCGATCATACGGATGACCGGGAGCTCGATACCCACCGGTGCTTCTGTGTCCCAAAGAATATGGATGCCCATTACCTAATCTCTTCGTGATGGGCCAGTATAAACATATTGAACGGAGTATAGGGGAGTACATCGCCAGCCGCTACCGCCGGGCGGTCGAAGTTGGGATCGGGAATAACCCCGTGGCCGCGGGGGTGGTTGCGGCTGCCGGCGCCCTTATGCTCTGCACCGACATCAGGCCTGGCATACAGCACGAAGGGCTCGCCGTGGTGACCGACGACATATTTGAACCCGATATGAGGCTCTACCTGGGCGCAGACGTGATCTACTCTGTGAGGCCCGGCGTGGAGATGGTTCCCCCCCTGATATCGCTTGCCACCCGGACAAACTCAGACCTCCTGGTCTACCACCTGGGGTGCGAGGTATATCGGGACGGCGGCGAGGTCGTGGACGCTGGCGGCGTGCAACTCCACCTCTACCACCGCCGCCGGCCTTAAAAGAGCGTCGCCTGGCCCGGTGGAGGGCCTCGCCTCGCCTCACCGGGTTCGTCCTTCGGTGCGTCTTCTGCGGGTTTCTTCGCCCTGCCGCCTCCCTTCTTTGCGGGAGGTGTCTTCTTTGCCTCCTTCTCCTCCTTTGCCGCCTCCCTGACCACCCTGGCAGCCCGCGGCTTATCGTTTATGAAGAGGTTCAACTCGTCGGCATCGAGCCCGAACTCGCGGACGTATCTTGCGGCGTCCCTCTCGACAAGTATGCTGATCGCCGTGAAAAAACTCTCCCGCAGCGCCTCTTCCGGGATCTTCAGGATTCCGCTCAATCTCCGGTACAGACCGGCGCGGACGGCCTTCTGCTTCTTTGATGCGCCCATCTTCTGCCAGCGTGACGGCGGCATGATGCGGCCGCGAACGCCGCGCCCCCCCGCAGCCTCAGCTACGCCAAGGAGCATGACCGAGTTTGCGTAGCGCCAGAGGGTGTAGTACTGCCGCTGGTAGGTGCGGCCGATATACTCATCCGCCCTCGCGAGATAAGCGTAGCCCCTCGCCCTGGAGGGCAGATCGGGTATATGGTCGAGGTTCCCCTCCAGCCACTGCTCAACGGTGTCGGGGGTATCCTCAACCTCCATCACCAGCCGGAGGAGGTCGGCGTCCTTCCGGCCGGCAAAGACCGCGCCGACGAGCTCGAATATGGTTGAGCGCTCGTCCTTTGTTGAGGTGTGGATATCACCTGCGAGGAGACGATCCTTCCCTATCGCTGCAGCGTAGAGCATATTCACCGCCGCCCGCATATCTCCGTCGGCGCGGTTTGCGATCTCCTCGAGTGCGGCGGGGTCGCACTCCACCCCCTCGGCGGCGCAGATCTGGCGGAGGCGGGGGACGATCGAGCGGCTCTGGAGCGCCCTGAACTGGACAGGTTCCGTGACCGCCTTGAGTTCTTTCGGGAGGGCGTAGTAGTCGTTTGCTATCAGGATTATAGGCTGCTGCGACGCCGCGATGATATCGATGATCGCCTTTGCGCCGCCCCTGTCGGCCTGGCCGTGGAGGTTGTCGGCCTCGTCGAGCAGGATGAGTTTCCTGCTCGCACCGGTGAGGCTGGCCGTGGTGGAACTCGAGCCCGCTATCCGTTCAAGGACGGCTTTCGTACGCTGGTCGGAGGCGTTCAGTTCCACCACCTCCCAGTTCATGTCGTTTGCAAGGGCGTAGGCGCTTGAGGTCTTGCCGGTCCCGGGTTTTCCGTATAGGATGAGCGGTTTCTTCTCCGGCGACCAGTCCCGCGCCCACTCATACATCTGCCGGATGGCGCTTGAGTTCCCCACGACCTCATTGAGGTGCTGCGGCCTGTACTTCTCCGCCCAGTCCATGTCAATCTATTGGGTTGTGGTGCATCAAAAATGCCACCCTGGTTGCAATGAGGTGGTGAGGCTGCACTGGAGCGCGAATGTCCGCTCCCGGGGGTGTCTCCCCCCATCTCCAGCCAGGATCGGTTCAGTCTGGAACGGGATGTATAATGCTGCAGATGAAATAGATTATCTCTTATGAGGCAGAATACCATAAGAAACCGGAGATGTTGGTGTTCTTGTGGTGAAGGATTGCTCCACCGATACGGTAGCACAGGCCGTCAGGGAATACGAGGGTGTCACCCGGAAAAGGGAGATAGGCGATATGATCCGGGCTCTCCGGGTGGACAGCCCAGATGTTGTCGCATCGTTCGGTGAGGACGCCGCGGTCATCCGGCACAATGCGGAGGATGCGCTGCTGCTTGCAGCAGACGGTATCTGGAGCAGGCTGATGGAGGCGGACCCCTTCTGGGCAGGTTACTGTGCAGTGCTCGTGAACATCCACGATATCGCTGCGATGGGGGGCAGGCCGGTGGCGATGGTCGATATCCTCTCCGCGGTGAACGACCAGATCCGCGACGAGGTGGTGCGGGGCATGGTCACTGCGTCTTCGCAGTTCGGCGTTCCCATCGTTGGCGGGCATCTGCACCCGGATACCCCCTACAGCGTCGTGGATGTGGCTATACTGGGGACGGCCAGGATGAGTGAGATCATCTTCTCCCATACAGCAGAAGAGGGAGACGGCGTCGTCGCCGCCATAGACCTGGACGGCCGGGTTCACCCCTCCTGCTGCTTCAACTGGGATTCGGTCACGATGAAGTCCGCGGCGGTTGTGCGGGCGCAGATCCTGGTGATGGAGGACCTGGGCAGGGAGCACCTGGTGACGGCCGGGAAGGATATCAGCAACCCCGGCGTCATCGGGACGCTCGGGATGCTTCTTGAGGTGAGCGGGAAGGGCGCGGTGGTCAACCTTGAGTCTATACCGAGGCCCGACCTCGCCGCACTCGGCATCTCATTCGAGCACTGGGTGCGGATGTACCCCGGGATGGGATTCATCCTCACGGTCAAACCGGAGAACGTGGATGAGGTCTGCCGCAGGTTTGCCGACGTCGGTATGGCGGCAGCCGCCATCGGGGAGGTGAACGGCGATCGGCGTTTGACCGTCCGCTACCTGGGCAGGGAGACGCAGGTCTTTGACCTGGACCGCGACGGCATCATGCGGATCTTTGCAGGCGGGGGGGGATGCCGATAAAAATAGGGCTGGGTGCGGCAAAAGCGGAGGCGAAGATCCTCTCGGCTGCCAGGGCTGTCAGAGGAGAGGTCAACCTGGTTTTATTCGCGCCGCCCGGGACCGCCGACTCGTTTGGTGATGAGGTCACGGTCATCGAGGCCGGGGAGCCGGAGGCCGCCATCGTCGAGGCTCTCTACACCGGCAGGATCGATGCCGCGGTCAGGGGGACGCTTCCCGCATCCACCACCCTGAAGGCCCTCAAGCGGGCTGCGGGCGTCGACCGCCTGGAGCGGATCGCCCTCCTGGAGACGCCGGACGGCCATCTCTTCCTCCTGGCCCCTGTCGGGGTCGATGAGGGCTGGACTGTCGAGCAGAAGGTCCGGTTTGCCAGTGCCGGCAGGGATATCGCCAGGCGGTTCGGGCTGCCGGAGGGTGTGGCGATCCTCTCTGGTGGAAGGCTTGGTGATGTTGGGCGTCACCCCGCAGTCGACCGGACGATGGCGGATGCCGAACTCGTCGCCCGCCTGAGCGGTGCAGAGCATATTGAGATACTGGTCGAGGAGGTGCCGGGGCGGTACGGCCTGGTGATCGCCCCGGACGGTATAACCGGGAACCTGATCTTTCGTACACTCGCTCTCCTTGGCGGCGGGAGGGGTCATGGTGCCCCGGTGGTAAATATCGATAGAATATTCGTGGATACCTCGCGCGCCTCAGCAGATTACACCAATGCCATAATGCTTGCGAAATCGCTGGTGCTCCCGGAAAAACCCTGATTGGCCTCTCTAATCCTGGATCAAGGGGTTTATTCTGGTTTTTTTAATCGGCTCGATTCTATCTGGCTTATCGGGATACCCTCTTCGGATGCACCTTAGAAATGAAAGAGGAACCCGGATCTCTGAGATTATCCCGAAATGTTTAAATATTAACTGATACACCTCTTTAACGGTGGAGTAAGACTATGGCAGATCTACCCATTGCTGCGGTTGTACGTATCGCAAAGAAGAATGGTGCTGAGAGGGTTGGCAGCGATGCTGCTGCTGCACTTGTTGCCAAAGCAGAGGCCTACATCGCTGAACTGACCCGGGAAGCCAACAGGCTGGCCCAGCACGCTGGACGCAAGACGATCAAGGCAGAAGACGTCGAACTCGCGGTCAAGTCCGCGTAAGCCGGCAGTTTTCCCTTTCTCTTTATCGGGGTCCATATGGGCCCCATTCTCCGATCCGAACCGTCAGCCCGAGCGCTGACCGCTGGCAGGAGGTGTGACTGGTTCCGGTTTCAAAACTTCGATTGCGCGGTCGGTCAGTTACATGGCGGCAGCGCTTTTCTGGCCCGATTCTGGAGTAGCCATCCCGGATGGGGGGTGTCCTGCAAAGGGCATATATCCCGGGAGATGACGCCCCATAGTCTCAGACGCCCACATCCGCAATCTCAGCCGGGTTGCAACCCCCGCCCAGTGTTTCCCCGGAAGATCAAGGGGATGCTTATTTATGAGCCGATACGCGGCTTAGCAGGCGGGTCTCAGAACGTCCCCTTCGTGCTCGGCACCTCGCCGCCCATAGCCGGATCGATGGCCACCGCCGCCCGGAGTGCACGCCCAAACGCCTTGAACGCCGCCTCGCATACATGGTGATCGCTCCTGCCCGTAAGGCTGATGTGCGCGGTTAATCCCGCGTTTGTGCATAGACTGTAGAAGAAGTGCTCGATGAGGTCGCCCGGTATACCGCCCGGCCCTGCAGGCGAGAAACCCCCCTCAAAGACCAGGTAGCCCCGTCCACCAAGATCGAGCGCCACCCGTGCAAGAGCCTCGTCCATCGGCACGGCAGCGTCGGCAAACCGTGTTATCCCCTTCCCCTCACCGACCGCCGCAGCCAGGGCTTTGCCCAGGGCTATACCGATATCCTCGATTGTGTGGTGCGCATCCACCGCAAGGTCACCCGCAGCCTCGATACCGAGATCGAACCGGCCGTGCCGGGCAAACGACTCCAGCATGTGGTCAAAGAAGGGTATCCCCGTCTCGATTCTCGCCGTCCCGGTGCCGTCAATGTCGAGGGAGAGCCTGATATCGGTCTCCCGTGTTTTGCGGTGGATTTCAGTTCTTCGCATGCGCCGCCTCCATAGCCTCAGAGAGCCGGATCCTGCCGGAGTAGAGAGCCGAGCCCAGGACCGCCCCTGCCGCCCCCGCCGCCCGGAGGGCGCAGACGTCCCTGGCGCTCGATACCCCCCCGGAGACCACCACCGGGACGCTCACCCGGGCAAGGAGAGCCTCTATTGGGGCTATATCGATCCCCTGCTGGAGACCCTCCACATCCACATTCGTGTAGAGGAGAGACCCCGCGCCGAGAGACTCAAACCGTTCCGCCCAGGAGAGGTAATTACCCGCCGGGCGCTCCCAGCCCTCGATCACCACCTCGCCGCCCCGAGCATCGATCCCGACCATCACACGCTCGCTCCCGAACTCATCGGCAAGCCTACGGACAACCTCCGGCTCCCTGACGGCAAGGGTCGAGACTATCACACGGTCGACACCGGCATCAAGCCACCCCGCGGCGTCTTCCACGCTCCGTATACCCCCGCCGAGTTCGATAAACGTCTCCGTCTCGCCGGCGAGCCGGCGGATCAGGTCGGCGTTCCTCTTTGCCTTCCCGAACGCCCCGTCCAGGTTGACAACGTGCAGACCGTCCGCTCCCTGATCGAGCCACCGGCGCGCCCAGGCGAGCGGGTCGCCGTAAACCGTAGCCGCGTCCCGGCGCCCCTGCACAAGCTGCACGCACCGACCCTCCAGGATATCGACTGCAGGATAGATCTCCATGCTCTCAACGTATGATCCGTTCGATGGGCATGACTAATATGTCTTTTGCGCCGGCGCGTTTTAACTGGTTGATCAGTTGATAGACCCGTTCCTCGTTTACAACAGCGTGAACGGCAACCAGATTCTCATCAGATGCCACATCCATCACCGTCGGCCCCGAGAGGCCGGGCAGGATCTCCCTCACGTCCGCAAGAGCGCTCCTGTGGACGTTCATCATCAGGTAACACTGCCCCTTTGCCTGGAGGACGCTGTCAAGCGCCAGGACAACCTCATCGATCTTCTCGCCCCGGGTCTTTAGCGATCTCGGGTTTGCCACAAGGATCGTGGTTGAGGTCAGGATCTCCTGAACAACGCGGAGATGGTTTGTCCGGAGCGTCGTCCCCGATGAGGTGAGATCGACTATGGCATCGGCGATCCCGAGGTGCGGCGTCGCCTCGCATGCACCGCCCACCGTCACCACCGTCACCGCAACCCCGTGCTCCGCAAAGAAAGCGCGGGTGATCCCTGGAAACTCGGTCGCCACCCTCGCCCCATCGAGATCGGTGATACTCTCGACATCAGACTCCTCCGGCACAGCCACAACCAGCGTCGCCCTGCCGGTCTGGAGGTCGAGCAACTCCTTGACCTCCGAACCCCGCTCCAGGACCATATCCCTCCCGGTAATTCCAAGGTCGGCAACACCTGTTGCCACGTACTCCGGTATATCGATCGGCCGGGCAAAGAGGATCTCAACATGGGGGTCGCGCGTCCGGGCGATGAGCCTGCGCTCACCGCCGCCGTCGGCCAGGTGAAGCCCGCTCTTCTCGATCAACTCGTGGACCGGACCGGCGATCCGGCCTTTGTTCGGGATGGCAAGACGGATAAACCCCGGATCCGGGCTCCTGGGTACTGGTTTGCTCATGGATTGCAGACTCCAGAAAGTTACAGGGGATGGTTAAAAAGTAGAGAGTTCTCCCCTGATAACCTTCTCGGTGATGGTGGTGATCCTCTCCAGCCAGTCATCGATGATCCCCTCGACCTCCGGCCTGAGAGCACTCACCTCAAAACCGCTTTTCGGGAGGATCTGGGCGCTTGCCACATGCGGCTGGTCGATCGGGTGGCCGATCTGTGAGAGGATGCGGACGTAGATCTCCTCTATACCATCGACCCTTGCAACACAGTCTTTCGCGATCTCTGTTGCCAGGAGGTTGTAGATCTTTCCAATGTGGTTGATCGGGTTCTTTCCGCTTGTCGCTTCCATGCTCATCGGGCGGTTCGGCGTGATCAGCCCGTTCGCGCGGTTACCCCGGCCGACCGAACCATCATCGCCCATCTCGGCCGAGGTGCCCGAGACCGTCAGGAAAACGCTGCAGTTATCCAGGTCATCAGCGGTGTTGATGGCAACGTTGACCCTCCTGCTGGTGAACTGCCCTGCAACCGCCGCTATCTGCTCCGTCAGGAAGTTCTTCTGCTCGATGTAGTCGGCGATGCCCGAACAGTAGCGGTCCACAAACGCCATCGCAAGGGTGAGGTTGATTGTATCACCGTCACGAAGGCACATGATCTTGCAGTCCTGGCCGATGACAGGGTGTTTCGGGCGGAGCGTCCTGTCCATAAACTCAGAAATGCCAAGAACTATGCTCTCCGCCTCGCTGAACGGCGCGTGCCCGACACCAAACGAGGTATCGTTTGCCCGCGGGGCCTTCCCCGAGCACGACCGGAAGACGTCCTGAAGGTCTGTCGAACCTCTGCCCATCCGGCAGTCAACGATAACGTCGCGCTCCATGTTGAGCATGGGGAGTGTCTTTCTTATGTAGTCCCGTGCCGCCTCGACGGCGATCGCGTCCGCCGGGATGTTCACGCCGTTGAAGGTCTTTGTCGCCCGCCCGGATATGAGGAAGTAGATCGGTCTTGTAATGATGCCGCCGCCGAACTTCGGCAGCGACTCGCCCGCAACGACCTCTCCCTGGTCTGTGTTGTGGTGCAGGACGCTCCCGCACTCCTCCATGTAAGACCTGCTGAGTGCGCGGCTGATCGACTCCGCGATACCGTCCGCCAGGCTGTCCGGGTGCCCCAGGCACTTGCGCTCCACCAGTTCTATCCGCTGCTTCTCGATCGGGATCTGCTCAAGCCCCTCTACGCTGATGTTCCTGGTCATCAAATCCACCGTAGTTCTAAAGTGTGATAAGAGAAATGATTGCAATTCATATAACCGTTTCTAACGCACTCACCTGAGGCGGATGTCTGAACGGATACTGAGCTTGCATTCGCCTTCCCTGAAGAGGCGCACCACGCCCCCGCTCTCAGAGACCGTGATGCCGATGGCCGGGATCTCCCGTGTGATGGACGCGGTCGCGCGGTGCCGGCCGCCAAGACCGCTCGGGAGGGATATTCCGCGGCCGCTGACGTCCAGGTAGCGTCCGGCCGCCCGGACTTCGCCGTTTTTGTCTATAACAAAGACGCCGTCGAGCTGGGCGAACTCTTTGACGCTCTCCCAGTTGTCCCGTTTCTTTATGTCCCTGAGGGCGGGGGGGTGGCCGTGGTAGGGGTTCAGGATCGCCTGGTGCGAGTGGCGGAAGATCTCATCGGGGTCACCGATGATGAACGCCGTGCCTATGGCGCGCCCCTCCCTCCCCTCGACCGCTATCTCGAGGGCCAGAGTGAGGACGGCGTGGAGCACCTCACGGGGGACGATATCGGAGAAGTCCTTGAGGCTTATGAAGTTCTTCCCCTCCTCGATATCGTATATGACGATGGCGTATGAGAAGACCCCGACGATAAGCCCACTCTCAAAGTTGCGCTGGAGGTATAGGTGAACCGCGGCGTCGAGCAGGTGGCGCTGACTCACCTCCAGTATATCATGCATCGTGAGGTCTTTGAGGACATCGAGTTGAAGTTCCTGCACCCTTATGATCGGGATCCCGGGCGGCTCTGCCATGACCGGGGCCGGTTCGATGAATGAGACAACCGCCCTTGCCCCGATCTTCTTTGCAACCTCACAGGCGGTTGCAAGCATCAGTTCGCCGTTCATAACACCTCCCTGATCAGCCCCGGTATCTCCGAGGGTCTGGCCGCGACAGGAACCCCCATCTCAGAGAGCCGCCTGACCTTTGACCGCGCATCGCCCTCTCCGCCCTCTATGATCGCGCCGGCATGACCCATCCGCTTCTCTGGCGGGGCGCTCACTCCTGCGATGTAGGCGACAACCGGCAGATCGGTCGACCGCGCACCCTCCTCCTCAAGGTTCCCGCCAACCTCGCCGATGAGAACGACGGCCTTTGTATGCGCGTCCTCCTCAAACCGCGCAAGCACGTCCACAAACGTCTGCCCTATCACCGGGTCGCCGCCTATCCCGACCACCGTGCTCTGGCCTATACCGGCACGGCTGAGTTCATCGACCACCTCGTAGGTCAGGGTGCCGCTCCGCGAGACCACTCCGACCTCTCCGCGGGTGGCAAGGTGCGCCGGCATGATCCCGAGTTTGCACTCCCCCGGCGAGAGGAGGCCCGGGCAGTTCGGGCCGATGACGATGCAGTCGTGGAGTTTCGCGTAGGCGATCGCCTTCATGGTGTCATGGACGGGGATGAGCTCGGTTATAACGACGGCAAGTTCTATCCCTGCATATGCCGCCTCCATGATGGCATCCGCGGCGGCGGGTGCCGGGACAAATATGACGCTTGCGGCGGCATCGTGCTCTGCGAGCGCCTCCTTCACGGTGTTGTAGACCGGGACGCCGTCGACCTCCATCCCGGCCTTCCCGGGGGCGACCCCGGCAACAATCCCCTTCCAGCCTGTCTCACGGGCGTAGGCGTTCATGAGTTCCGTGTGGAACCGCCCCTGTCTCCCGGTGATGTTCTGGACT
>Ga0208824_1000588_pt1 | contig 37994 bp, 32 predicted proteins | sample AD_JPNTR3_MetaG_FD_184447 | JGI IMG/M metagenome (GOLD analysis project Ga0208824, IMG submission 184447) | Active sludge microbial communities of municipal wastewater-treating anaerobic digesters from Japan - AD_JPNTR3_MetaG (SPAdes) (version 2) | ecosystem: Engineered > Bioreactor > Anaerobic...
TTTCCTGTCTGGTTTTCTGGTAAGCCAGATCAAAGCGATCAAATTCTTCTTTCTCCCAGGGCGTTGGAACAGCTAGGCCCGGTGTCAGGAGCTTTTTCCACTTGACCTCTCTGGGATTCAACAGCGCGGTTATATTGGGTTCAACCGGCTCCACCCCTCGCGGGTAAAATTCGTTATAGGCAACCTGAGAAGTGTAATACTCATCAGCCAGCCCGGTAAAGGAGTGTCCGAACTCATGAAGCATCAGGTATTCATACCACTGATTGTCGGTGGTAAAGGTGCAGTAGAGATTATAAATACCACCGCCACCATAGCGGTTATGATTGACCATGATCATCAAAGCATCATAAGGAACATTAGCCGCAATATCTCTCACCCGGCGGTTATCATCGGTTAGAAGATAACGATCAGAACCAAATGAATCAAAACTACAGCCCAGCGCAGTTTGCTTGAACTGCCCGTAGCCCGGCTCATCACAGCCGCTTTCAGCTGACGGCTTAAAAACCCCATAAATATTAAACTTGTTTTTAAGGCTTTTATATGGCTCCTGCGAGAAAAAGACAGCCACAAATTTATCCAGGTCTTTCCTGACTTTGGCTTCCTCCGCTGCGGTGTAACCTTCGGCCAGAAAAGCCAGGTCTACTTTTTTTGAGGGTGGTCCGCTTTTTACCAGTTCAAAGACTTTAACACCGGGTTCTCGTTTCTCTTTGATAATAAAGATAGAAGCAGGATCTATTTCCTGTGAAAAAATTTGATGGAAGTTGTTATTTTTGTCCCTGACTTCAATGGCCAGAGTGATTTTATTTTTTGGATACGGGATTAAAACTGACTCATGGAAGGCTCGCTTGATACCTTTCAGGGCCTCGTCCGTCGTCTTATACTCGCCAAAGAGGCTGTCGAAACCGCGGGCAAAAATCAGCTGCCCACTGGCCACATCATAAACTCTGGCACAATAACGCCCTCTCATAAAAGGATCAATTAGAGTTTTAACCGGCCCGGCCCATTGTCCCTGATCGTAAATTTTGTCCAGAGCAATGACTTCCTGCTGGTTATCTCCCAGGTGATAATAATCAATTCTCATGGTCCGATCGAAGAAGAACCGGTTGAAATCAACTTTAGCCTGATTCTGAACAGCAAAAAGAAGCGGAGTTAAGATCAGTAAGGAAAGAAGCAAAAGATTAATTTTTTTCATTTTTTGGCCTCCCCTCAATTTCATTTCAGCCATTTATTCAGCCGGCTCGGGTTTAATCGCCCGGCCGGCGATTTCTTTCAGGAGCTTAAAAGCGAGGGCCGCGGTGATATCCGACACGTCTCGAGCTGGGTTGAGCTCAACCAGGTCAAAACCAACAATAGTGGCCCGAAGATGGTGGATTAAATTAAACACCTGCCTCGAAGTCAAACCACCGGGCTCATGATGTGAAACTCCCGGCGCAAAAGCCGGGTCAAAAGCATCAAGGTCAAGCGAAATATAAAGTGGGTTCTTGAATTCGAGAATCAGGTCATCGCTCACCTTCCAGGCTTCGATGGTTTTAACACCATATTTTCGAGCCAGTTTCCTCTGCTCTGGGGTAAAAGATCTCTGCCCGACCTGAACTAACTGCTTGACCAGTCCATCTTCCAAGATCCTGGCCAGGGGGCAGGCATGCGACAGACGATCTCCATACAGCTCTTCGTACATATCGGGGTGAGCATCCAGATGGAGTATATCCAGACATTTAAATCGACTGGCCATCCCCTTGACTGCCGGGTAAGTAATCGAATGATCTCCACCTAGAATAATCGGAATGGCTCCCCTTTCGACTACCCCGGCCACCGTTTTTTCAATTTCAGCAAAGCTCTTGTCAACATCACCCGCAGTATCAACATCACCCAGATCAACCAGTACTGTCTCTTCAGCCAGATCAACTTCCAGTTCCGTATCGGCATTATAGATTTTGCCGGTTGAGACCCGGCGGATGGCGGCCGGTCCAGCCGCCGCTCCCCGCATAAAGCTTGATTTTTCATCAAAGGGAACACCGATTATTCCCAGGACAAAATCGGGATGAAGGTTGCGATTCTTCAGGGCACCGCCAAAATCAGTCATTTTATCCTCCAGCTTTAGCCAGATAACATCTGAGACTCAATTGGAGTCAAGGCAAAAAAATTATACTGAATAAACAGTCAAAACTAAAGATAAGCTTGATTTTAATAAGCGCTGAGAAGGAAACAAAAGGCAGGCCGCGAAAAGACAAGGAGCTGATAAGCTGAAAATTAGAGACTGACAGTAATAGATAGCATCCAGAAATACCCCTGGCTGGCTGAAAGGAAAAGATAATCCCCAATAAGTCCAGACTGAAAAAGCTCCCGAGGTTTGGGGGAGAAAGCGGGAGGAAAGAGGAGAGAGATCTCCTCCCCCCTCCCTTTCCTCTGCAACCTTGGCCTGCCTCGTTTAGAGGCAAGTGTAGGATTCCATAGCCTGTAATTTAACTCAATCACCCCTCCAGGGGTATTAGAGGGTGATTTTCAAGCCGGAAAAACCATTTTTCTTTCACCCCCAAAATGACTATAATTTTTTAATTAAAGGTTAATCAGGAAAGAAAGGAAGACAGTTAATGGAAAAATTTTATGAGATTGATGACCGCGAAAGTCTCATTAAGTATTTAAACATCGCTCTTGAACATGAATGGGCCGTCAGCTTTGAATATGTCGTTCATGCCTACTCCATGGCCAAGGCTAAATATTTTTATCATGATCCGGTCATGGACGACCGCTTCGATGTCCGGGCTCAGACCATTCAGATTGGGATAGATGAGATGTATCATGCCCTGCAAATAGGCTTGCTTCTAAAACAAATCGGAGCAGAACCTTCCTTCCGGACAGCTATTATCAAACGCTATCCACTGATAATAGATAACTTAAAAAGAGATAAGGCCACCGAAGATGAAGTGACAGAGTATTATCAGCAGGCTAAATTCGACAATATCAGTGACCCAAAACTGCAGAATATGCTTTTCAACATGGCCGCCGATGAAATCAGGCATGGCCGCCAGTTTGAGGCTATGATTAATATGATGGAAAAAGAAGGCCTGAGCGGAGAGCTGATTTTTCAGCCTAATCCTGAGGCCGGCAGCCGGGAGGATCTTAAAATTCTTCATGAACTCACCCAGCTCGAAAATTCGATGATGCATGAATATCTTTATTACGTCCTTCTGTTTAGCGAACACCAGGACCTTGGCCAGAGGCTTTTTAAAAACTCAATCAATCATATGCGGCACTGGGACAAACTATCAGGCCTCCTGGTCAGGCTGGGGGATGTCATCCGGCTGGAGAATGTCCAGCCAGCAGAGAACGGAGGCGAGCAAAGTTCGATGCCCATGCCTTATGTTTACCCGGGGAAAACACGGGTAGAGGCTCTCGAGAGTACACTTCGGGGTGAAAAGCAGCTGATAGAAAAGTATCAACTGGCCATTGATCTGGTGCCGGGAGAAGAGATTAAAGCTCAGTTGAAAGCCCAGCTGGCACTTACCCGGGAACATCTCTACACCCAGGAAAGCTTGCTGGCTAATACCAAGAAAATGAAGATAGTTTAAGGCCGCCAAAAAATTATTTGATTCGGCCAGACAGAAAGTCACCCCGAAAAAGTGATTAAGGCTAATTAACCAGGATATAAATGAGGATAGTGGAGACCTCAAGATCAAGCTTCTAACAGAACAAAATTAAAGAGATAGCCAATATTAATTCGGGAAGGAGGTTGCTGTGAAAGGCAAAGCTTTAGTTAAACAGAGTGAAACTAATATCTGGTCGCGGCTTTTTATCATCTGTTTCTCCCTGAGTTTAGCTTTCATCTTTTTTAATCCAGCTCTGGCTGGAGCTCAAACCAGCGAGACTCAGAAAAGCAAGCCGCAGCTGTCCTTAGAAAAAATAATGGCCGGCGAAGAATTTTATGGTTCACCGCCTTCCAGCCCGACCTGGGCGGTTGACGGAAAGACATTATACTTCCAGTGGAAAAAGCCAGGTGAGAAAAATTCAGAGATTTATGCGGTGAGTCTCAAAGCGCCAGTCCCGGTCAAAATCACCCGGGAACAAATACTGCTTAACCCACCCGATGGCGGACAGGTTGGTGGAGGGCGCTTCCGTGGACGCGGTGGCTTCGGCTTTGGCCGTTCCGGTTCGCAATGGAGCTGGGATAAGAATCATCAGCGGTTGCTCATCACTCAAAACGGAGAAATTTTTCTCTACCGCCCGGCTGATAAAAAAATCCAGCAGCTGGTAGCCGGGACAGAAAGAACAAGCGGGGCCAGTTTTACCTTTGACGAGAAAGGCATTTATTTTTTAGCTAAGGAAAACCTTTATCTCCTGTCTCTGGCGGATGGTAGTCTGAAGCAATTAACCTCTTTTACCAGAGAGAAACCAGCAGCACAAAAGGCACCGGGTGAAGTAGAAAAATGGTACGAAAATCAGCAGCGGGAATTATTCAAGGAAGTCTTCAGGGTGGGTTTTGAAGGTGGTGAACAGTTTAGACGCGGCCAGGACTTTTTACCTCCTTTGAGTCAGCAGGCGGCCAGGAAAAAACCATTTTACCTGACTGAAAAGCAACGGCTTCTGGCGGCTGAGCCATCACCTGATGGGAAGTATGTTCTTTTTACGCTGAGCGAGGATCTGGGAGCAAAAACAGCCATGGTTCCAGCTTATGTAACGAGGTCAGGATATACAGAATTAGTCCCCTCTCATACCAAAGCCGCCGAAAACCCGGCGGCCTATAAGCTGGGCGTCATGAAGACCGATACCGGCGAAGTTACCTGGGTTGACTACGGTCAGGGTGAGCGTCAGATAAATCCCGGCCTGTGGCTATGGTCTCCAGACGGCAAGAAATGCCTCCTTCAGGGAGAAGCAGAAGACCGCAAGGATGCCTGGCTCTGGCTTCTTGAGCCAGCTACGGGGAAAACCACGCCGGTTGAAAATGTTCATGATGAGGCCTGGGTAGGGCCACTTGGTTTGACCGGCATTTTCTGGTGGCCGGACAGCCGTCACGTCTCGTATATTTCCGAGAAGTCAGGTTATGCCCAGCTTTACGAACTAGCCATTGACACCCGGGAAATAAAGCCCCTTACCCAGGGCAAATATGAAGTGACTCAGGCTTTTCTCTCCAGAGATGGCCAGAAAATCTACTTCGTTTCTAACGAAGTTCATCCCGGTGAAAGGCACCTTTATCAACTGGATCTTAAGACCCGCAAGAAGACGCAGCTTACAGCTTTAACCGGGCTCAATGAATTTTATCTCTCCGCCGATGAAAAGGCAGTGGCCATCATTCATTCTTATTCCAATCTCCCGCCGGAGCTTTATCTTCAGAGCTTGCTGCCGGCTGGCCAGCCACGGCAGATAACGCTGTCGACCACTGATGAATTCAGGGCTTACCCCTGGTATGACCCTGAAATTGTCACTTTCGAGGCGCGAGATGGAGTCAGGATTTATGCCAGGCTGTTTAAACCCGATAACCCGCGACCCGGGCTACCTGCTGTTGTCTTTATTCATGGTGCCGGTTATCTTCAGAATGCTCACCGCGGCTGGAGCACTTATGACCGTGAGTATATGTTCGACAATTTCCTGCGGGACCATGGCTATTACGTTCTGGATGCTGATTACCGCGGGAGCAGCGGTTACGGACGTGATTTTCGCACCGGCATTTATCGCCGCATGGGTGGGAAAGATCTGGATGATGTGGTGGATGGAGCTAAATTCCTGATTAATAATTACCAGGTCAATCCAGAGGCCATCGGCTGCTTTGGCGGGAGTTATGGCGGTTTTCTGACGCTCATGGCTATGTTTAAGACCGAGGTTTTTAAAGCTGGTGCGGCGTTGCGTCCGGTGACCGATTGGGCTCACTATCATCCAGCCTACACAGTGGATATTCTCAATCTGCCACAGAAAGACCCGGAAGCCTACAAGCAGAGTTCTCCAATATACTGGGCGGAAGGCCTCAAGGGCGCACTGCTCATCTGCCATGGGATGATGGATACCAACGTCAATTTTCAGGATACCGTGCGCCTCGTCCAGCGTTTAATAGAGCTGGGTAAGGAAAACTGGGAGGTGGCTATTTATCCGGTAGAAAATCATTCTTTCCGGACAACCTCCTCCTGGCTGGACGAATATCGCCGCATTTTCAAGCTATTTGAGACCAATCTTAAAGGAAAATAAAAAAGCGAGCACGTTATCTGGAGCTGCTCTTGAGTTGTTTCTGGCAGAATTCGATTTGTTCTCTGACCTTATCTGCAAGCTGAGGATCAAGGCTTCGAGCCTGTTCAAAATCAGCCAGCGCCCGGCGGTAATCTTTATTTAAAAAATAAGCAACCCCACGGTTATAAAAGAAAGAAGCATTGTCTGGAGCCAGTTCTATCGCCCGGTTAAAATCAACTATTGCTCCACTCAGATCGCCAGCTTTTATTTTTGATAGCCCCCGATTATTGAAAGCCAGAGCTGCTTTGGGATTTAACTCAATAGCTTTCGAAAAGTCGTTAATCGCTCCAGCATAATCTCCCAGGCGGTGCCGGTCAACACCCCGGTTAATATAGGCGATGTAATTTTCCGGGTATAAACTTATCTCTTCCGTCAATCGGTCAATTTCTCCTCTAAGGCCCTCTTCTCCGGGTTCTTTCTTCTTAAAGATATCAACCTCATAATGAGCCGGCTGGCTATGAGATACCCAGAATTTTATTTCCTGTCCGGATTGGCTGACCTCAAAATCAACGGCCTGATAAATATCTCTGAATTCTTTCCAGTAAACACCGGTGTAATGGCCGTCAGGGTCGAGTTCGGTAATCTCCAGGCGCGGGTGGGAACCCAGGAGGTAAATTTTGTCACCAGAAGTTTTAAGGCTTAGAGTCAGAGGTCTATAACCGGCCCGGCGGCTGCTATAGGCTACTCCCTCACCTATTAGTTTTAAATTATAAACCTCTTTGGCCTGCAAAACCGGAGTCTCAACCCGGTATTCACCCCTTAGCTCCCCGGAAATCGAATAGCAGCGAACAACTGGAAAATATGTAAAGGCAACCAAAAGACAGCCAGAATTATCGAGAGCAAGAGAAACCGAATTCAGCTCCTGGAGGCTATGGGGAAGAGGTAAAGGTGTTCCAAAAGTAACGGGCTGACGAGCCTGACTGTAAATCGTAACAAGCGGTGCCTTTTTATCATGAACAAAGTGAGCTACGTAAAGGTTCCCATTATCATCGACTGCAAAGTCGCCGACTTCTGCCGCTTTTTTCTTTTTCTTAATCGTCCCGTTGGCCTCAAGATATTCAAAAACCTGTTTATCAGCTTCATAAGCGACCAGCCAGGCACCATTTCTGGAGACTCTTATTTTTTTCACAGAATTATAACCAACTGGTTTATTCCGCTTCTGGCCAAGTTCGGCTTCCAGTTTTCCATCCAGACTGAATTTCAGAACGGGCGAGCCGCTGGCTGAGCAATAAAGATATTCAGTGCCATCGCCGCCCCCGCCCCGACTGATGAAGACCGGAGCTTTGAAATTGTCATTTTTAATAGTTGTTTCAAAAGCTAATTCGATGGCCTTCTCAGGAAGAGCCAGTAGCCCCGTATCGGTAAGAAAAATTTCATCATAGACACTTACGCTGGTTGTCACCTGCTGTGGGGAAATAATCAAAGAGGCAGCTAAGGAGCCGCCCAGGCTAGCTGCTACCAGACAAGGGCTAATCAAAAAGACTCTTCTTTTTCTCATTATCAGAGTAGATTAAATTAAGATTCTTTTTCCCTATTTTTTTCTCTCAATATGCCCTATCTTTTCTTCGTTTTGAGGCTAAAATCATAGTCTATAAAATCTAAGAAAGCTATTCTTTTCCTGTTCCCATCTTCAATCTGTATTTACCCAGGTAAGTAGGGTTTTCCCGTGAAATTACCATTGCATAGAGGTTGTTATCATTATCAATATAGACCTGCCCGAAATTTTCCTGACGCTTAGAACTGGTAAGATCATTAGGCATTCTGTATGTCGCTATCAGGTTTAACTCCTGATTATAAACATCAATAAAGAAAATATCCTTGTTCGGATTTAAGTAAGGAACCAATATTTCGTCATCCCGGACGGTTACATCCAGGACTCTGGCCATTTCGGGGCTTGATACGCGTATGCCTGCATATTCATCGGTGAATTTAAAATGTCCGTAACTGTCAAAATCAGTCTCGGCCATAATGTCCTTTATTATCCGGCCCTCAGGATCATATTTAATCAGGCGATAGGGAAAATCTTGAGAGAATATAATGTTACCCTCGCTGGTCAGGGCTAGATTAGAAAAATTGCACCCTCTTAATAATCTTTTCCATGGTTCTGGATTAGGTAGTCTGGCAACTCTTTTAATTAAACCAATCTCCGGTTCAATAAAGACCCCAAAAGTACTAACCAGCCGGCCAGATCTGTCTAAAATATGAATTGGTTTAAAATTTTCTTCAATAAGGGTGCTGGACAGGTAGTAATGATCATTTATTAGGAGAATATCATCATAATAGATCGAAATTTTTATGCTCTTTAAGAATTTTCCTTCTGAATCATAGATATTGATTTTTTTTAACACGTTGTCAATGATATAAATCTGCCCATCTGGGAGGATTTTGATTTTCCGAGCTTCTTTGGAGAGTTCACCAGGCCCTTGTCCATATTTTCCAAAAGTGAACAAGAATTTGCCCTCTGGAGAAAAGCACTGTATACGGCTATTTCCTGTATCTAAAATAAAAATCCTTCCTTTCCTGTCAATAGCAAAAGAACCGGGATTAAAAAAATCTTCGTTTTCTTTATCTGAGCCAATCTTCATTATTAGCTCAGCTTTCATTGCTTGTGGCCTAATTTTCGACTTATCAGGTAGACGAGCACCATGAGTCGGAATGTAGATTGTCATAAAGAGAGCACAACCTATAACTATAAATGCAAATATCGACTTAAAAAGCTTCAAGTTTTTTGGGTTCACTTCCGTGGCCATTGTTTTTATTTAGGATATACCATTTTGTTTTTATTTGCAAAAAACTTTCTGTTAGTTTACTGGCGTCCCCTCTCTAAATTCCTAATAGAGAGGGGACGCAATATCATAGACTAATTAGATGGTCTGCATGGGAAGTGCGTGCTCGGCTGACAGTTAAGTGTTCCGCTGTTATAGCAAAACTCTCCTCCAGGTCCGTCGTAGATTTTGCAATCATAAACCTGTGAATCGCCATTCCATTGGCAATAATAACATGGACCATAATACATGCTAGCTGCCGCACTCCCGACGAATGCGCTCTCCATTAAGAGTCCAACGATTGAAAGCAAGCATAGAACCAATACTACGCTTAAAAGTAACTTCCTTAAGTTTCTCATTGCATACCTCCTTTTTTATTTTTCTTTAATTAAGAGTCTTTAATAACAGATTAATATCACATATTTTCTTTGCTATTTTGTTTTTTCCTTCAAAATATTGGAGTAAAACATTTTCATATTCCTTTCTGATTTCTTCAACATTAAAGCTTGGCGGATCAATTCGCAATATCTCCCCTTTAGTTGATAATATTATTAGTAAAGAGTTATATTTATAAAATATTGGCATACTAAGAATATGAAAATTCTGAATAAATGGATAAGTCAACCCAAACTTGTTCTTAAAATCATTTATTGCCCTATTACCAATAGTGGGTACAATCGCAAAAAAACATATGGTATCACCATATTTTGTATTTAAATATTCTAAAAAAACTGCCTCATCTATACACATTCCACAATCTATTGATTTTATTGCTAGCATTACAGCAATTTTGTCACCGGGTTTCGCTGGAACTGATATATCAGATATTCTATTGATATTCTGACCGAGCATATCTTTAAAATTATCGTTTATATCGCTAATATAGATCTTCCTCTCCTCTAATATATGCTTCATTAATATGCTTTCTCTTGACGTTTTTGCGTATAGAACAGACAACAGCGAGCCGAAAAATGCTATCATCAATGTTAAAGTTAGTAAGGAGAGCTTTCCCTTGAAAAAGGAACTAAAGCTAATTAGTTTTGAACCTGGGGCTAACTCGCCAATAAATATGATTATTGAAAAGATTAATATGAGATAATATTCTGTTATCATGACCAAGGGATTATTCTTGCCAATGATCAGGGGCCAACTGAAACATCCACAGCTTGAGCTTCTCCCAGAAAAGGCGTTAATTATATTAAGGGCAATTATGGAAATGAAGAGTATTACCACAGCAAATGCCGTGTATTTTAATAGCCTTTTTGATAATATGAGCATTAAACCAAGGACTAACTGAATCCAAGGAAGGGAAATCGAAATAGGGTGAATCAAAGTTGGGGGAATCGCCGCGAAACCTTTTAGATCCTCTTGAATTAATTGAACATTACTAAGATTATGTACGGACGAAAAAACTAAAATAGCCCCTATCACAATCCGGCAAATAAAAAACAAAATACATTTGTTTTTAAATTCCTCGCGTTTTTCAAGAGCGCACACGTTTATTTTAGTTGCAAGATTTGTGCCAAAACAAATTCCTTTAGATACCTTTCTCTTCCAAGCAATTCAAGCTTTAGCCAGAAACCTTCTGTCTCAAGCAAGCAGAAATTAGATGATGTTGATAAAAACTGGACAAGGAGATATGGCCGACTTAGACTGGACATAACTCACAAGGAGGTATGGTAAAATGGCAGAGACGCCGAGGAAACCGCATGAGGTAACTTTTAAGGCGGGGATTGCCCTAGAGTTAGTCATCAATCAAAAAGGGGAGAAAACAATATGCCGACCTTATCAATGGATTGAAGAACATCCAATATGCTTACAACAGTTCCAACAGGTGTAGGGAAAAGCTCTCTGGCCTGAGCTATAGGTCAGAAAGCCTGTCACGAGGATTTCAAATTGTTTAGTTTTATGTCTTGACCTTCCAGAAAATTAAGAAATTTCTTGTAATCTTTTTCGTCGATATTAAACAAAGGAAGCAGATCTTTGATGCGCCATTTTGATTCTTGTAGGCCAAGCACAATAATTCTCCTTAGTTCATCTTTCGAAATCTCGTGCTTCATATAAGGACCGTAAACAGCTTGCCAGAAATCTTCCTTCTGTTCTTCCATCAGTTTCAAAATTTTCCCACATTTAGTATGCTTTTTGTCAATGTCTTCCCTATATTTGGCGCTAGTCCATAATTGTCTTTCATTATCTATTACTCTTCTCAATATGCCAGCTCTGCTTCCTTTGAAGGATTTATTCGACCACCCTATGAAAACCCTGCTTAGTACAGATTCCAACTGGCGCATGTTGCCAGGGAAATCGTAGCTCAAAAGTATCTGTATTTCTTCCTTAGTCAACGGATCTCTTGCTATTCGGCTATTTTCATAATCCAGCTCAGGCTGATAATAGTTCTTAGCTATCTTATCCCAAAGTCCATTGGCTATCTCTGCAAAGTCAAACCTTCTTTCTCTCAGGGGTGGTATCTCTAAGGTGAACTTCCCAATTCTATACAACAAATCTTTTCTAAAAGTCCCTTCAGCTGCACATTGCCATAAGTCTTTATTGGTAGCAAAAATGAACCTTACATCTACTTCCCTCTCTTTATTTTCCCCAACTCTCCTAATTTTTTTCTCTTCGACCACCCTCAGAATTTTAACCTGGCACTCCGGCAAAACATCTGCCACCTCATCCACAAAGGCTGTGCCTGTGTTTGCCATTTCTATAAGACCAATTTTGTCTTCTCTGGCATCAGTAAATGAACCCTTTTTATGACCAAAAAGCTCTGATTCAAAAAGAGCAGGCGTGATAGAAGGAATTTCTATTGTTATGAATGGACCATCTTTCCTTGCCGATTGATTATGAATGGCTTCTGCAAATAATCTCTTGCCAACCCCACTTTCTCCAATTATCAGGATGTTGTCTGCGATTGCAGCTAATACCCTGGCTTTATCTTTTATTTCTTCATATCCAAGAATCTTACCCCATACTGTCTGAGAACCCCCCATTTATTCCTCCAAGGCTCTTATTCTATTTTCTGTATGTTAAAAAAAAAAAACACCTCTGTCAAATTTACCGGAGTATTTTTTTGCATCCTTAATTGCCTGGCAGGACAGCTTTTTATCGCTCGTTAAAGTGTGCTTTAAATGCTTCCGAAAATTTCTGGAAGGTTGGCTGCTTAGTGGGCCTGGATTATACTCCCCGGCCTCGTTAAGGCGCTGCTTTTTTACTTTCTTGATATCAACCGCCGACTTTTTTACAATCTGTGTGGTTAGTAGCCACAGACTTTCGCCAAAAGTCTGTGCCTATAACCACCGACAATTTTAAAGAGCCATGGTTATCAGGGAAAAAATAGCGAAAATACCAGACATGAAAAGAATTATAGAATTATAGAGAGAGCTGCCCACCGCTGAGTCACTGAACTATCTGGCTTAGCCGAATTAAAATAGCAGGGAGGGAGGGCATGAGGCATCGGGGTTGTCTGGTATTGATGCTATTAGTCTTGTTATTCTCCTGGGGCTGCTCTCGCCAGCTTAAAGCTCCTAACTCGCCTCTATCTTCATCAGAACTCAAGGCCTTATACTCAGCCAGGAAAATGGAAGACATATTTTCGAAGACTGCTGAAACTAACTGAAAACAGCGCCATTAGCACCATCAGTGATTTCGTCCGGGACTCAAGGGGAAATTTCATCGTGGCTGACGGAAATCAGCAAAACAATGTCTGGATATTCGCTCCTGACGGGCATTTTATACAAAACTTAGGGCGGCACGGTCAGGGACCAGGTGAGTATTCCACGCCAGTGAGTTTGCAAGTAAGTCCGGAAGGGGATATCCTTATAGATGATTATCTAGGAAGTCGCCTTATCTTTTATGACCGTGATTATCAGTATAAAAAGCAAATACTGGTTAAAGAGCGGATATGCAACTATTTTCACGTCAATCATAATAATGAAATATTCATGTATGAAGGAACGGTCCCTCCTTCGGTTGTCAGGGGACTCCAGAAACCCTGGATTTTTGACACCATTAAAAAGTTCAATAATGATGGGGAAACAATCTTAAGTTTTGCCCCGATTCCTGAAGAAGTTTTTAAGTTTTCCTTTTCCTGCGTTACTGACGGAATAGCTATAGATAAGGACGATTTTATTTATGAAATGAATCCCTTATTTTACCGGATCCGGAAATATACCTCAGGTGGGCAGCTGGTTAAATCATTCTTCAATCCCCATTTTCAGCAGCTCGAACCAAGAGAAGGGAGGCAGGGTGTTCTGAATGGCCCCTATTACCTGGAAAAAGGCCTGTTGCTTGTCCAGCTCCAGAACCATCTTGATATATTTGATACTGAGGGCAATTTTCTTGCTGGAGGAATCGCCTTATCTTTGAACATTATCTACTCTGATGGAAATTCTTTTTATGTCGAAAAATGGGAAGAGCCACAGTCCGGTCAACCTCTCCCCAATCCTGTCATCATCTCCTATAAATTAAATCTTTGAGCTGGCAATTTTTTGGCATTTAACTCCCTGCTAAATTAACGTAAACATGACAACAGTTTCAAAATCCAAGGGGAAGCAAAGACGATAGATTAATAGATTATAGGTAGAAACCTATTTATTTGACTGGCAAGAATACTCACCGCTCAGACCGTGTTCTGTGGCAAGACAAGAAAAAAATATTCTTTCGGCTATCTGCCGCGAAGCACCCCCTACTCCTCCATCCACCCTGGATACTATGTGCTAACCTGATTGAGACTTTTTATTGACAATTTTTGGCTTTTGATTGAAGATGCTCAAGGATGAGATTTTTCTTAAGAGGGTAAAAGTGCAGTCCAGGGCGCGTAGATAAATCGATCTGGCAGCACAAAAGAGGCAAGTAATGTCTTGATAATATCTTGAACTCATGACGGGGGGTATGACCATGGCCAGACAGCGGGGGCAAATATCAGAGATTCGAACCAAAGACAGGCAAAATGTGTTAAAAATACTGATTGTTGTCTTCATTTTACTGGCTCTGTCACCGGGCTTTATTTATGGAATCCAGCTGGAAAAGGTTGGAAGCTGGAAGCATGAAGAAAGATATCAGGGTCCTATTTCTGGAGCCTTTTTTGATTCTCAGGGGAATCTTATCTTAACCTTTAGAAGGCATCCGGTCGCTGTTAACAAAGACAAAGCTATTCCCTTTGCCACTTATGGCCAGGGACCTGATGAAGCCACACGGGTTTATACCATCTGTGACTATCGGGGGAATATTGCTCTCTTTGAAGACATTGATAAAATCAAAGTTTTTCAAGCTCAGGGTGAAAAATATAGCTCCAAACAGACCATCTGGCTAAAGAGAGAGCCATTTCCCTTTTTTCTTAAGACTGCTTTATTCTACCAGAATCATTTCTTTCTGGCCGGTCTGAAGATAATCAATGTTCCGGCTTCGGCCGATAAGATGGATATCGCCAATATGGAGATTTTTGACGAAAGCCCTGGAACTCCGGGGAAAAACATACTCTTAGAAAACGGAGTTAAAATGGATCGCCAATATGAGATTGAACGCTTCCTGATCCCCTACTATGATTATGTTCTTTATCTAAAACAGAGCGAGCCAAAGGTTTACTTCGTTTCTCTAAAGACCCTCGATGTGGAGAAATCAGTTAAGCTGGCAGTTCCGGAAATTTATAAACCCATGCCCAAAGATTTCTATATGAGGAAGGACTACCGTGGAGATCATACAGCCTATTTAATTGATCTCGAGACGTGGGCCACTTCTTACTCAGCTATAACCAGGGCTATTCTCTACCGGAACAGTTATCTCCTGCTTCAAATCAGGACATGTGCCGAGAAACCCGCGAGATTTGCTCTTCTTTTCTATAATCTAAAAAATGATTGTTCCTTAGAAAAGGTTATCTATTTAAACGATCTGCTTCTAGCCGAAAAAGATGGGCTACTTTATTGCTATAAGGACGGGAATCCGGATCTCGATGAAAATGCCGGGGATTTTGAAATTGTTGTCTATAAGCTCCAGGGTCAGTAAGATTCTCAGTCTATGCCATTATGGCCGGTAGACAGAAGGAGAGTTAAGATGAAAAAATTTGCTCTTCTTTTTTATAACACCAGAAATAATTTCTCTCTGGATAAAATTATTTTCCAGGATGATTTACTGCTGGCAGGAAAAGGAGATCTCTTATATTGTGTTCATAATGGAGATCCAATAATTGACCTGGAAGCTAATCCAGTAGTTATCGATTTATATCAGGTCAGCTACTGAGCAGTATAAACAAAACATGACTGAACCCCCAGTGATGAACGCCGGATGATTCTCTTGACAGCCAGAGGCGCCAGGCTGAATAATATTACTGACAGGATAGAGTAAATCCAGCGAGAAATGGGGAGGTTTATAATGATGGTTAAAAATGCACCGCTTCTCAACCTTAACCAATCGTCTCTAGCGGCCAGGATCAGGCCGAAGAAATTAAAGCCAGTGCTGCTGATCTGCCCAGCCATCTGCCTGCTGTTTGTTTTATTTATATTCACCTTAGCTGGCGTCACAGCAGCCTCTCCCGATCAGAAGCTATCACTAAGGCTTATTCCCGAGTTGACCATAGGGCAGGAAACTGAGGAAAACCCGACCTTTGCCTTTATTAGCTACGTTGATACAGATGCTAAAGGAAACATTTATGTGCTTGATACGAAATACCGCCAGCTAAAAATCTTCAAAAAAGATGGCCAGTTGCAGCGAACCATCGGCGTTCCTGAGGGTCAGGGACCTCAGGAACTCAATCAGTTCAGTGGTCTGGCGGTTACTCCCTCGGGCCACATTTTTATCAATGGCGATCGGAAAATGATTCTTTATGGGGCAGAAGGAAATTATCTCCGTACTATCTCCGTTAATTTTCATGTTAGCTGCATCGGTTCTCCAGGAACGGAAGAAATAATAGGTCTTGGCATCTATGAGGGAAAAATTCTCCATGTTTTTAACGACCAAGGCCAGATTATCAGTTCTTTTGCCAATGTCTTTGATGTTCCTGAAGAGTTTCAACAGATGAAAATGATGCCCATGTTTGGAGCACCATTGATTTTCAGTTGTTCAAAGGATGGCCGCCTATTTCTAATGAATCCTCATAGCTACGAAGTATTGATTTTTAGACGCGGAAAAATAGAGGCGAAACTTAACGGCAAAAACGAACTTTACCATCCTATAAGCAAGAGGCCGACAAAAACAGGTATGGCTTTTATCTCAACAGCCGCTCAGGTTTTCCCGGCCGGAGAATACATCCTGGTTTATTTAACCAGCCCCGAGAATAAATCCATGATGGCTGATGCCTTTGTCAACGGAAAGCAGGTTGGCAGCCTGAAACTTCCAGGAGTACCGAAGGCTATAGATTATGAGGGAAAATTATACCTGGCTGACCAGCAAGAATATCCGCATCTTATACGCTGCGCCCCAAAGGTAGAAACAAGATAAGGTTGACAGCGGCCGCAAAACTTCATAAAACCTTTTTTGACATTTACCATCATTAAGAAAATCAGGTGATGAGGTAAAGACTCGTGCCGTGGCAACAGGTTTATAATCCTGTCGGAAGTTTCTGGCTGTCAACTCTCCTCGCCGCCTTACCTATCATCGTTCTCCTCGGCGGACTGGCCTTTCTGCGGCTCAAAGCTCACCTGGCCGCTTTAGCTGGCCTCGTAACTTCTCTCCTGATTTCGGTCTTTATCTTCGGTCTGCCAGCCTCCAAAGCCCTGGTCTCCGCCGGCTTCGGGGCTGTTTATGGCTTCTTCCCGATTGGCTGGATTATTTTAAATGCCATTTTTCTCTACGATCTCTGCCAGGAAAAAGGTGCCATTCAGGTTTTGCGGGAAAACATTGCCGGCTTGACCTCAGACCGCCGCCTCCAGCTTCTGTTGATCGCTTTCTCCTTTGGCTCCTTTTTCGAAAGTGCGGCTGGATTCGGCACGCCGGTGGCCATCACCTCAGCTTTGCTTATTGGCCTTGGTTTTCCTCCGCTTCAGGCTTCAGGACTTTCACTCATCGCCAACACGGCGCCAGTCGCTTACGGGGCCCTTGGCACACCAATTGTCGCTCTGGCCGGAGTGACAGGCCTTGACGTCAGAGACTTAAGCGCCATGGTTGGCCGGCAGCTTTCGTTCTTTTCGGTTATTGTGCCTTTCTGGCTGATGGCTGCTTTCTGCGGGTTTAAAAAAATGCTGGAAGTCTGGCCGGCAGCCCTGGTGGCTGGCCTCGGATTTGCCATTCCCCAACTGTTAATTTCCAATTTCCATGGACCCTGGCTGGCCGGCGTCGTCTCATCGATCGTTTCACTTGCTGCTCTGGTCATTCTTTTCCATTTCTGGCAGCCGCGTCAAACCTTTTCTCCAGAAGAATATGGAAACACTGACCTCAAAGGTATAAATCTTAACCGGAAAGCACTTTTTTCAGCCAGCCTCCCCTGGATTATCCTCAGTCTGGTCATCTTTGTCTGGGGAATTCCGCAGGTAAAAAAGCTGCTTGATTCTATCTTTGCTCCTTCATTTGTCATCAGCAGCCTCCACCACCAGATCTTCAGAATGCCGCCGGTCACGCCAGCGCCTTTAGCGGAGGAGGCAATTTTCCGTTTCAATTTCCTGTCCTTTACCGGAACAGGCATTCTGGTCGCAGCTATGATCTCCGGCTTTCTGATGAAGTTCAGCCCAGCTAAAATGCTCAAGATTTATGCCAAAACCATCTGGCGAGTTCGATTCTCTCTCCTGACCGTGGCTCTTATGCTGAGCCTTGGTTATATAACCCGCTACTCCGGGCTGGATGCAACTCTCGGACTGGCTTTCGCCCGAACTGGCGTTCTTTATCCTTTCTTTGGAACAATGCTGGGCTGGCTGGGTGTGGCTTTAACCGGTTCTGATACCTCATCCAATGTTCTTTTCGGCAGCCTCCAGAAAATCACAGCCGGACAGCTCGGCCTGAACCCGGTCCTGATGGCGGCGGCTAACAGTTCTGGCGGAGTGATGGGCAAGATGATTGACGCTCAGAGCATTGTCGTGGCGGCTACAGCCACCAGATGGTATGGACATGAAGGGAATATCCTGCGTTATGTTTTTATTCACAGCCTGCTTCTGGCCGCCCTGGTTTCCCTTTTTGTCTTTCTTCAGGCTTATGTCTATCCCTTTACCAAGATGGTTGTCGGCTAAGGTTAACTATCTTTATCGCCTCCTCTGCGCTCCATCTCAGCCATCCACAAAACGGTGGTGGAATTAACAGTGTGAGCAAAAAGCTCTGGTTAGCGGAGTCTTGCTGTGTTTTCTGGCTACACTTCCCGTCATGGCTGCCAAAAAAATCACCATTCCCAAAGGGGCCTCCGTAGGAAAAATCGGCTCGTGGTCTTTCCGGTTTCTTCTACCCGATAAAAAAATAATAGAAATTACCGGAATGAATATCAGGGGTAAATCAGCAGGCTTCAGATGTTGCCTGGCTGCCGATAGAAATTGTTTATGAGCCTGACAAAAAATAAGAACGGTCAGATTACTTTATTTCCCAGCCTGCTCGAGAGCGGCCTTTTTAAGTTTTTCATTAGCGATAATACCAATGTCAACCCGACGATTTAACTGCCGCCCTTCCGGAGTATCGTTAGAGGCAACAGGCTGGTCCGGGCCATAGCCCATGACTGTGAACCTTGAGGATTGAACGTTCTGCATGGCCAGATAGGCCGCTACTGCTTTGGCTCTGCTCTCGGATAAAGTCATATTGTGGTCACGAGAGCCAGTCGAATCGGTATGTCCTTCGATAATGATATTGGTATCCGGATATTTGTTGAGAATAGTTGCCAGCTTGGTCAGGTTTTCTTTACTCGCTGGCCGCAAATCATATTTATCAACATCAAAAAGAAGTCCGGAATCAAAAGTAATTTTGATCCCTTCTCCCACCCTTTCAATCTTTGCTCCCTGAAGGTCACGCTTCATTTCTTCAGCTTGTTTATCCATCTGGTGACCGATATAAGCACCTGCCGCTCCGCCCAGAGCTGCGCCGGTAATAGCCCCGATAAGGGTATTGCCGGCTACTTTGCCGATAGCTCCGCCAACTACCGCTCCTCCGGCAGCCCCGATAGTTCCCCCCTTAGCCGTCTTGCTCCAGCTGGCACAGCCAGAAATCATCATCGCCAGGCAGAGAACAAGACAAACAGGCATCAACTTTTTCATCTCACACTCCTTTTTGTTCTTTATCGCTGCTATCAATTTATAACGATTATGCCCCGAGCTTCAAGCTTATTTTTGTTCCATAATTTCCTGATAGATGATATCAATGAGCGACGGGCGGCGCGAAGGAGCCGAACCTGGTTCCAGGCCAAAGGCAGCTCTTATTTCCTCCAGTGTCTTTTTCTGCTGAATCATTTCTCTCACTCTAGCTTCTTTTTCTTTAAGTGAATTGACTAACTCCGCTACGTCCTGGCGGCTGGCTGGATCAGCATGGCCGGATAAAAACAATTCTATTTCTGGTTTATAAGCCAGCATTGATTCCAGAGTTTTGATCAGACCGAAAAAGCTGCCATTCTTCTGCTTGTGAATGAGTGGATCCCGCCCGATAAAAACCAGGTCTCCAGCTATCGCCACTTTGCTCTCCGGAATAAAGATCACGGTGTCGCCGCTGGTATGAGCCGGGCCGAAATTTCTGAGCTCAAGTTTGGTTCCTTCAAAATCAAGATTCTTACCACCTTCATAAGTTTCAGAAGGTAAAAAATCTTTAAGCTCTGGCCTCTGTTCAACAGCCGGCAACATCTCCTCATAGGTTTTTTTATGGGCCAGAATCTTGACGCCACCAGGCAGTCCGCTGAGTCCGTTGACATGATCACCATCGCTATGAGTAAGAATGACCAGGGAAAGAGGTTTCGCCGATATTTTCTGAATTTCAGCCAGCATGTCTTTCAAAGACTCCGGGCTCATCTTGGCATCAATGAGCAGGTTGGTTTTCTTTCCGGCCAGAAAATAACAATTAGCCCCCGAGCCGCCTTTTATCATATAAATATTGTCCCTGACCTTGTTGATGGTTATCGGTGGGTTCGTTTGCTGGCCGGCCGGATTAGAGCTGGTTATTACGCCCGATGCCGGCAGAACCAAGAAAGCAGTTGAAATAATCAGAACCGCTCCCTGCAGAATTAGATAAAAATTTGAAAGCTTTGTTCCCCTGGCAATTTTCATTTCTCCCTCCTATTAATGATTAAGGTCATTAATTAGCTTATTTCTTTCTCGCTTGTTCTTTTATTTCCTTTAGCCTTTTTTTATTTTACAACAGCCGCTAAGGCAGGCAAGAGAAACACAATTCGGAAATTGCCGCGCTGACTTCCAAGCTAATAGCCAGCCGGTCAGACCTGCTCTTCTAACAGCCTGGCACCTTCAATAAGTCAGTCAGAATGACCAGGCCACTAATCAAATCCAGTGCTTAATAAGGCCTGGACTTAACTTTACTCAGTTTTCTCCGGTTCAAGGACGGCATTGATAGCCGCTATGTAACCGAAGGTAAGAGCCGGCCCGATTGTCCCGCCTCCAGCCCAGTAAGCCTGTCCGGCCGGAGAGGCAATGCAGTTCCCTGCCCCGTAAAGGCCAGGAATTGGTTCATCATCTCTGTTTAAAATTTGAGCCCGGGGATTGATTTTCGGGCCGCCTTTGGTATCCAGCGTGCCGCCGGCCAGGATAATGGCATAATAAGGTCCCTCAGCAGAAATCGGGTACATGGTAATATTTGGCCTGTCATTCCCTTCAGCCCGTGGACCATTGTAAGCCAGATCAATCGGCACTTCGCCCCGGTGGAATTCTTCATCCACGCCTTTACTGGCATATTCATTAAAGCGAGAAATAGTCTTTTTAAGATTGGACAGGAAACTCTGGTCGAGATGAAAATTGCCGGTGCGGCTGACCAGCTTATTCAGGCGAGCTTCAAGGGCTGTGGTTAGCTCTTCTAAATTCCCGCCCTTAATGACATAAGGATTCTGCTCGCCTGTCGATGGAATTGGATAACCAGTCCCGAGCGGGCCTCCTCCCCATATTCTGGCCGCGCGTTCATCATAAATCATGAACAGGAAAAGATTTGGATATTCTCCTTTTAGCGGATCCCAGATGAAGTGAACCTGGGTTCTCTCGTTGTAAACAGCCTTCTCATCCATCACCCGCTGACCGTATTTATTGACCTCAATCATACTGTCTCCCGGCACAGCAAAGATATCAGTCGGAGGACTGGGATTAGCCAGAACCTCCTCCAGCACAGCCTGGGCCCACCAGGCATGAGCCAGATTATCAAGCTTGGCTCCGACCTCAGAGGCCATGGAGATCAGGTCCCCCTGATTGGTTAGAACCGCACAGCCTCCATAGACCGGTCCCCGGAGATAATTGAGTCTCATCTCAGGGTTGTGGGTAAACCCGCCGCTGCCAAAGACGACGGCCCGGCCTGCCCGGAAATAAACGGCTTCCGATTTTTCATTGAGGGCTTCAACTCCTACCACCTGACCGCTCTCATTGGTGATTAATCTATGGGCACGGTGTCTCAGGAAAACAGGAATACCTCTGGCTTCCACCGCTGTTCTCAGCTGTCTGATTAATTCGACGCCGCCAACCACGCCTTTTCCTGTCCTGGGGTCTTTCGGAACAAGGGCCCTTCCTCGCGGCACTTTATTTTCCTCGAAGTGAGCAAAGTAATCAGGCATGAATTGACCATCCCAGGCTATCCATGGGGTTGGATCAAGAGCTCCCATCTTCTGTAGATTCTCAACCGCCACTGCCGCCTGGTCGTAGTAGGTAGCAATCAACTCATACTGATTTTTATCAAGGCCAAAGTTTGGATCCTCTGGATTATAGAGAGTCGGATAGGCCAGGCGGGCCATATACCTGATGGCATCTGCTCTGGTATCCTCCACTCCTTCGGCCCGAAGAAAAGAATTATTCGGAATCCAGAATACCCCGCCCGATTTCTCAGTCGTTCCGCCATAGCGGTTCCTCTTCTCCAGCATAATTACCCTGACCCCCTTGTCAAAGGCAGAAAGAGCAGCTGAGGAACCAGCAGCACCACTACCTATAACCAGGACATCGGCTTCATGATCCCAGTGTTTGGGTTTAGTCCTTATCATTTTTCCCCTCCTGAAATTTTAATAGAATCTTTCAAATCTATCTCTGGTAGCCTTACAGATCGGACAGGCCTCCGGTGGCTCCTGGCGAGCACAGAGATAACCGCACACCTGGCATCGCCAGACTGGTAAGGAAAGTGAAGATGAATGAGAAATTTCCTTCTCTACTTTCTTCTTTCTCTCTTCCTTTGATGGTCGCCGCTCGGGAATGGGCTGGCTCAGGTTTTCTTTGGTAGCATTCGCTGAGACATAAAGAGCACAATAGCAACGGCCATATTCGGCCAGGTCCTGGTCACGGTAATCACAGGGGCAGATGATGTCCAGGTCTTCTTCTTTAAGGCCAGAAGCCCAGCGGCAGGGGCAGGATTGATAACCGTATCTCTCTTCATTGGTCAGCAGCGATTTGACCAGCTCGAGGGTTAACTCCAGATCAGGATTAAGGTGATAGCCAGCTTTTTCGGCTTCGGTCAGGAGCTCGTGATAATACTTCTGAATTTTCTCCGGGCTGATTTCATTCACTGCTTTTGCCCTTTCAGGATCTGCCTGATCTTTTCTTCCTGAAAGCCGATGATAACTTCCTCGTCGTCAATCACCAGGGTCGGGAAAGACAGCCTGTCATTCCACCTCTCCACCTCCTGGTTGATTTTGTCTTCTTCTTCCTCGGGCACCAGATCAACGTCAATGTAGCTATACTCGACGCCTAATTCATCGAGGAGAGCCTTGGTTTTCCGGCACCAGGGACAAGTACTGATAGCATAAAGCATCAGCTTACCCGCCTTTCTTCCTTCCACATGTTTTATATCCATTCTCTTGTCCTTTACAGATTTTCGTTTCTGGTTTGATTAAATCAGTCGATTGGCCGAAATTTGTCTTTGGTTGAACCGCAGACCGGGCAAACCCAATCATCGGGCAAATCCTCGAAAGCAGTCCCAGCCGGAACACCGGAAGATGGATCTCCAGCCGCCGGATCATAAACATAGCCACATACCGAACATTGATATTTTTTATTCATCTTTCTACCTCCCTCCTTTTAGATTCTCTTTTTTAAACTATTGACTAAAAAACCTTCCTCTCTTTTTATTATAGAGAAAAGGGCAAGCTTCACATTATTTCATGGCTAAACTTAAGGAATGTTGAGGCCTCAATTCTGGCACTCCCTCTCGCCTCAAATGATAAGTCGTGCCTCTGGACAATGTCAAATTAAAATCTTCTAAGCAAATATATTGCCTGGAAGCTTAATTTTTGATTTAATCCTTGAGGGTAGCTAAATTGCTAAAGAGTTCAAACCGGCTAGATGCTAATAGTCAAGATAAGCAAGCTGGCTGGAACTCAATAAGTAATCGATAAATAACAAAAGGAGGGCCAGCCGGCGATGTCGGGATTTGATCTAAAACAGCTTCTTCCTTTATATGATGAAATCGGCTGCCTGAAATATGGCGGTACGCTTAATTTCCCTCAGCTGATAAAACTCATGGAACCGGTCCGCAAAGGGCAGGAGGAATTCGGCCTCGAACACCTTGAAATTATCAAGCGTGATCAACTCTTTCCGGCCTGGTGGAAGATGCCCGAATTAAGCCCGCAGGAAATAGATTCTTTAAAGGGGCTGTTTAAAAATATTCAACCGAAGGACACCGGACTCATTCAGAAATTATTCGAGATCTTTAAGAACATTGAAATCATGTCCTGCCTCCTGCGTATCATGTGCCCGGAACATTATGGAATTTACAGTGCGCCGGTTGAGAATCTCCTCTCCATTAAGGCCGAAACGCCGGTAAAAAAATATCTCTGCTATCTGGATGACCTGAGCGAACTTAAAGAAAGCTATGGTTTTGACACCTCAGCTGAAGTGGACATGGCTCTCTGGGCTCTTTCGGCTATCTTAAATGAGGATTACCTCAGAAATAATTCAGATTACCACCAGATTTACCTGGATTATATAAAAGAGCCCAACGCCGTCAAAAGAATCTCAGCACGACAGGCTTTAAAAAACATCAGAAAAGAAAATGTCTCTTATTTAGATCTGGCTGAATGTTTTCTCGAAACTGACCCGGAAGTGGCTGGTTTCCTGGCCGGCAAAGAAATGGAGAGCCTCATCTATGCTCTGTATGAACAGGTCATCCCCAGGCATAAAGGCTACAGAGCCAGGGATTTTAGAAGCCGTCTGGAGGAGCTCTGGGAAAAAAGACATCTCAGAGACCAGGAGAAAGAAGAAATAATTGGCTGGTGGGAAACGAGAAACAAAGCCGTACATCCGGATTGGGTTTCAGTTTCGCCCGAAGAAGTGGCTCTTTTCCGGGAAGAAGTCATCAGAATGATAAGCGGGGTAAGAAAATTTAAAGAAAAACTCAGCAAAAGCTGACCAAGGAAAGTTTTGACTGGCCAGGTTAAAATAGCTAACCTAATAACCTAAATCAATACTCACTAAATACCAAGTAAAGGTGGCCAGGAAGAAGAGTTAAGCCCCGACCAGCCTTTCTTCTGCCCGAATAATAAATGAACCTTTCCTTGACCGACAAGATGTATTGGGCTGAATCCAGATTTTTCTGTTTGAATTATGGCCATTAATAAATATATATTATTCGTTTGAACAGTTACTGCAGATTATTCATTAAAATGAGACAGAACTCGATTGCAGCCATCACTATTAGATGGAAGGATAATCCCGCTATAAGTACTCCTAAAATCAGCAGGTGTCCATCAACCTTCCGGAGAGAGACCTGTCTCATTCAGACAGGAGCAGATCTTAATTAAGGAGCATAAAAGGATGAAAAAAGTACCCCAACAGAAGTCAGGCCAGAATTATTATTTTAAGGTTAATTTCTCTATCTTATGGCTGTTTCTGTTTATTGTGCTTCTTCCTCTAAATTCATTCAGCGCTGAAATCGTATCACCTGAGAAATTTCTTGGGTTTCAGCCTGGTCAGGATTTTAAGCTGGCCAGCTGGAAACAGATAACTGACTATTTTCAGTTGCTCAGCCAGTCCTCAAATCGCCTTAAATTAGTCGAACTGGGCAAAACAACTCTCGGCCGGCCACTGATTATGGCTATAATTACCGCTGAAGATAATTTCAGTAACCTCGAAAAATACAAAAAAATCCAGCAAACACTCCATGACCCCAGGCAGCTTAAACCAGAAGAAAAAGCCTCTCTCATCAAGGAAGGTAAGGCGATTGTTTATATCAGCTGTTCAATTCATTCGACCGAAATCGCTGCTTCCCAGATGTCCATGGAACTGGCTTATAAACTGGTCAGCGACAACTCGGAGGAAACTAAAAAAATCCTGAGCCAGGTAATTCTACTTCTTGTTCCCTCGGCCAATCCGGACGGCATTGACCTGGTCAGCGACTGGTATTACAAAACTCTGGGGACGCCTTATGAGGGCAGCAGCCTGCCCTGGCTTTACCATTATTATACCGGTCATGACAACAACCGGGATTGGTTCATGTTGACCCAGAAAGAAACGCAGTTGATGGCCCGGATTTTATATCAGGAGTGGTTTCCACTACTCGTCTATGATGTCCATCAGATGGGATCAAACGGTCCCAGGATTTTCCTCCCTCCTTACCAGGACCCGGTCAATCCGAATCTTGACCCGCTTCTTCTGCGAGAGCTTTACCAATTAACAGGGGAAGCAGTAATCAATCTCAGCCGGGCTGGCAAAACCGGTGTGGCCACCAACGCCATTTTTGATACCTGGTACAACACCGCCAACCGGGCCGCGCCGCTTCGTCATAATGCCCTGGGCATTCTATCCGAGGCGGCCAGTGTCAATCTGGCTTCGCCTATCTTCATTCGTCCCGGCGATATCCGTGTTGGTGCTGACGGTAACGATATTCAATCAACCTACCTCGAGCCCTGGCCAGGAGGTTGGTGGCGGCTGCGCGATATTGTCGAATATGAAAAAATTGTGGCCCAATCATTTTTAACCACCATTGCTGAGAAAAAAGAAAAATTTATGGAGAATTTTTGCCTTTTCGCCGAGCGCCAGATAGAAAAAGGGCAAAACGAGCCGCCTTATGCTTATGTTATTCCGGAAGCTCAGAAAGATTGGCCAACCGCTCTGAAGCTGGTTGAAGTCATCCAGAAAAACGGCGCTGAAGTTTACCGGGCAACTAAAGCCTTTGAAGCTGACGGGATTAACTATCGGGCTGGAACTTATGTGATCCCCCTGTCGCAGCCTTACCGGGCTTTTGTCAAAGATTTGCTGGAAAGCAAAGCCTACCCTCTTCCGCCAGGCCAGGACCCAACCCAGCATCTTCCCTATGATGAAGCCAGCTGGACTCTGCCTCTTCAGATGGGAGTCAGGTTGATTGAGGTCACCAGCAAATTTGAAGCCAACCTGAATTTATTACCTCCAATTAAAATGCCCGATAGCCAGATTGAAAGCGGAGGTAATTATTATCTGGTTAGCAGCTGCTTTAATAACTCGGTGACACTGGCCAACCGGTTACTTAAAAATAAAATATCAGCTGGTTACATTGACCGACCGATTACGGTCGGAGGCCAGACTTATCCGGCCGGCAGCCTGGTCATTGACCGGGGCAAAATTGAGACGGCCAGAATAGCAACTCTGGCTAAAGGGCTCGGGCTTGAGATAAAGGGTGTTAATTCTGTTGAGCCGGCCAGGATTCAGCCGCTGACCCCCTATCGCCTGGCTATCTACCAGCCCTGGACAGCCAGCATGGATGAAGGCTGGATGCGCTGGGTGCTGGAGCAGTTTGAGTTTGATTTTAAAGTTGTTCACAATTCGGACATAAGAGCCGGCCTGCTTCAGTCTAATTTCACCCATCTTATTCTGCCCAGCTTGAGCAGCCAGATCATTCTGGAAGGCAGGAAAAAAGGCGAAGTGCCACCTGAGTATGCGGGTGGGCTCGGGCCAGAAGGCGTATCCGCTCTCAACTCTTTTATCCGGAGCGGCGGAACTCTGATCGCAGCCGAAAATGCCGCGGACTTTGCCATAGAAAACCTTGGCCTGCCGGTAAGAAACATCATTGAACCAAGGAGGATGCGCCGCCCGGAAAGCCAGGCAGCCGGACAGACATCGGAGCGGGTCCGGGTTTATTCACCCGGCTCGATTCTTCAAGTCGCTGTTGACCCTTCTAGACCCGAAGCTTTTGGTATTGGCGAGGAGGCTGCCATTTTTTGCTATTTCAGCCCGGCTTTCGAGATAACCAGAGCTGAAGATAGTAAGTCGGCCAGCGCTCAAAAGGTCTGGAACTTGGCCTGGTTTCCGGCCTATGATCCACTCTTGAGCGGCATTCTCTTAAATGGTGAAAAACTGAAGTATAAGTCGGCAGCGGTAGCCTGTCAGGTGGAAAAAGGCAGGGTCATTCTGCTGGGTTTCGATGCTATCCACCGCGCCCAGGCTCACGGTAGCTTCAAATTCCTCTTTAGTCCGATTATTTATCGCTGATGACCGTCAGCTGTCTGATTACTGGCTAGCTCTTTTAGTTGAAGTTTTGCTTGGCCGCTTGCCTTCTATTATAAAAATAAATGGCACCAAAAATAAGAAAGGCCAGAAGCTCATACCAGATGAGTGACGATTGCCAGTAAGTTGGAACACCATTGAGCGGTTTCATCGCCTGGCAAAATACATCCCAGTGAATCCAGGCCCAGCCGGGATCCAGGGGATAAAGCATCTTAATTCCTTCCAGGCTCAGCATATCGAGCGGCCAGTGACCGACTATGGCACCAAGAAAAAACCATAAAACCGATGACCACTTTTTAGTGATGAAATAGGCTATCAGGCACATGATAAGAATGGCAAAGATACCATGAGTAGCATAACGGCAGACATTATAGAATTCGTAAAAGCTCTGATGTGATAAAAAATAGAAAGGCAAAGCAATCATAAAAATATCAACAGCGGCCGCCCCAATAGCAAACCACAGGATATCAATTTTGACTTTGACTTTTTCTAAGGCATAGCCGGCATCATAAGCGGCAGCGGCATGAAAGACAGGATCGGGCATCGTTTACCCTCCCTTAAAATTCTTAGGTTATATCCTTTTTCAATTTTTATTATAGGTTCACCTGGCTCTGATTTCAAAAGTGGCCAGGTTTAGTTACCAGTTTGGCCATCGTAACCGTCCACCTATTCACCTCGGTTATCTACCTGAGCCTGCTCTGACTCTAATAACTGACCAAACTTATCCGCTCTTTGAAACAGGCATAACCATCAGCTCTGCGCTCCGAGTAATTAACAGGCACCCAGACGCCTCTTCTACCAAACGCTTCTACTCATTGGGAAACCACCAGAGGATAACTATAGGTATGAATCAATCCAAAAACACAGCCATCATTGCCAACGAACACTGTAGACCTTTAATGTTTGAAATCCGCTATCATCCTCTTCCATAGCATATAATCTGTTTCCTCTCCAGGCCCGGGGCTCTCCTTTGAAGGAGAATTTAGCTATGTATTTTCCTTCTGGATCGAACACATCCAGGTAGTATTCTCTTTTGTCTTTTCCTTTCTCGAATGTCCTCACGAATAATCTCCACTTCTCGTCCATAGTAAAATTCTGATAAGCAGGAAAGACCTCCGAAAACTTTATTCTCTCTTTAGCTTGAGGGTCTATTTCCGGCATTCGGCCAAAAAATTCTTCCTTATCTTTTTCTGTTAGTTTGACTGGCTCATAGTCTTTCAATATTTTTTTGATCAGTTTTCCTTCTGGATTAAAGACCTTAATTTCGTATTTATCCAGGTCGCTGCAATAAATGATATTATCCTTCCCAAATTGATAAGAGAACACCATTCTGAATGGATCGATTTTCCCCTGGATAACACCGGTGATATCCACCGAAGCCAGGGTAAAAAGCGAATTCAACTCGCGATCGTATTTCCTTACTTCACGCATAATCTTGCCCTCAGCTTGCACAATCTGCTGTCCAACGATATTTCCCTGAGAATCAAATAAAGGAAGAACCAGCCCTCGAGCTTTTATGGCTGTAGACATTTCTCTCAGGAAATCTCCCTCAAGAGAAAAAAACATCAATTTCTGGTTCGAGGCGTCGCCAATGACTATTTCCCTGGCAGGAGTTACTTGAAGAGACACCGGTAAATTCAGTTCACCTGGCCCCTGGCCTTCCTCTCCAAATTTCTTGACAAACTTCCCGGCGCTATCAAAGACTTTTATCTTTTTCTCCTTGCCATCGAGAACATATATGTTTCCATCATTATCTACATCCATAGAGGTCAACTCTCCAAACCTATCCTCATCAAATTTCCCCTCTCCAACTGAGAATTCCCGTTTAAGTACGATCTTAGCCAGTGAGCCCTTCGGAGGAGCAGGGTTTTTTGGGTTATAAACAACTTGTATGCCGTTTTCGATCTTGATCTTTATATCATCAGCTTCTAGAAAAACTGGAGAAAAAATCAATAAAATAACAGCAGACTCAATTAAGAAGAACTTTAGCAATAATTTTTTCATCCTGCCCTCCCTTTTAAGCCTTTCCAGATATTAAGATGATAACATTAGCAGATAAATCTGGCAAAAATTAAAACTTTATTATTATCCTACCTTTTCCCGGGTAAAAACTCTCGTTTCTTAAAGTGATGTCTTGCCAGTGGCCGGACAGGAATAGAATTTTGAATATTATCCCACCTATCCACCCAATATTAAGATTGTCAATCATGACATTAAACTCTGCTTAAATTGATCTGCATATACACCGAGGATTGAGAGTCTCCAATGACCTCTGAAAACAATATTTCTCGACATTTGCCGATTATGATGAACGTTAAAAATCTTATAGCTAATTTATTTTGTTTAAAAATGCACTTTGATATAATTGATATAGAAAAAGAAAAAAGAGGGGGAAGGTTATGAAAAATTACACCAGGGTTTTCATCATCGGGATTCTTTTCATGCTTGTGTTCTCTAATGTTGTGCCAGGCGAAAAGAAATTTCAGACGCTTAGTTTAAAAGAAGAGTTAACCATTGGAGCCAGCCAAACAGACAGTAACCAGATGTTCTATTATCTAACTGGAAGCTTTACTGATACGGACAATAATTTTTATCTTCTCGATAAAGGCAATAGCCGAATACAGGTATTTGACAGAGATGGGAAATTTATCAGGACTGTCGGCAAAAATGGACAGGGTCCTGGAGAGTTCGAAGCCATCGCAGCCGGCGCTATTTTTGATAGAAAACTTATTTTAGCTGCTGATGACTCGCTCCTAAGAGTTAACGCCTATGATTTGAAGGGAGACTTTTCTTCAAGTTTTAAAATAAAGGGCAAAGCGAGTGATTTGATATGCTGCCCGGCCAATAAAATATATTTAGCTTACCCTGATGCTGAGGGAAGAATAATTCACCAGTATGATTTAGAAGGTAATTTGATAAATTCCTTTGGCAGTCTAAAGGAAAAGAACCTGTTGGTTTTCAATGACGTAGTAAAGATGAGTCAGGATGAAACCGGAAATTTTTATGTCGCCATCCGCTATGCCAACCTGATTCAGAAATATGATCAAAAAGGCAAGTTGCTAAAAGAGATTGAAGCTGATTTACCTTTTACTTTTGAGCTTACTCCAGCCAGAGATAAAGGCTATGAGGCCAGGGCTGTCTTCCTTGATCTGGCCTGTGATGGAAAGGATGTTTATGCTATCACCGCCCCCCAGCTGCCTGCAGGGGCTACTCCCGAAGAAACGCAGCAAGCTTTGAAGGCTGGAAATTACCTGATAATTTTCGACCAGGATTTAAAACAGAAAGAGACATATAAGCTTCCCTACCTCGTTCTGGCCTTATACTTTGATAATTTTAAAAGGCTTTTGCTGTGTGATCTGGACTTTGTTTTTCATGTCTGCCAGCCAGTTCCACAGCGATTGTTTTAAAGACAGAGGCAATAAAAAGAAAAATAGAATATTTGAATTAGCTTCTATAACAAATTGAGATAGTTACAACCAACGGGGGGGAAAACAGGAACAAATATTTCTCCCTGTTAAAAAGATTAAAAAATTCATTCGAGTGATCTTTATGAAATTACAGCAGATAGAGTTAACATTCTGCTGTCAGTAGCGCCAGCTGGTAAGATCAGCGCCAGCTGGAGCAGATTTTTTTATCCGCTCCATGATTTTTGGAATATGCAACTGGTGATAACGCAGCCGTGAGATATAAATTGGACTGCTATGGTCGCCATTCCAGCAATGTTCTGCCCGGTCACCGTAATCAACCTCACCATCATAATAGGGATCTTTCGTCTTTTTAAGGAAATCTTCCATGAGATAAACAGCATTATTGAGGTAATAGGTATCCATATCGCCACAGTAAATATGAATTTTCCCGATTAGCTTCGGGCCAAGTGTTTTCCAGTCCCGCTCGAGGATATAGCGCAGGTCATAATGCTCCTGCCAGTAGGCGGCAGTGTCGTGATCAATCTGACCGGTCAGTTTATCCCAGATGCGGCGCGGATAACCATCCTGGCCAACAGGTGAAAAGACTGCTTCCCAGATATCGTACTGGTCGCCGGAGCGGGACCTGGTCCCCAGCGCCAGCTCGCGGTGGTTTGATTCTTCCAGCGTGCAGAGAACTTCACCAAGATAATTGCGCTGCCCGGGACGAGGCGTCTTTTTCCAGCGGCTTTCTAAATAATAGGCATTCTGATGTTCATAAACATTGACAACCGTGTAAGCCCTGAAATCTATCGGGTCAGGACAGGAAGCCCAGCAGCCGTTATACAGATCAGGATAAAACACCTGAGTGGCCAGTGCTTCCCAGCCGCCGGTTGAACCGCCGTAGGTAAAACGGGCCCAGCCCTCACCCAGCCCACGGAATTTCTGCTCGATATATGGAATTAACTCATAGTTAATGGCATCACCGTAGGGACCAAGATTGGCGGAGTTAACCGCATAGGAATCATCATAAAAAGGATTGGCATGCTGAATCTCAATAAGGAGAAAACGCGGTGTGTCGCTGGCTGTCCAGTATTTATAAAAAGCATAAGCTTCTTCCTCAACGATTCGGTTGTACCCGTGGAGATGAAATCGCTCATTATAATCCGGTTCAAGGTTCGGATCAGGAGGCTCTTCCCGGAAGCCTTCAAAGGTGTAAGGGAAATGCCCATGGTAAACAATAAGTGGATAGCGGGCTTGCGGATGTTCATCAAAGCCGGCCGGTAGCAGGACGTGAGCTCCCAGATAAACCGGCGTCCCCCAGAAATCGGTCAGGAGTTTACTCTGAATTTTGACCTGCTTGATGTATTTCGTTTCGGGCGGGTCGGGAATTTCCGGCATGACCTGATTGAGTAAGATTTTAATCGTCTGAGAGGAGTGGGGGTCGAGGCGCATTTTGACTGGCTGGCTGTAAAGATTGCCTGGTTTCCTGTTCCATTGCTGACCTTCGCCGCGGTCAGGAGGGAGTTTGAGTGTTCTGCCGTCTTTGAGATGATATGTCTGATAAATGTTGAGTACGCCTTGCACCCAGTATTCGCCTGGTTCAATAGCCGCCAGGCTGTGCCTCGGGTAACCAAAAGCTGTCCCGTCAATAATAGCTGCGCTTCCAGGCGCCATCCCCTCTACATCTATTCCAAAAACCTGTTGCGTCCCGGCACTATCATTGATGGAAAAGCGCGGTTCTTTTTTGTCGTCAGTTGAAATAAGCAAAAGAAGCCGTCCATCAAGCGGGCTGGCTGACCTTTCGGCCGGAAAAGAAATAGCAAATTTCAGTCGGGCTTGATCTACCGGACTGTGGTCGCCCTGGCTGCAGCTTGTGGCTAATCCAAAAAAGCCGGCAATAAGCGTGCCCAATGCCAGAGAATAAAAAATCTTTCCTTGGAAAAAACGCATTATTTATTCCTCCTTCCTGATGGGCTGTTTCTTAGAATAAAACTATCGGAGCCAGTTAATCAAGCTAATCTAATAAAGTAGTTAAGCACTCAGCAAATTCAGGGCTTCGTCGTGTTTTCAAGGCCTGGCGGTACTTGCCCCCAACCTGGCCTTAAAATTCCAGAAGGGATCAAGCGGCAGATGATGAGAGCTCGGATAGACCCGACTCAAAAGTTCATAAAGAGCCGGATCGTAGCTTCTGAGCTCAGCTGGCGAATAAACCACCCGCTCGCCATCTTTATACTCAAAGTTTGACCAGAACCAGAACTGTGTTCCCTCGGCCCAGTATTCGTCGGAATTGGTCGAGGCGTAGTGTCCCTTAAATAATCCCAGAGCCATGGCGTCGGCATACGCTTTCTCAATATCGGCTGCCAGCCGCGGATCAGCCCGCCGGATGGCCCGATGGATAGCATGGCCGAATTCATGAACGAGAATCTGTTCACCAAAATAACGGGTGCCCGGAATGCCCAGCAGGTTTTCTTCACCGCAGGTGGTGTAAAGACCGCCGAGTCCTCTGGCCCGCTCGTTCCAGTATTCAGCATCGGATAGCTTGCTTATCCTTTCATATCCCGCAATTTCTGACGGGGTCAACCGCCGGTCGCCCAGCTGCGGCTTCCTTAAATTTTTATATTCAGGGATATCCGACATCTGCTGATCTTTGCCAATTATTCCAACCTTCTGTCCTTCCAGGACAAGCTGAGCCCTGATATCAGGCCGTTCCGACAGCATATGAATGATGATGTCCCGGGCAATGAGCATGGCCAGATCTGATACCTGACCCGAAGCAATGACCGGGATACCCATAGCGTTGCAGTATTTTTCATAAAAAGGGTCCAGCATGAGTTTGGCCGGCGGCTTGCTGATCAAAGCAGCCGCATAATCTGTAAAGACTGGCTGTTCTTTCTGGACCGCTTTCTTCGTGTCTTTTACCTGGCCAGATAAAGCGGTGAAACTCATAGCCAGAATCAAACCAGCCAACAGCATCATCTTCGTCTGGTTTTTTCCCATTGATGACCGCATAGTGATTCTCCTTTCTGAATATCAGGGATAATCATAACAAGATAGTGGATTGGCAGCAAATCAGGAAAAAGCCCTTAATTGGCCAGTAGCTTCGGTTGTGCGGAGCCTGCGGCAATCATTGGCAATTATTGGAGAGCCCGGAGGTCTTCCTTCAACTGATTGTAATTAGCCATAGCGACGGCCATGGTGTGAACTTTGCTCCGTCTTAGGATCCATCTTAAGGCTTCTTCAAAAGTAGGTTCAGCTCCTGGACCAGCCGCCAGCTGGCCACCCGAACAGGTCTTCATGGCTATTAGACCAAGCCCATTCTGGCGGGCTTTATCCATTTCTTCTTCGAGCGCTACTTGATCCCACTTGCCTGCTCGTCCGCTGTTAGCATGAACGTAGGCACCCTGGTGATTATAGGGCAGCATGACTACGTCATAGAATAATTTTTTATTTGCTGCCCGGAGTAGTTCAACTTGATTGGTATGGCAGGAAAAACCATAAGCTCTGATCATTCCTTTTCTTCTGGCGTCTTCAAAAAATCGCCTGACCTCTTCCTGGAAGATAACCTCTGGAGAAACTGCACCATGAATTAAAATGATATCAAGATAGTCAGTTTGCAAAGCCCGCAAACTGGCCTGAAGTGACGCTTCCATTTCAGCTACCGCTCTTTTTATTTCTGCCGGTGAGTTAAGTTGCTGGCTGGTCAAGCCCGGATTCAGTTTAGACTGAATAACGACTTCTTTTCTAAGACCGGCAGTAGCCCGGCCGATCATCATTTCATTCTGTCCCCGAAAATAAGACCGGCCAGTGTCCAGAAAATTTAGACCGGCTTCGAGGGCCGCCATGACCAGCGACTGCTCCATTGTCCTGGAGGCACCGAACCCCAGGGGGGTGACTTTAATCCCGGTTCTCCCCAGTTCGACCAGGCCCGGCCTTTCTTCATTTTTCTTCTGGTTGGCAGAATCAGAATCTTTAACGCCAATGGAGGAAAAGCAAAATCCTAAGATTCCAGCGGCTGAGGTCTTTAAAAATTCTTTTCTTGATAAGTGCTTATGATTTTTTGCCAAGCTAATTACCTCTTCTCAGGTCAAAGAAAATCTTGTCGATTCCTCGTCAGTTGCTCCATATTTGGGCAACAGCAAAGCTCTAAGATGGGCGGGTGATAAGTGATCACAACAACGGGCCAGGTTTTTCGCAATTTGTAACAACGAGGCTATCACCGTTTCATTCAGGCTAAGTTCGCCCCCTACCTTTATTGATCCTCTTCAAATATGACTTTGAGCTCGCCAGATTCAAATTTAGCTTCTTTCACCTGCCGTTCGAGCAAGACCTGAGGAAGAATAATGCTCCGCCTCTGGTTACCAATGGTGATAATAAGTTCATCTCCACTCTGCAACAAAGAGACATCTCCTTTGGCAACAAAGGGCAGCTTCATGGTCAGGGTGTAGAGGCCATCGTTATGCTCAATGTTAATTGGCTGTCCCTCAAAAAAGACCTGCGTTGGGTCGCTGCCGCCATAAAGATATTCGCCGACCTCGGCCAGCCTTTTCAGCCCAACCGCCTCGGTATCAAGAAGAGGCACTCTCATCACCGGCAGAGGAGAGAACCGCTCCTCAATATCTCGAAGATATCCGGCCTGGGCCTTTTTCCACTTTTCAAAATAGGCTCCATCTGCTCTGGCCGGAATTATGCGGTTACAGACAACGGCGTCGGTCGGATAGCCATAAAGATTGAGATAAGCGTAGGTCCGCTGGGCTTCTTTAATTACCATTTTTTCCGGGTTGACCAGAAGCCTGATACTGGTCTTTTTCGGATCGCTGAGCAGAACCCTCAAACCTTCCAGGCGATTAAATAGTTCCTCGACACTGTCCAGGATCTCTTTATCGGGCAGGGGCATATCCGTCACCCTGTTTACGATCGGGGTGGCAATCGGCATCAACTTTCGTCCAACAGGTAGTAATTTTTTAAACCACCAGCCAGCGACTTCCGGCAGAGTTAGTAGGCGGAGTGACTCAGCAGTTGGCGCGCAATCAACGACGACTACATCATAATTCTGCTCTTGCTCATAATAATAAACCCAGAGGAGATTAGCCACTTCTTCCATCCCGGGCAGAACAGCCACTTCTTCGGCCACTATTTCATCCAGACCGCGCCAGGCCATCAGAGCGGCCAGCCATTTCTTGATCGTTCCCCAGTGCTTTTCGATATTATAGAGTATATTCGACTCCTGGGCCCAGAGATTCTTCGAGACGAGGACTGGCTCCGGGCCAAGCTCACGCTCCAGGCTATCGCCCAGACTATGAGCGGAATCTGTACTGATGGCCAGAGTTTTATAGCCAAGATTGGCGGCACAAACAGCGGTGGCAGCACTGACCGTGGTTTTCCCCGTGCCGCCTTTTCCGGTAAAAAGCAGGATACGGCTCATTTGACCTCTTTTTCTTTTCTGGTTTTGCTCTTTGATTTTTCTTCTGTCTGCTCTATAGCGTTATCCAGAAGATTGCGGATGGCCAGAAGAATTTCTTTCTTAGCCTGTTTTAAATGACCTGAAACCGGCTCAGAATCAACGGTCAGGGTAGGCAGTTTAAATCTGAGCACATATTCACCTGTTTCTGTCCGTTCCAGTTCAATACCCTTTTCAAATTTTATCTTTTCCATCTCAAGCCTCCTTTATTTCGATTTTTTGCCTTTTTTTAGTCGCCCCGGCCTCACCCTGGCCCTCGGTGGGCAGCAGAAAACTCAAGGCCAGCGACAGCTCTTTCCCGGCTCGGGTCAGGTGCCGTCTGACCTTCTCCGAGACCAGGCCTTTGTGTTTGAGGCGAACCTCAATTCCCTGGCCTGGTTCGTAACCGATTTCTACCTTAAAACTAAAAATTACCTCTCCCATCTTTCATCCTCCAATTTCGTTCTGTTTTATTATATCTCTTTTTCGCTGCTTTCCTCAACCAGAGACGAAAATCAGTGATGAAATAATCTCCGCATTTTTCTGCGGATGAAACTCCAAATCCCAGCTACCAGGTGGATTAATCATATTGCGTTTTCGTTGCTACCAGGGGGTAATAGGCCGCAAGGTTGTGTTGGGCTGGACAGAGACAGATAACTTATTTATAATGGCTTTTCACCGGGGAGTAGCGCAGCCTGGCTAGCGCACAGCGTTCGGGACGCTGGGGTCGTGGGTTCAAATCCCACCTCCCCGACCATTTTTTTATTTTCCTCTGCATCTGGCTTAAAGATAATCCTCCCGGTTAATTACCCCACGCAACTCGCCTCCCTGGAGGTACCTTTTCATGTTCTCAACAGCAATTTTAGTCGCTTCAACGAGAGAATCTTCTACCACCCCGGAATTATGAGGCGAGCAGACGACATTGGGCAGCGCCGGGAAAGGATAACGCATTTCAAATCTCCCGTGACGAAAAGGCTCGATCCACCAGGCATCTATGCCGGCCATAAATTTCGGATGAGCTTTTAAGTGATCAAAAAGGGCTTTTTCCTCAATAATTTCCCCGCGGGAGACGTTGATCAAAACTGCATTGTCTTTCATCTCCCCGAGCTCTTTCTCACCGATAAGTCCCCTCGTTTTATTGGAAAGCGGCAGGGACACCACCACTATGTCCGAATTTTGAAGGACATAATCCAGGTCTTTTAGAGTGCCCGCAAATTCTACCAGTTCGCTCGTTCGGCCGCTCGTATTGATGGCCATAATCTTAACTTCGAAGGGACGAAGCATCCGGGCCACCGCCCGGCCAATACCACCGAAGCCCAGGATGCCGGCAGTCAAACCCTTTAGTTTTCTATTCTCATTTAATTGATCGAAAATTCCCTGTTGGATCTTCTGGTGTTCAATCAGCAATCTTTTCAACAGGCACAGAATCATAGCCAGCGTGTGCTCGGCCATAGGTTCAGCATAGGCGCCGGCATTGGCCACCACTTTTAAGGTTTCCGGAAGTTTAGAAAATGGCAGATGATCCGCGCCGGCGCTCAGCAGTTGCATGATCTCAGCAGTTTTTAGAAGCGGATATTCCTCTTCTTTTATCTCCTGGGGCGTATTCCAGGAAAAGAGGATGTTGGCTTCTTTTAAAGCCCGGGAGCGGTCGGCCGCCGTTTTGAGATAAGAAATTCTG